>Ga0187785_10000250_pt1 | contig 21004 bp, 13 predicted proteins | sample 0815_BV2_4_20_MG_FD_132466 | JGI IMG/M metagenome (GOLD analysis project Ga0187785, IMG submission 132466) | Tropical peat soil microbial communities from peatlands in Department of Meta, Colombia - 0815_BV2_4_20_MG | ecosystem: Environmental > Terrestrial > Soil > Wetlands > Peat | place...
CCCGTGGCACCGCCTGCCGTAATCCTGACGGGACCTGGGCGGCTGTCGGCTAGCGCCGCATTACACTTAATGAACTCTTAACGCCCCCGCCGTATCAAGCCGAAAGGCTTGAATTCGGATAGGCCGAAGATGGCGGGCGCCGAAACGACCGTCGAACGGTTGCGGCAATTTCTACGCGAGCTTTCGCCAGGAGCGCGTTCGCTGCTTATCGGCGAGCTCGAGCGTGCCGTGCTGCGCGGTGAAGAAGTAACCGGCGCCGATCTCGTTTTGCAGGAATTGCGCCGCATTATGCGCGAGCAGCGGGAGGGCCCCCTCCGCATTGAGGACACCGCACGACTGCTGTTCAAGCCACTAGAGCCGTTTCTCGTGGATGATCGAGGGGATCACAAGCATCCCGGCCGCGTCGCTCGCTCGTCGCTTGAAGCATTGTGGAATTGGATCCAGCGCGATCTTTTGCCGAACGATGCCAACGACCTTGCGGCCGATGTCAGCGAAGCATTGATCGCCGGAGATGATTCAAGAACCGAGCGTCTTGCTCGCATTTTTCAGGATCGTGTCGCGGCTGCAATCGAAGCCAAATGTAGTGCTGGCGAGGATGATGAAAAAATTCGTCGTCGAATATTGCAGCAGATCGGGACGCCGCGCGCCGGCGAAGAACTCGTCGCTCTCAAATGCGCACTCAAAGGCCGTGATGTGCTGGCGTCGCTTTCGGCGCGCCTACCCCTTCAGATAGGCAACCTTGCCAACGATCAGTTGGAGGAATGCAAAACACTGATCGAAAGCGCTGCAGCACGCGACGGTGAACTATTCCTCTACGCCGTGCTGACAGTCATGAACCGGATGACGGCACCGTGGCAATTGATTCGGCTCGGAGTCAAAGCGGCGGGCAGTGATACTGCTGCGCGCGTCGCTGAAACGCATTACGGTGTTGCGGTTAATATCGTTTTGGCCGAACTTGAGCGAATGGTCGCCGAACTGCGAGACGATTTGCGCAGCGGCCAAGGTATTGCTGTCGGTGCGCTGCTCAAGACTATTCATGATTCCGCCCGTGGATTGCGCACCGAACTGGCGTTGCCCGTCGACAGTACCTGGGGTCGCGCGCTTGCGGCGCAGCGGACACAGATTTCCGATTTATTGCGTGCGGAAATCGAATCCATGCCAAGCCGCGTACAGCGTCTATTGCGGCTGCGACCTTCGCGAGAGATTCGACCCAATTCGGTACTCGACCCGAACGAAGTTGCGGAGGTGGAGGCCTTGGTCGAGTTCGTCGGCATTTGCCGTTATTTTGCCGATGAACTCGCCATCAACGAAATGACCCAGCGGGCCCTGACCGAACTGCGGCAATATCTTGACAATGGCACGCGCGCGCTGCTCGAAAGCCTGCGCCATGCCGGTGAAGCGGACCGCAGCTTCCGGCAATCGCAGGTCGAGGCGGCCGTGCGCTTTTGTGCCAAGGTATTCGGCCGGGAATATGCGGCTCTGCTGGGCAAAGCCGCGGAAGTCGCTGGTGCCGCAGAGAGCAAAGCGGCTCGCGCGTGAAGCCTGGTTTTTGCCGGGTGAGGTCTTGCTCATTGCCGCCATGATCGGGCGTGATGTATGCCCTGTTCAGCGGCCGCCATATGGCCGGCCAAGCGGATTGTAAGGCTCGATGCTCCTGTGGTTTGTATTCGCGTTGATGACAGCGGCGGCGGTTTTCGCCGTCCTGTGGCCGCTCGGCCATGCAGCCGAAGCTCAAGCCGGCAGCGATGTTGCGGTTTATCGTGACCAGTTGGACGAAATTGAGCGCGACCGCCGGGCGGGCCTGATTGGAGAGGCGGAAGCGCAAGCGGCGCGGGTCGAAGTCTCGCGCCGTCTTATTACCGCGGCCGATGCCGCAGAATTTGCGAAATCATTGCCGATCGGTTCGCCACTATGGCGCCGCCGTGCGGCGGCCATTGCCGCCGTCGTGCTGCTGCCAATTGTTTCCACCTTGCTCTACGTTGCGATCGGTTCGCCGCAACTGCCCGGCCAGCCTTTGGAAGCGCGTCTGCGCGCTGTGCATCAAGATACGTCGATTACGAACCTGGTGTCGCAGGTAGAGAGGCATCTCGAGAAAAATCCTAATGATGCTCGCGGCTACGAGGTTCTTGCACCGGTCTATTTGCGATTCGGGCGGTTCGCAGATGCAGTGAATGCTCGCCGTAAAATTCTGGCACTTAGCGGCGAGAATGCGGAGCGGCAGTCGGATCTCGGCGAAGCACTGTCGGCCGCTGCCAATGGCATCGTCACAGCCGAGGCTAAGACCGCATTCGACCGGGCGCTTGCGCTTGATCCTAATGAACTCAAGGCAAAGTTTTTTATTGGTCTCGCCGCCGAGCAGGATGGCGACCGCACCCGGGCCGCTACGATATGGCGAGGTATGCTGGAGGGCGCGCCGGGCGACGCGCCTTGGCTTCCGATGGTGCGTGAAGCGCTGGCTCGTGTGAGCGGGTCGCCGATTGTTGACGTTTCGCCTGGCCCTAGCGCAGAAGACGTTGCCGCCGCCGGCAGCATGAGTGAAAAGGATCGTGGCGAAATGATCCGCAGTATGGTGGCGCGGCTTGCGGAACGCCTGAAGGAAAATGGGAACGATGTAGAAGGCTGGCAACGACTCCTGCGCGCTTATATGGTGCTTGGCGAGCGAGATAGCGCGCAAGCCGCTGCTGTAAATGCCAAACGGGCGCTCGCTAATGATCCCGACAAGCTCCACCGTATCGACGAGGTGGTAAAAAGTTTGGGGATTGATGGCTAGCGAGGCGAAATGACACGCAAGCAACGGAGGTTGATTTTGATCGGGGCAAGTCTTGGCGTGCTTAGCGTCGCGGCTGCCTTGGTGCTTAGTTCCTTGCGTGATTCAATTGTGTTCTTTAATTCACCAACCGACGTCGTAGAAAAGCACATTTCGCCGGGGACCCGCATGCGTATCGGTGGGCTGGTCAAGCCGGGCAGCATAAAACGCGGCGACAATCTTCTAGTGCTTTTTGCAGTAACCGACGGCAAGACCGACATAGCCGTGCGGTATGTTGGCATAGTGCCGGACCTTTTCCGCGAGGGGCAGGGCGTAGTAGCTGAAGGCAAGCTTGAACCCGATGGTGCTCTTGCCGCCGACACCGTACTTGCCAAGCATGATGAACGCTATATGCCGCGCGAAGTAGTGGACGCCTTGAAGAAAAGTGGACGCTGGCAGGAAGGTCAGGCGCAGGCCGTGGGAGACAAGCCGCGATGACCCCCGAAGTCGGCCATTATGCATTGGTGCTGGCGCTGGCACTTGGCCTAATACAATCGGTCGCGCCAATAATCGGCGCTCGCGACCGCGACTTGGCGCTGATGCGGCTCGCAAGCTCCACAGCACTCATGCAATTTGCCTTTGTGGCGTTGTCGTTTCTGGCTCTTACGATCTGTTACGTCGCGTCCGACTTCTCGGTGGCAACCGTTTTTGAGAACTCCCATTCGCAGATGCCGCTGATCTACAAGATCACCAGCGTTTGGGGAAACCACGAAGGCTCGATGCTTCTGTGGGTTTTGATTTTGTCGCTGTTTGGCGCGCTTGTAGCGGCGTTCGGAGGTAATTTGCCGGCGGTGCTGAAGGCACATGTACTGGCGGTGCAATCGTGGATTGCCTGCGCCTTCTATCTGTTCATTCTGCTAACGTCGAACCCATTTGCGCGGTTACCGCAGGCGCCGTTTGAAGGGCGCGACCTCAATCCGATTTTGCAGGATCCGGGCCTCGCGATCCATCCGCCGCTGCTTTACCTTGGCTATGTCGGCTTCTCCATCGCCTTCTCTTTTGCCATCGCCGCCTTGATCGAAGGCCGCATCGACGCCGCCTGGGCTCGATGGGTGCGTCCATGGACTCTGGCTGCGTGGGTATTTCTCACGCTTGGCGTCGCGATGGGTTCGTATTGGGCTTATTACACGCTCGGCTGGGGTGGTTTCTGGTTTTGGGACCCGGTGGAGAACGCATCGCTGATGCCGTGGCTGGCTGGTACAGCGCTATTGCATTCCGCCGTGGTGATGGAAAAGCGCAATGCTCTAAAGGTCTGGACCATTTTGCTGGCAATCCTGACCTTTTCGCTATCGCTCGTTGGCACCTTTTTGGTGCGCTCCGGTGTGCTCACCTCTGTGCATGCATTCGCTACCGACCCAACGCGCGGCGTATTTATCCTGCTCATCCTCGTACTGTTTATTGGCGGCGGCCTCGCGCTTTTCGCCTGGCGTGCATCGACATTGAAGCAGGGCGGTCTATTCGCACCCATCTCGCGTGAGGGTGCTTTGGTATTCAACAATCTTTTTTTGACGACAGCTTGTCTCACCGTTTTCGTTGGCACGCTTTACCCCTTGGCGCTGGAAGCCCTCACTGGTGAAAAGATTTCGGTCGGTGCGCCTTTCTTCAATCTGACCTTCGGGCCGTTGTTTGTCGCGCTGATGTTCGTCGTCCCGTTTGGTCCCTTGCTGGCCTGGAAACGCGGTGACCTCCTCGCTGTCGCGCAACGCTTAATGGCGGCGTTCGCGATCGGAATAATTGCAATTGCCGTAGCCTTTGCGGCACAAGGTCAGTCAATCCTCGCGCCGTTCGGCGTCGGTCTGGCGTTGTTTGTGATGCTCGGAGCGCTGACTGACCTCGTGGAACGCACGGGGCTTTTTAGACTCCCTCTCTCAACCGTTCGCCGACGTACCGTAGGAATGCCGCGTTCGATTTGGGGCACGGCAATCGCGCACTTCGGCGTTGCCATGTCCATGCTTGGCATTATTTGGGCGGCTACCTGGGGAACTGAACGAATCGCCGTTGTGAGACCAAATGAGGCCGTTTCGCTTTCGGGATACGAACTTTCCTTCGATGGTCTCGTGCAGAGGCCGGGTCCGAATTACAACGCACTCGTGGCGAAGTTCACTGTGCGCAGCGGTGGCGTGCCGATCGGCGTCATGGAGCCATCTAAGCGCAGTTTCTCTACCCGTAGTATGACGACGAACGAGGCTGCCCTGATGTCGCGCGGCCTTGGCCAACTTTATCTGTCTCTCGGCGATAGCAATAACGACGGCTCGATTGCGATCAGGCTCTACTACAAGCCGATGGTGCTACTGATCTGGCTCGGGGCAGTGGTGATGATGCTCGGTGGTGCGCTATCGCTATCTGACAGGAGGCTGCGTGTCGGAGCGCCGAAGCCTGCAGCCAAGTCTGCGCTCGCGCCGGCGGAGTAGGGCGATGGGCCGACTGGCGCTGATTGTTCTGCTGATCGCACTTGCCACGCCGGAAGCGTCGCTAGCGGTGCAGCCGGATGAAGTATTGAAGGACCCAGTGCTTGAACAGCGGGCGCGCGATTTGTCGCGTGAACTGCGTTGCATGGTCTGCCAGAACCAGTCGATTGATGATTCTGAAGCGCCACTCGCACGAGATCTGCGACTTCTCGTGCGCGAGCGGCTCACGCAAGGTGATAGCGACCAACAGGTGCTTGATTATTTGGTGTCACGCTACGGACAGTTCGTGCTGCTTAAGCCGCCGCTCGAATGGCACACATTGCTCTTGTGGGGATTGCCGCCTGCGGCGCTGACCGGGGGGATGGTGAGTCTTCTATTGATGGCTCGCCGACGTAATAAGGTGACAGCCCGCGAGGGCGAAGGTCTCAGCAAAGAGGAAAAGCTGCGGCTGTCGACTTTGGTCGACCCTACGACCCGTGAGCCTTGATTTATCTATAAGATTCAAAAAGATATTCATTATCCCACCTTACAAAAGTTTAATCCCACCGACAGGACGCTGTAAGGCTCATCCCACCATCTTGAGGTTCGAACCGGTGCACAACCGCGCCCACGAATCCAGATGGAGATTACCTAATGAAGCCGAGCGTTGTTTCCGCTCCTGAAAACACCAACAAGCCGCGTGTGCTAGCTGGCCGCCGATTCATTCTCCTCGCTACCACTATCGCCGGCCTCAGCGCTGCAGCGCTTGTGGCGGCTCCCAGCCTCAATTTGTCTGCCAGCTATCCGGTCGCTGTCGCGCAGAACTTGAGTGAGCAAGCTCGCAAGCTGCAAGCTCCGGTCGGATTTGCCGACATTGTCGAGAAGGTCAAGCCGGCGGTTATTTCCGTGCGGGTCAGGGTCGATGGCGGCTCGCAGACTAATGGCCTCGGCTCGAACGATGTTCCTCCTGGCCTGCGCGAGTTCTTCCGCCGCTTTGGAATGCCTGATGTCCCGAATGAACCCGAAGGAATGCCTCGCGGCCGCGGGCGTAACATAGTTACCGGTCAGGGTTCTGGCTTCTTTATTTCTGCTGACGGCTACGCGGTCACTAACAACCACGTCGTCGAGAAGGCCGAAAGCGTCCAGGTCACGACTGACGATGGCAAAATCCACAAGGCAAAGGTCATTGGGACCGATCCGCGCACTGATCTTGCGTTGATCAAGGTAGAAGACGGACCGTTCCCTTACGTAAAGCTGTCTGATAAGGCGCCGCGCATCGGTGACTGGGTTCTTGCCGTTGGCAACCCGTTTGGCCTTGGTGGGACCGTTACGGCCGGCATCGTGTCGGCGCGCGGGCGCGACATCGGCGCCAGCGCCTATGACGACTTCATCCAGATCGACGCTCCGGTCAACAAGGGCAATTCCGGCGGCCCGACTTTCGATACTGATGGCAATGTGATTGGCGTCAATACCGCGATCTTCTCGCCATCTGGCGGTTCGGTCGGTATCGCCTTTGCGATTCCATCCGACACCGTCAACACTGTTGTCGCCCAGCTCAAAAGTCACGGAACGGTGACGCGTGGCTGGATCGGCGTTCAAATTCAACCGGTGACGCAGGATATCGCGGATAGCTTAGGGCTGAAAAAAGCGGAAGGCGCGTTGGTCGCCGAGCCGCAGCCAAACAGTCCTGCGCAGAAGGCCGGCATCGAGGCCGGTGACGTCATCACTTCGGTTGACGGTAAGGAAGTCAAAGACGCTCGCGATCTCGCCAAGCGAATCGGAGGGATGGCTCCGAAAGCGTCGGTAAAGCTGACGGTCCTGCATAAGGGCTCGGAAAAGACGGTCACCCTGACGCTCGGTGAATTGCCGAACACCAAGGAGGCCCGCGCCGCTTCAGAGGAAGGCGACAGTGGTACTGACCTCGGCAAATTCGGTCTCACGCTCGCCCCAGCTGCGCGTGTTGCGGGCTCTGGCAGCGAAGGTGTGGTTGTCACCGGCGTCGATTCGAGCGGTATCGCGGCCGACCACGGCATTGCGACTGGCGATGTGATTCTCGAGATCGGCGGCAAATCGGTTTCGACGCCTGCCGACGTAAAGGCGGTCGTCGCGAGTGCGCGCACGGAGGGCAAGCGCAGCGTTTTGATCCGAGTGAAGAAAGGTGAAAACACGCGTTTCGTCGCCCTGCCGCTCAGTCAAGGCTGACACAAGTTTGGGGACATCCCGCTGGCATCCGTCGCCCCCGCCGGCGGGTCTGCCCTCAACGGGACGGGCTTCATGCCCGTCCCGGCAATTTCCGGAAAGCGGGCGCGCCTCTACGCGCGCCTGCATACGGTGAGAGCTCCAACCCTGGCATCCGTCGCCCCCGCTGGGGTGGGGTCGTTGAGGGGGTGGCGGTTTCCGCCACCCCCTCGCGTACGAAAAAAGGGTTGATCGCTTGAGCGAATTTACCTTGCCACCGAATTGACTGGAATTGGTGTGACCGATGGCCACTTATGCGGATATTAGCGGACGGCGCCCCTCCCGTCGGACGGCCGAGGCGCAACCGGATCGGGTCACTATGCGCCTACTGGTCATCGAGGACGACCGCGACGCGGCCGACTACCTGGTCAAGGCGTTCCGGGAAGTCGGTCATGTGGCCGATGCTGCAACAGACGGCGACGACGGCTTGGCTATGGCGCTCGATGGTCAGTACGACGTGCTTATCGTTGATCGTATGCTGCCCAAACGGGATGGGTTGGCCGTTATCGGAGCACTCCGCGCGAAGGGCATGGAGACTCCGGCGTTAATTTTGTCGGCGCTTGGCCAGGTTGATGACCGCGTGAAAGGCCTGCGAGCCGGCGGTGATGACTACCTCCCCAAGCCTTATTCGTTCTCCGAATTGCTGGCGCGTGTAGAGGTTCTAGCTCGGCGGCGCGTCGGCCGTAGCGAAGAAACGGTGCTGCGCGTGGGTAACCTTGAACTCGACCGATTGTCGCACCAAGTGCACCGGGGCGAGGAGGAAATTACCCTGCAACCACGCGAGTTTCGCCTCTTGGAATACCTCATGCAGCATGCGGGACAAGTGGTCACCCGCACTATGCTGTTGGAAAATGTGTGGGATTACCATTTTGACCCGCAAACCAACGTGATTGACGTCCACATCTCGCGCTTGCGCTCGAAAATCGATAAAGGTTTCTCCCAGCCGCTTTTGCATACAATCCGCGGCGCGGGATACATGATACGTGACGGCGCTCGGTAAGCTTTTTCGCACTACCACGTTCAAGCTGACTCTGGTCTATTTGACCGTGTTCGCGTTGTTTGCTGCATTTCTGCTTGGCTATTTTGCTCTCAATACGCGGCGCCTGATCACCGAACAGATCACCGATACAGTCAACGCCGAGATCACCGGCCTGTCCGAACAGTACCGCCTCGGTGGAATTAGGAGGCTGGTGGTCGTTGTGGATTCGCGGGCTCGACGACCTGGCTCCAGTCTCTATCTCGTCACGACCTTTGCTGGTGAGTCACTTGCCGGCAACGTCACTTCGTTACCACCAGGCACTCTCGACAATCCCGGGTGGACCGAAACGGTTTATCGGCGGCTCGACGAGGCCGAAGCGGGTGAGCACCCCGAGCACCACGCGCTGGCACGCGTGTTTCAGTTACCGGGCGGATTTCGTCTGCTGGTCGGTCGAGATCTTGATGAACGTGAACGTCTTTACAACATTGTGCTTTCTGCGGGACGTTGGTCAATTGCAATTGTGATCGTCCTTGGGCTCGCCGGCGGCTTATTTGTCACTCGCCGCGTGTTGCGTCGGGTCGATGCCATGACCGAGACCACGCGCACGATCATGCACGGCGAGCTCGGCGGCCGCCTGCCGGTCGCCGGTACCGGCGACGAACTCGACCGACTGGCCGAAAATCTTAATCTTATGCTTGAACGCATCGAAACTCTGATGCACGGCCTGAAGGAGGTTTCCGACAATATTGCGCACGATCTCAAAACGCCGCTCACGCGTCTGCGCAATCGGGCCGAACAAGCGCTGCGCTCGGCCGAAAATGAAACCGAATACCGTGCCGCGCTTGACAGCACGATCGAAGAATCTGACGGTCTGATAAGAACCTTCAACGCGCTGTTGATGATTGCCCGCGCCGAATCCGGCCATACGCGAGATGACATGAGCGAGTTCGATGCAGCGGAGATCGCTCATGACGTCGGCGAGCTTTATGAGCCTTTGGCGGAGGAGAAAGGAATTGTCTTGAAAGTCGAGGCGCGGTCACCTACCCCGCTCAAAGGCAATCGCGAGCTCATCAGCCAGGCGCTTGCCAATCTGGTCGACAATTCTATCAAATATGCTCAGCCTCGTGATTTGATCAACGGCGCGCCGGCGGAGATCACAGTGTGCGCTCTTAGTGAGGGTGATCGCATTCTGCTAACCGTCGCGGACAGCGGGCCGGGCATTCCTGAAGCCGACCGCGGCCGCGTCGTCGAGCGGTTCGTAAGACTGGAGCAAAGCCGCTCGCAGCCCGGATCCGGGCTTGGGTTGAGTTTGGCTTCTGCGGTAGCGCGCCTGCATGGCGGCGAATTGACGCTTACCGACAATCAACCGGGTCTCAAAAGCATCATTGCCTTGCCGCGGGGAGGGCCGGTACAGATTGCGGGATGAGGCCCCCGGCCAAGCGCAAGTCGTCCCGTAAACGGGCTGCTGCTAGAACGGTCACCGCACGACGTGCGGCCCGCACGCTTGCCGATCGGATTTTGATCGCGCCAAAGCCGCTCAACCACAAAGCGGCACACGCTCGCGTCGCTGACTGGCTTGCGGGACTCGCGTCACCGGAAGCAAAGCCGATCAAGGCTTTGCTTGGTAACTATCCAACCGTCCGTACGTTACTAGAAGGTCTTGTCGAAAGCTCGCCCTACCTATGGGAATTGGTGCGTCAGAAGCCAAAACGGCTCGTGCAGTTACTTCAAGCCGATCCGAGCAAGCACCTTACGGCTCTATTGAGCAGATACGGCCGGCTCGTTGCCTTAAGTGAAGACGAATCCGAGGCAATGAGACTACTACGTCACATGAAAAACGAAGCGGCGTTACTGATTGCGCTTGCCGATATCGGAAGCGTTTGGCCGGTGATGCACTCAGCGCGAGCAATCACGGATCTCGCCGACACGGCAGTCGATGCCGCGACACGTTTCGTACTGGCGGAAGCGGCGCGTGCGGGACGCCTGGTGCCCGACGACAAATCAAATCCGCAAGTCGGCAGCGGGTATATCGTTTTGGCCATGGGCAAGATGGGCGCGTACGAGCTCAATTACTCGAGCGATATCGATCTTATCGTATTTTATGACCCTTCGGCACCCGCCTTGCCAAAGGATGCTGAGCCCGCGACGCTTTTCGTTCGACTGACTCAGCGGCTTGTGAAGCTGCTGCAGGAACGTACCGCCGATGGTTACGTTTTTCGGACCGACTTGCGTCTGCGACCCGATCCGGCTTCGACTGCGATAGCAATATCTACGGTCGCCGCGATAGCGTACTACGAAAGCGTCGGTCAGAACTGGGAGCGCGCTGCCATGATCAAAGCGCGCGCGTGCGCTGGTGATATTGCGGCCGGCGAAGTGACCCTCAACGAACTCGCTCCTTTCGTATGGCGCAAATATCTCGACTTTGCGGCGGTTGCCGACGTTCACGCGATGAAGCGACAGATTAACGCCTACCGCGGCCACGGCGAAATCGCCGTTGAGGGCCACAACATAAAACTTGGGCGGGGTGGGATTCGTGAAATCGAATTTTTCGCGCAGACCCAGCAATTGATAGCGGGCGGCCGAAATCCGAGCCTGCGCGACCGCGATACGCTCACCACGCTGGACAAGCTATACGAGGACAAGTGGATCGATAAAGCTGCGCATGACGCGATGAAAGAGGCCTACTGCTTTCTTCGAACGGTCGAACATCGTTTGCAGATGATAAACGATGAGCAGACGCAAACCTTGCCCGCAGAACGTGAGGACCTTGAGCGCTTTGCCCGCTTTCTATGCTTTGCAAGCCGTGACGCCTTTGCGAAAGTGCTGCTCGGACATCTTGACAAGGTGCAGCACTATTACGCTCGCTTGTTTGAGAAGCAGACGGATGTCGATCTGCCCGTCTTGGCATTTCCAGCAGATAGTGACGACCACAAAACGCTTGATAGACTTGCCCAGCTGGGATTTCGGGCGCCCCTTGAAGCTTCAAGCATCATTCGTAATTGGCTGAGCGGGCGCCATCGTTCGCTCAAAAGCGATGCGGTGCGCAGCCATCTCGAGGCGTTGTTGCCAGCGTTGTTGGAAGATATGACGCGTACCGACAATCCCAATGCCACATTAGTGCAGTTCGATCATTTCCTTTCCAATCTACACGGGCCAGCACGATTGCTGCCCCTGCTGAGACAAAATCTTCAACTCATCACGCTGATTGTCTTGATTCTCAGTGTAGCACCACGTCTGGGTGACACGTTGGCACGTCACCCACAGGTCATGGACGCGCTTGTCGACCCAAGTTTTTTTGGAGCCTTTCCGGATGAGAGCGAGCTCGGGCGGCGGTTTGACGGGGCGCTCGCACAATCACGATATGACGAAGACCTGCTCGATCGCATACGCATGTTCGGCCTGGAGTACATGTTCCTTATTGGTGCACGAATCCTTTCCGGAACGGTCGCCGCGCGTCAGGCGGGTGAGGCATTTGCGCGGCTCGCCGATGCGGTAATCCGCGCTGTGCACCGCGCTATTTCCGACAATTTTGCGACAGTCCACGGACACATGCGTAAAGAAGAAACCGCGGTGCTGGCTATGGGGAAGCTGGGCGGTTACGAAATGACCGCGACCTCCGACCTCGATCTCATTTTAATCTACGACTTTGATGATCGATATCCGGAATCGGACGGTCCGCGGCCGCTCTATGGTGCACAATATTTCGCACGGCTCACCCAGCGGCTCATCAATAGATTAACCGCTCAAACAAATTATGGAGCGCTCTACCAGGTCGATATGCGATTGCGGCCCTCGGGTCGTGCCGGCCCACTGGCCACCCGGCTCGATGGCTTCGCGACTTACCAGGAGACTGAGGCTTGGACTTGGGAACACATGGCTCTAACCCGGGCGCGGGTCGTCTCAGCTTCGCCGGAATTTAAGCTTCGAATACAGGATGTCATCCTGGGCATCCTGCGAAGGCCGCGCGATGCAGAGCTAGTCGCCGGCGACGTGGTAGAGATGCGCGCGGCCATTGCGAAAGAAAAAGGAGACCGTGAGCGCTGGGATCTCAAATATGTCGCCGGTGGTCTGATCGATATCGAGTTTATCGCCCAATATTTGCAGCTGATTTATGCTTATCAACTGCCTGGAATACTTGATACTTCGACTGCACGCGTCCTCGATAGAGCCTGGGCATTGCGCGTGCTGCCGGTGCAGGATGCGGAAATCCTTCGCCCGGCTGTGCAGCTTTATCAAGATCTCACCCAGATTTTGCGCCTATGTCTGCCGGGAACGTTCGATCCGAAGACAGCCGGCCCGGGACTTTTGCGATTGTTGGCGCGCGCGGCCGACGTTCCCGATTTCGCGACACTTGATGCAACGCTGATTGATACCCAGGCCAAGGTGCGTGAAAGTTTCGTACGAATTTTGGGGAAAGCGCCCAGCGCCAATTAGGCCGCGTCTTCCTTTGGAAGGAGACATTGCGGTTCGAGGGGCAATCGCACCGCTACCAAGGTGCCCTTGCCAAGCGTTGAGCGAATGCGCATGCATCCGCCATGCAATTCAACCAAAGATTTCGATATTGCCAGGCCAAGTCCGGAGCCCTGATGACTTTTGGTCAATTGGCTCTCCACCTGCTCAAACGGCCGGCCAAGCCGGGTCAGAGCATCTTTCGCGATGCCGATACCCGTGTCGGCGATAACGAGAGTGATACAATCGTTAGTCGTGCGGCCGCGCACTGTGACACGCCCCCCCACGGGAGTGAATTTAACCGCATTCGAAAGCAGGTTAAGCGCAACCTGCTTGAGCGCACGGCGGTCCGCGCGCAGTCTGAGCTCGGGTGATATACGGGCCGATAACTCCAACTGCTTGTTCTGTGCACGCGCGGCGACAACTCGCGTTGCTTCATTGAGCAGCGTATCGAGGCAGAGATCCTCGAAATCCAGACGAATGCGACCGGCCTCTATTTTTGACATATCGAGGATGTCGTTGATGACCTCAAGAAGGTAGAGGCCGCTGCCGCGGATATCGCTGCAATATTCATGATATTTTTCTGCTCCTAGAGGACCGAACATTCCAGATTCCATGATCTCGGAAAAGCCAATAATGGCGTTGAGTGGCGTGCGCAGCTCATGACTCATATTGGCGAGAAATTTTGACTTCGCCTGATTTGCTTCTTCGGCGCGCGTTTTTTCCTCGGCATATTTTTCGGTCAGTTCGGCCGAGCGCTGCTGCGACGCGCGTAGATCTGCAATCGTCGCTATAAGCCGTTTCTCACTATCGACGAGTTTTTCCTCGTGTATTTTGAGGGGAGTGATGTCGGTGCCAACCGAAACGTAACCGCCATCTTTGGTGCGCCTCTCGCTAATGTGCAACCAGCGTCCATCCTCGAGTTGTGCTTCAAACGTACGTGCACCAGGAATACTCGGGCCAGCCGTGACGAGCTTATTGCGAACGACAGGTTTGGCGCCCGCTGCAACTATTGATTCGTAAGATGCGCCGACGGTGATTGCTTCGTCAGGTAGGTGATGGAGTTCCTGAAAGTTGGAATTGCAGAGTACGAGACGATTATCGGCGTCCCAAAGTACGAACGCTTCCGGTATGGTCTCGATGGCGTCTCGTAACCGCATATCGGCAGCAACTGTTTTTTCCACGAGGCTCTTCTGTTCAGTAATATCGACGGCGATCCCGATCAGGTGAAGGCCGGGCTCGCTGGCCTGGCGTACGAGCTCGCAGCGCGCGCGGAGCCACACCCAGTGGCCGCCGGCATGACGCATGCGGAAGGCATGATCGATCGTCGTCGTTGTCGCATCAGCCAGCTGAGCTGCAAGCTCATAGAGTCGTACGTCGTCCGGATGTACCAGCGCATTCACATCTCCGAACGACAGCAGATCGCCTTTGGTGTCGAGACCAAGTATCTCGAACATCGATTGGGACCAAAAGATACGACCACGGGCGAGGTCCCAATCCCACAATCCGCATCGGCCGCGGTTGAGCGCGGTATCGATCCGACTGCGGACCGTTTCGTAGATAACGTCTGCTTCCCGCGCACGGGTTGCCTGCCAATGAAATGCGAAACCAAGAATGAGTACGACGAAGCCGGTGGTGGCCGACAATGTGATGGTGAGTGTCGTAAGCGAACGCCAGTTCGCAAGCGCGGCTTCCCGCGACTGGACCACCGCAAGCTGACCGAATGGAACACCGAGCATACGCACTGTCGCCAGGGCTCGCGTGTCGTCGGGCAGTATGATTTCCATAACTCCAGCGCCAGCGCCGAAAGTTGTTAGGGGCTGCGTCGGCCCGAGCAGGTCGATTAGGCGTCGGCCGACCGTCGCATCATTGGCGGGCGTTGCGGCGATAACCACACCATCGACATTGGCCAGCAGGAAGCGCCGGCCAGGGGCCATTGCCCAAGATGGCAACACGCGCGCGAGCACCAGCTGCGGCTGCTCGATGGCATCAGCGGATTTTTTGAGCGGTTTTTGAAGACGTTCCGCGGCCAGATCGGCGATGGCTTCAAGCGACCCAGCGTCGTTGGCGAGGGTTAGCCGACGGTGGTCAAGCACCTGCACGAGGGCACCGACGCAGATTGTAACCAGAAAGGCAATGATCAGCACCGGGACGGCGCGGCGCAGCAGGGGTTCGGCGTTCAACAGCCGCCGATACGCCGGATTTGCGACCGATTGCGCAAGACCCTTTATAGAATCAGGATGTGCAGACGCACTCGCCACACCGGCGCGCGCCATAGACCGCCTCCGTTCGGAATTTCCCCGTCAGCCCGGAAGGATGTGCCGCATCGCTTTCCGAATCACTTTGTCGATTGGAATCGATGGACGCTGATTTGTCGAGAGTCCGAAGAGTCAAATATTTAAAAAATGTTACCCACGGATCGTTTTGCAACCAAATACGCCCGCGGCTGCCCCTTATGGTGGGGCCATGGCGCGTTCGACGATGTCGGCCAAATCGCGGGATAGCCCGGGAGTCGCCCTGATCCGGTTCAGGGTAATTTCGGCCTTCGCCCGTCGTTCGCTTTCGAGCATGCGCCAGCTGCGAAAAGCGGTAGCGAGTCGCGCCGAAATTTGCGGATTTTTAGGGTCGAGAGTGAGCACGGCCTCGGCTACGAACTCGTATCCGAGGCCGTCAGCCCTGTTGAACTGGGTCGCATTGCCTTGCGCGAACGCGCCAATCAATGCCCGCACACGATTTGGATTGGCGAGCGAGAACGCGGAATGTGCTGTGAGACTACGCACGGTTTCGAGAGTATTCGGATGCGGGATGGTGGCTTGCAACGAGAACCATTTGTCGACCACCAATGCGTCGAACGCATAGCGCGCATAGAAATCGGCGAGGGCGTGTTTGCGCTCCGGTACATCGTGCAGCGACAAAGTTGTGAGCGCCGCCATTCGATCGGTCATGTTGTCAGCGGCTGCGTATTGGCGTGCCGCACGGGCAACGGCCGCAGGTCTGCCGGTCGCTGCCAATAAGTCGAGCGCGACATTTCGCAAAGCCCGACGGCCTGCATTCGTCGAATCGGGAGAGTATGCGCCAGACACGGTCATGCCATCGTAGGTCTTTGTAAGCGCAGGACCGAGGCGTTCTCCAATCTGAGCACGCAACGATGCGCGGGCACGGAAAATCGCATCGGGATCGATATCGCGACCTATTTCTCGCGCAATGTCGCCTTCGCCGGGCGGGACCAATGAGAGCGCAACAAAAGCGGGATCCAGCGCAGGGTCATCGAGAATACCGGCAAGCGCCTCCATCAGTTTCTCGTTGGTGCGCAGCGGCTGGCCTGCGCGCAAGGCCGCCACATTCCCTATTAACAAGTTCATCGAGATCGATTGCAGCGCCTGCCAACGGTTGAACGGGTCGCTATCGTGTGCAGCCAAAAATGCGAAATCGTCTGCGCTAAGATCGGTAACGAGCTTGATCGGCGCGGAGAACCCACGATTGACCGACAACACGGGGCGTTCGGTAAGGCCAGCGAATTCAAATTTCGCTTCCGATTCCATGAGGACGACAATACCTGCCTCGGCTGTGTTGTCCGGCAGGCTAAACGGCAAATCGCGTCCATTTTTACCGACCAGACCAATCGACAGCGGAATCACCATTGGCTCCTTGGCGGGTTGTCCCGGCGTCGGTGGAACGATTTGCTTGCACTCCACGGTGTAGTTTTTTCGCGCGGGATCAAAGTGCGTGACAACCGTTACTTCGGGTGTCCCGGCTTGATTGTACCAACGCATGAACTGCGTTAAATCGCGATTACCCGCATCTGCAAAACATTGAATGAACTGCTCCACCGTTGCGGCTTCTCCGTCGTGCCGCGTGAAATAGAGATCCATCCCGTCACGAAATTTTTCCTTACCGAGCAATGTTTGCACCATGCGTACCAGTTCGGCGCCTTTCTCATAGACGGTGGGCGTGTAGAAGTTATTGATTTCCTTGTAAGTCTCAGGCCTTACTGCATGCGCCAACGGTCCGGCGTCCTCGATGAATTGGGTGGCGCGAAGGCCGCGCACATCCATGATGCGGCTTACTGGACGCGAACGCATGTCGGAAGAAAACTCCTGGTCGCGAAAAACGGTGAGACCTTCCTTCAGACAAAGCTGGAACCAATCGCGACAGGTGATGCGATTGCCCGTCCAGTTGTGGAAATATTCATGCGCGATCACCGCCTCAATGTGAGCAAAATCGACATCGGTAGCAGTATCAGCACTGGCTAGTACGTATTTGTCATTGAAGACGTTCAGGCCTTTGTTCTCCATCGCGCCCATGTTGAAATCGGAAACGGCAACGATCATGAAAATATCAAGATCGTATTCGCGGCCGAAAGCGTCTTCATCCCAGCGCATGGCGCGTTTGAGCGAATCCATCGCATAGCTACACCGGTCTTGCTTGCCATGCTCGACGTAGATGCGCAGGATCACGCTACGCCCGGACATGGTATCGAAGCGATCTTCTACGCAGGCAAGGTCTCCGCCGACCAACGCAAAAAGGTATGATGGCTTGGGATGCGGGTCGTGCCATATGGCGAAATGGCGTTTATCGCCGACTTCTCCGCTCTCCACGAGATTCCCGTTTGAGAGCAACACGGGCGCTTCTGCTTTGTCGGCCTCGATGCGCGTCGTGTAGATGCCCATTACATCCGGCCTATCAGGGAAAAACGTGATACGTCGAAAACCTTCCGCCTCGCATTGCGTGCAATAGGCGCCACTCGAACGATAAAGTCCCGATAGCCGCGTGTTACCGGTAGGATCGATAACCGTTTCGATCTCGAGTGTGATTGGTCGGTTCGGCGGCTGCGGAATAGTGAGGCTGTCAGACGTCACAGCATAGCTGTCCTCCGGTAGCGGACTTCCATCGAGCTTGAGCGACGCCAGAGACAATCCGTCGCCATCCAGCACCAGCGGTGCAGCTGCGCTGTTGGGATTCGGCTTCAGCGCCAATGTTGCGCTGACCCTTGTCGCGGTCGGATGAAGTGCAATGTCTAGCGAGACGGTCTCTACGAGCCAGTCCGGCGGGCGGTAGTCCTTCAGGCGGACGGGCTGGGGAATGTCGGTTCGCATGGTCACTGATTTAGGATGTCCAGCCGGCAATTGGAAGAAAACTAACGCGCCGGCTCAGCGTGGCCGATCACGCGTTTTATTGACGGCGATTTTTGCTTTAAAGCACGCTCCAGCGCGTCGACATTTTCGTGCACGCTTCGTACGGCCAATTGCGGATCGACACGACAATGGAAGTTGACGATCTCTCCTTCATCCGTCTCGCGCACTCGCACGTTGTGCACGTCGCGAATATTCCCACCCCCGGACGCGAGCTCCGACAGGGCGATGGAAACCGCCTTGACCCGCTCAGGGGGCGCCTCGCGGCCGGAGGCGTCCTGCGTCTGCAACGGCTCGATGTGAGTTTCTACTTCGACATCGGGACCGAGTTCAGCGGCGATCGCATCTTCCAAACCATCTGCCATTTCGTGCGCAGATTGCAGAGAAAGCTTTCCGTCTACTTCGAGGTCGAGGGAAACCGCCAGTCTGTCCCTAAGTTCATGTACCGTGACATGGTGCACGGCAAGTGCGCGGTTGCGTGCAATAACCATGACACGATCAAGAACGGTCTCATTGTTGAGTGCTACCGGATCAGTGGTGACTACGGGCTCGGCGCCCGGCATATGTTCGCGGATTGCCGCGGCGACGTCATGTTTGACTGCGCTAACTCTATCGAGCGGCAGCGTGCGGCTCACCGCAACGCCGAGATCGATGAAAGTCTGCCCACCAACCGCGCGTGCCCGGACCTGTTCGACCTTAACAACTCCCGGAACGCGAGCCGCAATGGCGGTGATTTTTTCTGCCGCTCCCGGCGGTGCAACGTCGGTCAGGGTGTCGACAGTCCGCTTACCGAGTCGCCAGCCAGCGATACAAACGAGTGCCGCTACGACGAGCGCGGCGGCCGAATCCGCCCACGCGAATCCGTAGTGCACACCTGTGAGACCAACCAGCACGGCTGAGGATGACCACAGGTCCGACGAAAAATGTAATGCGTCGGCTTCGAGTGCCTGGCTCGAAGTTCTTTTCGCCGTCTGCGATAACGCGCGTGCGCGGAAGAAATCGATGATCATTGAAGCTATAATCACTCCGAATGCCCAGACGGTTGCTTCGACGACGTGTTCCTCACGTTTTACGAGACGCTGGACCGCTTCCCAGATCACTATGCCAGAGAGCAGGAACAGCAGCGCGGTTTCAACGAGCGCCGAGACCGCTTCCACCTTGCCGTGGCCATAGTGATGCTCCTCATCAGCAGGCTTGCCGGAAATGCGCACCGCGATATAGGTCATGACCGTGGCGCCGAGGTCGATTAGCGAATGGCCAGCCTCGGAAAGTATTGCAAGGGAACCGGTGGCGAGGCCGACGAGAGCCTTGGCGATGGTTAGGCCGGCCGAGGCCGCGATCGAAGAAAGTGCAACTTGTTCTTTTTCTGCCTGCATGTGGCCACCGGTCTAACCTAAGCTGGAGCCAATTTCGAGAATATCCGGAAACCAAACCACTCACAGGGTGATTGGCCTTCCGTCAGATGCTGCCGAGCGGGTGACCGCGTCGAGAATGCGAATATTTGCGAGCAGTTGTTCGGCCGTGAAGCGATAGGGCGCGCGTCCCTCTACGGCGTCGGCCCAGGCCTCGAAATTCATCCGTACAGTGTTGGCGTGGTCGTAGCTGTTCGTCTGACGACTACCATCTGGCCCGCAATGGACGAAACTCGACGGAATACCCTTGTCGACATTACCGCCTTCTTGCACTTCGACCCAGCCCCGGTCACACACCAACGTAAATCGCCCGTAAAAAGGCGGCGTCGACAGACAAGTGATACGCCCCTGTGCGCCATTTTCGAAGTCAATTTCGGCGCTGACGAAATCCTCCGCAGGCGCGGGAAAAATCTGAGACGCGGTGTGCGCAACCACACGCACTGGTTTGCCGGCAAGAGACACGAACATGTCGCCAAGATGAATGCCGAGTGCAGTCCATGCGCCCGCCGGTGCGTGTCGTGGATCGCGGCGCCAATTTGAAGGGTCCATTTTTCGAAAATTGTTGTGGCTAACATTGGCATCCATATAAAGTACGCGTCCGATCGCGCCACTCTCGAACAGGTGTCGCATCTTCTCCATCGCCGGTTCGTAGCGCCGCTCGTGGCCGATCCCGAGTAGGCCACCAGCTTTCGCGGAAGCTGCGAGGATGCGTTCAGCGCTCGCCGTAGTAAGGGCAAGGGGCTTTTCGCAAAAAACCTGCTTGCCCGCATCGAATGCGGCGATAGCCATTTCTTCGTGAAGCAGGTGGGGGGTTACAACAGCGACAGCGTCAATATCGCGGCGGTTGAGCAGAACGGTATAGTCGTCTGTTAGCTCGAATTTGTGGATGGCAGCGAACGGCGCGGCCATTTTGGTGTTGATATCGCATCCGGCGAGAACCTTGAAACGTGTGCTACCCGCAAGGCAAGTTACGATCTGCTTGCCCCACCAGCCGAGACCAATAATTCCAATCCGGATCACTGCTTGACGTCCTGAGACTCCGAAGTCTCTGCCTTCTCCGTCGATTGATCTCCACGCAATTCGAGCCGTTCAGGGTGGCTTAGAAGATCGCGTACGGCGGCAAGAAAACGGCCCACTTGCTGTGCATCTGCGAGGCGATGGTCGGCTCTTAGGAACAACGGCATGACGTTAATCGATATGAATTGTTTCGAACGGGCGACCACTTTGCTTTCTACCGGTCCTAACGTCAGGTTGAGCGAATCGGCCCAGTCGGGAAATCGCGTTGGTTTGTAGATACGCATCGGTGGCGCCCCGGGGAAGGACAAGTCATTGACCGTCACACAGCTTGCCCGGGTGGCATCGAGTCTACCCACACTAGGCAGGGGCACGTGACGATCGAGAAAACCGTAGAAACGCAACACCTGGCGGAACCAAAAACTAGAGAACCAGCGCAATCTTGCGAGGTCACGGTCTCGATCTCCCTCGCCCCGTCCTGCTTGCAGCAATCGCTGCCAGATTTCTTGGCTGATTTGTTCGAGGCTTTTTGAGTTTGCGCGTGAGACCAACAACACATCCGTTTCGCCATTTCGACGGTGGAAAAA
>Ga0187785_10000251_pt1 | contig 20891 bp, 21 predicted proteins | sample 0815_BV2_4_20_MG_FD_132466 | JGI IMG/M metagenome (GOLD analysis project Ga0187785, IMG submission 132466) | Tropical peat soil microbial communities from peatlands in Department of Meta, Colombia - 0815_BV2_4_20_MG | ecosystem: Environmental > Terrestrial > Soil > Wetlands > Peat | place...
GGTATGCGCTCGTGATCGAAGTGGGTGATCTTCTCCCGGAAGATGAAGTCTTCGAGCAGCGTCGGCCCTCTGAGCCCTGCCTTAAGCGATTCGTTGTTCATCCCGACCTTGACTCCGAGGTTGCTCGTCAGGGTCTGGCCTTGGTTGGAAACGGTGAAGTGCTTCATCGCATTGTTTTTAGCTGTCAATATCTCATCTTTTCCTGTAGCTTTACTTTTACCAGCTCTCATTGCCAATGCTCCTTGTAACGATTGCTGCTCAGGAGGTGATCGTGCAAATTCATGTATTTAAGCCGTATATTAACTAATTTTTTGGAGTATTTTCTTATAATGTGCAGCTTTATCGGGTTGTTAGCTCTTCAAATATGTGACTGTCTTGACACTGGAGACGGGTAGAAAGTATATCGTCTTCGCGAACGACTTCTTGGTTTAAGGGTGGCGGAGCGGTCCGCCTCCTGGATCTAGTAGGAAAAACGTCATGAAAAACGGGGATCTTCCGGGTAGATGTGTGGCTGATTCGGATGGCCACTTGTTATCACGATCCGAGCAGTCGCGCCGGGTTTACGGCTATTACTGTGCGATCGGCTCTGTTGGGTGATCGGGGGATTATTTTGGCAATAGAACCGTCTTTCGTCGTTGTTTTCGCCCTGGCCGGGATCATCGCGTGCATGATAGGCTTGTACGTGTGGAAGCAGCGGTCCATGTCTGGAAACGCGTGGTTCGCTCTCCTCATGGTTATGGTGGCAGAGTGGTCGTTCATGGATTCTCTCAAGGCAATGGCCACCGATCCGGGCACCATGTTTCTCTTCACCAAGCTATCGTACATTGGCATCGTGGCCACGCCTCCGATCTGGCTGCTCTTCACGCTGTCCTACAGCGGGCGCAGGCATTGGCTGACTCCCGCGATGAAAATAGTGTTATTTGCCTTGCCGCCGGTAACCTACGGGCTCATTGCTACAAATGATCTCCACGGGCTGGTGTGGTCGAACGTTACAACCGTTTCCGACGCGAATGGGGTGTACCTGACATACACCTATGGTGTCTGGTACATATTCCACGCGATATACTCTTACCTGCTGATGCTGATTGGTCTTGTCCTGCTGCTATCTATGTTCTTACGGTCCTACGAAAAATACCGTGCTCAGACGGCGATCTTGTTGATCGGTGCCTGTCTCCCTCTGATCTTTAACGTAATCTATATTACCGGCCTGAGTCCGCTGGGGGACGTCGATCTATCTCCTATCGCGTTCTGTGTCACCTTTCTGATGTTCATCTGGGGGATCACCAGGTACCGGCTCTTCGATATCTTGCCCGTGGCCCGGGAGACGCTGTTCGCCACGATGGCCGAAGGAGTCTTGGTGTTGGATAGAGGTAATATCATCGTCGACGTGAACCCGGCGCTCAAGCAGATGCTGGGTATCGATAGATCTGCCGTCGGGCAGCCTGGAGCAGCAGTACTGGCGAAATATCCTATGCTGGTTGACTGTTGCATGAAAGGGGTCCGTGGACAGGCGGAGATGTTGGAAATGGTCATCGACAGCTCGGCAGGAGAGCGATGGATCGATGTGCACATATCCCCGGTTCGGGATAGCCAGGGACAGTGCAGCGGTAAGGTCATCACGCTATGGGACATCACCCAGCGCAAGCAGATCGAGACCGAGATGATCCAGAACAACGAAGAGCTCCAGTCCAGGGAGCGGGAGCTACGGGAGAGCGAGGAACGCTGGCGCCAACTTGTGGATTTCCTCCCGGCCGGTATCGCCATCCACTGCGATGGTATAGTGGTCTATCTTAACCAGGCTGGCATGAAGTTGGTCGGTGCGGTCCAGGCCGAGGACGTCGTCGGTAAGCCGGTGCTCAAGTTCGTTCACCCCGATAGCCACGCTGTCATGATGGCACATGTTCGGCAGGTAATGGAGGACGGCCTTCCTGCCGAACAGCTCGAAGAGAAGTTCGTTCGAGTCGATGGTGAAATCGTGGATGTAGAAGTGACTATCATGCCCTTGATATATCTGGGCAAAAAGTCGGTTTTGAGCGTGAGCTGGGACATCAGTGAGCGGAAGCGCGCTCAGGAGAGCATCGAGGTCTCTCTAAAGGAGAAGGAGTTGTTGCTTAAGGAGATCCACCACCGGGTGAAGAACAATCTGCAGATCATCTCCAGTCTTCTGAGCCTACAGTCTGGAAACGCGGCGAACGAGCAGGTAAACTCCGGCCTGCGCGAGAGCCAGAACCGGATCCGGTCCATGGCGCTCATCCATGAGAAGCTGTATCAGTCGAACAATATGGCCCGTATCGATTTCAAGGAATATGTTCAGAGCTTGGTCGCGTCGCTGTCCCGTACTTATATTCTGCTTCCGGGTATCGTTGTCGATGTTCTGATTGACGACGTGTCGATGGACATCGACCAGGCTATTCCCTGTGGGTTGATTATCAACGAGTTGATTACTAATAGCTTGAAGTATGCGTTCAAGGGTCGCTCGACTGGGAGAATCGCAGTCTCGCTGAGCCAGAGCGGCGACCGGTACGTGCTTTCGGTGAGCGATGACGGCGTTGGGCTGCCTCTCGGCTTTGACTTCCGGAGCTCTCCATCGCTTGGCCTGCAGTTGGTGGTGACGCTGACCGATCAGCTGGATGGTGTCATCGAGCACTCAGAAGGGCGGGGGACGACCTTCGTCATTAGGTTCCGGGGCGATATGGCCACCGAACGCGAGGGCGAAACATTGGCCGGATCATGAGCGATTCTAACGTCGGAAGGGATGTGGGCGCTCCATGTACGCGTTCTGGCTGTGTGTCGTGAGGATCTTGGTCTAACACAGTAGCGATGATTTTCTTGCCCAGAATGGCGTGTTGCATGTCTGCTACGATGGCGACGACGGTGCCTGTACAATAGCCAGCTCTTGGCAAGCGGTGTTTGTTTTCGTTGATACTCTCTTGTGGTAGGCTAGCAGTGTGGTTCCTGATTGTGTTACCTTTTTTACTTTTTATTCTTCAAGCGGCTCATTAGGAGTTTGGCCTGTGGGGGGCTATTTTTATTTATAAGTTTTGTTACCCCTGTAGGGGTAATAAATAAATACTCAGGGCACTTTAGGATCTAATATGATTAGCCGACAAGTCGTTACAAACCAACCGAACATAAACACGATACGGCAAAGCTCGACAATGATAGAGCTGAAAGACGTGGAAAAAAAGTACAGAAACGATACGAGCGAGCACCTGGCGCTCGACAAGATATCCATTAGCATCGATAGGGGTGAGTACCTAGCGGTGCTAGGCAAGTCCGGCAGCGGCAAATCGACGCTAATCAATATGATCACCGGCATCGACCGGCCCAGCTCCGGGGAGATATACGTCGATGGGGCCGCCGTACATAAACTGACCGAGCGCCAGGCTGCCGCCTGGAGAGGGCATAACGTGGGTATCGTCTTCCAGTTCTTCCAGCTGATACCCACCCTAACAGCGATCGAGAATATCATGCTCCCGATGGACTTCTGCAACACGTTCCGGGGAAAGCGAAAAGAGCGTGCGGCGAGCCTCCTGGACATGGTGGGTCTGGCCAGATGTGCCGACCGGCTCCCCACGGCCCTTTCCGGCGGGGAACGGCAACGGGCGGCGATCGCCCGTGCGTTGGCCAACGACCCGTCCCTGATCGTCGCCGACGAGCCGACCGGCAACCTGGACTCCCGTACATCCGCCTCGATCTGTTCCCTGTTCGATGACCTTCGTGCCGAGGGCAAGACGCTGGTGGTAGTCAGCCACGACGAAAACATCGCCCGGCACTCGTCACGATCGGTCACTATAGCCGATGGACGGATCGTCAGAGACCACTGAGGGGGCGATACATCATGAACCCAACCAAATTAGCATCCCTGCTGCGCATCTGTTTCCTCGTTGGAGTCGCTGTCGATGCAGTAGCCTGTATTATGATGCTGTTCCCTGTCGTCTGGGCTTCATTTTATCACATCCCGGAGTTCATCCCGAGCATGGAAGTGAGCAGGGCCCTGGGCACAGCAGCACCGCTGATGCTGGGATGGACCGTCCTGCTGCTCTGGGCAGTTCTGAAGCCGGTCGAAAGGGCGGATATTCTGCTGATCACCGTTGTTCCGGTGCTGGTAGGCATGATGCTTAGCACGGCGGAACAGATACTCGACTGGGGCGCTACGCCGCTATCCCAACTACCGACACTGGCCATGCAGCTGGTTCTCAGCGGGCTCTTTCTATATGCATATGCCATCGCCAGGAAGACTCCGGCGATAGCCTCAGGAGGGAGCGGCCAGTGATCGATACAAGGGTAAAAAAGGCTGTCATGGACCTATGGTATGATAAATGGCGGGCTACCATGGTCGTCTTGGCCATCGCCATCGGTATCTTCGCCATCGGGACGATAGCGACCGGGTACTCGATCCTGAGCCATGAGATGAACGCCAGCTACATGGGCACGAATCCGCCGTCAGCGGTCCTTTACATGGACCATACGGACGATAACCTGATCGATACGGTGAAGGATACGGGACCGGTCAGCGATGTGGAAGCACGGCGCATGGTAACCGCCCGGATTCAAACAGGGCCCGACCAGTGGCGTACTATCTGGCTGTTCGTCATCGACGACTACAACGACATGCGGATCGCCAAAATAGCTCCTGAGTCAGGATCCTGGCCTCCGAAAAAAGGCGAAATGCTGATAGAGCGAGCGGCCATGCCCCTGATCAATTCCAGCATCGGTGATGACATCACTGTGATGACAAAAAACGGCGACGAAACAAAACTGTGCTTTGCTGGCACGGCATATGATCCTGCCCAAGCTCCGGCCGTCATGGAAGGCCGGGCCTACGGGTATATCACCGCCGACACGCTGCCGGACCTCGGGCTGTCGCCCGAACTAGACCAGCTGCTGATCACGGTAACGAATAACACCATGGACGAAGAGCACATCAAAAGCGCCTCATACCAGGTGAAGAGCATGATCGAGCGAGACGGTTACAATGTAAGCCGGATAGAGGTTCCCGCCCCGGGGAAGCACCCGAATGCCGGGCAAATGAGCTCGCTCATGTTCCTATTCGAGACCTTCGGTGTAATCGCCTTCATCCTGAGCCTCGTACTTGTCGTTAATATGATCACAGGCCTGCTCTCTGGACAGGTTCGGCAGATTGGCATCATGAAAGCGCTGGGCTCCACCTCCGGACAGGTGGCAGCCATCTATCTCGGAGGCGTGCTCCTGCTGGGCCTAATCGCCACCATGATCGCGCTTCCGCTGAGCATAGTTGCCGGCAGGGCCTTGGCACTGATGATAGGTGGGATGCTGAACTTCGACATAGCCAGCTACGATGTGGCATACTGGGTATACGCCGTAGTGGCAGTTATCGGCCTTGCCATGCCCCTCGTCGTAGCGGCGTACCCGGTATACAGGGGAAGCAGGATCACGATCCACCAGGCGATCAACGACTACGGGATCGGCAGCAACGTGAAACCCGGCTTATTCGATTCGTTAATAACTAAGGTTTCATGGCTGTCGAGGCCGATTATGCTGACGATCCGAAATATGTTCCGGCGCAAGGGAAGACTGGCATTGACGTTGCTCACGCTGGCGATCGGCGGCTCCATGTTCATCGTGGCCATGACCCTGAGCGCTTCCATGGATGCGACGGTCGATAACGCGCTGGGCGCCCGGCATTACAATGCGGTGATCACTTTTGCGAAGGATTACCCGAATGATGATATCCGGAGCAATTTTACAGATATCCCGGGAGTCACTGGCGCAGATAAGATGATCAGCACTACAGCGTCGCTTACGGACGCCGATGGTATGGATAGCAACCAGTTCACATTGTTTGCCATCACCCCAGATACCAAGCTGGTCACCTATCCCGTCCTGGAGGGCCGCTGGTTGCAGCCAGAGGACTCAGGCGTCGTCGTGCTGAACCATATGCTCGTCTCCGATCTCGAGGAGCATGGCGACGCTAAAGACCTGAAGCCAGGCGACAGGATCATGCTCAATATCGACGGCAACAGGTCGACATGGCTGGTGGCTGGAATCGTCAGGGAAATGATGGCGCCAGCGAGGGCCTACGTCAGCTATGATGACTATGCAAGCCTCTCGGGCAGGGTCGGACAGGCAAACGCCGCGATCGTATCCACGACCCGTCAGAGCGGATTAGATAATTCAGCCCCGCTCTTCACCGTTCACGGTATGCCTGTCGGAGGCGGAGGCGGCGGGAAAGTAGTGGATAATACCAATACTATCCTGCCATTGATTGAGCACCGGACAAGGGACACCGGCCTCAACATTTCCCAGGCGGCCTCGATCGACGAAATGCGAACACGGATGAAGGAGCACCTTGCAGTAGTGGCAGCATTTATCATGATCATGGCCCTGATGACACTCGCCGTCGGCATGCTCGGACTGGCAAGTACCATGAGCATCAACGTTATGGAGCGCAGGCGAGAGATCGGGGTAATGCGAGCCGTAGGAGCGACGAATAGAAACCTGTACCTGATCCTGGCGATAGAAGCCGGCGTGATAGGCCTGCTGAGCTGGATCGTGTCCTTGGCGATCGCCCATCCACTGAGTATTGCAGTTGGGAACATTTTTGGGGCGATCTTCTTCAAGAGCCCGCTCGACATCGCCTTCTCGCCCGTGGGGATCATTATGTGGCTGGCTCTCGTCCTGATGCTGGCGCCAGCCGCCAGCCTACTCGCTGCAAAGAAAGCCTTGAAGCTCCCGGTGCACGAGGTACTGGCATATGAGTAGGCTGAGGTTTCCGGAGAGATCAGGCAAGTATTAAGGATAGGTGAACACATATGCTGTAAAATCGGAGCTAAACGCATGAAAAAAGTAGCCCCATGGAACACGGAGGTGATCGGGCAGCTCAAGGAGATGGGCCTGACAGAGTACGACTCTAAAGTCTACCTTACACTGGTCTCCAAAAGCCCGCTGGCCGCCACCGATATCAGCCGTGAGGCCGACGTGCCGATGTCCAAGATCTACGGTGTGTTAAGCAGGCTGGAGAACGGTGGCTGGATCAGCGTCGTTCCTGAGCGCCCCAAACAGTACCGGGCTCTGGACCCGGGCGTCACCATCGATAACGCCTGCAAACAGGCCGTCGAGAGGCTGGAAAGCTCCAGAAGCGCGCTGTTAGTGAGTCTAAAGGAGATCTATGCCGGCCGGAGCGAGGTAGAATCATCGGAGTTTCTGGTGGTGCACGGCACCGTAAACGTGCTAAACCACCTGAAGGAGATCGTGGGATCTCAGCAGACCGGCATCACCGTCGCGGCCGCGTTTGCGAATCCAGGCATTATCAGCCGCTTTCATGATATGGTTGCCAGCTACCCCGGCCCGAAGCGGCTTTATTTGATCAACGATAGGGACGGGCTGAAGCAGTTCGCCGGCCTACTCGAGCACCTGTCCTGGGCCAATTCAATCGAAACGGAGAAGCCATGGCGTGAGGGGGTCGTTTTCGTCTACACCCGGGATACCGGAGTATACGCCAGCGTGGAGGGCGACGAGTTCAGGATGGCGCTGATCATCCGGGACCGGAGCTTTCTCGACCTTATTAAAATGTTCGTCGAGACATCCCATGGCAGCGAACTACAGCTTGATCCAGCCGACCCCATGCCAAGCAGGGATATGCTCAACGACCATAAAGCTAAGGCCAGGAACACACTGAACAGGATGATGAACAAACATAGGTAGAGTATTATGGCATATGAAAGACATGGGGGATATGGAAGATATGGAAGATATGGAAGATATGGGGGGATCCGGTGAGCTGCGACCCCATACTTGCAGGGGCGACCGCCCACTGATGATGGATAGGTACGGGCTGACGAACGCCATGGGTCGGAGGCCAGGTATAGCTCGTGTTGGCCAGCGGCTGGATCGTCATCCACTTCATCTTTTGGTTCTCAACCTCGAACAGCAGCCGCCTTCTTTCCAGGCATAGTAGTGCATGCCGAACAGTACCAGGCTTACAGGCGATGACCGGCGCGTATATTACGACTCCGACGAACGTAGAGAGGTACCTGCCCATCAATGGATTGCAATGGCGATCACGGTGTCGCTGGGGTTGGTGGGGTTGGTCTTGTCGAGTATCGTCTATATGTCCTGATCGCTCGGGTTCTTCGGCCTGGCTGCCGGTTTCCTCGCCTTCTATCACTATTGTCTCTGAATTGAATCTGTATTTACCTTATGAGTGGCTCGTTCAAATCTAATTTGGTGACGTCCCTGAAAAAATTCATCATTGAGTAATTTGCCTTGTCCACTTTCACATCCACAAACTCCCTGCGTTCGTCCTCCGGGAACTGCATGTGGATGGAGTACCGCTTCATTGTTATTACAGATGCATGGGTGAAGCGTGCGTCTGCCAGTATCCTGACTCCGTAGTCGGCGGGCGATCGCACCACCCGGCCGCAGGCCTGCCTGATGCGCCGGACGGTCGGGTATAACACCCCGTAGTCCCAGCCTTTACCGACGCCGAAGCGCTCGTCGTAGGCGCGCTGGATCGCCTTCGTCCGGTCGTTCAGGCTGGGAAAGCCGACGCCGACGATGACCACGGTGCGGCACCGGTCGTACTTATAGTCCACGCCCTCGGTGAGCGTGCCCCATAGATAGGCCATTAGAACCGCTTTTTTCCCCTCCTCTCCATGCCGGAAGAATTCAAGTTTGGCATCCTGGGTGGTGGTGCCCGCCTCGTCCACGAGTACCGGCACATCCTCCTCTGTATCTATCAAGGCCGCATATTTCCGGGCCTCGCCACTGCTGGGGAAAAAAATGAGGACATTGCCCTCTGAGGACCTGATCACGTTCTGCAGTAGAGTTACTAGCGTGTTTACCGCCCCAGGCTCGTTACGGTTTTTCGCGAACTGCGGGATCAGGTCAACGGCGAGCGTCCGTCTTCGCTCCGGGGGAAATGTTGTGCCGAATGAAACTTCCGTTGTTTCCCTATCCACGCCAAGCGTTGTCTTTACCATATCAAAGGGCCTGAGCGTGGCGGACATAAGCACCCCTCCGAAGGCGCCGTTGAGGAGCGGTCTGGTAATGTCGGTCGGTATGCAGCAAAACAGCTCGATTCGTCCGTATATATCCCCTTCCGTAGATCGGCGCACGTTGATCAGTGGGTAATAGTCGATGCTCTCCGACCGATCGATGTAGGCCAGCATGAACGATACCACGCCCAGCAACGACGAGGTTCTGCGGGTCTCTGACCGGCCCTCCTTGAATTCTTTCCTGAACCTATCATCGATCTCCAGTCCCTGATCGATGGCATCCTCCAGCAGCTTCTTCACGACGATGCCCTTCTCAGTCAGTCCTCGGAGCAGGTTTTGCCGTAGCAGGTCTTCTCCTCTCTGCGGGTCGCGGATGGTGACATCGATCCATGCATGGCCAATACGCCCGGTCTCACCAAAGCCAAACTTTGACCCGTATGCTTCTTTGAGGGTCTTTTTCAGTAGTTGGAGAAAGTACTCGATTTCGTCTTTTCGAGGGTTTTTCAGGAGGGTTGCCGCTTCTCCTATCGCTTTCTCTATCGTAAACTCCGATAGGGTCGTTGATGAGTGAGATCGGGCTTGCTGTTCTAGGTTATGGGCTTCGTCGAAGATTAGGATGGCGCTGGAGAGATCGCAGTCGGCCCAGCCCAAAAATTGTCGTGCTATATCAGGGTCAAGTAGGTGGTGGTAGTTACAGATGACCAGCTCAGCATACTTCATGTTCCGCTTTATCAGTTCATACCCGCACTGGCCATACTTCATCCCTTCGGCGGTGATCTCTTCCGGCGTGCGTACGCCGCTAAACAGCCATTTGCCGAAGTTTTCGTTCTCCCGGGTCAGGACTTCCCGCAGATAGCTGCAGGACCGTTTCCTCAGCCCTGCGATCCTCTCCTCCTCTGCCTTGATCTCCTTTAGCAGCCCCTGGCGTACGTCGGCATAGCTCATGTCCTTCTGGATATTGACTACCGCATCCCTTTCCTGTGCCATTAGATCGGAGAGCTCTGCCTCTGCCTTGATCATCTCATAGGTATTTTCCCGGAGCGCTGAGCACTCTTCATAGTCTTTTTCCATCGGACATATATGGGATTTGCCCTTGACCACAATGACTTTCACGTCAGCGATCCCCAGGATCTCCCGGGCTTCCTCGACGAACTGCTCCATCTGCTGGTGAACGTTCGTCGCGATAAATACCTTTTTATTTAGCTTTCGTCCCACGGCCAGCGCTGGGGCCAGCGCAGACAGTGTTTTGCCGGTGCCGCAGGCCCCCTCAAAAAGTACGAGCTTGCCAGCGATCAGAGCGTTATATACCCGGTCCATCGCCTCACGCTGGTTCGGGTAATATGACGGTTTAGGGAAAAATGCGGTGTGCTCATCGGTCATACTTGATAAAATCCTACTCTATGGTATGGCACGTTATGTATTTAACCATAATACTGGTGTACTGAAAGTATTATGTGATTGCTTGGATCCAGCACCCTCGTGTTATCTTTGGCTGTGTCTGTGATCGTATGATCTGCGTTGATCAGCCCGAAACCTATTTAGTTGTTCGTGGGTAACAAAACTATTATGCCAAAATGGATCTGTACCGTATGCGGTACAGAGCATCACGTGCTCTGTACGCCCGGTAGGTGTCACTCTTTTCATGGACATGGTTCCTGCTGCCCGCCGAAGTGCAAAGGCTGCGGAGCATCAGGGGATAAAATGGTGATGGGAGGCTTGCCGCCAGGGACTTCGCCCACGCACCCTGAGCTGGCTGCTAAGAGGCCGATAGCACCGACAGGGCCGCCGCCATAAACACCTCGTGTATGGAGTAAATTTATTGCCATAACCAACAAATATGGTACGATGAAAATACTGGCCATGTCGGACACGCATCTAATGTGCCCTTTTCCTTCAGATCTGTTGGATATGGCTAAAAAGGCTGATATCGTCGTCCACGCCGGCGATATGAATACGCTTGATGCATATAATTCTTTAAAAGCCGCATGCAAGCGACTGGTGGTGGTCAGCGGGAACTCCGACTCACCAGCGTTAAATGACCTGCTTCCGAAAACTGAGGTATTTGAGGCCGGCGGGACACGTTTTGGTGTTGTCCACAGCGGCAGGCACATGTCGGATCTAACCAATATGCGATATCTCGCGCTGGAGCTGGGCGTCGACGTACTTATATTTGGCCATCTGCATCGTCCGATTATCGACCAAACCGATGTGTTACTCGTTTGTCCAGGTAGCCCCACCTATCCTCGCATGTCTGACCCGTGTGTCGTGGAGATCACTGTAGAAGATGGCAGGATCTTGGGAAGGGTAGAAAAAGTCACTACCGGAGATGTATGTGGTTATCTGACGTTTGCCCGGTCGATTGATGGGTGACGATCCAACAGGCTCTCAGTTTTCCACCGAGTCAAGCGTCGTCTGAGCAGTAAATTCTATATCCCGGTTGGCGCCGTAGAACGCCATTTTTGTCGTACTATACCTTGCCCGGATCTGTTCCGCGATGTTTACCCTGACGACGATTATTTTGTCATCGAACGAGTCACGGTCCGAAAGGCGTTGCAGTCCGCTAAAGCAATCGCTTACCTTCTCCGCTTTCAACAGTGCCAGGTATTGATCGAGCGATGCAATGTAATATTTTTCTGGTTGCTGTGAAGTCATTTTGATGCCTATCCCCCGAGTAGAACATAACTCGTTTATGATAATAAATTGTTCCTTTGTCACTTATGCCTGATCAAGACCACGATCATACATCGACTGCTGGCGATGACGGCCGGCGCATAGCACAAAAACCGGCGTTTTACCACAAAGTGCACAATTGTTAGCCAAATAAGCCAAATAAAACATGTTATAAAACACTAACTTATAAATAAAGGGGGTTTTAACTTGATATGGTCATAATGCGAGTGCTGATGGTCAGAGTAGACGAACGAGTTTCCGAGTGGATCGAGCGCAACCGGGGTCATATGAGTCCCGAAGACTACGCTGGCAGGACATTGAGCGAGTACATGGACATCGACGACGAAAAAGGGGCCGCCTTACGCTTTGCCAGGGCACACGAAGACATGTCGGAGCGGCTGGAAGAGCTACAGCAGCGTATTCGCCGACTGGACGAAAGCCTGAAAACCTGTTCCGGAGAACACACCCCTCGAATAACCAGGTAAAACCGCGTACGATATGTTTATATCGCGGGCAGGTAAATTAGTTACAATGGGCAACACATACGTGCTGGACGCGTCCGCCTTCATACACCGGACCATTCCGCAGGGCGGCGAGATCGTCACACCCCCGTCAGTCTATGCTGAAGTGAAGGACGAACAGTCGAAGCTCCAACTCGATCTATTAGAAGGACTTCGAGTAATCCAGCCCGACGAGATGTATCTGGAAACTGTGCGTGAAATGGCCGCAGCTACCGGAGACGACCATCGCTTGTCGTCCGCGGACCGCGACCTGCTCGCGCTAGCAATACAGGAAAAAGCGGCAGGTAAATCCGTGGAAATGCTCACAGACGACTACGCGGTCCAGAATGTGGCTAGAAAGGCAGGCCTGAGAATTCGCGCACTACGACAAAAAAAGAGCCGCTATCATATCATCTGGGAAAAGCGGTGTGCAGGTTGTGATCGAGCGTATCAAGACGGCGATATCTGCGAGGTGTGCGGATCCCCCCTCAGACTGAAAAAACGCTTTGCTACGAGGAGACAGTGACATGAAGAACGTTAACGATCTTATCGAGAAGGCGATCGAGCTTAGAAACCGTGGTCTTCGCTCCGGCGAGATTGCAGACGAGCTGAACATCTCTCGAGAAACAGCCACCTGGCTGTTGACCCGCGCCAAAAAGGAGACGGGAGCACAAGCACCCAAAGATATTTTCATCGACTGGAGCAATATAGGCAAGAGCTCGAGCCGGCTTATGCTCATCGCTACATGCATGGCCGATATGATCGAAGAAGTCATCAACGAGCTGGATACAAACGTGGATGCTGTAGTCGGAATCGCCCTGAGCGGAGTCCCGCTGGCAAACGTAGTAGCCTACCAATATGGTGTCGATCTGGCGGTAATGCATCCAGGCAAGCACCAATCTGACGACGGCAGCAAGCACCATCAGGCCCAACCGACCCTGAGCGAAAACTACGCCGATGTAAAAGGAAGACGCTGCGTCATTATAGATGATGTGGTGACCACCGGAGCGACCATGGAAGAAGCGATCAAGCTCATCGAAGATCGTGGAGGAGAAACTGTAGCGATCGCTGTAATCGTCGATAAGCGGGGTGCTGACGAAGTTAAGGGCGTTCCTGTAAAGTCACTAATCAGGATCGGCAGGCTCGACTGATCATAAAAGGAAAAACCACAAACAGACCGTACACCGCCAGCACTCAAGACTTTTGTATTTTATAGCCATTTATGAAAGGTTTTAGACCGGCACGACCTCATAAGTGTTATTGGCCAAGCACTTGCATCTGTGAACGCGACTGCAGGCGATATTGAACGGTACTACGACCCGGTCCCTGTTTTACAAGCATCACCACATCCCCACCCCCACCACAACCATCAGATAATGGCCGACGACGCCGATGCCCGCTACTGCACGTCCCATATGATCTCTGCCACAGATGGCTGCGCTAGTGACGACGTCAATAGGATATTCGATCTTCGATCGAGGAATGCCCGCACCGCCACACTACCCGTCCCATGTCACTACTGCTTCTATGATCCATCACCAGCGACGAACTACAGCGAGCTACGAATAGTGCGGAAGAACACAGCACCTGTTATCAGGATTGGCGAGCCGACACGATATCATAGAAAAATTTCAATCCAGTTGGTACGATCAATACCGATTAGTATTCGAGGACGCTCTCGATGTCGCCCTTCATGCTGACCTGATTCAGCCGCTCCACTCCACGCACTTCTTCCACCACATTGACAACAGCAGGCGGGACAAGCTGCTGCCAGTTTTCGCCAGCCAGCATCCTCCTCCTGATCTCAGTGCCGGAGAAGGCACTACGGTTATACATGGGCGAATATCTCACGTCATAGCTCGCTTCCGAAAAAAGGCGAGATACCAGCGGGTTGTTGGTGTAGGCATGGGAGAACGGGGGGGTCATGGACTCAACATGCGCGACCCATAAGGCGTTGCGGTAAATATCGCTGATCGGTATAACATACGTGTAAAGATCCAGCTTTTCCAAGCTGCGAGAGATCATCATAATGCGCTCGCCCGCCGTAAACGGGTTTTCCGGCGTGTGACTCAGCTGGGCGCTACCGATGCCGATCACCAACTCGTCCACATCTTTCGAGATCTCGCTGATAACCTTAAGGTGACCATTGTGAAATGGCTGAAATCGGCCGATATAAAACGCTCGGTTGATCTGCTTCTTTTTAGATTTGTGATTATTGCCTGCCACCCTGCGTCTCCGGATAAAAGTTATTGTCCTTTAGTATTTTAAAGTATGCCTTTACAGCATTGCGCTCGCCATGATCTCTTCTCCAGGTCCGATCTGCTGAGTTTGGCCCTGATCAGTGCATCATCAGGAAGACCGGCATTGTTCGTCGATGAGATCGATGAGATAGCCATCATATATAAGATTGTAGGCGCCCAGTATATCTACCACAGACGTGTGTACTATGCCGAAAGCCAGGATCAACGATATCAACATGTACTATGAGATGCACGGCCAAGGCGAGCCGATCGTCCTCATCAACGGCCTATCGAGCGACCTCAAAGAGATCATGCCGATCATTCGCCGACTCTCACTAAAATGCCGTGTGCTGGCCTTTGATAACCGCGGTGCAGGACGTACTGATAAGCCGGACTCGCCCTATTCGATCGTGCAGATGGCCGGCGACACGGCGGCATTGATGGACGCAGCAGGCATGAAACAGGCGCACGTCGTCGGCATTTCCATGGGCGGTCGTATTGCCATGGCCCTAGCCCTGCAGCACGTGGAAAAGGTCAAAAGCCTGGTGCTGGTTTCAACATTCGCCCGGCAGAGGTCCGTCAGAGGCAGAGTCGCCCGGGTCCGCCATCTCAACATCGTCGATAGGATACCTTTGGTAAGGTCGATCGTGAGCAGGTACAAACAGCCTGCGTACGCCTTTGAACGGCAGTTCAAGGCATCCCGCGGCTACGATTGCAGCGACAGGCTTGGAGGAATCCACACGTCGACACTTATACTGCATGGCGCCACCGATACGTTGGCGCCGATTGGTTTGGCGGAAGAGATGCATGCCGGGATAAATGGATCACAGATGATCACATTTCAGGGCGGCCATTTATTCTTCACGGACGAGCCTGAAAAGTTTTGCGATCTCATACTAGATTTCCTGTCAGCTATACACTAAATTTAAGTACTAATTCCCTCAACACTTCATGTCCTTGGAGGCCAACTCGTGAACTTGACCTGGTACCGTGATCGCCTGATCGGCTACACCAGTCCCGTTTCCCGGGCATTCGCTGCCACAGGCATCACCCCCAACCAGATCACACTGCTCTCACTGCTGTTCGGCATCGCCGCCGGTGCTCTCTACGGACTTCACTACATATACCCCGCCGCCGGCACGCTGCTATTGTCAGGACTGCTCGACTTCATCGATGGCGGCGTGGCAAGGATCAACAAGAAATCGTCAAAGTTCGGGGCGGCCATCGACTGGATCGTGGATAAGTACGTGGACTGTATTGTCCTTTTAGGAATCGGCCTCGGAGGGCTGGTTGATATGCGGATCGTTTCTATTGCTATCTTCGGGTCGATGATCAATACCTTCATCAAGCCAGTGGTCTACGCGGAGATCGGCTATCAGCAGAAGTATGACGGCAAGATCAAGGATCCTCTTGAGGGCGTGGGCATCTACGGTCGGCCCGAGACCATCATCACTCTCATCATATTCTCCTTCCTCAGCACTTACACACTCTTCGGGTTCGGAGCCATGACCATCGCCGTCGCCATCGTAGCTGCAGGCACCAACCTATCCGCACTACAGCGCATAATCTATCTATACCATAACCGTGGAAAATTTTAGGGTTTGCTGCCAATACATTTGAAACCAAAATTTTAAGCCCGCCGGAGTACAAATGTAGTGGGCGTTATCGGGGTACCTGAGATGAAAGTTGATATGCACCTGCACACCAGCAAGTCAGACGGTCGAGACAGCGTGCACAATATCATCGAGGCTGCGGAGCTCAAGGGGCTTGATCTGATCGCACTCACCGACCACGGACCCGGGCACGGGAGTGGAGTCACAGAAAAGATGGTGCGAGAGACGAAAAGGGAGATCGGCCTTCTCCAGCCTTCCTACAGGGTCAGGGTCCTGGCAGGCATCGAAGCGGAGATACTGCCCACAGGAGAATTATATCTGAGCGATCGAGAGGGGATGGATCTCGTGCTGGCATCATTTCACGGGGCGCCATCGTGGGAGGCTTACTACAATGCCGCCATGCGGGCGGTATTGGACGAGAAAGTCGATGTGCTGGCTCATCACGCCTGGAGCGCGGGAACTCCGTTTACCCCAATCCAGGAATACGAAGAACGGCTTATCGAGCTGTTAAGGGATAACGGCGTGGCCATCGAGATCAATTCCAAGCATTGCCTGCCCTCATGGGACTTTCTGGTAAAATGCCGAGACGCAGGGGTGAAATACACCATCGGCAGCGATGCCCATAATGCTGCCGACGTGGGTTCGGTGGCCTGGGCGGCAAATACCGCGCGGCATATCTACGGCAGAGACGGACTTTTCATTCCATAAGCGACGGCTGCTATCGAACGACGGGCAATCATCATAAATTAAGCGTCTGTCCGTGAGCTACCATACACTCAAAATATTTTACAATCGCCATCACCTTGCAGCCCCTTGCGAAGAGCGCTCAAAGGCGTCGCTGTAACCCGGTAGGTAATAGCGGTTTCCAGTTAAATACCTATGAGCCAAGGAGACTCGATTCAACACCACCCTGAAGATGGCGGGGTTTTCTCTCGCTCTCTCGCTCTGCGCTCTTTATCGATAAAAATTTCCCTCCGCCATACGTTTATATACCATCATACGCTTTCATACTGCTAACAGGGAAGGGAAACGATATGGAACGGGTGATGCAGCCCAAGGACTCCGATAAGATCTGGGATGGCGACGTCGTGTCGGATAAACAATACTTCTCTCACAAGTTCAACGCCAACATGGAGAAGCTGGAAGCGATCATCGGCAATGATAAGCAATGGATCATTGACATCGGCTGTGGTAGCGGCCTGCCCATGCTGACCTTCGCCAGGAAGGGCTACAAAGTCAGCCTGTTTGACTATTCGAAAAAGTCGATCGAGATCGCGAAGGAGCACTTCACGAAGGCGGGAATTAAACCTGAGGAAGTTTTCTGCCAGGATATCCTCAAGAATACCCTAGAATCGGACCGGTATGACGTGGCCGTCAGCTATGGCGTGATAGAACATTTCTACGATGATGGAAAGAAGTTTTTCATCCAAGAGATGTATCGGGTCGTCAAGCCAGGCGGCATTGTAGTCATATCCCAGCCAAACAAGGCCTGCATCCCATTCACGATCATGCAGAAGATTACCAAGCTTATAGGCCGATGGAAGGTGGGCTTCGAAAACGACAATAACGCAGAAGAGGTCTATCGCTTTCTCAAGGAGCTGGGCTTTGAGGATAAGCAGTTCAAGATTATGGCCTACAATATGATCAATGGCTATTTCTACGTCCCCATCCTCCGAAACATCCTCCAAGCCCTGGGGAAAGACACTCTGGAGAACCATATGCGCGAAGGCAAGCGCGGGTACTGCCTGCTTTACACGATCAGGAAGCCAAAGTGAAAATCATCATGTCGCCGATCATATCATCCTCTTTTCTGGAAGTGACTGGAGGCCTGATTGATTAATGACCGTGCATTGTAACCGACCGTTAACCGTGGATGCGGTGATCATCTATGATGGCAAAATACTTTTCGTAAGAAGAGGTCACGAGCCCTTCAAAGGAAGGCTGGCGCTGCCAGGCGGCTTCGTCGAGGCCAACGAAACGGTCGAGGAAGCTATCACCCGCGAGGTCCGGGAAGAGACCGGCCTGGAAACTAAAATCATTCAGCTATTAGGAGTCTATTCCGACCCAAATAGAGACCCGCGCGGTCCCATGGTATCGATCTGCTACCTGCTACGGGCCGCCGGCGGAACCCTTTCAGCAGCCTCCGACGCTGTTGGTATTGAGCTAATCTCACCTGATCAGGTGCCTGAACTGGCTTTTGATCATAACAAAATGGTGGCGGATGCGTTAGGGGTAGGGGCCTTGGAAGGTTAAAATTAACCGATAACACGGCAAACTTTTTTGAAAATTTGCCCTTCATCAACACAATCGTTGGATAATATGGCGGGAAACCATTTAAGACTGCGATTGAAAATTCACAGTACTAATCGGGGTTCCCGGATGCGTAAACAACGGCACCGTCACAATAACCGATGCTGCCAGCGAAGGGGGTTCCAGTAGGGACGAGTGCCGGGCTACGGCATAGGCTGCTGTCATAGCCACTACGCCGGAGTATGTCGATGTCACATCAACACTCATGACCCCCGGGGGGATCGTGCAGTTCGCCATAGTCAACTCTAGTCAAACATGAACTACAATAATGTCTGTGATAAGGGGATGCTGAACAATAACCTGGCATATAGTTTTTATATGAATAAACTGAATAATGACAGAGATGCTGGCCATGTGGGCGACACGATGATCCTTTATGCATGGGGGAGGCGTGCGCCAGCCTTCGATCGCAACCGCGTGATCGATGATGTGAGGGAATACGTTCATGGAATTCTGTCCTAAATGTAAAAGTATAATGAGGCCGAGCACCGGCGGCATGGTAAGGTGCCGGAAGTGTGGTCACGAGAAGAAAGCCCAGGCGGGCAACATGATCGTCGGCGGCAATGCTACGGTGAAGCAGGAGCGCGAGATGACAGTCTTGGACGATAAACAGGATGCCGGACTGCCTACCACTGATGATGTCAAATGTCCCGATTGCGGCAACCAGAAAGCCTACTGGTGGATGCGGCAGCTGCGGAGTGCCGACGAGAGTGAAGTGCGCTTTTTCCGCTGTACCCAGTGTGGCAAGACTTGGCGAGAGTACAACTAACAGCTCCTATATCAAAGCTTTTTCTTTCAGGGCGTTAATAGGAGCTAGAATACCCCGGACTTCAGGCCGGAGGTTGAATCGCTTACTCTTATATCGATTATTCAGAAATCTATAAATACTTTAATACCAAAATGCTACTGGTATTCTGGTAAATGCCGACGTGGATAGAGCATTGAATATACTCGGAAAATTAGCTGGAGACTCCCCCATAAGAGGATATCCGGTAGAGGCCTCGTCAACAGACCGGAGAGAAGAAGGCTAGGTTATGAACCGGGCAAACCTCCCTCGAATCAAATTGTCAAAGCCACAGCGATGACAAGCCCCGCCCTTTAGGACGTGGTAGTTGACCTATCTTAAATGATAACTACAGTTAGTAGTAACCAAGGGCAAGGAATACAACATGTTTAAGGCGGCAATCAACGCAGAGGTCTTCAAGGATGCGATCGAGGCTGTATCGACGCTGGTGGACGAGGCCAAGTTCAAGATAACGAAGGACTCCATGTCCGCACGCGCGGTGGACCCGGCGAACGTCGCCATGGTGGCTTTCGACATCAACGCAAAGGCATTCGATACCTTCGAGGCCACCGATAGCGAGATCGGCATCGACCTGATCCGGTTCATGGATATACTGGGCATGGCGTCCCGGGACGATAAGCTGGAGCTCCACTTAAACGAAGAGACCCGAAAGCTGGAGATTCGTACTGGCGGGCTGGCATACACGCTGTCACTGCTCGATCCGGGCTCGATTCGCAAGGAGCCCAAGGTACCGTCCCTTGAGCTGCCTGCGAAGATCGTGCTCAACGGCTCGGAGTTGAAAAGGGCGGTGAAGGCCGCGGAAAAAGTATCCGATCACATGGCGCTGGGCGTAAAAGACAAGACATTCTATGTCGAAGCTGAAGGCGATCTGGACAAAGTTCGCCTCGAGATCCCGGAGTCGAGCCTGATATCGCTCAACTCTACTAGTAATGTGCGATCGCTTTTCTCACTGGATTACTTGGATGATATAGTCAAATCCCTAGGCAAGGCTGAGCAGGTAAACATTGACCTAGGTAGCGACTATCCAGCCAAGTTCACCTTCAGCATCGCCAGCGGCAATGCCTCTGTCATCTACCTACTGGCACCACGGATCGAGTCAGAATAAAAGGAAAGGTTCGGAGTGACGTCTGTTAGGCAACTGCTGCCTGACATGACGTTCCGAAATCTTTACGATCGTTTTACCTTCTTTCGGTTTCCTTGCCTTTCTCAATGAGCTCTCTCACTCGCTGTCCACCTTTCAGACCGCCTTTATGGCCGATCTGCTCATAGAACTCTCGATCGTGTGACCTGGAGGTTGCCAGACCACCCTTACGCCCCGCCTCCTTTACCGACATTCCACCTTTGTCACTCATTTCCATCCTCCTGGCCAAATCATCACCAGAACCTCATCAGTGGTATATGAAAATTAAAATGACCCGTATAAAAAACAGAAAATCAAAGATGTCCGCTGGGCTGGCGATTTAAAGATCGGATCAAAAGCCATCTTGACAATAGATTAGCCAAGCAATAGAAGCGCATTATACTCGGACATTTGTAAACGATCTTTGTAACAAATATCCTTGTATATCCTTGTATATCCTTGTATATGATCGAAAACAAACTAAAAAAGCTTTAGGATAACTGGGCCGTGGGTGGAGAGACCCCACGACTAGAGTCGTGGGATGAATCCACCCATAGATGCCATATAATCTATATATCCTTGTACAGCATATGCTAGTTGTCCAACCATTGTCATAGGCTGAAAGTGCTATGTGGACGGTGGGACTTGCCACTGA
>Ga0187785_10000252_pt1 | contig 20879 bp, 24 predicted proteins | sample 0815_BV2_4_20_MG_FD_132466 | JGI IMG/M metagenome (GOLD analysis project Ga0187785, IMG submission 132466) | Tropical peat soil microbial communities from peatlands in Department of Meta, Colombia - 0815_BV2_4_20_MG | ecosystem: Environmental > Terrestrial > Soil > Wetlands > Peat | place...
AACCCCGGGATGCGACAGGCGGCGAGAAACGCCGCGGTGCCGCCCATGCAGAAGCCGACAACACCGAGGGGTCCGCTGCCTTTCAGGTCGCCCTGTGCCGCGGCGATGTCGGCGATCATGTGATCCCAGTTGAGATTGCCGAGATAGCTCCGGGCGTGGGCGATTTCGTCCGGCGTGTAGCCACTTTCAAAATTGCGCACGAAACGGTCAAACACCGCCGGCGCGACTGCAACATAGCCGAGCGCAGCGAGCCGGTCGCAAACTGCGCGGATGTGATGATTGACCCCAAAAATTTCCTGCACCACCACGATGCCGCCCTTTGGCGTTCCCGACGGATCGGCGCGGTACGCGCCGAGCGAATGCTTGTCGGTCGTGGTTAGATTGAATTGCTTACCCAATGGTACCTCCCGCTATTTTGATGACGCACAAAAATCCGGCCCGGTTTTTAGCACGGCCCGGCGCCGTCTAACCAGTCGGCCGTGCCCCGGATGCGATACAGCGCGAGCGCAGCGAAGTGGTGCATCGCTGATCCGGGGCCATTCAAAACTCTGAAGTTGCAACGGTCCCGGGTCTGCAGCGCACCGCTGCGCGCTGCGCTGCGCCCGGGACACGAAGTCACGTAAATGCCGTCGCCAGCAACTCGTAGGAGTGCTTCCGCGCCGTGTGATCGAACAGCATTGTCGTGACCATGAGCTCATCCGCTTTGGTGGATTCGATCAAAGGGATAAGCTTTGCCTTCACCGTCTCGGGCGAGCCGACAGAGAGCCGGGCGCGGTTCTGGGCGATGCGTGCGCGATCGACGGGCGTGTAGCCGTAGCTTGCGGCGTCTTCCGGTGAAGCGAGTGGCTGAAACTCGCCCTTGGCGCGTCGCACAAAGTTGAGATCGACAGTTGCCGCCAGCCTTTCAGCTTCCTGGTCGGTGTCGGCGCAGACCACATGGGTCGCCAAGATAGCATAGGGTTTGTCGTGCGACGGTGACGGCTTGAAATTGTCGCGGTAGAGCCGCATCGCTTCGACCGCATCGAAATTCGCAAAGTGGTGAGCAAAGGAAAATGCGGCCCCGATGTGCCCCGCAAGCTGCGCGCTGTAGTCGGAGGAACCGAGCAGATAAATCGGCGGAAGCCTGACTTCAGAGGGCATCGCGCGCACGTTGTGAAAGGGGTGCCCGGCAGGAAATCCGCGGGTCTCCAGCAGCATCAATTCATTAAAACGCTCGAGGAAATCATCCTCTTCGCTGATGCCTTGCCTGCGTCGAAGGGCATAAGACGTCGCGGGGTCGGTCCCAGGCGCGCGGCCGAGGCCGAGGTCGATCCGGCCAGGGAAGAGTGCCTCCAGGACTTTAAAGCGCTCAGCCACCATCAAGGGCGCGTGGTTCGGCAGCATTACGCCGCCAGAACCGACGCGCATATTCCGGGTCATTGCGGCGATCTGCCCGATCATGATGTCGGGTGCCGAGCTCGCGATCGCCGGTAAATTGTGATGTTCGGCCACCCAATAGCGCGTAAAGCCGAGTCCATCGGCGAGCCGCGCAAGGTCGAGGGAATTGCGCAGGGCCTGTGCGGCCGTGGACCCGGCGGAGACCGGCGAGAGGTCGAGGATGGATAGCGGGATCATGGCAGGTTGCTCACACTAACATGTGAGCGCCGTCTTTTCGCCCGCATGATCCGGCGTATGATAAGCGGAAGCTCCATGGGAGTTTTTCGATGGCGTCTTTGATCGAATGGAAGGTGCCGCAAGCGGTGCAGCCACGTGCCGAGGACTATTCCTACGATCTCGAACGCGCGCTGTCCTCGGTTGTCAGCCTCCATTCGATCGTCCCGCCGGATGCGTTCACCGCCGACACGCTCGGCGTCGAACGCGCCGGCAATGGCGTCCTGATCGACGATGGCCTTGTGCTGACCATTGGCTATCTGATCACCGAAGCTGACACCGTGTGGCTTCATCTTGGTGACGGCCACGTCGCGCAAGGTCACGCGCTTGGCTTTGACCAGGAAACCGGTTTCGGCCTTGTGCAGGCGCTGGGGAAAATCGATCTTCCCTCGCTCGAGATCGGCTCTTCGAAAGCGGCCGAAGTGGGCGAACGCGTCGTCGTCGGTGGTGCAGGTGGCCGTACGCGGTCGCTGGCAGGTCGCGTTGCCGCCAAACAGGAGTTTGCCGGTTATTGGGAGTATGTGCTGGACGAGGCCATCTTCACGTACCCCGCGCACCCCAATTGGGGTGGCACCGCCCTGATTTCAGGCGAGGGCAAACTCATCGGGATCGGCTCGTTGCAACTCGAGCGCGCGCGCGAAGGCAAGAACGAACATCTCAACATGGTCGTTCCGATCGATCTGCTGAATCCTGTGCTCGACGATTTGCGGAAATTCGGGCGGGTCAATCGGCCAGGCCGGCCGTGGCTTGGGCTTTATTCGACCGAGATCGAAGACAAGATCGTGACAGTCGGAATCGCGCCCAAGGGGCCGGCGGCGCGTGCCGAGATCAAGACCGGTGACGTGGTGGTGGCCGTCAAAGGAGAACGTGTGTCGACGCTGGCCACCTTCTACCGCAAGGTCTGGGCGCTCGGGCGCGCCGGCGTGGAAGTGCCGCTCACGCTTTATCGCGAAGGCGTTACGTTCGACGTGCGAGTTAATTCGTCGGACCGTGCGAAATTTCTCAAGGGTCCGCGATTGCACTGACGACGCGCGTCAGGCTTCTTCGATTTTATCGACGCGGTCCGGATAAAAAGCCAGATACTCCTTGATTTCGCCAACCGCCGGGAAGGGCTGCTCGTAAGTCCATACCGCGTTCTCGGCGTTGCGGCCGTCGGCGACGATGCTGAAGTAGCTTGCGTCGCCTTTGTAGGGACAATGCGACTGATGATTGGTGCGTTTGAGCAGGCCCATATCGGCATCCGCGCGCGGGATATAAAAGACGGGCTTGTAGCTCGCTTCCTTCAGGGTGAGCGTGTGCGTGCTGTCGGCGATGACGCGGTCTGCGAACGTGACGCGCACGCGCTTCCTGTTTTTTGCAATGGTGATCGGATGGTCGGGGCCGGGAAGTTTCATTGCATCCGCTTCGCTGTCCCTATGGATAACGGTTTGTAAACTACAAAGCACGCTGATGCGTCAGGCTTTAATTAAGCGCCGTGCCCCCTGCCGTCCATTGCGGATTGCGAAAAGTTGAACGATCGCCATCAATGAAACTACAGAGTCTGGAGCCTAGATTGCGGCGGATCAAATGCAAAACCCTCCCCCGCGGATTTCATGGCCAACAAGCAAATCGAAAAGATGATCCAGGGTCTTAATATCCTGGTGGTCGATGACAACGCCTACATGCGCAGGCTCACGCGCCTGATGTTGACCAATGTTGGCGCCAAATCGGTGCTTGAGGCCGCGGACGGCCTCGCCGCGCTTGAAGCCATCCGCACCTGCGATCCTGATGTGATGCTCCTGGACTGGGACATGCCGGTCCTGAACGGCATCGAAGTGCTGCGCATTGTTCGTTCGCCCGGCGTATTTCCGCGCCCGAACATCCCGGTGATCATGTTGACGACGCGCGCGCAGCGCACACAAGTAAACGAAGCACTGTGTGCAGGTGCCAACGAATTCCTGCTCAAGCCGACGTCGCCTAAAGCATTATGCGACCGCTTGACTTCCATCGTGTTCAAGCCCCGGCCAATGGTAAAGCTCGGCACATACTATGTGCCCGAGCCACGGCGCATGCCGGCGCCTCGCGAGATGGCGATGGCGGACCAGAACTGACCGACAGTCCTGGCGCCATAAGATTTTTGTATACGTCATTCTCACATCAAGGCGGAATAGAGCAGTGGCGCGCCCGAGACGATTCGAACGTCCGACCTTTGCCTTCGGAGGGCAACGCTCTATCCAGCTGAGCTACGGGCGCGCGTAAGTTCTCAATAGACGAAAGGCCTGCAAGCGGCAACGGGCCGGGTTCTGGCCGGCAAATTGCGCCGAGCATTGAGCTTTCTGTGGTTAAGCCTGCTGTCCACGGCGTCTCGGCTATGCGCCTTTGGAAGAATCCCTTACTGCTTAGGTGTTCGCGCATTTTGCGCCCCAAGGAGCATTTTCAAATGGTAGCAGCCGCTTCACCCAAGCCGAAAGCCGGCAAGCCGGTCACCACAAAGCACCTGGCCGCCGCACTTTCGGAACAGCATCAGCTCACCAAGAAGCAGGGGCTGGAGATGATGGAAGACTTGATCGGCATGATCACCAAGCACCTGAAGAAGGGCGAGCGGGTTAAGATCGCAGGCCTTGGCATCCTGGTGGTGCGCAAGCGCGCCGCTCGCATGGGCCGAAACCCGATGACCGGCGAAGCGATAAAGATCAAAGCGAGCAGGAAAGTCGCGTTCCGCGCCGCAAAGGATCTGAAGATGGCGATCTGACTGCCATCGCGTATTGTCCTGCAAACCCCGCCGTTCGCTGGCGGGGTTTTTGTTTGTGCAGTCTGCATCGCTCCAGAGTGGGACAGTTGCCGTCGTTTTTATTATCGATTTGCATTGTCAATAACCAGATCAAAGAGAATGAGTTTCTATTGGCGCAAGTTCTTTGAGGGGAACCTTCTTTGGACGTGGAAGTAAAGAGTGAGGCACGGGCTTGTTGAACACAAGTCTACGGATAGGATCGCGAAATCTTCACACAGTTTCTGAAAATGGATTAGGTACCAAACCAATGAGCGATTTCGTCATCCCGCGTAACGCACGGATTATAGCAACGTTCGCGACGCTGTGCTTATCGTTGCTGACAACGGTGACGCAATCTCTGGCGCAAACGACTCTGAGGATCGGTCATTTCCCTAACATCACACATGTTCAGGGTCTGATTGCTCACAACATGTCACGTCACGGACAGGGTTGGTTTGAGCAGCGTCTCGGATCGGACATCAAGATTGAATGGTACGTCTACAATGCCGGACCCAGCGCGATGGAAGCGATTTTCGCAAAATCCACCGATGTGACGTACGTCGGACCGAATCCGGCAATCAATGCCTATGTGCGCTCGGGCGGGAAAGAGATACGGATCATTGCTGGCTCGGTGAATGGCGGCTCCGCACTGGTGGTTCACAAGGGCTCGTCGCTCAAGACGGCGGCTGACTTTCGCGGAAAAAAAATCGCCACGCCGCAATTCGGCAATACCCAAGATGTAGCGGCGCGCGCCTGGCTCGTGGCCGGCGGCCTGAAAATCACGCAGGCCGGTGGCGATGCGCAGGTGCTACCGACCGCAAATCCCGACCAGTTATTGCTGTTCAAGCAAAAGCAGATCGACGCGGTTTGGACGGTCGAGCCATGGGTGTCGCGTCTGGAACTGGAAGCGGACGGCGAAGTTCTTATCGACGACCGGCAGGCGATTACCACTGTCCTGGTGACCCGGGCTGACGTCCTTGCAACCCGGCAGGACTTAATGCGTAAATTGGTCAATGCGCATCAAGAACTGACGAATTGGATCCTGAAAAATCCGGCTGAGGCCGAACGGATGGCTCGTGAGGAATTGGACGAGGAAATGCATACGAAATTCTCGCCCGATCTCATTGCCAAAGCGTGGAGCCGGATCGTGGTGACCAGCGATGTCACGCTCGATTCCCTCAATAAATTCATGTCGAGCGCACAATCCGTCGGGTTCTTGCGCGGCGCGCCGGATATTTCCCAACTCGTTGCCAATCCATGATCACGAGCGACTCTGAGCCACGGGCATCGCCGCCGGCCGAGCTCGTCGTCGAAGGAATCGATAAGTGGTTCCGCACCGATCGCACAACCACCCACGCCCTGGAGGACGTCGATTTTCGGGTCGCGGGCGGTGAATTTGTCTGTCTTGTCGGGCCAAGCGGCTGCGGTAAATCGACGCTGCTGGATATCATTGCCGGACTCACAAACCCCGACAAAGGCCGAGTGCTGGCCGATGGACAACTCGTCCAGGGTCCGGGACGACACCGGCTGGTGATGTTCCAGGAGTCCGCGCTGTTTCCCTGGCTCAATGTTTTCAGCAACGTCATGTTTGGCTTGCACCGCAAGCCTGAATTGACCAATCGGGAACGTCGCGCGATCGCCGACTATCACCTCGAGCTGGTCGGTCTGGAAAAATACAAAAAAGCATACGTGCACGAATTGTCAGGCGGCATGAAGCAGCGTGTGGCGCTGGCAAGGTCGCTGGCACCCGATCCACGCGTGCTATTGATGGACGAGCCGCTGTCCGCTCTCGACGCAATCACGCGCGAGCAGCTTTGCCTTGATATCCAGGAAATCTGGCAGAGGCGGCGAAAGACGATTGTTCTTGTCACCCACGACGTGCGCGAAGCGGTATGTTTCGCCGATCGGGTTTTCCTGCTGTCGCCGAGTCCGGGCCGACTCCGCGAGGAATTTCGAATTCCGTTTGCGCGTCCGCGCGAGATCAACAGTCCCGAGCTGGCTCACATTGCACAGCGAATCACGGCGGCCCTGAAAGGCTACCTCGGCGAGACCCATGAGGCCGCCGAATGAAGCGTATGCTCGTCGTTGCCGCATTCTTCCTCTCGCTGATCGCGCTCTGGCATTTGGCGACATTGAGCGGCCGATGGTCCCCCATTCTGCTGCCATCGCCGGCAATGGTCGGCGAATATTTATGGGGCGCGTTGCGTGACGGTTCGCTCATCGAAGCGGTCGAAGTCACAGTCCGGCGTTTGCTGATCGGATATGCGATTGGTGTTGGGTTGCCACTCGGTCTTCTCACCAGCACGTCCGATTTTTTTGAAGATACGGTCGGCTCGCTCGCCCTCGGATTGCAAACCTTGCCGAGCGTGTGCTGGGTGCCGCTCGCGCTACTTTGGTTCGGGCAGACTGAAACCGCAATGCTGTTCGTCGTCGTAATGGGCACGGTCTGGTCTGTGCTGCTCGCCACTGCTACCGGAGCGCGCACAATTCCTCCGATCTACGCGCGGGCCACACGCACGATGGGCTCGGAAGGATTCGATAAATGGACGCGGGTCATCCTGCCTGCTTCGCTGCCGTTCGTTGTGAGCGGCATGAAGCAAGGCTGGGCGTTTGCCTGGCGCTCACTGATGGCCGCAGAGATATTTGTCACCATTCTGACGGGTTTCGGCCTTGGCCAGTTGCTGCAATATGGCCGCGAGCTGAGTGCCATGGATCAGGTCATCGGCGTCATGGTGGTGATCGTGGTGATCGGCTTGATCGCCGATAAGGCTCTGTTTTCGCCCTGGGAGCGATTCCTGCATCGGCGGTGGGGGACGGGATTAAAGTAGCCGGGTTCTGTGCGTCAGAGAAACTTTGGCGAAAGCCAGACAATGGCGATGGTCATGATACTTGTTTCAAAATATGAGGTGCTCACGGGCGCTAAGGCTTGCTCGAGAATTCGCGTTCGATTTCCTCCATTAAGGATTTAACAAGTGGACGTTCACTTATGAACCTAGCTACAAGATCGCATCCCTGCTGTGGTGTGAACGTCTTTCCTTCCTCGTGATCGAAAATGATTCCGTTAGTGGCCGCGGCATATGCCGTTGCGGCCATCCAGGCCGCCTCCAATTCGGTAAAGTCGCCGCGCCAGCGGAAACCCAAAGCATATTTCCAAATAGTGTCGAAGTTGCCGACCCCAAGAAACCGCACCGTTTCTTTTGCATTATCATGATAGCATTCAAAACCAGTTTGCTGATTTTCAAGCTTTGCGGGAAAAAACCCGTCTGCTGAGGCAAATTGGACATCGGCCGCCAAGCGTAACGGGAAGCCTTGTGCATCAATGGCCCGCTGCCATTCGGCTGTAGAGTTCAAGCGGCGACTGGAAAACACGTGTAATTCCATAGCCATGGTCAATCTCCGGATTCAAAAAGTTTGGACACTGAAAGAACCTTCAAGAATCGCATTCTTACGGCTCAGGCCATACGGAAAACTCATCTGGATGATTGGCACTTCGTTTCCAACGCCCGCCTTCAGTCGAAGTTCGGCGGCACGTTTCGGCTCAATTCCCTTCTCGCCGGTCTTTACATCATAAATGGCAACAACATCGCCGACGTCGTTGCGCAATATAACATCCGTTCTGACACTTCCTTTAACCCCATAACGATCGCCACCAAATGTTGTCTCCACGTCGGGGGGCGCAATTCCAGGCAACCCTTGGGCCCGCACCGCTTTGGCAAACGCCGCATGGATCGCTACACCATTTTTTTCGGACCGAGGTTCGGTGTGTATTCGAAAGTGTCTTTAATGCGAGCAAGCGTATTCGCCAGCTGCTTAGTAGTATCATCGATTGTGGAAATGCCGGTTAGTGCACTAGGGTCAATGTTAAATTGCGTTTGTGCATATTGCGCGCCCGGGACGACTGCATCGGGCGCCGCGTCGCTCATCACTTGCTGTTCTTCGCCAGTTTCGCTTGTCCATTGTACGGTTGGTCGGGCCTGAAACCCGCTTTAGCATACCTGATCAGCACCCTTTCTAACCGCGCTGCCGCAAGTTGATATTTTTTCTCGCGGGAGAGGCGCTCTCGGCTTCGAATCGCGAGCATCTCCTTCAGCTCATTTATTTCGCGTTGTATTTGGTGAAAGCTATGTTTCAAATCGCTGTAGACAGCGAAGGGCAATTCAATCATTAAAGCAATTCTCCAGAGGTTTTTAATCCTAATATCGTCTCTTGGGCCCGTCAAGCATAAATTCCTATAATTTTGATACCGCGGCTTGGCGCGTCGGGGTCTATGGGGTCTATAATGAGTTGGAGAAACTCCGAGGAGAGAATTCATGTCGCAAGCAGCCGAGAAACGCGGTGGTATGCCGGCGATGCTCAAGGACGCGGCGTTCGTCTGGGAAGACCCGCTCGATCTCGAAAGCGAGCTGACCGAAGAAGAACGCATGGTGCGCAACTCCACGCGCGGCTTCGCGCAGAGCTACCTGATGCCGCGTGTCACCGAGGCCTTCCGCGACGAGAAATATGATCCCGGCATGTTGCCCGAAATGGGCAAGCTCGGGCTGCTTGGACCGACCATCCCGGAAGAATATGGCGGCGCGGGGCTCGGCTATGTCTCTTACGGGTTGATCACGCGCGAACTTGAACGCGTGGATTCCGGGTATCGCTCCACGATGTCCGTTCAGTCGTCCTTGGTGATGTATCCGATCTACGCCTACGGCACCGAGGCGCAGCGCCGCAAATATCTGCCCAAGCTTGCGACCGGCGAAATCATCGGCTGTTTTGGCCTGACCGAGCCCGATCATGGCTCCGACCCCGGTTCGATGGTCACGCGCGCCGCGAAGGTGTCCGGCGGCTACAAGCTCAACGGCGCCAAGACCTGGATCTCAAACGCACCAGTTGCGCATGTCGCGGTGGTGTGGGCGAAGCTTGATAATGTCATCCGCGGTTTTCTGGTTGAACGCGGCGCCAAGGGTTTTTCCACGCCGAAGATCGAGGGCAAGCTGTCGTTGCGCACGTCGATCACCGGCGAGCTTGTGCTGGAAGACTGCGTGGTGCCGGAGGAAAACCTGCTGCCGAATGTGAAAGGCCTCGCGGGTCCGTTTGGTTGCCTTAACAATGCGCGCTACGGCATCTCCTGGGGTGCGATGGGAGCCGCCGAATTCTGCTGGCACCGGGCGCGGCAGTACGTGCTCGACCGTAAACAGTTCGGCCGTCCGCTCGCCGCCAATCAGCTGGTGCAGAAGAAACTCGCCGACATGCAGACCGAAATTGCAATCGGCCTGCAAGGTGCGTTGCGGCTGGGGCGAATGCTTGAAGCCGGCAAGGCCGCGCCACCGTCAATCTCGCTGATGAAGCGCAACAATTGCGGCAAGGCGCTCGACATCGCGCGGCTCGCACGCGACATGCACGGCGGCAACGGCATTTCCGAGGAATACCACGTGATGCGTGTGCTATCGAACCTGGAGACGGTCAACACCTATGAGGGCACGCACGATATCCACGCATTGATCCTCGGGCGCGCACAAACCGGCATCCAGGCGTTTTTCTGATTCAATTTGCAATGCACACTCAGTCCGGTCATCCCCGCGAAAGCGGAGATCCAGCGCGGCTTCCGCGGGAATAAGCGGAAGAAAAGTTTTCAGGCATGGATTTGATAACAGTCGCTTTTCTGGCCGCTACCGGGGTCGTCGCCGGCATTATTGCGACGATTGTTGGAGGCGCTGCGGTCGTTGTTTATCCGGCATTGATTGCGACCGGCGTGTCGCCGCAGGTCGCAGCTGTTTGCAATCTTGCCTCCGTCGTTCCCGCAACTATGTTGGCAGCTTTGACCGATCGCTCGCAATTGCCGTCCTTCGACCGCGCATTCGTGAGTCTTATCGTCGCTTCGATTGTCGGTGCCGGCCTCGGTGCTGCGTTTCTGTTGTTTACGCCGGAGAAGATGTTCGCGCAGATCGTGCCGCTATTGCTCGGCTTTGCCACGCTGCTGTTCGCCTATTCCGAACGGATCAGCCGCTGGCTGCGTGCCCGGGCCGAAGACCGCGGGCACACCATGGCATTCAACTTCGCCAGCCTGAAAGTGATTCTGCCGGTTTCATTTTACGGCGGCTACTTCGGCGCCGGTGTCGGCATTCTGATGCTCGGCGTGTTCTCGCTGGCAACCGGCGGCGACTACCGCTCCGCCAATGTCGCCAAGAACTTCGTCTCCAGCCTCAATGGCTTTGCCGCGACTCTGGTATTTGCGACCCACGGCGCCGTGCTGTGGCCGCAAACGCTTGCGCTCGCTGCGGGGACGATCCTCGGCGGATTAATAGGTGCCTACGTGGCGCGCATTATTCCACGCAACGTCGTGCGCGTGCTGATTGTCGTCGTGGGCGCAGCGCTGACGGTCGCTTTCGCGCGCCGTTATTGGTTTTAAAGCGCAGCAGAGTTGACGCTATGCGCCATGGCCGCAACGCGCGCCGCCATCGCGCTGTTCGGGTCGCTCAGCGGATCGACGACAGTGAAATGATTTGTACCGGCAATCTCCTCGTAGCGCGTGAACGCGTGGGCTCGCCGCCAGGCTTCGGCGATCGATTTGCTTTGACGAAGGAACTCGCTTGACTCCAGAGCACCGACAACCGCGTCAAGGCTTCGTCTGGCCGGCACGCTCCAGTGCAGAGGAGATATACGCCGGGCTTCCGCTTCATCGAGCCGCAGATCTTGGTTTTGCGACACCTGCACCAGCGGTAAAAGATCGAAGACGCCGGAGATTGAGTAGGCGGCAGGCACAAGGTCCGCAGGCGCATCGGACGCAAAGGCTTTCCAGTCCTGCGCGACCATGCAGGCGGCAAGATGCCCGCCGGCCGAATGGCCATAGACGAAGATGCGCTGCCGGCGCTTCCGCCAGAGGAAAAGACAGGCCGCGCGCATTTGCTCGATGATGTCGGCGATCGAGCAATTGGGACAAAGATCGTAACCGACGACCGCGACCGTGACACCGCGCGCGTTCGGGCCTGCCGCCATTTGGAAAAACATCGAAGGTTCGAGCGAACGCCACCAACCGCCATGAATGAACATGGCCAGCGGGGCATGGTCGTCGTCCCTTGCCGGAAACAAATCGATCGTCCGCCGCATCGATGGTCCGTAGCCGATGCCGAGCTTGACGTTGTGCGCGGCCGCGCGATAGGCAGCCGCTTCGCGCTGCCAGCGGGCAAAAATTTCCGGATGCTCAGGCACCCGGGCGCGATTGTCGTATTCAACTTCGTAGTCAATCGACATGACAGACCCCTCAGGGCGGGCACGAAAAACACCCGGCTATGCGCCGGGCCGAAACAACGTTATTTCTTAGCAATGAAAATCGACGGCAAGCAAATGCGCAGTATTTGGGTCGAGAGCGACAGCGCAAGTGTCGGCATCATCGACCAGACCCAGCTGCCACATCGCTTGGCCATTGCGCGCCTTGCCACGCTCGATGATACCACCCAGGCAATCAAGACCATGCAGGTGCGTGGCGCGCCGTTGATCGGGGCAACTGCGGCCTATGGCATCTGGCTGGCCCTGCGCGCCGACCCATCCGATGAAGCGCTCGAGCGTGCTTATGCCAGGCTCATCGCGGCACGACCGACCGCGATCAATCTGAAATGGGCCCTCGACGAGATGCTTGGCGCCGTGCGCAATCGTCCGCGTGTGGAGCGGGCAGACGTAGCGCTGCAACGCGCCGGCGAAATTGCCGACGCCGACGTCACCAACAACCTGGCCATTGGCCGGCATGGGCTGAAAATTATTGAGGGAATTGCCGCCAAGAAAAAGGGTGGGCGCGTCAACCTACTCACCCATTGCAATGCTGGCTGGCTGGCGACGGTTGACTGGGGCACGGCGACTGCACCCATCTATATGGCCCATGACAATGGCATGCCTGTGCACGTGTTCGCCGGCGAGACCCGGCCGCGAAACCAGGGAGCCTCGATCACCGCCTGGGAGCTCGGTCATCACGGCGTGCCGCACACCGTGATTGCGGACAATACCGGCGGGCATTTAATGCAGCATGGTCTTGTCGACATGGTGATCGTGGGCGCCGACCGCGTCACCGCGCAAGGCGACGTCTGCAACAAGATCGGCACTTATCTCAAGGCGCTCGCCGCCCACGATAACGAGGTGCCGTTTTACGTGTCGCTGCCATCGCCGACCATCGATTTCACCGTCACAGATGGCCGCGCCGAGATACCAATTGAGCAACGTGAGGATGACGAAGTTGCGACCATCAGAGGCATGACCAAAGAAGGGCGCCTGGAGACCGTGCAGGTGGTGCCGGACGGGTCGCCGGTCGCAAACTATGCTTTCGACGTCACGCCGGCCCGGCTCGTCACGGGATTGATCACAGAACGCGGGGTGATCGCCGCAAATCGAGCCGCGCTCGCGCAAACTTTTCCCGAACGCGTCGAAGTCCGGCCAAATTCAAATCGCAGGGTCAGTTGATGGCATTCTCGTCTACGTCGCTCGCATTGCCCATCGATGGACGCCAGTCGGAAACCGCGCTCGCCATTGCGCGTGGCACCGCACGTTTGTTGCATGCGCATGGACGCTGCGTGGTCAGCGAATTGCCTTTGCCCTCCGGCCGGCGTGCCGACCTCGTCGCTCTCGATCCGGGTGGCGAACTCTGGATCGTCGAGATCAAGTCCTCGATTGCCGATTTTCGCGCCGACCAGAAATGGCAGGACTATCGCGCCCACTGCGACCGGCTGTTTTTCGCAACCACGATTGAGGTGCCCTGCGAGATTTTTCCGCCCGATACCGGATTGATTGTGGCCGATGCCTTCGGCGCCGAGTTCAAATGCGCGGCGCCCGAGCACAAGCTGCCGCCGGCAACGCGCAAGTCGATGATGTTGTTGTTCGCCCGCGCCGCAGCGATGCGCCTGCAATCGCTCGCCGATCCAACCGGGCCTTATGGGGACGCGGACTGACGATCAGCGCGGTGCGCGTTTTGCCAGAATGCGCTGCAGGGTGCGGCGGTGCATGTTGAGCCGGCGTGCGGTTTCGGAGACATTGCGGCCGCACAATTCGTAGATGCGCTGGATGTGCTCCCAACGCACGCGGTCGGCCGACATCGGGTTTTCCGGCGGCTCGACCTTGACGTTGTCCAGCGCGAGCAACGCGGCCACCACGTCGTCGGCATCGACAGGCTTCGCCAGGTAGTCGACGGCACCGAGTTTCACCGCGTTAACAGCGGTCGCGATATTGCCGTAGCCGGTAAGAATGATGCCACGCGCGTCGGGCCGCCGGCGCTTGAGCGCGGATATCACATCGAGCCCGTTGCCGTCGCCAAGACGCATGTCGACGACCGCATAGGCGGGCGCCGCCTTTTCCACTTGCAGCAAGCCTTCGGATACCGACTCTGCGGTTGAAACGGAAAAGCCGCGCTGCTCGAGCGCCTTGGCGAGCCGCTGCAGGAAGGAAAAATCATCCTCGACGATCAGCAAGGACCGTTCACCGGAGATTTTTTCTTTTGCCGCCGGGTTGGCGGCCTCACTCGTTCTAGCGTCCACGTTACCACCAGTGGCTTTGCGCCCTCGGAGGCATCCTAGCGCGTGCCGGGGACAAATTTCACGCAACAAATAGTGATTATGCGAATTCGCCTCAAGTCGCTGCGAATGTTAATGATTGCTCGAAATCGCTGCGGCTCCAGCTTAACCTGATGACTGCACCGCGTTCCGGCGAGGGTCTGTTTTCAAACAAGAGCGTGGCGCCTGAGCGCTCAAGCAGCGTCTTGGCGATAAAGAAACCAAGCCCCAGTCCGGCCGGTTCATCTCCGGTGTCATTTTGTCGATGCCGGCGGCTGGTGACGTAGGGCTCACCAATTCGAGCGAGGATTTCCGGCGCAAATCCCGGGCCATCGTCGCCAATCGTGACCCCGACAGATTCCTCATCCCATTGCGCGTCGACCGATACCCGGTCGCCGGCAAAATCAACCGCATTCTCCAGCAGATTGCCGAGCCCGTAGAGAATGGCCGGGTTGCGGGCGCCGACCGGTTCGGTGCTGCGGTCGTCCGGCGCGGTCACCTCGATGGTCACGCCGAAATTGCGGTGCGGCGCAACGACTTCCTCGATGAGCGCCGTTAGCCGCATGCGATCGAACGGCTCTCCGCCTGCCGACAACTCGGTCAGCTTGGCGAGAATATCGCGGCAGCGGGTCGCCTGCTCTCGCAGAAGGCGGACGTCGTCGCCATGCGGAGCATTGGGCGCAATTGCGCGCTCCAGTTCCTTGGCAATGACCGAAATGGTTGAAAGCGGCGTGCCCAGTTCATGGGCGGCGGCGGCGGCAAGCCCGTCAAGCTGCGAAAGATGCTGCTCGCGCGCGAGCACCAGTTCCGTCGCAGCGAGCGCGTCCGAGAGCTGGCGCGATTCCTCGGTGATCTGCCACGCATAAACTCCGATAAAGCCGATCGCGAGAAGAATGCACAACCAGACACCCATCATATAGATCGGCGGTAGCTGCAACGGATCGTCGCTGTCCCACGGGAGGGGATAGTGCACAAACACGAGTATTGTGGCGCAGGCGACTGCGAAGCCGCCCAGCAAAAGGGTGAACCGCGGCGGCAGCGCGGTTGCGGATAGCAGGACCGGTCCCAGGAACATGAAGGCGAACGGATTTTGCAATCCGCCGGTCAGGAACAAGAGCACCGCGAGCTGTGCAATGTCGAAGGCCAGCAGCCACGCGGCGCGATCCGGTTCCAGGCGCTGGGTCATGTGGAAACGCAACCGCAGCGCCACATTGAGCCAGGCCGCGAGGACGATCGCCCCAAGACAGGCGTAAATCGGCAGCTCGAAGTCGAGCCCGTAATAGACCACCAGGACCGCAGTTGTTTGTCCGATGATCGCGAGCCAGCGCAACCGCACCAGCGTGTCGAGGCGCACGTTGCGGCGCGGATGCTGGTGGCTGAGGCCGAACGCAGGCATAGGGTAGTCTAACGCCACGCGGTGCGTGCACAAATTGCCTCCACATTACGGGGCTTGCACTTCCTGCGGCGGAGCGTCACATCTTTCGCCCTATGGATGCGCAAAACAGCCCCGCCATCGCGATCGACCAATTGGTCAAACGCTACAAGGGCGTGGCGGCGGTTGACGGCATTTCCTTCCGTCTAGCTCCAGGCTCGATTACCGGCCTGCTTGGCGGCAACGGCGCCGGGAAGACCACCACAATTGCGATGATCATGGGGTTGGTCACACCCACCTCCGGCACCGTGAGCGTGCTCGGTATGCAAATGCCGCGACAGCGCTACCGGGTGCTGCACAGGATGAATTTCGAAAGCCCATATGTCGACATGCCGATGCGTCTCACGGTGCGGCAAAACCTGTCTGTCTTTGCGCAGCTTTATGCAGTGAAGAATATCGACGAACGCATTGGCACCCTGGCCGGCGAGCTCGATCTAACCGAATTTCTCGACCGGCCGACTGGCAAGCTTTCAGCGGGCCAGAAGACCCGGGTCTCGCTCGCCAAGGCGCTGCTTAACAAACCGGAAGTGTTGCTGCTCGACGAGCCGACTGCGTCGCTTGATCCCGACACCGCGGATTGGGTGCGCTCGCGGCTCGAGCGCTACCGCAGTGCGCAGAATGCAACGGTGTTGCTTGCTTCTCACAACATGGGGGAGGTCGAGCGCCTGTGCGAACGCGTGATCATCATGAAGAAAGGACGCATCGAGGACGACGATACTCCTGCGCACCTGCTCTCTCGCTACGGCCGCGAGACGCTGGAAGAGGTATTCCTCGACGTCGCGCGCGGGCGGCGGCAGAGCGAGGCCGCACAATGATCGACAGCGATACCGGTATGGAATTCTCGTTCAATCGTGTCGCCGCCATGGTGCGTCGTTATTGGTATCTGTTGCGTTCCTCGTGGCCGCGCATTCTCGACCTTATCTATTGGCCGGCCGTGCAGATGCTGATGTGGGGTTTTCTCCAGGTCTACATTTCGCAAAACGCCGGATTTTTTGCCCGTACTAGCGGTGTGTTCATCGGTTCGGTGCTATTGTGGGATATCCTGTTCCGCGGCCAGCTCGGCTTTTCCATCTCTTTTCTCGAAGAAATGTATGCGCGCAACCTCGGCAACATCATGATGTCGCCGCTGCGGCCGGCCGAATTCCTGCTCGCGCTCATGATCATGAGCATTGTGCGGTTGTCGATCGGCATGATCCCCGTGTCGTTTCTCGCCATCGCCTTCTTCGGATTCAATCTGTGGGCGCTGGGTCTCGCGCTCGTCGCTTTTTTCGCCAACCTCATCCTGACAAGCTGGTCGGTGGGTGTTTTTGTCGCCGGCCTGTTGCTGCGCAACGGCCTCGGCGCCGAAAGCATGGCGTGGACCATCATGTTTCTGTTTCTGCCGCTGACCTGCGTCTACTATCCGGTCGCGGTCTTGCCGGAATGGCTTCAGTATTTTGCTTGGGCGCTGCCGCCGACCTACGTATTTGAAGGCATGCGCGCCCTGGTGATCGACCATGTATTTCGTGCCGACCTGATGGCGCAGGCCTTTGCGCTTAATGTCGTTATGTTCGCGGCCGCATCATTGGCTTTCTTCAAGCTTTTGCAGAGCGCCCGCGTGCAGGGATCGCTTTTGCAGACCAGTGAATAACCTGGAAAACCCTGTGTTTCTGAAGGCTTAGGGCGACGGTCCGCGTTGTAAACCGGACGCGAAGAACTTATCTCTATATTGACGCTATGACGGAAAAACGACAGTCTCCCGCACTGCAGCGAGGGCCGGGGTCTGATTCCATGGCAATAGGTGAATTCGGCGGAGCGGCAACGCTTTCCGACGACGGCGGCATTTTGCCGGCGACGCCGTTGTATTGGTTTTACGAGCTGGCCCATGCTTCGCTCAATCCGTCGCGCGCCTTCGCCGATGCGACGCGATTGTTCTTCAAAAACCCGGCCAATCCGCTTGCCCACACTGCCTATGGCAAGTCAATGGCCGCGACGATGGAACTGTTCGAACGCTCAACCCGCCGCTATCGACGCCCGGAATGGGGCATCGATTCAACCACCGTCGGCGCCGAGAAGATTCCGGTGCACATCAGAAGCGTATGGCAGCGTCCATTCTGCCGGCTCTTGCATTTTGAGCGTGCCTTCGCGCGTCCACCGCGTCGACCGCAGCCAAAATTACTGCTCGTCGCGCCAATGTCGGGCCACTACCCGACGTTGCTACGCGGGACAGTGGAAACCTTTCTTCCCAATCACGACGTTTACATCACCGAATGGGTCGATGCGCGCATGGTGCCGCTGTCAGAAGGGCGCTTCGATCTCGATGATTACATCGACTACATCATTTCGATCCTTCATTTGCTCGGCGGCGACGTGCATGTGATCGCCGTTTGCCAGCCCTCAGTGCCGGTATTTGCTGCTGTCGCGCGGATGGAGGCCGTCGACGATCCGAATGTGCCGCATTCTATGGTGCTGATGGGCGGCCCGATCGACACGCGCATTAATCCAAACGAGGTCAACAAGCTGGCTGAACGGCGGGGGCTAGGCTGGTTCCGCAGCCATGTCATCACCAAGGTGCCGTTTCCGCATCCTGGCGTGATGCGCGACGTCTATCCGGGCTTCCTGCAGCTTCATGGCTTCATGAGCATGAATCTCGATCGGCACATCGAGGCGCACCACAATTTATTCCTGCATCTCGTGAAGGGTGACGGAGATTCGGCGCAGAAGCATCGGGAGTTTTACGACGAATATCTGGCCGTCATGGATCTTGCAGCCGAGTTCTACCTGCAGACGGTGGATACCGTATTCGTCCGCCATGCGCTGCCCAAAGGGGAGATGACCCATCGCGGCCTTCGCGTCGATCCCGCCGCGATCAAGCGGGTCGCCTTGATGACGGTGGAAGGCGAGAACGACGATATTTCCAGCGTCGGCCAGACCGAGGCGGCGCATGCTCTATGCGTCAACATTCCGGCGGAACACAAGGCGCATTATCTGCAGCCCGCTGTCGGTCACTACGGCGTGTTCAATGGTTCGCGCTTTCGGGCGGAAATCGCGCCGCGCATCGCCGATTTCGTGCTCTCGCGCAATGGCGAGCGTAACCAAAGCTCTGCCTTATTGAAGGTTGTGGCTCAGCGTTGATCTCGCGCCTCCGCACGTATTTTGGCAGACTATCGAGCCGATCTGATTCGGGGTCGACAATGTCCGCACCGCTGCGCGCCTTGCTTTTCCGCCGCACCAGCGAGCCGTCGGCGATCACAGTCCATTTCGATGGCGAGATTTATCTCGTGCATTTGCGTCGTCATCGACAGGCGCGCCGCTACACACTTCGAATTCAAGCCGCCAGTCGCGAAGTCGTGCTCACAATGCCGCTGCGCGGCAGTGTGAAACAGGCAAAAGAATTCGCGCAGAAACATGGCGCCTGGATCGCAGCGCGGCTCGAACGGCTGCCCGAGGCGGCGCCTTTTGCACACGGTACCATGCTGCCGTTGCGTGGCCGCCAACACCGTATCGAGCATCGGCGTGGCGTGCGCGGTACAGTCTGGATGGAGACTCATGTTCACGAACATCTGCTCTGTGTTGCCGGTGAAGAGAGACACGTGCCGCGGCGAGTGCGCGACTATCTCAAGCGTGAGGCAAAGCGGGATCTTGAAACCGCGAGCCGGCTGGCCGCGCAGACGCTTGGCGTCGAGATCAGGCGAGTGTCGGTGCGCGACCAAACGAGCCGCTGGGGTTCGTGTTCGTCAACCGGTGTGCTTTCGTATTCCTGGCGATTGATCCTCGCCCCGCCTTTCGTGCTCGAGTACCTGGCGGCGCACGAAGTTGCACATCTGATCGAGATGAATCACTCACGCCGGTTCTGGCGGCACGTCGAGCGTATCTGCCCGCATATGGACCGCGCCAAAGCCTGGCTCGACGCCCATGGCGCCGATCTGCATCGCTACGGCCTGGACGTCCGCTCTTAAACACGCGGCTTTTCGCGGGACCATCGACTTATGTTGCGGCCCGGAACCTTCGCGCTCACGGCTTTGCTGGCGGCGTTGAGCGCAGTCGGTCCGCTTACGACCGATATGTACCTGCCATCCCTCCCGGATATCGCGCGGCAGCTCGATGCCTCAACGGCCCAGGTGCAACTTACGATTTCTGCATATCTGATCGGCTTTGCCGTAGGACAAATTTTCTACGGACCGGTTTCGGATCGACACGGCCGCAAGCCGGTGTTGCTGGCCGCGATTGCGCTTTATTGCGTCGCGAGTCTGGCCTGCGCGCTCTCACGATCGATCGAAATGTTGATTGTGGCTCGCGCATTTCAGGCGCTCGGGGGCTCCGGGGGCATCGTGCTTACCCGAGCGATCGTGCGCGATATCTATTCGGGCGCCCGCGCTGGTCGGGAATTGTCGCTTATTGCTTCGGTGATGGCGCTGGCGCCGGTATTGGCGCCCATTGCCGGCGGTCTGTTGCAAACCGGGTTTGGCTGGAGAGTGGTATTTATGACGCTGGTTGCTGCGGGTCTCGCGGGCGCAGCCATCATCTGGATGCTGTTGCCGGAAACGCTCAATGTGCGTGCGGCCGAGCCGGTTTCTCTGGGATCGGTGTTTCGATCCTATCGCGTGGTCGCACGCAACCCGGCCTATCTGGCTTACCTCAGCATTACGTCGGCGAGTTACGCCGGTCTGTTCGCGTGGATTTCGGGCGCGGCATTTGTTCTGCAAGGTCTTTACGGCCTCACGCCATTTGATTTCGGTGTCGCATTCGCGCTCGGATCGCTCGGTTACATGACCGGCTCGGCCCTGGCGGCGCGGATCGTGGTCAAATTTGGACTGGATGGCGTGCTTGGTCTCGGCGGCTGCGCCTGCGCTGCCGGTGGTCTCGGCATGGTGACGGCGGTCGCACTCGGGGTTACCACGTCCCTGTCACTCGTATTGCCGATTGCAGTTTACCTCGCTGGTCTTGGCATGGTGCTGCCGCAGGGAATCGCCGGAGCGATGACGCCGTTTGCGGAACGCGCCGGCGCTGCCTCCTCGCTGTTCGGCTTCGTGCAGCAAAGTGTCGCCGCTTTGTGCGGCGCGGCCGTAGGTTGGTTCCTTGGGCAGAGCGCGTGGCCGCTTGCGGCAGGAGTGGCGGTGATGGGCTGCGCGACCTTGGGATTGTGGCTTGCGACGTATCGCGTCCGCCGCACCGCGATTAAACACTAGAATCAGCGGCGACCGAAAAGATTGTTAAGCAGCCAGCCGTCGAGCCCGCCACTGCCGTTGGTCGCTGAACTGTTCGCTGCGACCGGTACCGGGGCAGGCGGCGTCGGTCTCGATCCACCGCCGAAGAGCCCAGAGAAGAAATTACCGGGAGACGAAGTACCTGGCAGGCTCGCGACGGGCACCCCTTGATGCGCACCCCGCATGAAGCGGTTCCAGATTTCCGCAGGCAAGGTGCCACCGGTGACGTGCTTGGTCGGTGTGCCGTCGTCGTTGCCGAGCCAGACACCAGTAACAAGGTGTGCTGTGTATCCGATGAACCAGGCATCACGGAAATCCTGCGACGTACCGGTCTTACCGGCCGCGGG
>Ga0187785_10000253_pt1 | contig 20875 bp, 21 predicted proteins | sample 0815_BV2_4_20_MG_FD_132466 | JGI IMG/M metagenome (GOLD analysis project Ga0187785, IMG submission 132466) | Tropical peat soil microbial communities from peatlands in Department of Meta, Colombia - 0815_BV2_4_20_MG | ecosystem: Environmental > Terrestrial > Soil > Wetlands > Peat | place...
AGGTTCGACAGGAACGGCCCGAACGGGGTCTTCAGGTGGAACGTGACCTGCGTGGGGCCGCTGGCCTCGACCTTGTCGATCGCGTCGTACAGGGGCGCGTAGGAGCTGGCCGTCTTCGGGTTCAAGATCCGCTCGAACGTGTAGACGACGTCCTGCGGGCCGAACTTCTCGCCGTTGTGGAACGTCGCGGTGTCCACGAGGTCGAAGACCCAGGTCTTGTCGTCGGGGTTCGTCCACTTCGTGGCGAGCTGGCCGTAGAAGTTGTTCGACGGATCGAGGTCGATCAGCTTGTTGAAGATGTTGTCGTAGACCTGCGCGCCCGTGTAGATCGTCGAGGTCGCGGGGTCGATCGTGTCGGGTTCACCGGTCAGCGCCGCCTGGAGCGTGCCGCCGGCGGTCGGCGATCCGGTCGCCGGCGCACCGCTCGTGGTCGCGGACGAGCTCGACTTCGAGCACGCCGCCAGCACGGCCCCGAGGCTCGTGGCGGTGAGCGCCGCGAAGCTGAACCCGCCGGCCCGCTGCAGGAACGCGCGCCGCGACAGGTCGCCCTTCAGGAAGCTCCGGGCGAGCGCTTCCGCCCGCCGTTCTTCGTCGTTCCGGTCCATGCGTCCCCCTCCTTCGTGTCGGCTCAGGCGTGCCGGCCGAGCCACTCCAGGTACGTCCGGTTGAACTCCGCCGGGTGCTCCCACATGGATGCGTGCCCCCCTTTCGACGTGGCCCAGTCCGCCCAGGGGATGCTCTCCTGCAGGCGTTTGGAGAGTCGGACGGGGATCAGGATGTCCTCTTCGCCGGCCATCACGAGGACGGGGAACCCCGAGATGCCGCCGATCCGGTCGGTGGTGTCGTGCGTCTGGATCACGCTGAGCTGCGCGAGGTAGGTCTCGACCGACATCGGCATCGTGGCCATCTCGCCCTCGAACTCCTTCAGCTCGTCCTCCCGCTCATCGAAGAACGGCAGGGTGAAGGCCCAGAGCGTGACGTCGCGCATGATGAACGGAACCCCGTTCACCGGCGCCATGTCGTGCCACATCGAGAACATCCGCGAGCAGAACGGCCCCGGCGCCGCGTAGGTGCTGGAGAACGTGGCGCTCTTCAGGTCGGCGCCGTGGTTGATCGCGTACTCCTGCGCGATCATGCCGCCCATCGACGTGCCCATCAGGTGGAACCCGGTGATGCCGAGCTCGTCGACGAGCGCCTTCGTGTCGTCGGCCATCATCCGGCTGGTATAGGGCCCGGGCGGTGTGCTCGTCTGGCCCACACCGCGGTTGTCGAACCGGAGCACCCGGTAGCCGGCGCCCAGCAGGTCGTCCATCTGCAGGACCCAGGTCTCCAGATCGTCGGCCAGCCCGTTCACGAGCACGATCGTCTCGGGCCCGTCGCCCTCGAGCCGGTAGTTGATCTCGATCCCGTTGACGTTGGCGGTGGGCATCCCTCGCTCCTTCCCTTCCGTGCGGGCCTCAGGTCGCGGTGAGCTCGGCGGCGGCGACGTGGCAGGCGGCGTCGTGCGCGCCGCCGAACGACGTCATCGCCGGGTCCTCCGTGGCGCACCGCTCGATCGCCACGGGGCATCGGGTCCGGAACCGGCAGCCCGAGGGCGGCGCGATCGCGCTGGGGATCTCGCCCTGCAGGCCGCCGCCGGCCGGCTCGTGCTCCGGATCGGGATGGGGGATCGCTTCCAGGAGCGCCTTCGTGTACGGGTGCTTCGGATCGCGGAACACGGCCCCGGTCGGCCCGGTCTCGACGATCCGGCCGAGGTACATCACGGCGGTGCGGTGGCTGATGTGCTCGACGACGGCCAGGTCATGGGCCACGAACACGATCGCGAGGCCGAGGTCGCGGCGCAGATCCGCGAGCAGGTTCAGTACCTGCGCCTGCACCGAGACGTCGAGGGCCGAGACCGGCTCGTCCGCGACGATCAGCTTCGGCGCGGGCGCGAGCGCGGCCGCGATCCCCACGCGCTGGCGCTGCCCGCCGGAGAGCTCGTGCGGGCGACGGTTGGCGAGCGACGGGTCGAGGCCGACCCGGTCCAGGAGGTCGAGCACGCGCTCGCGACGCTCGGCCTTCGTGCCGATCCGGAACGCGTTCAGCGATTCGGCGACGCTGTGGCCCACGCGCCACCGGGGGTCGATCGAGCTGAACGGATCCTGGAAGACCGGCTGGACCTGCTGGCGGAAGGCCGCGAGCTGCCGGCCCCGCAAGCCCGTGACGTCCACGCCGTCGAATACGATCCGGCCGGCGGTGGGATCGAGCAGCCGCAGGATGCAGCGCGCCAGCGTGCTCTTGCCGGAGCCGGACTCGCCGACCACCGCCAGCACCTCGCCGGGACGGACCTCGAGGTCCACGCCGTCGACGGCGTGCAGCACGGCGCCCGAGCCGAGCAGGCCGCGGTCGGTGGTGAAGTGCTTCACGAGGCCCTCGACACGGAGCAGCGGCTCCCCGCCCGGCACCGGGGCCGGGGCCATCGCGTCCGAGACCAGCGCCCGCCCGCTCACGCCGCGCCCCCCGCGGCCGCTCCGGCCGGTGCCCCCGCGCGTTTCGTGGCCTCCGAGAGCCAACACGCGATCAGGTGCGCATCGGTCTCGTGGGCGAGGGGCGGCACCGTGGTGCACACGTCCATCACCGAAGGGCACCGCCCCGCGAAGCGGCAGCCCGGCGGCGGCGTGACGAGGTTCGGCACGCGCCCGGGGATCACCCGGAGCGTCCCCGGCTCCTGCTGCTGGCTCGGCAGCGCCGCGAGCAGCGCCTGGGTGTAGGGATGCCGCGGCGCCCGGAAGATGTCGGCGACCGGTGCCACCTCCACGAGCTGCCCGGCGTACATCACGCCGACGCGGTCGCAGATCTGCGCGATCACTCCCAGGTCGTGGGTGATCAGCACGATCGTGGTGCGCAGGCGCGCCCGGAGGTCGCGCAGCAGGTCGAGGACCTGTGACTGGATCGTCACGTCCAGCGCCGTGGTCGGCTCGTCGGCCAGGAGCAGCGCCGGCTCGTTCGCCAGGGCGGTCGCGATCACGACGCGCTGGCGCATCCCGCCGGACAGGCGGTGCGGCGCGTCGCCGTAGCGGCGCTCGGGCTCGGGGATCCCGACACCGGCCAGCAGTTCGAGCGCTCGCGCCCGTGCCTGCTGCTTGTCCACGTCACGGTGTGCCCTGATCGTCTCCGCGACCTGGTCGCCGATCGGGAACGCCGGATCGAGCGAGGTCATCGGATCCTGGAACACCATGCTGATCCGATCCCCGCGGAGCCGCCGGAGGTCTTCCTCCGGCAGCCCGACCAGGTCGCGGCCCTCGAACCGCACCGCGCCGTGCACCGAGGCGCTGTGTGGCAGCAGCCCCATCGCGGCCATCGCGAGCGTGGTCTTGCCGCAGCCGGACTCGCCGACGAGCCCGAAGATCTCGCCGGCGTTCACCGCGAGCGAGACGTCGCTGACCGCCGAGACCACGCCTTCGTCGGTGGCGAACCCGACGTGCACGTGCTCGAGCGCGAGCAGCGGCGCCGGCGCGCTCACGACGCGACCCCCCGCGGATCCAGGCGCAGGCGCAGCCCGTCGCCGAAGAAGTTGAACGCCAGCACCGTGATCGCGATCGCGACGCCCGGGAAGATCTCGACCCACGGCGCCTGCGTGAGCACGTCCCGGCCGTCGGCGAGCATCGACCCCAGCGATGGCGTCGGCGGCTGCGCGCCCAGGCCCAGGAAGGACAGCGCCGCCTCGATCTGCAGCGCGAACCCCATCAGGACCGTCGCCTGGACGATCGCGGGCCCGACCGCGTTCGGGAAGACGTGGCTCGCGATGATCCGGCGGTGCGACGTGCCGCGCGCCCGCGCCGCCTCGATGTAGGTCTGGGACGCCACCACGAGCGTCGAGCTGCGCACCACCCGTGCGAGGATCGGCATGTAGATGATCGCGATCGCGATCGCCGAGATGTTCGTACCGGGCCCGAGGACCGCGATCAGGGCGACCGCGAGCAGCATCGCCGGCAGCGCCAGCACCATGTCGATCGGTCGCATGATCGCCGTGTCGACCCAGCCGCCGTGGTAGCCGGCGTAGAGGCCGAGGGGGACGCCCACCAGGAACGCCAGCAGCGTGGAGCCGACCGCCACGCCCAGTGACACGCGGTAGGCGTAGATCACGCGGGAGAGCACGTCGCGCCCGAGCGCATCCGAGCCGAACGGGTGCGTGAGGTCCGGCGGCGCCAGGATCCGCGACGCGTCGATCGCGTTCGGATCGTGCGGCGCGATCAACGGTGCGAACACGGCGACCGCCAGCAGGCCGACGAGGATCCCGAAGCCGATCCGGCCCTTGCGGGACGACAGGATCCCGCGGCGCCAGATCGACCGGCGCGGGGGAGCGGCGACGGCGACGGCGAGGCTCATGCGGCCGCGCCCTCCTCGATCCGGGGGTCGAGCCAGCCGACGATCACGTCGGTGACGAGCGTGACCAGGATGAACAGGATCGCGACCACGAGCACGCCGCCTTGCACCACCACGTAGTTCTGCTGCTGGATCGACGTGACGATCAGCCGCCCGACGCCGGGCAGCGCGAACAGCGTCTCGATCACGATCGCGCCGCCCAGCAGCACGCCGAACTGGATCCCGACCACCGTGACGATCGGCGCGGCGGCGTTGCGGAGCGCGTGCCGATAGACGATGCGCCGCTCGGGGATCCCCTTCGCGCGCAGGAACAGGACGTACTGCGTGCCGAGGACCTCCTCCATCGCGCCGCGCGTGGTCCGCAGGATGTACGCGGACTCTCCGAACGCGAGCGCGAGCACGGGCAGCGCGAGGTAGCGTAGGTTCTGCGCGGGGTCCTTGAGGAACGGCACGTAGCCCGACGGCGGCAGGAGCTGCCAGATCCCGGCGAACAGCAGCACGAGCATGATGCCGAGCCAGAAGTCGGCGATCGCGATGCCGCCGACGACCCAGCCCTCGCTGAGGTGGCGCACCGCGCCGGGACGCGCCGCAGCGCGCACGCCGAACGGGACGCCGACCAGCACCGCGAGGGTCATCGACAGGAGGGTCAGCTCGATCGTGACGGGCAGGCGCTGCCGGAGCAGCGTCGAGACCGGCGTGTGGCTGATGAAGTCCTCGCCGAAGTTGCCGTGCAACAGGCCCCCGGCCCACGTCAGGTACTGGGCCAGGAGCGGCCGGTCCAGGCCGAGCTGCTCGCGGACCGTCGCGACGTTCTGTGGTGTTGCCCGGAACCCGAGCATCGTCTGCACCGGATCGCCCGGCACCAAATGGATCATCAGGAACACGAACACGCTCATCGCCACGATCACCGGGATCGCGAGCGCCAGGCGCCGCAGGATGAACCGCGCGCGGGGACTCACGTCGCGCCGCCCTTCCCCGCGCTGATCCGGGTCACGAGCTCGCGCATCACCGTCTCGGTGAGACGGAAGTGGCGCTCGGCCACGCGGACCGCGGTGGTCGCTTTGCCGGCGATCACGGCCTCGGCGAGCGCGGTGTGATCCTTCACGGCGCGCGCGCGGATCTCGGGGCTGTACGGCTCCGCGCCGAAGCCCAGGCTGATCTGCCGGCGGATCTGCGCGCTCAGGCTGACGAGGTACGGGTTGCCGGTCGCGGTGGCGATCGCCGCGTGCATCGCCTCGTCGGCCGCGCGCGAAGCCTCGCGATCGGTGCCGGCGTCGAGGTACCCGGCGAGCGCCGCCCGGATCCGCTCGGCGTCGGCCGGCGTCGCCCGTTCGGCGGCGGTCTTCGCGATCAGCGGCTCGACGAGCTGGCGGAACTCCAGGAGGTGCTGCAGGTTGGACCACTCGGGGAGCAGCGTGCGGCGGATCATCTCGTTCGCCTCGGGGCCCATGCCCTCCAGGACGTAGGCGCCGCCGGTCCGGCCGCGGCGCACCTCGACGTAGCCCATCGCGGCGAGGCGCTGGATCGCCTCACGGACGGTGGTCCGACTCACGCCGAGCGTCACGGCGAGTTCACGCTCCGGCGGCAGGCGCTGGCCCGGCACGAATTCGCCGAGCGCGATCGCGGTGACGAGCCGGTCGGCCACGTGCTCGCCCCCGCTGCGCAGGCGCATCGGCTCGAGGATCGACAGGCTCGACACGACGGTCACGACGCGCTCCCGTCGTTCGTGTACCAGCCGGCGAGCACGCGCGCGAGCACGCGAGCTCCCGACACGATCGAGGACAGCTCGACCGATTCGTCGATCCCGTGGATGTCGTGCGCCACCGGGCCGTAGCACAGGGCCGGCACGTCGAAGTCGTTCAGGTAGAGGCGAGCGTCGGTGGTGCTGGGGGTCGGCGTCACCGCCGGCGGCTCTCCGAGCACGTCGTGGTGCGCCGCCGCGACGCGGCGCGCGAGCGGATCGTCGAGCGGCAGCGCGTAGCCGCGCGCTCGGAAGCCCGAGGTCCGGATCGCCGGCGGGTGCTCGCGCAGCCACGGCTCGTCCTCGGCCGCGGCGGCGATCGCCGAGCGGACGCGTCGTTCGGCCTCCTCGGCCGACCACGCCGTCGGATGGCCCAGGCGCACGCGCAGCGTTGCCACCGCCGGCACGCTCGAGGGCCAGTCGCCCGCCTCGAAGGTCCCCACGTTCAGGTTGTACGGATGCGGATGGCCCCGCATCGCGGGTTCGATCCGGAGGTTCATCTCTCGCTCGAGGTCGCGGAGGGCCGCCACGATCGGCATCGCGAGCAGGACCGGGTTCACGGCGCGGTCGGCCGATTGCGCGTGCGCGCCGTGCCCGGTCAGCACGACGTCGAGCCACAGGATCCCGACGCCGGCCAGCAGCAGGTCGAGGCCGCTCGGCTCGGGGAGCAGGACGGCATCGGCGAGCACGCCCGCTCGCGCGGCCGCCAGCGTGCCGTTGCCGGTGCACTCCTCCTCGAGGACCGAGACGAACGTGAGCGGCCCGGCGATCGCCGCTGGATCGGTGGCGAGCACGGCCTCGAGGGCGAGCGCGGCCATCGCGAAGCCACCCTTCATGTCGCCCGCGCCCCGTCCGAACAGCCGGTCACCCTCGCGGCGCGCCTCGAACGGGGGTGACGTCCACAGGTCGGGTCGTTCCGCCGGCACCACGTCGATGTGCCCGTTGAGCAGGAGCGATGGGCCGCCGCCCTCGCCGAGACGCCCGACCACGTCGTGGCGGCCCGCGTAGGACGTCTGTGGAACGCCGGCGAGCGGGTCCCGGCCGATCGACTCCGGGATCGGGAGGCGCTCGACCTCGAACCCGAGCCGCTTCAGCTCCTGCTCGACGACCGCCTGGGCCTCGTGCTCGTTCCCGACCGTGCTGGGGGCGGCGACCAGTCGCTCGAGGAAGCCGAACGCGGCCTCGGCCCGTTCGGAGATCGCGGCGTCCAGCGCGTCGAGGTCCAGGGCCGCCTCCCGATTTGGGCGAATGTCTAGTCCAAATACCTGACGCGGACGATACACCCCTTCCGACGATCGCGCTACGAGGGAGCCCGGTCCTCGAGCCGCCCGCCTCCGGGGCGTTCGAAGACGGCACGGCCGTCGACCATCGCCACCTGGAACCCGCCCGGCCGATGCACGAGCCGGTGGTGACGCCGGCACAGGAGGACGAGGTTGGACAACGCCGTGTGGCCGCCGTCGGCCCAGTGCGTCACGTGGTGCGCATCGCACCACGTGTGCGGCCGGTCGCAGCCCGGGAACCGGCAGGTGCGATCGCGCGCGATCACCGCGCGCCGGATCGCGGGCGGCACGACCGGCGTCCGACGGCCGACGTCGAGCGGCTGGGACGGTGGTGCCATCACGACCCGCATCAACGACGCGTCGCACGCTATCCGCCGCGCGACCTCGGCGGGAACGGGCCCGACGTGGTCGAGCTCCGCCACGCCCGCGCCGGGATCCGCAACCGCGTGCGCCGGAACCGTCACCGTGACGTGCGGGCGTTCGCCCGCGACGCTCGGCCGGTCGCCGGCGTCCAGCCACGAACGGCAGATCTGATGCAGGGCGTCGACGCGTCGTTGGGCGTGCGTCCGCGCCCGCCGGTCCTTGCCGACGCGGGCGTCTGCGTCCATCACCGCTCGTAACGCCGTGAGGAGCGCCTCGCCGGACTCCGGGTCGAGGTCCCCGTCGACCCGAACCATCCCCTGGAAGGTCAGGGACGCCGACAGCCGCCGGCGTGCGTGCAACACGTCCTGTCCGGACTCCCGGCGCGTGCTCTCGACCTGCTGGCGCCACACCGACGCCACCTGGCGCAGCCCCGAGATCGAATGGATCCGTGCCGCCTCGACGAGCGTCTCCTCGGAGCGAGCGAACGATCTGGGATCGGGCTCGCGTGCGTCCACGAGCATCCGCGCCGCGGACATCGAGACGTCACCGGCGCCGAGCGCGCGCTGCGTGGCCGGCATGTGCTCGAGGGCCCGAGCGACCCGCGTGCTGCTGCGCGCGACGCCCCAGGCAACGTGGAACCGGTCCGAGAGCCACGACGCGGCGGAGAGGTGCCCTTCGCGTTGATACAGGCACCGGCGCTCGATCTCCGCCAGCCGTCGCAGACGCTCGACCTCCAGCAGGTCGAGCACGCGCTGCAGTTCCGCGAAGTCCTCCTCGATCCGCGCGTCCGGCAACTCGGCGAGCGTCTCGGCCTGCAGCGCCTCCACGGCGGAACGCAGCTCGCTCACACGCCTGCCACCGTCGAATCGAACATGTGTTCGATGCTACGGGCACGCGGCTCACGACGCCGTGACGGTCATCACGTCCGAGACCGTCGAGGTCCGAGGATCACCCTCCCGATCCGGGGCCCGGGGATGCGCCGACGCTCGCTCCCGCCCGGCTCAGCCGTCGATGACCGCGATCGCGCGCAGCGCGTGCTCGAGGGCCACGTCGAGCGCTTGCGCAGCCGCTACGGGGATATCCGGGATCACGCCGACGCCCTCCCAGTTGGTCCCGCTCTTCGGGCTGACGGGCCTTCCGGTCGGCACCGTCAGCTCCAGGTGGGGATGCATGCGTCGACCGATCCGCGGATGTGCGCCGCCGCCGGTCGTTTCGCCGATGACGGTTGCCCGGCCGAGCTGTTGCAGGTCATAGGCGAGCTCCTCGCCCCCGGAGAACGTCGCCGAGCTGGTGAGCACGTACAGCGGCTTCTCGGCACCGAACCGTCGCCCGGGGACTAGGCCACGGTCCAGGACTGAGCGATCGTGTCGGTCTCGCGCTCGTAGAAGTCGAGCAGGTGGGTCGGCTCGTCGAAGAGGTAGCTGCACACGAGGGCGACGGTGGTGGGGTCCCCGCCACGGGTTCCGCGGAGGTCCAGGATGAGCGCATCGGCGTCGGCAACCACGGTCATCGCCGCGGCGATGCTCTCGCCGGCGATCGCCGGCGGGTACAGCACCGGGCCGAGCTCGAGATGTGCGACGTTCGGCTCGTGACGACCGATCTCCGCGACACCATCGAGTGACGCACGCGCCTGCTTCGTGAGCATGGCGAGCAACATCTCGTCGCTCGGAAGGTCGGGGATCTCGTCGGCCTCATACCGGAGCCGCAGGTGCCGGTCACCGTTGATCGACTGCAGGTCGTGGGTCACGGCGTCGGCCAGCCCGTTCGGACGGCCGGCGTCGTCGTAGCGACCGCCGTTCGCGTTGGCCTCGAGGAGTTCGCCGAGCTGCTGACCGACGTCGGGGAACACGTAGAGCTGGCGGACGAGCTGGGCAGCCGACGTGACCAGCGCTCTGATCTCCTCGGGCGTTATCCGCGGATCATCCTCGCGGTCGCCGTCGTCCGACGTGGGCATGCGCGGACGATAGACGAGTTCGGCAGCGGCGGCGGCCCGCCGGTGCACAGCCTCCTGCTCCCCGACGGCACCGTCCGCATGTTCATCGCGTCACTGATATCGCTCGATCAGCTGCCGGATGAACGGGTTCAGCACGTCGTGGCTGTGGCCGTAGATCGAGCAGTGGCCCATCCCTTCGAACACGTGCAGCTCCGCCGTCGGCGTCATTTCGACCAGCTCCTCCGCGTCCTGCGGCGGCGCCTGCACGTCCTCGGTGAACGACAGGACGTGCATCGGCACGGTGCACGACGGCAGCTGCTCGCGCTGGTCGTAGAGCAGGCACGCCTCCCACTGCGGGATCAGCGAGACCTCGTTCTCGCCGGTCTCGATCCACGCGAGCAGCTCCGCGCGCAGGCGCGGCCACAGCTCACGGTCCCCGAGCACGCGCGCGGGATACATCGTCGCCGCGTAGTGCGTGACGGCCATCATGCCGTCGAGCGAGCCGCCGGCCTTGCGGAAGTCGATCTCGGCCTTCTGGTAGTCCCATCCCCACTCGACGCTGCGTGCGCCGGTTCCCATCACGATCGCGCACCGCAGCAGGTCCGGCCGGTCGAGCGCCACCTGCTGCACGATCGCGGCGCCGAACGAGATGCCGACGATCGCGACCGGCGGCGAGCACACGGCCTCGATCACCTCGGCGGTGTCACGTCCGAACGTCTCGAGCGGCCACGGCTGCGGCACCTCGGTGGTCGTTCCGCCGATCCCGCGGTTGTCGAAGATCGTGTTGCGGAACCCGTCGCGGAAGAACGGCATCTGGTACGGCAGCCAGTCGGAGGCCAGGCCGCCGCCGCCCGCGACCCACACCACGTCGGGCCCTTCGCCGATCTGGTCGTAGGCGATCGTCGCCTCGGTGCCTTCGATGAACCGCATCGAACCTCCCGGTGATCGCGAGCTCACCGGCCGGTGAGCGAGAAGTGCATGTAGTCCTTCAGCGTGTGCCAGTCGCCACCCCAGCGCCAGCCGATCGCCGCGAACGCCCGCACGACGACGTCGCCCGCGTGGATCATCCCGCGCGCGTGGCGTGCGCGGTCGAGGAAGGGCTTCGCCGCGCGCCGCAGCACCTTCCCGTCCGGCCCGACGTAGGGGTTCTCGAGCGGGTTGATGTCGATCGCCCACCCGTAGGAGTGCTGCGAGAGCGACCCGGGGTTGCCCGTGGCGGGGCGGCAGTTGTACGAGCTCGTCAGGTCGCGGGTCGAGAACCAGTCGATCCGCCGCGGCGGCCGATAGCGGGGCGGCAGGCCGATCCGGTGGACCGGGAACCGCGCACGGTAGAGCGTCCGGAACACCGACAGGACGTCGTGCGCGACCCGCGCGTTCACGACCAGCGGCCCGCGCGCGGCGCCTCCGTCGAACGTCCGGTACGTGACCCACACCACCCGGAGGTCGCCGATCGGCACCGGACACCCGGGACGCCAGTTGCGGCCGACCAACCGGGCCCGAAGCTGCGGCCCGATCCGAGACACACGCCCCAGGAAACGCACGGGCCGGTTCACCGGCGCCGGCGCGGCGGCCGTCACGGGCTCGACGCGCAGAGGAGGCGGCGACCACGTGGCCGACGCGGTGCAGGCGGTGGCCGCCAGCGCGATCGCAACCACTACGGCGATCGCCGGTCCCGGCCGCCGTGCCATGTCGTCAGGGAAGGACGAGCACCGCCGCGATCGGCGGCAGGCCCGTCGCCAGCTCGCTCCAGGAGGCGCCGACGTCGTCCGAGCCGAACAGCCGTCCGTCGCCGGTGCCGAACGCCGCGAACGATCCGTCCGGCGGCGAGTCCAGCCACAGGCTGTCGACGTTGTCGTCGAACGCCTCCGGCAGCCCCTCCGTGCACCGCTCGAACCCGCCCTCGGCCGCGAGCGCGCCACGGTAGATCGCGGCCCGGCCGCCGCGCGGACCCTCGGACGCCGAGACCAGCACCGAGTCGCCGCACACCGTCACGCCCCGCAGGTACACACCACCCTCCAGCCCGTCGGCGCGCATCGACCACGTCGCGCCGCGGTCGGTGCTGGTCGCCAGCCCGCCGGCACATGCCGCCAGCACGAGCTCCTCGGCCGTGGCCACCCGGTGCACGTCGGCGTGGATGTCGATCGTGGGCGTCCAGCTCGCCCCAGCGTCGCTCGTTCGCAGGATCCCGCCCACGTGCACGTTCACGTAGACGTCGCGGCCCCACTCCGAGATCGATCGTGTGTCGGGCGGACCGCCCCATGGGGTGTACCAGTCGCCCCGGCCTTCGGCGGCATCGAACCCGTCCAGGAAGTTCCCCGCCCCATCGACCACCTGGAGCAACCGGGCCGACGACGTTCCGATCAACAACCGGTCGGTGAACGAGAGACAGGTCGCCTGCAGTTCCTCGAGCGACACCAACGTCGACCAATCGGCGTTCGCATCAGGTCGATGGAAGACCTGCGACCGGTCAACGACCGCCCACCGCTCCGGCCCGTCGGCCAGGAGCGGCCCGACCGCGTGACCGTCAAGCTCGTGGCCCACGTCGTTGCCGCGCTCGTCGAAGGTCCGCAGCCCGTCGTCCGTGGCCACCAGGACGCTCGTCATGACGCGATGCTCTCACGTCTATCGTGGTGGCGATGCCGGCCCGCAAGGAGCTGCTCGACGTCGCCGGGCGCGAGGTCGCGGTCTCGAACCCGGAGAAGATCTTCTTCCCCGAGCTCGGCCTGACGAAGCTCGACCTGGTCCGCTACTACCTGGCCGTGGCCGACGGGGCGCTGCGCGCGGTCGGCGGACGGCCGATGGCGTTGAAGCGCTACGTCCACGGCGCCGCCGGGGAGTTCTTCTTCCAGAAGCGTGCGCCGGATCCGCGGCCGGAGTGGATCGAGACGGTCGAGCTGAAGTTCCCGTCGGGCAGGACCGCGCACGAGATCGTGGTGCGCGACGCCGCGCAGCTCGCGTGGATCGTGAACCTCGGGTGCATCGACCTGAACCCGCATCCGGTGCGTGCGAGCGACCTGGATCATCCCGACGAGCTCCGCGTCGACCTCGATCCGGTGCCCGGCGTCGACTGGGAGCAGATCCTCGATGTCGCGCTGGCCACACGCGAGGTGCTCGAGGACTTCGGGCTGACCGGCTGGCCGAAGACGTCGGGCTCCCGGGGCTTCCACGTCTACGCGCGGATCGAGCCGCGCTGGACGTTCCCGGAGGTCCGCCGCGCCGCGGTCGCGCTGGCGCGCGAGGTGGAGCGGCGCGAGCCGCACCTGGCCACCAGCAAGTGGTGGAAGGAGGAGCGCCACGGCGTGTTCCTCGACTACAACCAGAACGCGAAGGACCGAACGGTCGCCTCCGGCTACTCGGTGCGGCCGACGCCCGACGGGCGCGTGTCGGCGCCGCTCGCCTGGGACGAGGTGCCGGGCTGCGATCCGGCCGCGTTCACGATCACGACCGTACCGGAGCGGTTCACATCGATCGGTGATCCGTGGGCCGGGATCGACGACGCACCTGGATCGCTGGACGCGCTGCTCGAGCTGTCGGACCAGCACGAGGAGGCCGGGTTCGCCGACGCGCCGTGGCCGCCGCAGTACGAGAAGCAGCCGAACGAACCCCGCCGCGTGCAGCCGTCGAAGCGCCGCGGCGGCGCGCCGACGCCCGAGGGGATCGTGCCGGCGCCGGCGCCGGGGAAGTCGAGCGGGCCGACCGGCCGCCGCCGATCGACGATGCCGCTGGTGGAGATCGCCCGGGCCGCGACCCAGGAAGAGGCGCTTGCTGGGCTGGACCGGTGGAAGGAGCGGCACCCGGAGGTGGTGCCGCATCTGGAGCCGCCCGACGTGCTGGTCGACTCGATGCGGGGGCGCAGCACCACCTGGACGCGGATCCGCGTGAACCTGCAGCACGTGCCGGAGCAAGACCGGCCCGAGCAGGAACCGCTCGAGGTCGACTACGACCCCTGGGCCGGGATCGACTGGTCGAAGATCGACCCCGAGGGGATCCACCGCCCGCGGTAGGTGGTGCTGGCACCCGGTCCGGTCGGCCAGCGGTCCTCCTCGAACGGGCAGGTCCCGGACGGGTAGCGTGCGGCGTATGAGAGGAGCACCGGGCTCGTCGCCGGATCGGCGTGTCCTGGCGTGGGGGCTGTTCGCCGTGGCGGCCGCGATCACCGTCGTCGGGGTCGTTCTGGTGACGATGCGGCTGATCGAGGGCTCGTACGGTCCCGGCGCTGCGTGGGGCCAGCTGCAGCTGATGGTCCCGGCGGCCGCGTTCTGCATCGTCGGGCTCGTCGTCGCCCTCCGGGTACCGGCGAACCCCGCCGGCTGGCTGATGCTCGTGATCGGCGGGATCTGGAGCCTCGGTGTGCTGCCGCCGAGCACGGTTCCGACGGTCCCGTTCATCGACAACTTCTGGTTGATCCCGTTCGGACTGATGGGCACGCACCTGCTGCTGCGGCTGCCGAACGGCACGCTGCTGAGCGCGCGCTGGCGATGGGTCTCGCGCTTGGCGACGACGGCGATCGTCGTCGGCATCCTGTCGTTCCCGCCGACGGACGCGACGGACACCCCCGTGTGGCAGGGCGCGATCGCCACGCTCGCGCTCGTGCTCCTGGCGGCGTGCGTGATCCTGTCCGTCGCCTCGCTCGTGATCAGGGCCCGGCGCGCCGGCGCCGACGAGCGGCACCAGATCCGCTGGATCGCGGCCGGCGGTGCGACCTTCCTGGTGTGCTGGAGCCTCGCGTTCATACCGCCGCTGTTCGGTCAGCCCGACGGCACGCAGCTGGGCAACGCGTTCGATTCGTTCGCGCTGGTGATGTACTCGGCCGTGCCGATCGGGATCGGCATCGCGATCCTGCGCTACCGCCTCTACGACGTCGACGTCGTGTTGCGGAAGGCCGTGATCCTCGCGACGTTCGCGGTGTTCTTCACGGCCGTCTACGCGCTGATCGTCGGCGGCGTCTCGGCCTTGGTGGGAGCGCACTCCACGACCGGGCTGTCGTTCGTGGCCGCGGTCTGCATCGCGATCGGGTTCCAGCCGGTGCTGGCGCGCGCCCGGCGGTTCGCCGACCGTGTCGTCTACGGGAAGCGCTCGACGCCGTACGAGGTGCTGGCCGCGTTCGGCGAACGCGTCGGCGACGCCTACGTCGAGGACGACGTGCTGCCGCGGATGGCGACGGTCCTTGGCGAGGGCGTCGGTGCCACGCGCTCGCGGGTGTGGTTGCAGCTGGGCGAGGCCGAGGAGCTCCGGCCGGTCGCGACCTGGCCGTCCGACGCCGACCCCGTGCCGCCCGACGACGCGACGGTCGAGGTCCGGCACCAGGGTGAGCTGCTCGGGGCGCTGTCGGTCGTGATGCCGGCGAACGATCCGATGGACCCCACGAAGGAGCGCCTGATGTCCGACCTCGCGTCGCAGGCGGCGCTCGTGTTCCGCAACGTCCGGCTCACCGAGGAGCTCCGCGCGCGCCTCGACGACCTGCGCGCGGCACAGAAGCGCCTGGTCACCGCGCAGGACGACGAGCGCCGGAAGCTGGAGCGGAACATCCACGACGGCGCCCAGCAGCAGCTCGTTGCGATGGCGGTGAAGCTCCGCCTGGCCGAGGGCCTCGTCGAACGTGATCCGCCGCGCGCCGCCGCGATGCTGGGTGATCTGCAGACCGAGACGAACGAGGCGCTCGAGGATCTGCGCGACCTGGCGCGCGGGATCTATCCGCCGCTGCTCGCCGACCGCGGGCTCGCCGCCGCGCTCGAGGCGCAGGCGCGCAAGGCGTCGCTGCCGGTCACGGTGCACGCCGGCGACCTCGGCCGCTATCCCGCCGAGGTCGAGGCCGCGACCTACTTCTCCTGTCTGGAGGCGCTGCAGAACGTGGCGAAGTACGCGGGCGCATCGCGGGCGACCGTCACGGTCTCCGATGGAACCGGCGCGCTACGGTTCGAGGTGACCGACGACGGGCACGGCTTCGATCCTTCGGCGACCGGCTACGGCACGGGGCTGCAGGGGATCGCCGACCGGCTGGCCGCGCTCGACGGGACGCTGTCGGTGGCGAGCGCGGTCGGGGAGGGCACGACGATCCGCGGCTCGATCCCGGTGACGGAGGACTGAGGGTCTACTCGGCCGCGATCTTCCACTCGCTGCGGAGCACCGCACGGTACTCCTCGCCGGGCTTGACCTTGCCGCCGGTCGCGTCGGCGATCGCCTGCGCGCGGGCCTTCGCCGCCGTCATACCGGGCTTCCGGTCGGCCTCACCGACCAGCTGATAGCGGTCGGCGCCGACCTTGCGGAGCACCACGTAGCCGGGCTTGCTCGCCATCACGTCGGAACCGCCCGGTACAGGCGCCATGCCGCGGGGACGCCCTTGAGCTGGTGCTCGCCGAGGTCTTCGAATCGCAGCCCGGAGCCCACCACCAGGTCCTTGACGGTCGACGACACGAGCACCTCATCCGGCCCCGCGAGCGCGGCGATCCGGGCGCCGATGTGCACGGCCATCCCACTCACCTTCTCTCCCATGACCTCCACCTCCCCCGTGTGACAGCCGGCACGGATCCGGACGCCGCGTTCGCGGATCGAGGAAGCGATCTCCCCCGCGCAACGCACCGCGCGTGCGGGCCCGTCGAACGTGGCGAACACGCCGTCACCCGAGGAGTCGACGAACGTCCCGGCGAAGCGCGAGATCGCCCTCTTCGCGAGCTCGTCGTGGGCCTCGAGGAGGTCCTTCCAGCCCGCGTCGCCGAGCTCGGCGAGCTTCGCCGTGGAGTCGACGATGTCCGTGAACAAGACCGTGGCCAAGACGCGGTTCGTCTCGGCCGGCGGGCCTTGGAGCCCCAGGAAGGAGCGGATCGCCTCGATCACGCTTCCCTGATCGCCCGCCCACGGCGGATGATCCTCTCCCGAGAGCTCGACGAAGCTCGCCCCGGGGATCTGCTCGGCGAGCCAGCGTCCCTCGGGGAAGTCGGCGATCCGGTCGTCCGTCCGATTGAGGACGAGCGTCGGAACCTGGATCGTCGGCAGGACCGCACGGACGTCGATCTCGTGCTCCATCCGCACGAGCGCCGCTTGGGAGCTGAGGGAGCCGCCGTGCCCCGAGAAGCTGTAGATCTTGCGGAGCGTCGACTGGAACCTCGGATCGTCGGCCAGGCTCGGCACCATCGTGATCGCCCAGCGATCGAAGTACTCCTCCTCCCTCCCTTCCCGGACGGAGCGTTCGGCGTCCGCCTGGTCCGCTTCGAACTCCTCATCGGTCCATGCCCAGGGATAGTCCGGGGCCCAGGCACCGCGGGCGTACGTCCCGTAGAGCACCAGCGCTCGGGTCCTGGCGGGATGGGTCGCGGCGAAGAGCATGCACGTCGGCCCGCCCTCGAAGACACCGAAGATCACCGCGCGCTCCGAGCCCGCCGCGTCGAGCACCGCCGTGACATCGTCCACCAGCTGCTCGAGGGACGGCGGCTTGTCGGCGAACACGGCGTCGGAATGGCCCCAGCCGCGCCGGTCGACCAGGATCAACCTCGTCGAGGAGGCGAGGTGAGCCAGGAACCTGGCGTCGAGCGGGTTCTCCCAGGAGAGCGACAGGCTCGAGGAAGAGCCCGGCACGTAGACCAGATCATCGGGCCCATCGCCGATGATCTGATACGCGATGTAGGCGCCGTCGGGCGTGTTCGCGTAGCGGATCCGAGGGCTCTCCACCGTTGCATCTTCACCGCAACCAGGAACCCGAGCAACGTGGCCGCGGCAGAGTACTAGCGGCCGCGGGCAGCCTCGAGCAGGTCATCGATCACGCCGTCGAACGGCGCGGCGACCGACGTGTGGCCGCCGTCCGGGAAGATCTGGGTGCGGGCGCCCGCGACGTGTTCGCCGAGCCAGCGGCCGTGCTCGATCCGCACGAGGTGGTCGAGCTCGCCGTGCCGGATCGTGACCGGCACGCGCACGTCGGCGACCGAGAACCCCCAGGGCCGCACGAGCGCGGCCTCGTCGTCGATCCACCCGTCGGCGGTCTGCATCGTGGCCCGACGGATCGAGTCCGTGATCGCCTCGGCGAGGCCCGGCGAGCCCTCCAGCGCGGCGCGCTCGACCTCCGTCACCCCCAGCCCCTGCACGATCCCCTCGGCCGACAGCGACGCGTCGGACGCGATCGCCTCCTCGAACGCGGGCCGGACCCGCTCGGCGCCGTCGGGCGCCTCGAGCGTGTGGAACTCCTCGGCGTCCTCCGGCCGGAACCACGCGAACCACGTCGGTCCCACCTCGGCGGCAGGGGAGTTGCTCGCCAGCGTGCAGCAGGCGAGGGCCCGGTCGGGCAGGAGCGCGGCGCACGCGAGCGCGGCGGGTCCGCCGCCGGACCACCCGGCGACCAGGAACCGTTCGACGCCGAGGTGGTCCGCGAGCGCCGCGGTCGTCGCGGCCTCCTCGGCGACGGTCCTTCCGGGATGCGGCGTGGAGGCGCCGTGTCCTGGTCGCGAGTACGAGAGGGTTCCGACCCCGCGCGCGGCCGCGGCGTCGGTGACGTGCGGGAAGACGACCGCGGCGCTCGGCGTGCCGACGTGGAAGACGAGGGTCTGCGACGCGTCCTCGGGGCCGGATCGGCAGAACTCGAGGATGCGACCGTCGGGGAGGGTCATCGTTTCGAGTTGCACGGGCGAAGCGTCGCACCGGACATCGTCGGCCGACAAGGGTTGACGAACCTCGCTCGACCGAGGTATATAACCGTTCAGATAGATAACCGAACGGTTAGATAGCTGAGGAGAACCATGCCGACAGCGACCGCCACCGCACCACCTCCGTCCGAGGCCCTTGACCGGACGTTCGCGGCCCTCGCCGATCCCACGCGCCGTGCGATCCTCGCCCGGCTCGCGACCGGCCAGGCGAGCGTCACCGAGCTGGCCGCACCGTTCGCGATGAGCCAGCCCGCGATCTCCAAGCACCTCAAGGTCCTGGAGCGCGCCGGGCTGATCACCCGGGGCCGGCGAGCGCAGTGGCGACCGGCCGCGCTGGATGCGGCGCCGCTCGAGGACGCCGCCGAGTGGCTCGAGCAGTACCGGCAGCTCTGGGAGCAGCGCCTGGATCGGCTGGACGAGTACCTCCGCGAGATCCAGCGGAACGATGAGAGCGATCGGAAGGAAGGAGCACCGTGATGGACGACATCACCGTCCGCGAGGTTCGCATCACCCGCCTCTTCGACGCGCCGCGCGAGCTGGTCTGGGCCGCCTGGACCGAGCCCGCCAAGCTCGCCCGTTGGTGCATGCCGAAGGGCTTCAGCGTTCCGCGATGCGAGGTCGATCTGCGTCCGGGCGGCAAGATCCGGATGACGGTCCTCTTCCCCGACGGCTCGGAGATGGAGGACGGCGGCGAGATCGTGGAGCTCGATCCGCCCGAGCGGCTCGTGATGACGTCATCTTCGTTCGAGGGACCCGACGGCGTGCCGCTGCTCGAGGTCCTGAACACCGTCACGTTCACCGCGATCGGAGACAGGACCGAGATCGACCTGCACGCCGTCGTCACCCGCGCCACGCCGGACATGTCGGCGCCACTCGCCGGCATGGAGGAGGGCTGGCTCGAGAGCCTGGAGAAGCTCGACATGGTGCTGGCCGGCCGCGACCCGGAGGCGGCGAGCAGCGAGCATCGCGAGATCGGCACCTCGCGCGTCCTGGACGCGCCGATCGCCGCGGTGTGGAAGGCGTGGACGGACCCCGGGCAGGTCGCCACGTGGTGGGGGCCGAAGGGCTTCACGACCACCGTCGAGGAGATGGACGTGCGCCCGGGCGGCGTTTGGCGCCTGACGATGCACGGCCCCGACGGCACCGACTACCCGCACGTGGCGACGTTCCTCGACGTCCGGGAGAACGACTGCATCGCCTACGCGCAGGGCGCGCCGGGATCACGCGACCGGTTCTTCGCGATCGTCGAGATGGTGGACGAGGGCGGCAAGACGCGTCTCACCTCGCGGATGCTCTTCCCGTCCGCGGCAGAGCGCGACCGCCACGCGGAGGAGTTCGGCGCGGTCGAGGGCCTCGAGTCGCACCTGGACGAGTTGGCCGGGTTCCTGGCCGAGCGGGGGTAGGGCTCGTGAGCGAGGTTCGGTTCCAGATCTCGGTCTCCCTCGACGGCTACGCCGCGGGGCCGAACCAGAGCGAGCAGGATCCGATCGGCATCGGCGGGATGGAGCTGCACCGGTGGGTCTTCGAGCTCCGCTCCTGGCGCGCGTCGCAGGGCCTCGACGGCGGGATCGGCGGTCCGAGCGACGACGTGATCGCGGAGGCGCAGACGAACGTCGGCGCCACGGTCATGGGCCGGAACATGTTCGGCGGCGGGCCGGGGCCGTGGGCCGATGATCCGCCGTGGAACGGGTGGTGGGGCGACGAGCCGCCGTTCCACACACCGGTGTTCGTGCTGACGCAGCACGCGCGCGAGCCCCTCGAGCTGCAGGGCGGGACGACGTTCGTGTTCGTGACCGACGGGATCGAGGCCGCGGTCGAGCGGGCGCGGGAGGCGGCGGGGGAGCGCGACGTCTCGATCGGCGGCGGCGCGTCCACGATCCAGCAGGCGTTGCGGGCCGGGCTCGTCGATCGCTTCGAGTTGCATCTCGTCCCGATCCTGCTCGGCGACGGCGAGCGGCTGTTCGTCGACGTCGACGACCTGGCCCTCGAGCAGGAGCGCGTGCTGGAAGCGCCAGGCGTCACGCACCTGCGGTACCGCGTGGTCCGCTGACGGCGGCCCGCGTTCAGACGGCGGGGCCGCCGCCGGTGAGGGTCGCGGTTCCGGAGTGCGTGCCCTTCGCGTCGACCCAGGTGATCTGCACGGTCTGGCCGGGGGTCTTCGCGTGCAGGACCGCGCCCAGGGTATCCCCGTTGACGATCTGCGTGCCGTCCACCGATCGGATCACGGCGCCCTGGGCGAGCCCCAGCTTGTCGGCCGCGCTGTTCGGCCGGACGTAGTCGATGACGACACCAGATAGGTCGCTCAGGCCGAGCGCCTGCGCGGTCGCGGCATCGAGGTCGTTGACCGCGACACCGAGGAAGCCGCGCGGGCCGATCAGGATCGATCCGCTCTCCTCGCCTGCGCGGATCTTGTTCACGACGTCGAGCGTCGGGGTGATCGGGATCGCGTAGCCGATGCCGCTGCCGCCGTGACTCGGGCCGGCGGTGATGATGCCGATCACCTGGTTCGCGTCGTTCAGGAGCGGGCCGCCCGAGTCGCCGGGCACGACGTCGGCCGAGA
>Ga0187785_10000254_pt1 | contig 20847 bp, 17 predicted proteins | sample 0815_BV2_4_20_MG_FD_132466 | JGI IMG/M metagenome (GOLD analysis project Ga0187785, IMG submission 132466) | Tropical peat soil microbial communities from peatlands in Department of Meta, Colombia - 0815_BV2_4_20_MG | ecosystem: Environmental > Terrestrial > Soil > Wetlands > Peat | place...
TCGACAGCGCGCGGTCTGCTGTGAACGTGTGACACTCCGCTACAGCGCAAAAAGCCGCCAGGCGGGAATTGTACGGTGGGCGCTGTAGGGATTGAACCTACGACCTCTCCCATGTGAAGGGAAATACACCATTATAAAGATCAATGACTTGCTGGCGGTAAAATCGAATTTCCACGGATTCTCCATATCAAACTAATCATGCTTGGACGCTGCTCAATGTTCGCTTTTGGATAATAGTGCACGTCCGAAAATACGCATCCACTGTCGCTTTCGGGGATAAAGCGGACATCGCTGTCGCATCGCAAAATGTCCGCTTATGACCCAAAGCGGACATGGGCCTGGCCTACCCCTTCATTGGCGGCAGTTGACTGTCCTAACCTCGGGGCAGCCAGGGAGGCGAGGCGGGTTCATTACGCTTCTCGGTGATGGCGGTGTGGCCGCTCGCGGTGTGAGCTCAGCATCGGATGCGGCGCATCGGAAAATGACGTGCGGTTCCGACTACGCTAACGAAATTTCCACGCGGTGCACGTGGAGGGGTTCGTCGAACCCTTTCAGTGCGACGCGTCCAACGCTCCGCAAGCGCAGCCCTTTGCCCGCGCACAACTCCGCAACCGCGTTGGAGATTAAGATGCTGTCGGGATCGGCGTAGGCGCAAAGCCGCGCCGCCAGCTGGACGGTTGCACCAAAGAGATCGTTGTGACGCTCGATCGGTTCGCCGGCGGCGATTCCGACGCGAACTCGAAGCGATAAATCGGGGTGCCGAGCGCGGTGCTGCCAGAGATCCTCCTGCACCTTGATACCGCAACGAATGGCCGAGGCGGCCGAAACGAAGGCCGCCATGATGCCGTCCCCAGTATGTTTCACTTCGCGCCCATTCTCTCCAGCCAACGCTGCGCGGACGATCGAGTCGTGTACGCCGACCATCTTCATCGCGGCGTCGTCACCCAGCCGTTGCGTAAGGCTCGTCGATCCGACGATATCGGTAAAGAACACAGTGCGCGTGCCAGTATCGTACTCGCGGCTTCGGGGCTGTAGCGCCGCGCCACCCTCATCGACGTCCGATGCGCCCATGAACGCATCGGCCAGATCGGGCGTCACCTCAATAATCTTGAGCGCAATCATGCCATGCGCCTCCCGATGCACGGCGGCCGCTGCCTCTGCGCTGGGCGCGGTGCACATGCAAAAGAGTTTGCCGTTCTTCCGGTTCACCCAATACTTGTGGTATTCGACCCGGTGCTTGCCCTGAACCTGCTGATCGGCGTTATGAGCTTTGGCGAGATCCTCGGCGGTAACGGTGCCGGGCAGATCGTGAATGTCGATGTAGGTCGGCATCTGCAGATCTCCTGTCCGGCGCGAGTATACACTTTAACCGGGATTTCCCATCCGTCGCAGAGTGCTAAGCTTCTTGCCGAAAATATGAGCCGTGAAGTTCCTCTCCGTCGGCGACCATGGCTACGAGCGTCCGGTCGCTGATGGTATTTCCATTGGGAGGCTATTATGCCGAGCGAAACGACAATTGCTGCTCTCAAATCCAAACTGCGTGGAGAGGTCATCGAACCAGGCGACGCGGGATACGACGCGGCAAGAAAAGTCTACAACGCCATGATCGACCGGAAGCCGCGGCTGATTGTGCGCTGCGCTGACGTTGCAGATGTCATTGCCGCACTAAAATTTAGCTGTGAACATAAGCTCCCCATATCCGTTCGCGGTGGGGGTCACAATGCGGCTGGCTCGGGGGTTTGCGATGATGGTCTCGTCATCGACCTCTCTCCGATAAGATATGTCCGCGTAGACCCGAAAAAGCGCACCGTGCTGGTTGGAGGTGGAGCGCTGTGGGGAGATGTGGATCATGCAACGCACGCATTCGGTCTTGCGGTTCCAGCAGGCATTATCTCGACGACTGGCGTTGGCGGCCTAACGCTTGGCGGCGGGATCGGCCATTTGACACGGCAATGCGGCCTTACCATTGACAATCTTTTGGCTGTGGACATGGTTCTGGCCGACGGGCGTTTTGTCACAGCAAATGCCAAAGAGAACTCCGATCTCTTTTGGGCGGTGCGCGGCGGCGGCGGCAATTACGGCATCGTTACGTCTTTTCTTTTCAAGGCACATCCCATTCACACAAACTATGCGGGGCCAATGCTGTGGCCGATGGAAGACGCAACGGTAATCTTGCGTTGGTATCGGGGCGTTATAGCGAAGGCACCTAGTGACTTGAACGGATTTTTTGCGTTCCTTACTGTGCCACCGGGTCCACCGTTCCCCGAGCCCCTGCACAACAAAAAAATGTGTGGCGTTGTGTGGTGTTATACTGGCCCGCTTAAGCAGGCGGAGCGTGTGTTCAAGCCAATCCGGAAATTCAAGACACCAGCGCTCGATTTGGTTGGTCCCATTCCGCACCCAGCACTGCAAAGCATGTTTGATGCGCTCTATCCGCCGGGCCATCAATGGTACTGGAAAGCTGATTTTGTACGTCAGCTAAGCGATGACGCAATTGCGTTGCACTTAAAACACGGCGCAATGCTACCGACTATGCAATCGACGATGCACCTTTATCCGATCAACGGCAAAGCACGCTCTGTCAAGAACAGCGCAACCCCATGGTCGTACCGCGATGCAACATGGGCTGGAGTCATAGTTGGCGTCGATCCAAACCCCGCGAATAAGGAAAAAATCTCCAGCTGGGCAAGGGACTATTGGGACGCGTTGCATCCCTATTCGGCCGGAGGCGCATACGTCAATTTCATGATGGACGAAGGTGAGGACAGGGTCCGCGCGACATACGGAAAAAATTATAATCGTCTGGCCAAGATCAAGAAGCGCTACGACCCGACTAACTTGTTCCGCGTCAATCAGAACATTGCCCCCGCCAGTTAGCCACGGAACGTCAGCGAAAGGTACTGAGTGGGAAGCGAGCTAATGTCCGCTTATGGCCCAAAGGAGACATGAGGTACTGCGCTGCACATGTCTGCTCTTGGGAGTAAACTGGACATGGGTTTTTGTGCCGCATATGTCCGCTTGTGAACCCATAGCGGACATCAGAACCTCACCGCGTCCGAATCCAACCTTTTTACGGCGCCGGGGATGCGAGCGGCTTACCTCTCTCTATTACCCAGGTGTCGACCAGTTTCGTGCCCGATACTGAGCAGCCGTCGTGAGGCACCTGAGGGGAGGTCTCGAATGACTCCCCTGCCTTGAACGTCTGGTCGGGCTTGCCTGCGACTTTAAGAACAAAATCGCCGTTGATGACAAAACCGCTGTCGATTCCCGGATGCGTATGGCGGCCCGAGCAACTTCCGGGCCCGAGCTCCACAATGGCAGTGACGGTTGTGTAGCCGGCCGGGAAATCGATGGATCGGAGGATTGTCCGTTTAATGCTCGGTTGCTGGGCCATGGCCGATACTAAAATTACCGGTACGGCTAGAGGGACGATTGCAAGGGCCTTCATCTCCTTCCTCCTTGATTAAGTTGAACCACGAAGTTGGCGCCACCCCCACCGCGAATATTGCTCAAAAGCGAATCAGGTCAGCCCCGCGGCATATCGCTGGTTGGCTTCCTCGAAGATCCGGCGGGCTCTCTCACCGTCGGAGGCCTGCTCAGAAAGTGTTTCCGCATCCCATTCGCTGCGTCGGGCAGCAAAGAAATCGCCGCCGTAAATATGAATCGCGGTGGTGAATTTGGACGTCGGGTTAATGACCGAATGGATGATGTCTTCGCCGAGTCGCTGCGTTTCCTTCACGCTAAGCGAGCGGGCGCCAGCAGCTTCGACCTGCCTCTCACCGGCCGCTGCGATACGACGCCAGAAGATGTTATCCTCGCGTCCGCCATAGACGCCAATGATCGCCCACATACGATGATTGTGCGGCATGATCATCATGCGCGGTGCCCAGACCACATTCAGAATGCTCAGGTCGGGCGAACGGTAAAGCTCTTTGATCCCGGCGCGATCCGGCTCGCCAATTGCCTTAAGCAGGCCGGGCGGATCGGAGACTGCCCGTTTCACGATCTCACCTACGGTCTTGGATGAACGATCGGCCGCGTATCCTGAGCGGCAGTCGGCGACGAATTGATCAAGATCAAACAACGTGTTCTCCCTTTCCGTCCAACTTGGACAGGGCATCCGCTTATGCCGCTCTCAGGGTCGAGGCATGGCTGAACGAGTAGTACCGGCCTTATAAAAAGGCCAATGCATAATAATTGATGATTCGATGCAATTTTGGCATCATCGGCCCCATGATGAATTTGAAGCATCTGCGAACTTTTGCGGTGATCGCGCAACATGGGAGTGTCGCGAAAGCCGCCGATGAACTGCGGATCACCCAGCCGGCGCTGTCTCGACAGATCAAAGCACTGCAGGAGGAACTCGGGCTCAGACTTTTCGACCTTGTCGGCCGCCGCCTTTTATTGACTGCTGAAGGGAAAGAGTTCCTGCAACACTGCCACGGTCTCTTGGGACATGCCGGCGCGGTATTTGAAAATGCACGATCGCTGGGTCAGGGAAAGACCGGGGTTCTGAGAGTTGGCGGCGCACCGCAAACTATTGCGAGGTTCTTTCCCTCCTTCTTGCAAAGCTATCAAAAGGAGGCTCCCGACATCCGTGTCAGTCTCGTGGAGGCGAGAGCGGCGGATCAATTGGCCATGGTGCAGCGCGGGGACCTTCACTTCGCCATAACAATCACCCTTGGCCAAGAACGACGGTTCGCTAGGCAGCCCCTTCCGCCCGTGCCGTTACTGGTATTATTCAGTAAGCGCTACCGCGTCGATCGTCGTGGAATTGTCGATGTTCGCAGTCTCGATGGCATACCGCTGTTGTTGCTTGAACCGGGATTCGCAACACGGGCGACATTTGACGCGGCATGTCGACTTGCTCATATCAAGCCGAATGTCATGTTCGAGAGCGCAGCGCCTCACACGTTGGCTGATTTGGCGGAGGCCCATCAAGGCGTTGCTGTGGTCCCAGGTACGTTCACGAACATGCGGAGCCGGCTTCGCGCGTGTCCCCTTGTTGCTCTGAATTATCCCGTGCAGCTCAATTTAGGAGTACTTTGGGATAGCAAACGCCCGCTTCCTCGAAGCGCCGAACGATTTCCTGAGGCATTTGCAAAACACGTGGAGAAGCTCGTTGGCGGCAGGTCCCGGACGAGAGCCAAATCGTAACGAACCGGTTTCCTTTTGCTGCCTGTCGCGGAGTTCTAATGTCTGCTTTTGGCCCAAAGCAGACATCCCCTTTTGCACCGCATATGTCCGCTATTGGACTAACAACGGACATGGCGTCGGGGTGAGGCAAGTGGTGGGCGCTGTAGGGATTGAACCTACGACCTCTCCCGTGTGAAGGGAACGCTCTCCCGCTGAGCTAAGCGCCCTGCCATTGCGGACGCGCGATATAAAGAGTGCCTCGGAGAAGTGTCAAGGGAAGGCCAGATTACAGGCCGTTTCAGTTGCGCGTTTTCGGATCGTCGCTCTGCGCCAACCGCGATGCGTGCGTTTGCAGTGCGCGAATGCGGTCCGCCAGGTTCCCGTTAGATGGCTCGTCGAGATTGACGTCAGCACCGACGGTGGCTGTTGTGCTCTTGAGCTCACGCGACGTCTCGGCAGCGAGCAGTGTGTCAATCGGTGAGTTTGGACCCTCCAACGCAGACGCAAGCCTTGCCACTTCCGCCGCGACGTCGTTAATGCGCTCGCGCAGCAGAGCATTTTCTACCCGCTCGGATGCCCAAGCCTCTTCAGTCTCACGTTTCATGGCGCCCAATTCTCGAGCGAACCGGTCGCGCTCGTCTTTGACCTGCACGATCGTCGCATGCAACTGGGTATTTTCTGTCTTGAGACCCTGAGTAGCCGAACTCGAGCGCCCTTCGATCTCGAGAATGGCGGCCCGCAAATCTGCTTCGACCTTCCGTGCGGATTCCATTTCCTGGCGTAAATGCTTGCGCTCAAACTCACTCTCATTTAGCAGCCGCGACTGTTCGCCGAGCCGGGTTTCAAGATCTTGTGCACGCCGGCCGAGGATCTCCGCTTCCTTGTTCTGCGCCGCCAATTGCTGTTCGAGTTCGGCGATACGCCGGCCAAGATTCTCAACTCGACCGTGCTCGGACAACAATTCCTGTGTCGCGGACTTTAATTCAACGCGTTCCGAGTCCCGGCGATCTTCAACGGCCTTTAGCTCGTGGCTCGCACCATCCAGCCGCTCTTTCAATGCGTCGACCTGAGTCTTGAGCGCGATAATTTCAATCTTCTGGGAATCGGCGAGTACCGACCGTTCATCCAATTCGCTCTCGAGCTTGGCAAGTTCGGCTTGCTTGTCGGACAAGCCACGCTGGGCTTCGTGCATGATGCTATTTTTGACTGCGAATTCTTCTTCAGTCGCACGCAACTGGTCGCGCAGATTTTTCTCGCGCGCTTCCATCGCAAAAATGGTTGCCGTTTTTTCACCGAGCTCAACCTTCAGGCGGTTGATTGCATCGCCCTTCTTGCCGAGCTCAGCCAGTTGGCTGGTGCTTTTGGTCTTGAGCTGCTCAACGCTCATTTCCAGGCGTCGCGTCGACATGGCAAATTCGGCGCGCAGCTGGTCCTTGTCAGCCTGGATTTCGGCCATTGACAGCGGCGCCGCAGCTTCGAGGCGGCGCATGGTCAGCCGTACCGCGCGACTGTGTACCAGAGGGACGACGACGAGCCCGATCAGGGCTGCGAACAGGAATCCGATCCCGAAATACATGATCGGTTCAATCATTGAACATACGCCTCCAACTCACACACATCGTCATTGAACGACTGCAGGATTTGCGCCAGCCCGTTCGCCCAACTCCAAAGACTAGCCTAAAGCCGGGCTTCCGTCGCGGGTGCAAAACGTTCCAGCTGTCATTTGCGATGAAATTAGTAAATGTAAGGCGGTCAGAACGGATTCCAGGTCGCCCGCGGCGTAAACTTGAGGTAGCCGATATTGGCGCCCAGCCGCAAACCGACGCCAGAGCGGATCGGCACCACAATAATATTGCCGGAGGCCAGAGCCGTCATGCCAAAGCCGCCAATGAAATAGGCAGAACCATCGATGCCCGCGAAGCGCTGATAGATAGCTTCGGTTGCCGGCAAATTATAAACCAGCATCATTGTGCGAGCGCCTTCCCCGCCGGTATCGAACCCGACGGATGGGCCTTCCCAGAACACGCGGCGGTCGCCGGCATTCTTTGTGTAAAGTTTGCCGTCGCCATAGCGCAGCCCGACGACGAAGGCCCCGCTGCCTTCCTGCCCCAGGACATATCCATTCGGCTGGCCCCAACGGCTTACGGCCGCTTCGACAATTTGCGCTAACCCGCGTGACACTGTGCCGAAGAAACGATGGCCCTCCCGCACCAGCTCGCCCGGGCCGAAGGTATTGCCCTGCTGTCGGGGTGGGGGTGGCGGCTGGTTCTGGGCGCCCGCAATTTCCGGCGCACAGATCGCAAGGGAGAGTGTCAGGACGGCAAGGCGCAAAATCGCGCGCATCATCTGCTCCATTAGATAATGAGGTCCCAGGCCCCGGTTAACCGGATGCTCACGCCAACAGCCCTAAAGTGGCCACGAACGCGATCTGTCCCGAATCATCGATCGTTGGCGAGAACTATGACTGCAGCGCGGCAGCAACGGAAGTCGTCCCCCTTGTTCCGGCTGCTATTGGGCATCGCCTTGGGCAGCGGTATCGCCACACCCGTAGGGGTGAAAGCCGCAACCGACAACCAGTTGGCGGTGAATGCGGATACCGGCCTTGCCATTAGCGGTTTTGACCCCGTGGCCTATTTTGTAGAGGGCAAGGCGATATTTGGCCTGCCCGAGTTCGAATTGAATTTGGATGGCGCGGTGTGGCGGTTCGGCAACGAGGGAAATCGAGGCGCCTTTGAGAGGCATCCCGAAGTCTATGCGCCCCGCTTTGCAGGGTACGATCCAGTCGCTATCGGCCGAGGCCGATCTGTCCCGGGTCATCCACTTTTCTGGGTCGTGATCGGGCAGCGACTTTACTTTTTCTATAGCGAGCAAACGCGCAGTGCCTTTCTCGCCGATCCGGGCCGCATCATCGATACGGCTGAGCGCAAGTGGCCCAACATTGCCCATGATTTAGGGCAGTGAACGGGTGAATGGCTCAAAAGCAGGCCGCTGCGGCCTTTTTCGCGTCTCCCCATGCAATGAAGGCCGGCACACGAAAATTCTCAGCGGCGCGACCGTAAGCCAAGGGAAGGCCTTGCGGACCCACCACTACGCCGCCAGCCGCGACGACGAGTGCATGACCAGCTGCCACATCCCATTCGCAGGTCGTCGCTAGCCGCGGATAGACGTCTGCGACGCCCTCTGCAACCTGGCAAAATTTGATCGCCGATCCGCTGGCGTTGCGGGTAAGCGATCCAAGGGAGGCCATAAAGGCTTCGCTAGCTGGATCAAGATGGGAACGGCTGACGGCAGCGATCGCTCCTTGGCCTGGCCAGCCCCGTGTGCGGATCGTCTGCGGCTGATCGGCGCCATCGTCCAGCAGCCGAAGCCGCTCGGCCTTCATGCCGGTGATGCCGCGCCAAACGTGTCCGCGTTTTGGTGCCGCAATGATACCGGCGATCGGCACGCCGCGCGTGATGATGGCGAGATTGACGGTAAACTCGTCGCGGCCGGCGAGAAACTCCCGCGTGCCATCAAGTGGATCCACCATCAGGAAGCTGCCATCGAGTTGAGTTTTATCGCCGTCGGTGGATTCCTCCGAAACGACCGGAACGGCCGGTAACAGCCGCGCAACGCCTTGCAGGATCATCGCTTCGGATGCTTCATCCGCGGCTGTGACCGGCGATCTATCGGCCTTCATGCGCTGCGCCACAGTGGATGGCGAGACCGCTCTGATTTCAGCGCAAGCGCGTGCGATGATTGCCGTCAAGCCATCCAGTAGTTGTGCCGCCTGGGCCGGCAGAATTTCGGAACCCGAAGTCAAATTCTACGTCCTGTTATCGCCCAAGTCCTTGGCGGTGGATTAGATGCGGTGTATCAACTCGCCAACTCGGCGCGATCATCGATTCGCCCGATTGGGCAGCCTGCATTCCCAGCGGAGACCAGTCTATGTCCGAATCTTCCATCGAAGCGCTCGATCTTGCTGCCTTGCTGTGCTCGCGGGTCTGCCACGATCTCATCAGCCCGGTCGGCGCTATCGTCAATGGGCTCGAGGTGCTCGAGGAAGAGAAAGATGAAGCAACCAAGGAGTTTGCTCTCGATCTTATCAAAAAGAGCGCCCGTACAGCTTCGGCCAAATTACAGTTCTGCCGCATCGCTTTCGGTGCTGCCGGCTCGGCTGGCGCCCAGATTGATCTTGGTGATGCTGAAACCATCGCGCGTGGATTCCTCGAAGACGATAAGACGAAGCTCGGCTGGAATCTGCCGAGAGCCCTGTCGCCGAAAAACCGGGTCAAATTATTGCTCAACATGCTTGTTATTGCAGGTCAGGCAATCCCCCGTGGCGGCAGGATTAGCGTCGAACCCATTGGGTCAGGCGACAGCATGGGATTCAAGGTCACCGCTGCCGGCGCCAACGCCAAGGTTCCGCCTGCGGTGCCCGCATTGCTCGCAGGCGAGGCGAGCGAGGGGCTTGATGCACATCGCATTCAGCCATTTTACGCCGGCCTTTTGGCCAAGGCTTGCGGCGTTAAAGCCGCCGCCACGATGGAGGGCGAAGCGGTTGTACTCAGCGCGCAATAGGCGTGCGCCGAACGAATTTCCGGCAGTTAACGACCGGTTAATGCCGTGGGCCGTACCGGTACCACGCAACCAAAATTAAACGCTTCACCGACACACTGGCCGCGCTTCCGACGGTAAGCGGCGGACGGGCCAATGCCCGGCGACGAAGGCGTTTTTTATGGACGACCTCCTGCGGGAATTTGTCACCGAGACCAACGAAAGTCTCGACGTGGTCGACGTCGAGCTTGTCCGTTTTGAGCAGGAACCCAACAACGCAAAAATCCTCGACAATATTTTCCGTCTCGTCCACACCATCAAAGGCACCTGCGGATTTCTTGGCCTGCCGCGTCTAGAGGCGCTGGCGCACGCAGCCGAGACATTGATGGGCAAGTTTCGCGACGGTGCACCGGCCTCGACCGAGGCAGTCACGCTCGTCCTGGCCACCATCGATCGGATCAAGGCAATTCTGGAGTGCCTTGAACGGGAGCAGCGCGAGCCGGAAGGCGCCGACACCGATTTGATAACCGACCTTGAGCGGATGGTCGAACGGGTCGGGTCAACCGTAGGGCGTGCAGAGTCCCAGCACACGGTTGGAACGCTGGTCGCTCAAGTGCTGGAACGTCCACTGCGCCCAGACGAAGACTCTCTTGACGATCTCGAACGTGCGTTTCGTGAGACGGCGGCAGATCCGGCGGCCATAAAATCCAAAACTGCGCCAGCAGCTGCGGATGCGACTGCGAAGGATGACGATGTTGCCAAGGGCGCCAATCAGTCAATCCGGGTGACGGTCGACACGCTCGAGCAGCTCATGACGATGGTGTCCGAGCTTGTGCTCACCCGCAATCAACTGCTTGAGATCGTGCGCCGCCATGAGGAATCCGAGTTCAAGGCGCCGCTTCAACGGCTATCCAATGTAACTGCCGAATTGCAGGATGGCGTGATGAAGACGCGCATGCAGCCCATCGGGAATGCATGGCAGAAGCTGCCGCGCATCGTGCGCGACCTTTCAAATGAGCTTGGTAAAAAAATCGAACTTGAAATGCACGGCGCCGAGACCGAGCTCGACCGTCAGGTGCTCGATCTCATCAAGGATCCGCTGACCCATATGGTGCGCAACTCGGCGGATCACGGACTCGAGACTCCTGAACAGCGCCGCGCTGTTGGCAAACCAGAACACGGGCAAATTCGGCTTTCGGCCTATCATGAAGGCGGCTACATAATCATTCAGATTGCAGACGATGGCCGAGGCCTCGATACCAACCGCATCAAGGCCAAGGCAATCGCGCAAGGTCTCGTCTCCGAAGCCGATGTAGAGAAGCTGACGGAATCGCAGATCCACAAATTCATTTTCACGCCGGGATTCTCTACCGCGACGAAAATCACCAACGTTTCGGGCCGCGGCGTCGGCATGGACGTTGTGCGCAACAACATCGATCAGATCGGCGGCACGATCGACGTGAAGTCGGTGGCCGGCGCGGGACTGGGTTTCACAATCAAGATCCCCCTCACGCTTGCAATTGTCGCCGCATTGATTGTCGAGGCGGGGGGCCATCGTTTCGCTATTCCGCAGCTATCGGTCGTCGAGTTGGTGCGCGCGCGAAATGGCGGCGAACATCGTATCGAACGCATCAAGGACACCAAGGTGTTGCGGCTGCGTGACAAGCTCTTGCCGCTTGCAGGTCTGAGCCATTTGCTTGGCATCAACAAGGATGCCGGAGACATCGATGGCGGCTTCATTGTCGTCACCCAGGTCGGAAGCCAGACTTTCGGTATTGTCGTTGACGGCGTGTTTCACACGGAAGAAATCGTGGTGAAGCCGATGTCCAGCAAGCTGCGCCATATCGCACTGTTCTCCGGCAACACCATTCTGGGCGACGGCTCGGTTATCTTGATCATTGATCCGAACGGGGTGGCGCAGGCTTTCGGGAGCACGGTCACCTCTCAACTGGCAGCCGCGGAGGCTACCGGCGATGGCAATGCGGCCGCTAATGCAGCAAACACGTCGTTGCTGGTATTCCGCGCCGGATCGGCACAACCCAAGGCGGTCCCGTTGTCACTGATTACACGCCTTGAGGAGATCGATGCGCAAAAGATCGAACTGTCAAACGGCCGCCACATGGTGCAGTACCGCGGCCATTTGATGCCTCTCGTTAGTATGAGCGATGACGTGCGCGTAAAGGGTGAGGGCGCACAGTCTTTGCTAGTGTTTTCCGACGGCAGCCGCTCCATGGCACTGATTGTCGATGAGATCGTCGACATCGTTGATGACAATCTGGATATCCAGGTCGGTAGCGACAACCCGGGGGTGCTTGGCTCCGCCATTGTGCGCGGCCAAGCGACCGAGATTATTGACGTCGGCCACTTCCTTCCGCTCGCTTTCGAGGATTGGTTCAGGCGCAAGGAACAACCGGCGCGCAATCGCACGCACACAGTCTTGCTTGTCGACGACTCTCCGTTCTTTCTCAATATGCTCACCCCGGTATTGCAGGCTGCCGGTTATCAGGTAACTGCGGTCGGTTCAGCGCAAGAGGCGCTGGCGTTGCTCGGGGAAGGCAATCGTTTCGACGTGGCCATTACAGACATCGAGATGCCGGACATGGATGGCTTCCAGTTTGCCGAAGTTGTGCGAGGTGACCCGCGCAATGCCGAGCTTCCAATCATCGCCCTGTCGTCGGTTGTATCTGCGGAGGCAATAGATCGTGGCCGCCGCGTCGGGTTTCACGACTACGTCGCCAAGTTTGATCGGCAGGGATTGATCGCAGCACTTAAGGAACAGACCGACGTCGGTCGGGCGGCGTGACGGATAGACCATGGGCGAAACCACTGACCATAACCTGCATGAATTCGTCACCGCGATGATAGGCGGTCAATTGTTCGGGTTGCCGATTCTGCGGGTACAGGACGTTTTCGCGCCTGAACGGCTGACCACGGTGCCGCTTGCGCCGGTTGAGATTGCGGGAGTGTTGAATCTTCGCGGCCGCATCGTGACGCTGATCGACATGCGCCGTCGGCTGGGTCTCGGGCAACGCAAGGACAACAATCCGGCGATGGCGGTCGGCGTGGAGTCTCGCGGCGAATCCTACGGCTTGCTGATCGACAGCGTGGGCGAAGTGCTCAAGCTTGACGACGTGGCGTGTGAGCCAAATCCGACCAATCTCGATCCACGCCTGGCAAGCGTGTCGACCGGGATTTATCGGCTCGAGGGGCGGCTTTTGATGGTGATCGATGTCGATCGCGTGCTCGACATCGCAGTTAAGGCGGCCGCGTGATGCGGCCTGAATGCTGACGGAATGGGAATTACGCGTGAACACAACGAGGCTGTACGATGAAAACCTGTTTGGTTGTTGACGACTCCAGCGTCATTCGCAAGGTGGCGCGGCGGATTCTAGAAGGGCTCGACTTTCAGATCGTGGAGGCCGAGGACGGCGAGCAGGCGCTCGAAGCCTGTCGGCGGCAGTTGCCGGAGGCAATTCTCCTCGACTGGAACATGCCGAAGATGGATGGCTACGACTTTCTACGGTCGCTTCGCCGGCTGCCCGGCGGTGACGGCCCGAAGGTCGTGTTTTGCACCACCGAGAACGACGTCGCGCATATTGCGCGGGCGCTGCACGCTGGTGCCAACGAGTACATAATGAAGCCGTTCGACAAGGAGATCGTGGAGGCAAAATTCCAGGAAGTAGGGCTTATCTGATCGCCATTGAAGCTCCAAAGTACTCGGGTCAGTAAAGCCAGTTACGTCCAATGAACTTAGTTGCCGCTCCGCCATCTTCCGCTGCCGCCAGCCGGCGTATCCGCGTAATGCTCGTCGACGACGCTGTCGTCGTGCGCGGCCTCTTCGCGCGCTGGGTCGAATCCGAGCCCGATCTTGACGTCGTCGCCACGCTACGGACCGGCCGTGAGGCAGTGGATCAACTCGAGCGTGTCGACCCCGATGTTGTTGTCCTCGATGTCGACATGCCGGAGCTCGACGGCATCGCTGCTCTCCCACTGCTGCTTGAAAAAAAGCGCGACCTCGTTGTGATTATGGCTTCCACGCTGACGCGGCGGAATGCCGAGATCAGCTTGCGGGCGCTGTCGCTGGGCGCCGCGGACTACATTCCAAAACCAGGAAGCAATCGTGAAGTAAGTGCCTCAACCGCCTTCCGCCGCGATCTGATTGAAAAGATCAGGCAGCTCGGGTTGCGCGCAAAGCGCTTGCGTTCGGCCACAGCGCCGGCATGCACGCCGCTTGAAACAAAAGCAGCGCCATCGATCGTGCCGCAGCAGGTGGATGAGGTCGCTTCACCTCCGCCGCTGACATTAAGACCAATGCCGACAACGGCTCCGCGCGTGCTGCTCATCGGCTCATCCACCGGCGGTCCGCAGGCGCTCAACACCGTGATGGCGGATATTGGCGGCGTGCTTCAACGCGTGCCGGTCCTCATCACCCAGCACATGCCGCCGACCTTTACGGCTGTTCTGGCCGAGCATCTCGCCCGTATTGCCAAACGGCCCGTGCGTGAGGGGGTCGATGGCGAGGAGATCAATGCCGGAGTTGTCTATCTCGCCCCAGGTGGAAAACACATGAAAGTCGTCCGCCGCGACGGCGCTGCGGTGATCGCGATTGAGGACGGTCCATTGGTGAATTTTTGCAAGCCCGCCGTGGACCCGATGTTTGCTTCGGCGGCGGATGTATGGGGCAACAAGGTGCTGGCACTTGTGCTTACGGGGATGGGTTCCGATGGGCTCGCCGGGGCCAAGACGATCGTTGCGGCCGGAGGCCACGTCTTCGCCCAGGATGAGGCGACCAGCGTGGTCTGGGGCATGCCGGGTCAGGTCACCAACGCCGGCCTATGTTCCGCGGTACTGCCGCTGCCGGAAATCGCAGCGAAACTCACGCGCCTGTTTACCGGGGAGCGTTCGTGACCCCGCAGGACTTCGACTATTTGCGAAAATTTTTGCGCGAGCGTTCCGGTCTGGTGCTGGCGGTCGAAAAGCAATATCTCGCCGAAAGCAGGCTTCTGCCCGTTGTCCGCCGCAACGGCATGGACACACTCGCCGAATTGATCGATCGATTGAAAAATCGGGCGCCCGCTTCGCTCAGCGCCCAAGTGGTCGAGGCAATGACCACCAATGAGACGTTTTTCTTTCGTGACAAAATACCGTTTGACCATTTCCGTGACACGGTCATGCCGGCTTTAATTTTGGCACGCGTGCGCGAAAAGCGGATTCGCATTTGGTGCACCGCTGCGTCTACCGGCCAGGAGCCCTATTCGCTGGCGATGGCGATAAAGAATATGGGACCAGCGGTTGCGGGCTATCGCATCGACATTGTTGCCACCGACCTGTCGTCGGATGTGCTGGAAAAGGCGAAGGTGGGAATTTACAGCCAGTTTGAGGTTCAACGCGGTTTGCCTGTACAGCTTTTGGTGAAATTCTTCGACCAAGTCGGAGAAACGTGGCAGGTCGCGCCCGAGCTGCGCAGCATGGTGCAATTCCGCTCCCTAAATCTGCTCAACGATTTTTCGGTGCTCGGCAATTTCGACTTGGTGTTCTGTCGCAATGTGCTGATTTACTTCGATCAGGAAAACAAGATTGCCGTGCTCAACCGTATCGCGCGTCAGATGCCCGAAGACGGCTTTCTGGTACTTGGAGCCGCCGAGACCGTGATCGGCCTTACCGAGGCATTCAAACCGCTGACGGACAAACGCGGGCTTTACGTACCCAACGGCACCGCACAAAGCCGCAATGCCGACAACGTGGTCCGCTTTGCGGCTGCAAAGGCTTAAGGCTCACTGGCATTCCGCCAATATAAAAAAATATTTACGGCGTTTGCTCCGATCCGCACCATCTTGATCTCCGAACGAATCATGTAAATTGAATGCGCCGGGCTGGCGCACCTGATTCAACTGGCGCGCGTGGGGGCTCGCCAATTGCGAGCATGGCCCGAAAGGGGGAGCATTACCTTGGTCGACTACGTCGATCCGGTACTGGTTGTCGACGACCTGAACACGATGACTCGCATCGTGGAGGGCATGCTGCGCAAATGTGGTTTCGTCAATGTCGACCAGGTGCACGACGGGCCGACGGCTCTGCAAAAACTGCGCGAGAAATCGTACCTGTTTGTTGTGACCGATCGTGAAATGCCGGGCATGAATGGCCTCGAGCTCGCGCGCGAAATTCGCGCCGATCCGAAGATCCGCAGCGTTCCCGTGGTCATCATGTCGGCGAGCTCCGAGCCGCAACATGCCGAAGCTGCTATTGCTGCCGGCGCAAATTTTTTCATGACCAAGCCATTCAATCTGACAACGCTCAAGGACGTGATCACCCAGCTGATGCGACCCCCGCAAGGCTGACCGGGCGCACTTTTGCCCGACCGCCGTCGGCTTGAGCGGGGATGCTGGCGCACGGGTTGGGGCGGCGCGTTGCATTTCCGGCCGCAAAAAATGCTAGATTTGGCCTGTGGTCCTGTTGCGTTTTGGAGGTTGGGCATGCAGGGGCGTTATTCCATCAGGCTTTGGACGGCGGCAATTCCGCCGCACGCCGGCGGGGCCAAATGCATATGCGTCCTGTTCGCAGCTTTCGGCCTGATGCTCCTGCCTTCGATGGCAACCGCGATCGAGTTACCGAAGCCCGAGCCTGCCGAGAAATATCTCGGTAAAGCGATTTCCGGTTCCAACTACACGGTGAAGCCGATCGCGCGCAGCGACGGGGTCATGCGCATTTTCGACGTGGACACGTCCTACGGCAAATATTCGTTCGTTGGCGTTGAGTTCACGAAGCTGCGCCTCCACGAACTCGATGCCGTGGCGGCATTGGAAAAAATGTCCCAGTCGGAAGCCTTCGGCCAGGCATTCGGGCGCGCGGCTTTGGGTCCTATCAAATTCGGCGCCGATCTCATCACCAATCCGGCTGATACGGTCCAGCGATCCCTCACGGGCATCGGCAACATGTTTGACCGGGTTGGAGCGGGGCTCTCGAACAATCGTGCCGACCGCGACAACTTGATGGACAGCTTGCTCGGCGTCAGCGACACGCAACGTGAACTTGCGATCAAACTCGATGTCGATCCCTACACCGATTTTCCCCCGCTGGCGCAGAGGCTGAAGGAAATGGCGGGCGCTATGGCGAGTGGCGGTTTGCCCATCAGAGCCGGCCTCGCGCTTGTGCCGGGCGGGGTCGGGATCGCTGTCTCGTCGGTTGCGACGGTAAGCGATGCGAAGGATACATTGCGCAGCAAGACGGCGGCACAGGTTATTGCCGAAACGCGTGCGACCCTTTTATCTCTCAATGTCCCCGAAGAAAGCGTCGACCGCCTTGATGAAAATCGGAATTACACGCCCGCCGATTTGCTGATCATGGCGCTCGCACTCAAAAAGCTGAACGCAAAGAACACTGCCGCTTTTGTCGACCATGTCGCAGGAGCCGGCTCGCGCAATGTGGCATTCTACCATCGCCGCCGCGCCCAATTTCTTGCGACGCGCACCGCCGAGTTGGGCAGTATCGCGTCTTTCGTCACGTTCGGAGGGCAACCGATCAACGTTGCGCGCAACGGCAACATTGTCGCGGCGTTTACGGTTGATGACATTGCCTGGACCGAAATCCAGCAACGGACATTCGTTGCCGTCAGCAGCGAAATACATCGCACAAGTCCGGGTGCCGTCCCTGTACTTGCAACGACCGGAGCCGTCACCCCGATGGCCAGAGAAGAAATTGGGAAGCGCGGCTGGAAGATCCTGCAGCTAAAGCCGCAGAGCTGATATTTCGGAACATGACTTAGGGCGATGAGGCGGCGACGAGGAGCAAAAAAACCAACAACACGGCGCCGCAAGCCGGGCGCGGCTATGTTGCGCAAGGCAGCTCGTCTGCAAGGTCGCCCCGAGAACGAGTCCCGAAACACGATTGGGCGACTCAAGCGCGAGCTTGATGAGGCGCTTCACCAGCAGACCGCGACATCAGAGGTCTTGAGAGTTATCTCAACAAATCCGGGCGAATTGGAGCCGGTGTTCGAAGCAATACTGGCGAACGCAACGAGCCTCTGCGAAGCAAAATTTGGCACCCTCTATTTACGCGATGGCAACGCATTTCGCGCTGCTGCCTTTCATAATGCACCGCCGGCATTCATTGAAGCGCGCAGGGGTCGGGCGATAGACCCCGCGCCTGGCAGCACTTTTGGCCGGGCCGCCAGTACCAGGCACGCGGCGCAGGTGCTCGACAGCACAAAGCGCGAGGCATACCGCAAGGGCGACCCCTTCGTGGTCGCCGGTGCAGACCTTGGCGGTTACCGCACTATTGTGTCGGTGCCGATGCTCAAGGACGATGAACTGGTCGGCGTCATAAGCATCTACCGGCAAGAGGTTCAAGCATTTAGCGACAAGCAGATTGCTCTTGTCTCGAATTTCGCAGCGCAGGCTGTGATCGCCATCGAAAATACGCGGTTGCTTAGCGAGCTGCGTGAATCGCTTCAGCAGCAGACCGCCACGGCCGATGTGCTGAAAGTCCTTAGTCGTTCGACCTTCGACCTTCAGACAGTGCTCGACACGCTGGCTGAGTCGGCGGCTAAACTGTGCGAGGCGTATGATTCAATCATTATGCTGCGCCAGGGCGAGGAGCTTCACGTCAGGGCCCACTACGGCCCTATTCCGGCAGATTTTATGGACTTTCCGATTGGACGCGGTTGGGTTACCGGCCGCGCTTTCGTCGATCGAGCGCCAATTCACATTCACGACCTTCAGGCAGCTGCGCAGGAATTTCCGGATGGTGCCGAGATGGCGTTGCGCCTCGGCCATCGGACGATCCTTGCAGTCCCTCTGCTCAGGGAGGGGGAGGCGATCGGCGCACTCGTCATCCGTCGCATTGAGATAAAGCCATTTACCGACAAGCAGATCGAGCTGGTTGGGACATTTGCCGACCAGGCAGTGATCGCAATCGAGAACGTGCGTCTGTTCGACGAGGTGCAACAGCGGACGCGCGACCTTTCCGAGTCGCTAGAGCAGCAAACCGCGACTTCGGAGGTGCTCAAGGTCATCTCCAGTTCGCTCAACGACCTTAATCCCGTGTTCGAGACGATCGGGCAACGCGCGGAGAAACTCTGCGACGCCGAAATCAGTGTCATCTCGATGGTTGATGGCGACATGATCCGCCTGGTTTCGGTTAACGGTTTGACAGCGGATGGCGTAGACGCGGTTCGGCGCGTGTATCCGCTGCGCCGCGATGCCGAGACAGTGACTGCGCGTGCCATACGATCTTCGGCGGTTTGTCATGTCGCAGACGTACTCAACGACGAGCTTTATCAAACCAAAGGGGTGGCACGCGCGAGCGGTTATCGAGCCTGCCTTGCCGTGCCAATGATCCGCGACGGGCAAGTCGTCGGATCAATCTTTGTCGCGAGAAAGCAGCCCGGTCTCTTTACGGATGCACAGGTTCAACTTCTCAAGACATTCGCTGATCAAGCGGTCATCGCAATTGAAAATGTGCGTCTCTTCAATGAGACGAAGGAAGCGCTTGATCAGCAGACGGCTACCGCCGACGTATTGAAAGTCATCAGCCGGTCGACCTTCGACCTGGAAGTGGTACTGCAAACGCTTGTGGAATCGGCCGGGCGGCTTTGCGATGCCGACAAAGGCAATATTACCCGCGAAAGAGATGGAGCTTTTTATCGGGCCGAGGGCTTCGGGTTCTCCCGCGAGTTCATGGACTATGTAAAAGATATTCCAATCAAAGCTGAGCGAGGTTCGGCCTTTGGGCGTGCCCTACTTGAAGGCAAAGTAATTCACATCCCGGATGTGAAGGCTGATACCGAATACACTTTGTTAGAAGCACAGAAACTGGGCGACTACCGGACAGTCCTCTCGATTCCGATGCTGCGAGAAGGGGCTGCGATCGGCGTCCTCAGTCTGACGCGCTCGGAAGTTCGACCGTTCACGGCAAGACAGATCGAACTAGGGACGACTTTCGCTGACCAAGCGGCGATCGCCATCGAAAATGTTCGGCTTTTCGATGAGGTGCAAAAACGCACCGAGGAATTGGCCGAGTCTCTCCAGCAGCAGACTGCGACCGCCGATGTTCTGAAAGTCATCAGCCGGTCAACGTTCGATCTTCAGGCGGTGCTCGACACGCTTGTGGAGTCGGCTGCCCGGTTGTGCGAAGCAGACATGGCGTCCATCAATCGCGAAAAGGACGCAAATTTTCAGCCGATCGCAACCTACGGGTACTCACCCGAATTTCAGGCATACATGGACAACCATCCAATTCCTGCCGGGGAGGGGTCGATTGTCGGTCGAGCTGTCATGCAGGGCGGAATCATTCATATCCCCGATGTGTTGGCGGACCCGAACTACAAAATGACGGAGGCCGCAACTGTTGGCGGCTCCCACACCGTGTTAGGTGTCCCGCTATTGCGGGAAGGCACCCCCATCGGGGTCATTGTATTGCAACGCAAAGCCGTGCGGCCATTCACCGACAAACAGATTGAGCTTGTTGAGACATTCGCCGACCAGGCAGTGATTGCCATCGAGAACGTTCGCTTGTTCAACAGCGTTGAGACGCGAACACGAGAACTGGCGGCATCGCTTGAGAACTTGCAAACGGCCCAAGATCGTCTTGTGCAGACTGAGAAACTCGCCTCGCTTGGGCAACTGACTGCCGGTATCGCACACGAAATCAAGAACCCTCTCAATTTTGTGAATAATTTTTCGGGTATTTCCGCCGAACTGATCGACGAATTGCGGGAAACTCTTGGCGGCATTTCAATCGACAAGGAAACGCGTACCGAGATCGCCGAGTTGACTGATACGCTGCGGGGTAATCTCGAAAAGGTCGTTCAGCACGGGAAACGCGCTGATTCCATTGTCAAAAACATGCTGCTGCATTCGCGTGCAGGCTCGGGTGACCACCGGGTTGTCGAAATCAATGCCGTGGTCGAGGAAAGCCTCAACCTTGCCTACCACGGTGCCCGGGCCGAGAAACAGGGATTTAACATTACGCTGGAACGGTCATTCGATCCGGCTGCCGGCGAAGTCGACGTATTTCCGCAGGAAATCACCCGCGTGCTGCTCAATTTGATTTCAAATGGGTTCTACGCGGCGACAAAAAGAAAGGGGCAGCCAGGGGCCGACGGCCATGAACCGACCCTGGCCGCGGCCACAAGGAATCTCGGTGACCGTGTGGAGATCAGCATTCGTGATAACGGCA
>Ga0187785_10000255_pt1 | contig 20513 bp, 20 predicted proteins | sample 0815_BV2_4_20_MG_FD_132466 | JGI IMG/M metagenome (GOLD analysis project Ga0187785, IMG submission 132466) | Tropical peat soil microbial communities from peatlands in Department of Meta, Colombia - 0815_BV2_4_20_MG | ecosystem: Environmental > Terrestrial > Soil > Wetlands > Peat | place...
AAACGGCCGCGTCGAGGCAAAGATATCAATTGGCCATGTTTAGAAATCTGAGCACCAGCACGAAGCTGTTCATTCTGTGCAGCACCTTCATCGTCGCCATCGCAGTGGGGATTTACAGCCTTGCGGCCGAAAAGCGGATCGCGATCGAATTCGCCCGCAAAGAGCTGGTCGGCGTCCGCTATATCGATACGCTTGGGGGTGTCTATGCCGCGATCCTCGCCCAACCGTCGGGCGCTGATGCCGCTTCGCAAACGCCTACCCCAGAGGAAGCGCTGAAGGCGCTGGAGGCTACCGAAGACGAGGCCGCCGGCACGCTACAAACCGCCGCGCTCGAACAGTCGCTCGCGGCAACGCTTCGCCAGCTCTGGTCCAACGGGGGCCAGAGCAAGGACCGCGGCTCCCTGGTTGTGACTGCGCTTGCCAAGGCCCGAGATTTGGCCGCGCGCGTTGGCGATGATTCCAATCTGGCGCTCGATCCCGATCTCGACAGCTACTACCTCCAAGACACCGTGGTCCGGCAGATGCCGCGTCTGCTCGGCCAAATCGGGGAGGCGCAGGCTACGGTGGGAGCGCATGCCGAAATTCCAAGTGACGACAAGGCGCGTCTCCTCTCCATCGACGCGATAACCCAATCGACGGCCGACGAAATCGAACGAAATTTGACGTCCGCCTATCGCGGCAATGCCGATGGACAGCTGCGGCAAACGATCGAAAGCGCCTTCACGCAAATGCTGTCCGGCATCGATTCATACTTCCGTGCCCTGAACGAGAGCGTCGGCGCGCCGGCCGAACTCGAGACCCGAGACCGCGCTTACCGGTCGACCGTGAACAATGCGATCGCGGCTTGGACGGTTGGCCAGTCCGAATTGAAACGCCTTCTCAATGAGCGCATCGACAATCTGACCGGCAAGCTGCATCGCAGCCTTTGGCTGGCCGGCGCACTTGCCGCGTTAAGTATCCTTCTCGCGCTTCTGACGCATCGCCACATCGTGCGTCCGCTCGCCCGGCTCGAAGGCGTGGCAAGGACGGTGCGCGAGACGAAGGATTACCGCAACCGGATCGATTACCAGAGCTCGGACGAGATCGGCCGGTTGGCGGTCGCCTTCAACGAGATGTTGGCCGAGCTCGAAAGAGCACACGAGCGGCAGATTGCCGATCAGGAACGAAAGGGACTGCAACGTATTGCCGACGTTCAGGCCTCCGCCCACGTCCATTTGTCCCGTTTGCTCAACGCCTCGCCGGCCGTGATCTATTGCCGAATGGCCAGCGGCGATTTCGAGCCCACCTTTGTCAGCGAAAACATCACAAGGTTGTTCAGGTGCAGCCCGCGCGAATATCTCGAAAATCCCTATCTGTGGCGGGATCTGGTTCATCCCGACGACGTCGCTCGCATCAATGCCTGGGTCGATCGGATGTTCGAGAACGATCAGCGATCGATCGAATATCGCATTCGCCGCGAGGACGGCTCCTATTTCTGGGTGCACGACCGTCAACAAGTGCTGCGTGACGCCCACGGGCAGCCCGTCGAGATCGTCGGCTCGTGGACCGACGTCACCGAGCGTAAAGAGGCTGAGGCCGCAAGAGAAGAGGCGCGGTCGCGGCTGACGCTGTTGCTCGGCGCGGCCCCCTCCGTGATCTACAGCTTTTGCGCAAGCGGCGACTTCTCGCCGACTTTCGTCAGCACCAATATCGCGCATATGCTGGGTTACAGTCCGGATCAATATTTGAAGGATTCGGATTTTTGGCGGTCGCGCGTGCACCCCGACGACCTCCCTGAGGTCGAAGCAAAGCAGGCCGATCTGTTTCGCACCGGCGAGCACCTCGTTGAATACCGCTTCCGCAAGAAGAACGGTTCGTATTGCTGGGTCAGCGACGAGCAACACCTCATTCGCGATGCATCGGGCCATCCCATCGAGGTCGTCGGCTCATGGAGCGACATCGACGCGCGGAAGGCGGCCGAGCTCGCTCTTCAAGCTTCGCAGCTCGAACTCGAGAAAGCGACACGCGCGGCACTCGAAGCGAGCGAGGCCAAGAGTGTCTTTCTCGCCAACATGAGCCATGAGATCAGGACGCCGATGAACGCCGTGATCGGGCTCTCGCATCTCGCGCTGAAGACAGACCTCACCCCGCGCCAGCGCGACTACGTTCTCAAGATCAAAAGCTCGGGCCAGCATCTGCTCGGCATCATCAACGACATTCTCGACTTCTCCAAGATCGAGGCGGGCAAGCTCTCGATCGAGAATATCGACTTCGATCTCGACAAGGTCTTGGAGAATGTCGGGAATCTGATGAGCGAGAAGGCTGCCGCCAAAGGTCTCGAGCTGATCTTCGAGGTCGAGCCTACCGTTTCCACACACTTCCGCGGCGATCCGCTGCGGCTCGGCCAGATCCTGATCAATTTCTGCAACAACGCGGTCAAGTTCACCGATAAGGGCGAAGTCGCCGTCGAGGTGCGCGTGCTGGAAGACAATCCAGACAGCCAACTCGTGGAATTCTCGGTCAGCGATACCGGCATCGGCATGACCGAAACGCAGATCGCGCGGCTGTTCCAGGCCTTCGAGCAGGCCGATGCCTCGACCACCCGCAAATATGGCGGGACGGGCCTCGGCCTCGCCATCTCCAAGCAGCTGACCGAACTGATGGGCGGGCATGTCACCGTGGAGAGCGAGCCGGGCAAGGGGAGCAAATTCCGCTTCACCGCCAAGCTTGGCAAGGGGGTGGCGACGCAGCGCCCGCGCCTTCTCCAATCGGATTTGCGCGGCCGCCGCGTGATCATCATCGACGATAATCCCCATGCGCGCGCCGTTTTGGCCGGCATGCTCGCCAACATGACCTTCGTCGCCGACGAGGCAGCCTCCGGCGAGGAGGCAATCAACATGGTTCGGCAGGCCGCCAACCTCGACCAACGCTACGAGATTGCCTTCATCGATTGGCAGATGCCGGGGCTCAACGGCATCGAGACCGGCAAGCGCATCCTCTCTTTGCCCGATCTTGAGCTGCCGCCCCATCTCGTGATGGTGACGGCTTATGGCCGCGAGGAAGTGCTGAAGCAGGCCGAGGATTCCGGCTTCGAGAACGTCCTTATAAAGCCCGTCACCTCCTCGATCCTGTTCGACACGGCGGTCGTCGCGCTCGGCGCCGACCGCGAGCAGGCCGAGAGCGCGCAGGCGGGGCCGTCCTTCGATATCGAGCGGCTGCGTGGTGCCCGCGTGTTGTTGGTCGAGGACAACGAGATCAACCAGGAAGTGGCCATTGGCCAGCTCGAGGACGCCGAGGCGTTCGTCGATCTCGCCGAGAACGGGGAGGTTGCGCTCCGCATGATCGCCGGCAACGACTATGACGTCGTGCTGATGGACATGCAGATGCCGGTGATGGACGGCATCGAGGCGACGCGCATCATCAGATCGAACCCGCGCTATGAGAGCCTTCCCATCATCGCCATGACTGCGAACGCCATGGCCTCCGATCGTGAACTCTGTCTCAACGCCGGCATGAACGATCACATCGCCAAGCCGATCGATCCCGACCAGTTGTTCGGCGTTTTGCTGCGATGGATACGCCGGCCCGAAGGCGACGGGACCGCGTTCCGGGCGGATGGCGCAGCGCTACGCAAGGCCTCAAGCCACGCAATGGAACCCGAGCTTCGCATTTCCGGGATTGACGTGCGGGCGGGCCTGAAACGGACGGGCGGCAATCGCAAGCGTTACGACGCGTTGCTGCGCAAATTCGCCGAGCAGCAGGCCGGCACCATCGATGCTATGCGGGCCGCTCTCTCCGTCGGCGACGCCGCCACCGCCGAGCGCGCGGCGCATTCACTGAAAGGCGCAGCCGGTACACTTGGCGCTGTTTCCTTGTCGGAAGCCGCTGCCATCGCCGAGAGCGCCATTAAGACCAAGGACGGTATCGAAAGCGCCCTGTCTTCCCTCGCCCGGTTGCTTGCAACCGTGCTGCAGGCCATTGGCACCGCCCTACCCGACGAGTCTGGCGGTAACGGCTCCGCCCCCGCCCGCGATCCGGCCACCGTCGAGGAGCCTCTCGCCAGGTTGAAGCGGCTGCTCGAAACCGACGATGGCGAGGCCGCCGACTTCATCATCAATGCCGGACCCAATCTTGCAGGCGTGCTGACGCCCGCGGAAATCAAGGCGCTCTCTGATCGCGTCGGCAATTTCGATTTCGATGCGGCGCTTGCGTGCCTCTCCGGCATTGCCTCGCGGCTCCAGCTCAATCTCGAGGACAAATGATGTCGGTTTCTGACCGGAAGCTCGTCCTGATCGTCGACGACACGCCGACCAACGTGGCGGTCGTGTCCGGCGTGCTCAAGGATTCCTTCCGCACCAAGGTCGCTACCAACGGCGAGAAGGCGCTTGCCATCGCCAATGCTCCGGAAAAGCCGGACCTCATCCTGCTCGATGTCATGATGCCGGGCATGGACGGATTCGAGGTGTGCCGCAGGCTCAAGGACAATCCTGCCACGCGCGACATTCCCATCATTTTCCTCACCGCCAAGACTGAGGAGGTCGACGAGGAGAAAGGCTTCGACGTCGGCGCCGTCGATTACATCCACAAGCCGTTCTCGGCGCCGATCGTGCTCGCGCGCGTGAGGACCCAGCTCGCCTTGCAGGAGGCGCTGATGGAGGCAAAAGAGGCGCGCAATCAGGCCGACACGCTCCTGCATGCGCTCCTGCCGAAAAAAGCCGCCGACGAAATCAGGAGCATCGGCACCGTGATCCCGCGCCGGTACGAGAACGTGGCGGTATTGTTCTGCGACGTGACCAACTTCACTGCATATTGCGACAAGCACGAGCCCGAGGAGGTGGTATCGCGGCTGGACGCGCTGTTTGTGATTTTCGAGCGCATTGCCGCCAAACATGGGCTCGAGAAAATCAAGACCATCGGCGACGGCTTCATGGCGGCGGCGGGGCTGCTGCACAAGGTCAACGACCCGCTCATAGCAGCCGTCCGTTGCGGGCTCGAGATGACCTCGACCCTGATCGACGCCCATCTCGGTTGGGAAGTCAGAGTCGGCGTCCATTCGGGTCCCGTGGTCGCGGGCGTCGTCGGCCAGGAGCGCTACCAGTTCGACATCTGGGGAGACACCGTCAATGTTGCGGCGCGCATGGTGGGCATGAGCGCACCGGGCAGCGTCGCCGCCACCAAGGAGATTTGGGAGCAGATCTCTTCGGCGTTCGAAGGCGAGGCGCTCGGAGAGCTCAACGTCAAGGGCAAGGGAGCGATCGCCGTCTTTGGCTTGAGATCACGCGGCGCTCATTGAACTGTCTCATGCGGCGCGCACCTGGCTTTGGCGGTTCGTCGAATTTTGGGGGCTGACATGACCGACCACTTTACTGAAACATCGAGCCAGGGATTCGGCTCGCGGCTAGCAAACTCCTTCGTAGGCCTCCTGATCGGACCGTTGCTGGTAATCGGCGCGATCGTGCTGCTTTGGTGGAACGAGGGCCGCGCGGTCCAAGCCATCGTCGGCTTGAAGGATGCCGCAAGCCAGGTCGTCGAAGCTGAAGTCGCAGGACCGTCTCCCGCCAACGCGAACAAGCTCATCCATGTTGTCGGCGCCGCCACCGCGCAAGCGCCCATCCAGGATACCGATGTCGGCATTACCTTCACCGATCAAGTCGGCGTGGCGCGCACCGTCGAGATGTATCAGTGGAAGGAGACCAAGAAGGAAGAGACAAACGAGAATTTGGGAGGCGGAACGACCACCACCACGACCTACGACTACTCGCATGAATGGTCGGACGAGCCGATCAAATCCTCGGAGTTCAAACATTCCGACGGTCATGAGAATCCCGAGATGCCGTTCCGCAGCAAGCGCTTTGCCGCAAGCGACGCGAAATTGGGCGGTTGGAAGCTCGATGCCGGCACGCTCGCTCGCATCAACTATTCACAGGCTCTGATGCCGAGCGCACCCGCAGGCTGGACGCTGAGCGGCGACAATTATTATCGTGGCGATGCCGCCTCGCCCAAGGTCGGCGACATGCGCGTCCGCTATGTCGGCTTGCCGTCTGGCGCGACCATTTCCGTTCTCGCCATGCAGAGCGGCGACGGGTTTTCGGTATTCACCACCAAGAACGGATATCAGCTCGAGCTTGCCTCGGTGGGCGATCACACTGCTGCTGAGCTGATCGAGAACAAACGCAAGGCGGAGGCAGTGCTGACTTGGATCCTGCGCGGTGTCGGCACGCTGGTGATGTTTGTCGGCTTTGCCGTTTTCCTCGCGCCGCTTTCCACCATGGCGGCCGTCATTCCGCTTCTCGGCGGCGTCGTGCGCGGCGCCGTCGGCCTCGTGGCGCTCGCCCTCGCCGTGCCCTTGAGCATTCTCGTGATCGCCTTCGCCTGGCTCGCCTTCCGGCCGATGATCGGCGGCGCGTTGATTCTGCTTGCGCTTGCCGTCGGCTATGGCCTGTGGAGTTGGCGCAAGGCGCGCGCGCCCGCCCTGCCGCCCGCTGCTCCCGCCCAAGCCGGATAAAGATCTGGCGGCGGTGTTGAGCCCGCGAGAATCAAGTATCAATCAGCTTCGCAACAGGAAGGCGCAGTTCCAATGCTGATTGATGGCGTGATGCTGTTGTGGTTCCTGCTGACCGCGCTCTCGGTCGCTTACGTCGCCATCGACATCCGCTCGACACCCGAGAACCCGGTAATGAAATGGGCCTTCGTGCTCTTCACCCTCTACTCAGGTCCGATCGGCGCATTTCTCTACGTGCTCGGCTGCCGCGAGCCCCTGCCCGGGCTGCACGAGCAATATGTCGACTCAAGATGGCGCCAGGCGCTCGGCTCGACCATGCATTGCGTCGCCGGCGACGGGATCGGCATTTTGGTCGGCGCGGTGATCGGCGCACTCGTCGCGCTGCCCATGCTCGCCGACATGACGCTCGAATATGTGCTCGGGTTCGGCTTCGGCTGGACCATCTTCCAGGCGCTGTTCATGCGCGAAATGTTCGGCTCTTATGCGCGATCGCTCAAAGGAACCTTCAGCGCCGAGCTCCTGTCAATGAACTGCCTCATGGGCGGCATGATGCTTGTGGCGTCCATCGCCTTTGCCCACGGGCCGGGCGCTCACGACCCGTCGCAACCGCTGTTCTGGTTTCGCATGTCGCTCGCCTTGATGTTTGGTGCGTTGATCGCCTATCCGATGAATTGGTGGCTGGTCGCCCATCACCTGAAACACGGCATGATGACGGTTCGCCCAAGGGTAGAAGCCGGCCGGATGCCCGAGATGGATGCAAAGGCGCACATGGACAAGATGGAGATCGCGGTGTCGACTGGATCGGCGATCCAATCGCCGTCACCGACCGTCCTCGTCATGGCCGCGATTTCTTTCGCGGTGCTCGCCCTCTGCGCCGCAATCGCGCTCGCCTTTGGCAGTGGACACTAGTCGCACGCCGGCCCTTTCTTCTGCGATACTGTCTCTCGGTGCCGCTGCACCTAACTCCGATATAGGTCCGACCGAGCGGGCCTGGTATCATCCCCTGAAGTCGGCCTTTGAGGACGACACTGCTGCTGGAGTCTATTCGTTGAGAATGTCCAACCTCTATTTGGCCGTGTGGATCGCGCTTGTCCTGGCGGGCTGCGCCACGTCGGATGTCGGAAAAGTAAAAGAGATCGAGGCGGGAACTTATAGGATCGGCGTCGGCACCGCCGGCAATTCCGTCCTCATCGCCGGAAACGAAGCAACCAATGCCGCCGTGGAGCAAGCGGGCCAATATTGCCGCGCGAAGGGGCAAAAGCTCGTCATCGTCCCGAGCCCAGGCAGGGACGTGACGTTCCGTTGTGGCGATGCGACCAAGCCTGGCGAGTGAGGTCTCTATCCCGAGGACCCGAGGCCTTCGCAGCGTGGCGAACATGACCAATTGCCTGATGAAATTTGGCGCCCCGTAGGGGTTTCGAACCCCTGTTTCCGGCGTGAGAGGCCAGCGTCCTAGGCCACTAGACGAACGGGGCGTTGCTCCGGGCCGAGACAGAGTGAAAGCTATAGCTTGGCGCGGCGAAGACGATCAAGGCTTATTCCGGCTTGAGTCTGATGCGGGCGAGAACTTTACCGGTTGCCACATCGATCACCACAATCTCGCCGCCCTGACGTGAGTTGAGATGGAGAGCGAGGCGGTTGCCATCAAGAGCAAGAGTAGTGATGCTCGCGTCCTTGGGGATTGGGAGTTCGGAAAGGGTTGAGGTGCCGGCCGCAGCCTCGGCTGAAGGCGTGGCTTGCCCTCCCCGCGAAGCCTGATAGACAATAGCTGCCAGCACAAAGGCAAAGCCGCCGACGAGCAGAAGCCCCATCACGATCACGGCGATCTTTAGCACCCGCACCTGGCGCGGGGTGAACACCGTCCCCGGCAATGGCATATTGTCAGGCTCGCTCGCCGCAGCCATCGTCTTGAGACCTCATGTCGACCGAACGCAACACAAAAGCGCTTGAGCGCCTCACCGCGGAGGCCGATCAGAGCCACGCAGGGCAGCGTCTCGACCGTTTCCTCACGATGCGCTTGCCGAGCCTGAGTCGGACCCGCGTGCAGACCTTGATCAAGGGCGGCCACGCGAGCTTAAGCGGCGCGACCATAGAGGACGTCACCTATAGGGTCAAACCGGGCGACCGCTTCGCGCTCGAGCTGCCACCACCGGTTCCGGCAACGCTCGGTCCGGAGGATATCCACCTCAACCTCGTCTATGAGGACGACGCGCTGATCGTCGTCGACAAGCCGGCAGGACTCGTGGTGCATCCTGGCGCCGGCAACCCGCAAGGAACGCTGGTCAATGCGCTGATCGCCCATTGCGGCGAGAGCCTCTCTGGCATCGGCGGGGTGGCGCGGCCCGGCATCGTGCATCGCCTCGACAAGGATACGAGCGGGCTGATGGTCGTCGCCAAGACCGATCAGGTGCATCGCGCTCTCGCTGAGCAGTTCGCCGACCACGGCCGCACCGGCGCGCTCGAGCGCGGCTATCTCGCACTTGTCTGGGGCGCGCCGTCGCAAGCCCGAGGGATCATCGACGCCCCGATCGGCCGCCATCCGACGAGCCGGACCAAGATGGCGGTTCTCCCAGGCAGGGGACGCAAGGCTGTGACTCATTGGCGCGTGCTGGCGACTTTCGGACGCGGCGAGGGACGCGAAGGTCCGGTCGCTTCGCTCATGGAATGCACGCTGGAGACGGGACGCACCCATCAGGTGCGCGTGCACCTAGCCCACATTGGTCATCCACTGGTCGGCGATCCGCTCTACGGCCAGGGCTTCAAATCGAAGCTACGCAAGCTACCTGCTCCGCTTCAGGAGAAGCTCTCCGGCTTGGGTCGCCAGGCGCTTCACGCCGCGCATCTCGCCTTCGTCCATCCAATGACCGGCACATTACTAGAATTTAATAGTAAGCTTCCCCTCGATCTCGGCGAGATTGTAGACGAGTTCAACCATCTGTGACGCGGCCGCTCTTTCATCGCGGCGGCAAAGATTCTATACAGGGGCTCGCCGGGGGGCGGGTGTGGTGAGAAGATTGCGGCCAGTCGCGGTCGCTGGAGACGGGCTCTCATGGCCGCAAGAACATTGCCGAGCGTCGGCGCGCATGGCGGACTGACGCGCTACCTCGAAGAAATCAGACAATTCCCGATGCTGGAGCCGCAGGAGGAGTACATGCTCGCCAAGAGCTGGCGCGAGCATGGCGATCGTGACGCGGCGCACCGGCTGGTCACCTCGCATCTTCGCCTCGTGGCGCGCATCGCCATGGGCTATCGCGGCTACGGCCTGCCCGTGGGCGAGGTCATCTCCGAAGGCAATGTCGGCCTGATGCAGGCGGTGAAGCGATTCGATCCCGACAAGGGCTTCCGGCTTGCGACCTATGCCATGTGGTGGATCAGGGCGGCGATCCAGGAATACATCCTGCGCTCGTGGAGCCTGGTGAAGATGGGCACCACGGCGGCGCAGAAGAAGCTCTTCTTCAACCTGCGCAAGATCAAGGGCCAGCTCAAGGCGCTCGAAGAGGGCGATCTCAGGCCCGACCAGGTGAAGCAGATCGCGACCAGGCTCGGCGTGACCGAGGAGGACGTCGTCTCCATGAACCGGCGGCTCGCCGGTGATTCGTCGCTCAACGCGCCGGTCCGCAATGACGCCGAGAGCGGCGAGTGGCAGGACTGGCTGGTCGACGAGACCATGGACCAGGAGACGGCGCTTGCCGAATCGGAGGAGCGCGATCAACGCCGTGACATGCTGAGCGACGCACTGAAGGGCTTGAACGAGCGCGAGCGCCGTGTGTTCGAAGCGCGGCGTCTTGCCGACGAGCCGCTTACCCTGGAGGAGCTCTCCGCCGAGTTCGGCGTGAGCCGCGAGCGTATCCGCCAGATCGAGGTGCGCGCCTTCGAGAAGGTGCAAAAGGCGGTGCAGAAGGCCGCTGCGGCCGCGTCACAGCCTGAGCCCGCCGAGGCGAACTGAGCGCCGGGCGGCGCGCCAAAATCCATTACGATGGAATCTGGTCATTGCCGGCGTGACTCGGCAATTGGGGGAAATCGGCAGTATGCAGCAGCTGACCATCAGCGGCGTCGAGATCGCCTATCTCGACGAGGGCACCGGCCCCGCGATCATCATCGGCCATTGCTCCAGCGCCTCGCACAAGGAGTGGCTACCGCTCATCGCTAAGCTGCAATCCGATTGGCGTGTGCTCGCTCCGGACTTCATCGGTTATGGCCAATCAGATCCTTGGCCCGTGAGCGAACCCTTCAGGACCGACGCTGATCTGAGCGTCCTCATTTCCGTCGCCGACAAAGCCGATGGCGAGCTACATCTCGTCGGCCACTCCTATGGAGCCGCGCTTGCGCTGGAGGCGGCTCGCACTCTCGGCTCTCGCATTAAGAGCCTCGTACTTATCGAGCCTGTGTCCTTTCATTTGCTCCGCCAAGAGGGACGGCCTGAGTGGGCAGAAGTCGAGCGTCTGGGCAAAGCGGTGCTCGGTGCCGTTGCCAAGGGAGACGACCGGGCCGCGGCGGCAGCCTTCATGAGCTATTGGCTTGGCCGCTTCCGCTGGTTCATAGCACCCGAGCGCTTCAAATCGGCCATCACCGCCACCATCCCCAAAGTGGCGCTCGAATTCGGCATCCTCGTCGAGGCGCCGACCACGCTCGAGAGCTATGCCAAGATCACCGCGCCGACGCTTCTCGTCAAAGGCGGCAAGACGCGCGCTCCGACGCGTGCCGTGGTCGATCTTCTCGGCGAGCGAATGCCGAGTGCCACAGTGGTGACGTTAAAGGGCGCCGGCCATATGAGCCCCTTCACCCATCCGGACGAAGTCAGCCGCCTGATCCTCGACCATCTTGCGACCTCGCGCTGACCTTCTGAAAGGCGCTCACCGCGACACGGCACGGCCCGCTGCAAATTTGGACGCCCGCGTTTGCCACGCTGAATATCGAAGCACTTGGGCTCGCGGCTTTGGCCGCAGCGCTGCTCTTCGGCTTCGCTGCGGCATTGCCACGACCTACGCGTTCAGCGCAGGAGCCGCCTTAGTCTGGTCACTGCTCGCTGGCGCGATCTAGTGCGGGTTCCACAGATTGACGAACGGCGCCCGGACCCAGGTACCGTAGCGGCCGCTATAGACCCGCACGAACGGCGCTGCGACCCAGGTATCCCGGTGCGTGTCGACCTCGGTGAACGGCGCGCGCACATAGGAGCCGCTATGTGTACCGCAGAGTCCGCGACGCCAAGCCTTCTTCGAGCAATAGTAGACGGGCTGCACGTCGGAGGTGTGCGCCGGCACGGCGACGGAGCCGGGCTCTGCCGAGGCTGCCGCGGGCAGAAGCGCAAAAGCTGCCACCACCGAAGCTGCTGCGAGACCAAGACCTGCAAATCGCATGGGTATTCTCCTTAAGGGCTTTGACGCTATGCGCCCACTCCAGCTGGCGGCAATGTGGCCACGCAAGCTTCGGCATGCAAGCGCAAATTAGAGCCAGCCTTTACGTTTGAAATAAATGTAAGGCAACACCGCCGCGAGAACCATGAGGATGAGTGCCAGCGGATAGCCGAATATCCAATTGAGCTCCGGCATATGGTGAAAATTCATACCGTAAATCGACGCGAGCAGCGTCGGTGGCAGGAACACGACGGCCGCCACCGAGAAGATCTTGATGATGTCGTTCTGCTGGATATTGATCATGCCGAGCGTCGCGTCGAGCAGGAAGATGATCTTGCCTGACAGAAAGGTGACGTGATCGGTGAGCGAGGCGGTATCCCGCGCGGCGGTCCTGATGCGGGCCTGATGCTGTTTGTCCTCCTTCCGCTCATTGGCGGCGTGAGCAAGAAAGGTGAGCAGGCGTCCGAGTGAATGGGCGCTTTCGCGCAGCTTCGAGGTGACCTCGCCCTCGCGCCCGATGGCGCGCAACAGCACGTCGAAGCGGCGTTGTCGCGTGGCGACGCCGCCTTTGATCTCGAAGATCGAATGCGACAGCCCCTCGACCTCGGCCTGGACGCGCTCGATGAAATCCGCGAGCCGATCGATGATGGTCTCGATCAACCCTACCAGAACTGTCGCGCCGCTTTTGAGGTCGGGATCCCCTCGGTTGCAACGCGCAACGTAGATGGCGAAGGCGCGCGGCTCGGCATAGCGGACAGTGACAAGCCGCTGGCCGGCGAGGATGAAGGTCACCGGAGTCGTTCTGGGCTCTCCCTCCGGGGGCTGATAGAGCAGCGTCGCGGTCATAAAATGCGCGCCATCCTCTTGATAGAGGCGGCTCGAAACCTCGATCTCCTGCTGCTCCTCGCGCGTCGGCACGTCGATCTTGAGCGCCTTCTCGACCCGCGCCTCCTCTTCCGGCGTTGGGTTGAGGAGGTCGATCCAGATCGCCTGCTCCGTGATCTTCGGCTGGCCGGCCTGGGCCTTCAGCTCGCCCGATCTCGTCTCATAGATGGTGAGCATCGGATGTTCCTGCCCCGCACTCGCGCCGGGCGGACCTTATACCAGCGCTCGCTCGTTGCCACTGAGACATTGCGGCCCGGTCGATCAATTCGGCTAGTTTTTCTGCACGATGCAGGCGCCGCCGGCGGCCTGCAGCTTGGCGCAAAGCTTGGCGGCATCGTCGCGGCTGTCGGCGCCTATCTGCACCATGTAGAGAGAACGACGCCCACGGCTGAGATTCCGTTCAGGAACCACAAAGGGATCGCGGTCGGCGAGCACTGAAGGATATCGCCCCTTGACCCGCGCGAACTGAACGAGCGCCTTGGCCTTGGAGAACGCGGTCGAAAGATGCACGCCCCACGGCCGCCAAGCGCCGCTCGCCGTGAGCGGCTCCGTTTCGTAGACGGCTCGCACCACGAGGGGCGCGAGGCTCTTGCACGATGCCAGAACCTCCTCGCCGTCGGCTTTCAGCGCTTGCGGAAGCTCGGTCTCGGGCAGCTTCCATTCCTCCGCCGCGCGGCCGGTGACGAATTCGACATAGGCCTGGGTTTCGAAGGGAAGTCCGCTGTTTCCCGCGAGCCACCCCCTCACCCGCTCGGCGCCCGCGTTATAGGCTGCAGCAGCCAGGCCGAAATTGCCGAATTCCTGGCGGAGATCGGCCAACAGACTTGCCGAATGGACGATCGCCGCTTTCGGCTCGAAGGGATCGTCAAGCCCGCGATCGGCGGCAGTCGCCGGCATGAACTGAGCGATGCCCTGCGCGCCCTTCGGGCTGATTGCGCTCGGATTAAAGCGGCTCTCTTTCCAGATGAGCCGCACGAAAGGCATCGGCGGGAGGCCGTGCTGCTCGGCCTCCTGCTGCATGAGCGGGCAAACGATATCGACGAAGGGCTTTGGACCCGCGAGGGCAGACCCCGCCTCCATGACCCCCGCCTCGACACTGCGGAGCACAGAGGTCTCCCGGCCCTCCACCGGGGCTGAGAGCAGGAGAAGCCCTGCCATCAGGAAGATTGCCGCCGAGATCCGCATGCTGCCCGGAGTTTCCGACAAGTCGCGAAGCGAGAGAAGCCGGAAAATCGGGGTTAGTTTTTCTGTACCACGCAGGCGCCGCCTTTCGCCCTGAGCTTGGCACAAAGCGCATCCGCGTCATCGCGGTTATCGAGCCCGATCCTTGCCGAGTATTGCGGTGCAGTGCCCATATGCAGGTCGCAATCCTCGACGATCAACGGCTGGTAGCTTCCGAGCAGATCGGAATATTGCTTCTGCACGCGGGCGAAATCGTCGAGCGCCTCCTGCTTCTCGAAGGACGTGGCAATCTCCACACCCCAGGCGGGGCCCGATTGAGCCGAACCGCTGTTGCCACCCGCGTCGTTGTCGTTCTGCACGCAAGGGCCGAGTGGACCCTCGTCCTCCACCGGCGGTCCGGCGAACGCCGGAGCGGCGGCGAGGATTAGACCAAGAAGGAGAAAGGAAGTTCGCTTCATGCAGAGCACAATGACCCGAGTCGAAGCCGCAATAAAGGGGGTAGTCATCACAGCCTAAAGCCCCTCCTAACAGAATTTCATGTTGAATAATATCCGAGGAATCAATTGAAGCCGCTCCAATCGAGGTCGGAGTGCGAGCAGTTCATCTGGAAGCCTACGCGCGGAGATCTGGTCTTGGAGCCGAAGCCGAAAAAACACCCCAAGCCCAAAAACGACAAGAATTAGCGACGCTCTTTTTGGGGCCACGCCGCCATCGCCGTGGCGGCAATCGTCTCGAGCTCTTTGCGCGAGGCGCCGCCTGCTGCCTGCACCGCCATGCCCTGCGTGACCGTGGCGATAAAGCGGGCGAGCGCGGCCGGATCGGCGTTCGCCGGAAGCTCGCCTGCCGCCTTCGCCCGCTTCAGGCGCTCGCGAATTCTCTTCTCGTTGGCCGCGCGCCTAGCCGACAGCTGATCCCTAATGCACTGGGCATGATCGCCAGCGCCCGCGATCCCCTGCACAAGGAGGCAACCCGGCGGAGTCGATTTGTTGGTCAGCGCATCGGCCGTCTTGTTCAGCAAGGCCGCAATGCCGTCGCGTGCCTTCGGCTGAGCGAGCGCCTCGCGAAGGAACTCGTCGTGTATTGCCACATAGCGGTCGAGCGCCTTGCGAAACAATTCCTCCTTGTTACCGAAGGCGGCATAGAGACTCGGTGGATTGATGCCCATCGCCGCCGTGAGGTCGCAAATGCTGGCGCCCTCGTAGCCCTTGCGCCAAAACACGTCGAGGGCCCGATTGAGCGCGTCGTCCAAGTCGAAAGTGCGGGGCCGGCCGATCGCCGCCGGCTTATGCACTTGCCTCTTTAAATCCACCATTTTCCAGCCTTTGTAGTGGTTACTATATAACCCTCTTGACGCCACGGGTCCAGTGCCACATATGTAGTGGACGTTAAATAACTATCACAAACAGGAGTTGGACCCATGTCGAACGCATCGAAGAAACTCGCAGGCAAGGTCGCCCTCGTCACCGGCGGATCGCGCGGCATCGGCGCGGCCATTGCCCGCGCTCTAGCCGATGACGGCGCCGACGTCGCCATCAGTTACTCTGTCTCGGCCGACAAGGCCAAGGCAGTCGTGAATGCCCTCTTGGCCAAGGGCGTGCGCGCCCACGCCTTCAAGGCCGACCAGGCCAATCCCCATGAGGTGAATGCCCTCGTCAAGTCGGTGGTCGAGCGCTTTGGCCATCTCGATATCCTCGTCAACAATGCCGGCGTATTCGCTACCGGCCAGGTGCATGACCGGGCCAACAATCTTTCCGAGCTCGATCGTCTCTTTGCCGTCAATGTCGGCGGCGTCGCCTCTGCTGTGCGAGCCGCAGCCCCCCTCATGAGTGAAGGCGGCCGCATCATCTCGATCGGCTCCGTCGTCGGCGAGCGCTCGCCCTTTCCAGGAATCGGCGACTACAGCGCAACGAAAGCCGCCGTCCTCGGTTATACGCGCGGCTGGGCCCGCGATTTCGGCCCAAGGGGCATCACCGTCAACAACGTGCAGCCGGGGCCGATCGATACCGACATGAATCCTGCGGGCAATGGAGACTTTTCGGCTGCCCAGTCGGCAGCCACCGCACTCGGACGCTACGGCAAGCCCGAGGAGGTCGCAGCGGCCGTTGCCTTCCTCGCAAGCCCGGCGGCAGCCTACATCACCGGCACGACACTCACGGTCGACGGCGGTTACAACGCCTAAGTTCTGTACCTCAGTTTAAGGAGGAAATTATCATGATCGAGAGGAGACCGTTTGGCGCCCTTGGCGGCGCCGACCATGGCTGGCTTAAGGCGAAACATCATTTCTCCTTCGCCCGCTATTACGATCCAGAGCGCTTGGGCCACGGCGCGCTCCGAGTGTGGAACGACGACGAGATCGCCCCTAACACGGGCTTCCCGCCGCATCCACACGCCGACATGGAGATCATCACCTACGTCAGGCAGGGCGCGATCACCCATGAGGACAGCCTCGGCCATAAAGGCCGAACCGAGGCCGGCGACGTCCAGGTCATGAGCGCGGGCTCGGGCATCCGTCACGCCGAATACAACCGCGAGGCGGTGCCGACCACGCTATTCCAGATCTGGATCGAGCCGGGCGAGGGAGGCGGCGACCCGTCTTGGGGCGCCAAGCCCTTCCCCAAGGCGGACCGGTCGGGACATTTCGTACCGCTCGCCAGCGGCTTTGCCGGCGATGACGATGCGCTTCCGATCCGCGCCGAGGCGCGCGTTCTCGGCGCCACGCTCCGGGCCGGAGACACCGCCGAATACGAGCTCGGCGCCGAGCGCCATGGCTATCTCGTGCCTGCGGTGGGTAGCATCGAGGTCAACGGCATTCACCTTGATACGAGAGATGGTGCCGCGATCAGCGACGAGAGAGTGGTGAAGGTAAAGGCGCTCGAAGACGCCGAGATCGTCCTCGTCGACACGGTCTGAGGTCTGGCGGCGTAGGGGTGGGCAAAGCGGAGCGCCCACCGGCCCGTCTTAGCGTGGGCATCGGCAAGACAGTTGCCCACCCTACCGCTCATGACCATGGCGCAGGCTGGAGGTGAAGCTCGTCCAGCATCTCGAGCCACAGCGCGAAATAGAGAAACGCCGCAACGCCGGCAAGCAAAGCAGCAAACACCAGATAGCGGCTTTCCTTGGCGAGAATCAGCGCGGGCAGGCTGAACGGCAGGAAGATCAACATGAAGGCCATGCTCGCGCCCACCATCTCCATGCCGTCGCCCATGGGGTCCGCGTGCCTGAACAGGAAGATCGTCAGGAAGACGATGAACGCGAACTCGGCGGCAACCGTGAGCAAAATGCTCGCGCGAAGGCGGCGGTTGCCTGGCCCCGTCGCGTAGTCTTTTTGCAAAGCGCGCGGATCGATTGCGGTCATGGCACCCCGCTGCGCCCTATTCCTCATCCTCGACTTCGGTCTGCGGCCGGTCGGAGCCCGGATCGAGCTCCTCATGCCAGACGCCATCCTTCGTCTCATATTCGATGCCGACCGTCTCGCCCGGCACGCGCTGCTCGCCGGCGGCACGCTTCGCCGCTTCGAGCGCGGCCTCATGGGTGGGGAATGTCTCCGAGAACGTGCCGCGTGCCTTGTAGGCCCACCCATTCTCGTGCTTCACGACCTTGTAGACGACCTTAGCCATAGCGCCACTCCTTCACCGGCTTACTCACGAATCTCGCATAAAGGTCTTAGCCCGCCAATGGTTCCCTCGCACGGGAACGGAAGCGCAAACGCTAATCGTCGATGCCCCAATAGTCCCTCCCCTGCGTGAGATCGGGTCGCCTAATCATGAATCGCGAGCAAGTTCGCATCGCGCACGAGCAGCCAACGACCGCCCTTCTCCTTGCGCAGGATCGACAGCGTGTAGCCCGAACGTCTCAGCATCGCCTCCCCGCCCGCCGGCGTCACGGTGATCGTGAGACGATTGCGGAGATAAGCCCAATCACCGAAAACCTCGATTTCCTGGATCTCGCTCGCGCCTTCGATGCGGAGATCGGTCATGCCGCGCGAAGAGGCGGCGAACTCTTCCTTGCCGAAGGGCTCGCGGCCCGGAACCATGAAGATTACATCGTCGGCCATCAATGACGGCACGGTCTCGGTGTCGCCCGTCCTGCTCGCCTCCATCCATGTGGCGACCAGCTCGCGTATAGCGCGTTCGTCGTCGGTCATCGGCCCGAGCTCTGCATGAAGCCTCGTTGCATCGCCTAGCTCCTTCACATGCGCAATGTCGAGATCAAGCTTATCAAGCTCGCCGCTAAAGCGGCAGCCGCAACAAAAGCCCGGCAAAAGCGGCGGGCGATTATTTTCAGAATGTGCAGCGACTAGCCTGAAGTGCCTGGAGTGAGCACGGGCTGGGCAACTCGCAAAGAAAGCCCATGGTTCATCGTGGGACCGGATGAGCGGAAAATGTAACGGGCGCATTAGGGAGGATAAGTTTCGCCTCCTTTGTGTCATAAACGTCCCCGATCCCGCGCTGGAGTCGCCATGTCGTCTCGCCTGTTCGCCCTCGCTTTCGCCCTGCTTCTCCTGCCCGCCCCAGCGCTCGCCGGCGTCAAAGACAAAGTCGCGGCGATGGCTCCGTCGGCCCTGGTGTACGTGGTCGACGAAAAGGGCAACGAGCTGATCACTCAGAACACCGATAAGCCCTTCGTGCCGGCCTCCGTCACCAAGCTCGTGACGTCCTGGCTGGCACTCGAGGTCTTGGGCCCCGACTACCGCTTCGAGACAAAGTTCTATCTGGACAAGAACCGGGTGCTCTACGTGCGCGGCGGCGGTGATCCTTTCCTGATCTCAGAGGAGCTTGCGCCGCTCGCGACCGAACTGGTCGCCGCCATCGGCAAGGAGCCGATCACCGGCATCGTGCTCGACGCGAGCTACTACCCTTCCACCCTCCGCATCCCCGGCATCGAGGACACCGACGAGGCCTACAATGCGCTCAACTCGGCGCTGGCGGTGAACTTCAACACGATCGCCGCCGTGCGCAAAGGCAACAATGTCAGCTCGGCCGAGCAGCAGACCCCGATCACGCCGCTCGCGATCAGCCAGTTCCGGTCGCGGGGCCCTCAGGGACGCGGCCGCATCAGCCTCGCCCAAGACCCCGCGGTGAGCCTGCAATATGCCGGTGAGCTGATCGCCGCCTTCATCGAGCGGGCGGGCGGCAGCGTGAAGGGCAAGATCACGACCGGCTCGGTTCCGCAAGACCTCAAGCCAATCTACGTTCACAAACAATCGCGCACCCTTTCGCAGATCCTCATCCAACTGCTCATCGCCTCGAACAACTACATCGCCAACCAGGTCTTCCTGGAGATCGGCGGGACCCTGGGCGGAACCGTCAGCCTGGAGAAGTCGCTTCAGGTCGCGAACGAGATGCTTGCCGCCAACGGGCTCGCCGACGCCATCCATCTCCAGGAGGGCTCCGGCATCAGCCGCGACAACCACTTCACGGCGCGCGGCCTCGCCAAGGTGCTCGAGCTGTTCGCGGCCCACGCGAACCTGCTCCACGGCCATGACGGCGGCATGAACAAGACCGGCACCATGTCTGGTGTCCACACACTGGCGGGCTACGCCGACACGAAAGATCACGGGCGGGTGCGCTTCGTGATCTCGACGAAGAACAGCGACGGCGAGATGCGCTTCCGCCTGCTCCACGCCATCGAGGCGGGGCTTTAGCTGCCAGACTCCGCCCCTGCCGCGCCAAGTTTTGATCGAGCCGCCTCTGCAAGAATTCGCGCTATAGGCTAAAGTCGGGGATATGGAGATGCTGTCAGGCTACGTGCGCCACCTTGCACTTGCGCTTATCGCGCTCCTCGCCGGATCGGCGTCAGTGCGGGCGGCGGATGAAACGCGGACGCCATGCACCGAGGACGCGATGATCGTCTTCGACGCGTCGGGGTCCATGGCCGGCAATACGGTCCAAGGCCTGTTCAGCGATAAGACGCGCATCGACGAGGTCCGCAAAGCCTTGGGCGAGGTGTTGCCGGAGGTCACCAAGTTCCGCAAGGTCGGGCTCATCACTTACGGCCCGGGACCCTACGGGCAATGCAATGTCGATCTGGCTTTCCCGCCGATCCCGAATGCGGCCGACCGCATCATGAGCGTGGTGAACGCGCTCAACCCGGCCGGGAAGACGCCGCTCACGGAAGCGGTGAGGCAGGCTGCCGAGGTTCTCGACTACAAGACCGAGAAAGGCGTCGTCGTCCTCGTGACCGACGGCGAGGAAACCTGCGGCGGGGCGCCGTGCGATCTCGGTAAATTTCTCAAAGCGAACAGTCGCGCGCTGACCGTCCATGTCATCGGCTATCAGCTCACCGGCTTCAGCTGGACGGGCGCCGAGAGCATCCTCGATGTGCAATGTCTCGCCGAGGAGACGGGCGGCCTCTACATCGCGGCGAAGAATCGCGACGATCTGGTGAAGGCATTCGAGAAGACGCTCGGCTGCCCCATGATGTCGGCCATCGGCGCCTCGTTGCATTGAGCGCGAGATTCGCGCCCTCATGCGGCCGCATCCCCAAGCCTGGCTCGCACCAGCCGACATCTATCCAGGTGACTTCTTGCCTCTAGCCTGGGGTTTGCCCCATTCATCGAACAGGCACTCGTTTGCCTCAAGGTCGGCGGCGAAGGTCAACCATGTTCTCGC
>Ga0187785_10000256_pt1 | contig 20495 bp, 20 predicted proteins | sample 0815_BV2_4_20_MG_FD_132466 | JGI IMG/M metagenome (GOLD analysis project Ga0187785, IMG submission 132466) | Tropical peat soil microbial communities from peatlands in Department of Meta, Colombia - 0815_BV2_4_20_MG | ecosystem: Environmental > Terrestrial > Soil > Wetlands > Peat | place...
CATGCAACAGCCAGAGATGTGGCAAACAGTCTGAAAATACCGTATTTCGTCTGGATCAGGCCGGCAGGGTTGAGCAACGAAGATTTCGTCTGTTTGGCCCTAGATCACGCAGAAGCCGCACGAATAGCATTCTCGTTCGGGAGTCCCGTGCTGCTCACCACGGGATCGAAGAATCTCATTCCGTACGCATCGGAATCCGCACGGACGGGTGTGCCTCTGATAGCCCGGGTTCTTAATCATCCCGAGTCCGTAGAAGCATGTCGTTCAGCAGGCATTCCCCCTCACCACATTCTTACCGGCAAGGGCCCCTTTTCTCTCGAACAGAATCTCATGGCGATCAGAATGTTTCATATCAAGGTCATAGTCACCAAGGACAGCGGATTGCCGGGCGGAATTGCCGAAAAAGCCGAAGCAGCCCGTCTTACCGACTGTCGCCTGGTGGTGGTGCAAAGACCGGAAATAACGGATGCACAGGGCTTTAATGACGTTTCCGAGCTTATCTCCGCTGTAAAAAAATCCCTGAGTGGTCCCCAAGTGCGTTCAAGGGAGTAGGATCCGGCTTCTCGTAGCAGTTCTCGAAAGGTGTGTCGGATTCTCTCACAGTTCTCGCCCGTATTCCGTTGGTCCAATCATGTCATTGCGAGGAGTGGAACGACGAAGCAAACTCAATTCTGGTCAGTTGGAGATTGCTTCGGGCTTTGCCCTCGCAATGACAATCTTTCAATCTTTTCGAGTAATCAAAACCGAAATTACTTTTGAGAATCCCTATATAGGCAGCTTGAAAAGGCGTTTTGCGTTCTCGGTGGTGATCCGAGCGATGTGTTCAACGGACGTGTTTCGAACTTCTGCAACCTTTTTCGCAGTGTGGATCATGTATGCGGGTTCGTTATCCTTTCCCCGCAAAGGTTCGGGAGCCAAGAACGGGCAATCCGTTTCCAGGAGTATTCTTTCTTCAGGAAGACCGGCCACGATGGATCTCAAAAGTTCGTTTTTCTTGTACGTGACTGTCCCGGGGACGGATATATGAAAGCCCAGATCGAGAGCCCTTTGTGCGTCCAGTTCATTGCCCGAGAAACAATGGATCACGCCGCCGTCATAAAAGGGCGCCGCGGTTTCCAGTAATTCAAGCCCCTGTTCATATGCATCTCGAAGATGAATGACCACGGGTTTCTTGAGCTTCTTTGCCAGGGAAAGCTGATACGAAAACACCCGTATCTGCACGTCTCGAGGGGAAAGGTTGCGGAAAAAATCAAGGCCGATTTCGCCGTATGCGACCACTTTCGCATGCTGAGCGGCCTTTTCGATCTGTTCCCATCCGTGCTCGCCCACATCTTTCGCATTATGAGGGTGAATACCTACAGAAGCAAAGACACGAGGAAAACGGTCCGCTATTTCCAAAGCTCGTCGTATATCCGGAATATCTATCCCTACGGTTACGATATATTTCACTCCCGCATCAAACGCCCTTTGCACAACCGCGGTCGCCTGCGTGTACAGGGGATCCAATTCCAGATGCGCGTGAGAATCAACAAGAACATAACCGCGACTATTCATGTCTTCTCCGAAAAGAATTTCACGTACATGCCCAAAGAGAACCTAGCGGGATGCCGGGATGCGAGTATCAAAAAAGTAGTCCTGAAGCCATTTCTTCTTGAGTTCATCAAGTCGTCCGTCTCCCTGCGCTCGCAGGATGAAGTTATTCAGCCAGTTCAGCCAATGAAAATCATCGGGTCTGACCGCCCAAGCAATAGACTCATAATTTATGGGTTTGAAACGGCTGGTCAAGAGATGCGAGTGTGCCGCGCAGGCCATGCGTATGGAAAATTCATCGTCAATGAACGCCTGGGCCCGTTTTTCAAGAACCTCGGCCAGCGCACGCTTTCTGTCGGGGAATTCCCTGTGCGACGCTTTGGGCAGCAATTCCCGTAATCGGACGGAACCGGTGCCCCCCGGAGGAGATACGACGAATATTCCGGGCTGATTCAGGTCTTCAATACTTCGAAAACGTTCCGAATTGGATGTATGCACGGCAAACATTCTTCCGGTTTCCAATACCGGCTGGGTAAACATGACTTCTGAATTGCGTTCCGGAGTGACCGTCATCGCTGAAATCACCACGTCCGTCTGGCCTTCCAGGAGTGACGATAGAAGCCCCTGCCAGCTCTGACGAACAATTCGCAGCCCCACTTTGAGATCCGCGGCCACCATCTCGGCCAGATCCACGTCGAGGCCCACCAGGTTTCCCTGATTGCCCAGCATCTGAAACGGAACGTAGCCCACCTGCATACCTACGCGCAATTCACCGCGCTTCTTGATTTCCTGGAGCGTCCCGTCTTTTTTTTCTGTTGCCTTTTCAGTTGCAGGGACAATCTTCCGGTCAGAAATTCCCTTGTCCGATGGTGGCTGGCACGAGACTCCGGCAAGCCCCACGAAAACGATGACAAGAACATGCGCGCAGCGGCGAACGAGAGGAGCGAAAAGCCGAACGCTTCTCCAGGAACTGCGTCTTCGAAAACGGCCGGCCACAGAACGTCGTTTGCCGCGACTTCCGCTCCGACATGGTGTCGAGTCGTAACCGGGTCGAGAATATTCGTTTTGAATGGTTGTCATCAGCGAACGATCTTTCGTACGAACGTGCTTTCAAATACGTGAAATCTGGGAGGGGGTTTGGGCGGGACACGCTTTACAAAGAGGGTCCCCCCAATCGTATTTTTTTGAAGGCTAATCACAGGCACATTCCGACTATGCAATCATGTCATTGCGAGGAGTGGAACGACGAAGCAATCTCAGTCCTGGTCAGTTGGAGATTGCTTCGGGCTCGGCCCTTAGCAATGACAATCTTTCAATCGGTTCGCGTAATCAAGCCGACCTTACTCTTAAGAATCCCTATACACGAAGCCATTCTCGCTTCGCGGAACGTGCGTCTTGCCGGGATTATAATCTGGAAACTGGAAAATACGTTGCGCAATCCTTCTCGCTACGTGAAAATTCCACGAGTTGTCGCACCATTTCATAGAGATTCCTGAAGTCCAGCGAGTCACGATGGTAGGACTCGAATGCTTCGAGAATGATCTCCCTGAATAGGTCCACTTCATCCTGGGAAGCCTCCGCATACATCTGGGGACATACGTCTTCAGGACCCGTGAGGAGCATCTTTTTCTCACGGGGAACCGCGGACATGAGCTTCGTGAGCAGACCGACGATATCGACAGCTCCACACGGCTGCCTGTGCGCATCCTGGATTGTTGAAGCGAGCTGCCGGATTCCGGACCATGCTTCCGAGGCGGGGGGAAACATGATCGATGTGTTCGCAGTGGGATCTTCACCCAGTGCAGACTTTTCTCCTATAAATGCGATACATATGACCGGAATTCCCAGAATCTGAGTAAAATCGTGCTCTATGCGATTGCAAATGATTTCCGCCATTTCCGCAAACGGAGCGTTATTCAGGATAAGGTTTATCTGTTTGCCATGCGAGATCCTGTTGAGGTCCTGAACAAAGGAAATTGCTTCCGTATTCGCAATCTGTTCCGGAGTAACCACCGCAAAGACATCGGAAGCACACTGCATCACGGGTTCCAGCGAATCCGCCACTCCCTCGGGAGCGTCAATGATCACATAGTCTCTCGATTCCAGAGCCTTCGCTATGCCCTGTACCCGAATCGCGCCGGTTTCAGCCGAAACCGGGGGTTCACCGGTTGTCACAACAGTAACATTTTCGGCAACGGGAATCGCCAGTTCGCCTTCCGAGCAATATCCCGACACAAAGTCCCTTAGCGTGCAACAGCGCCCGGCTCCCAGCACGCGTGACGCGGATCGATGGACTTCCAGCAGCGTGACCGTATGTCCCAGGTGAGCCAGTGCCATGGCCGTATTGGCCGCAACTGCGGTCTTTCCCGATGATCCCTTTACACTGGTGAATGCCAATAGTTCGCACATGAAAGATGCAGCTCCTTTACGGACAACAAGCTATCGCATATTATCATGAATATTTATCTAGTTGCAACATCTATCAAATGCAAGAATTATGAAAAGTGACTATCTATTGAAATTAACATAACATATATCAGCTTTCGTGAAACTTCTGTCGCATTCGTTCACAATGCTCGCCTCTGTTCCGACGGTCCAATCATGTCATTGCGAGGAGTGGAACGACGAAGCAATCTCAGTTTTGGCAAACGGGAGATTGCTTCGGGCTTCGCCCTCGCAATGACAGCCTTGCCATGTTGCGGCGTAATGAAAACCCACAGTACTTTTAAGAATCCCTATTATTGGTCGAACAAAGCTGGCGTGTCGTGACGTGGAATGACCGGTTCTCCTTCATCGGGAAACGCGGCAGGAGGATAAAACCCTTCAGAAGAGATCTCAGTGCATGTACTGACCGGATTCCGGAACCTGCAGCTCGGACAGGCACGTTTTGATGATCTCGGGTTCTATAATACTCATTCTGGTCTGGCGGTCGATCTTGGTTTCAATAAAGGACACGAGGCTCTCGAAGTCCTTCTTGCTTATAACAGGAAACTCCTCCTGGTCCGTTGACACGTAATCGAGAGCGGTGAAGTTGCCGGTGTGCGGGTCCACTTCACCCGAAATCTGAATCACTTCGACTTTATCGCCGGTTGCGCATCTGCCTACTATGGCCAATCCGCGCGAACGCGAAAAGTACAAGATCGCCATCTTGTAGATACCGGACGAATGAAAGAGCTCAAAGGGGTTCATCGGTTCTTACCCGTGCAGTAGCTCGCCGGAGCCGGCAGTGTGTAACGGGGTTTTCGAGTGGAGGGAATGTAGCAGCGAGGAAACCGAAAGTCAAGAATGGGTGAAAATTTTTTGAACGCTTTGGCCTGTCGGCCTGAGAGGCGGTGTGCCGGGCATTGGCTGCAATGGCATACAGGTTCCGCGGGAAGCTGGGAGTCTTCGGGAGGGGATGTACGGGGACATCTCTGACAACGAGGCCTCGAATCCCATTTCTTTGGCTGTGCATTGCAATTACACGATATTTCCGCGATTCAGGATCAAATGCGGGTCCAGGAGAGCTTTTATCGTCCGTATTTCGGCCAGACCTTCCTTACCCACCATCAGTTCGAGAGATTCCCGTTTGAGTTTGCCGATTCCGTGTTCGCCTGAAATACTGCCGCCCATTCCACAGATGGTTTCGCTCATCCGCCGCAGGAGCATCCGGTATTCTTCCAGTTCCTCCCGATTTTCGGCAATGATGTTTGCATGGAGGTGTGCGTTGCCGATGTGTCCGAATACGTACGATTTGCCGGCAGGCAGTTGTTCGTCGTACATCCGCAGCAGATCGTCAATTCTGTCCCGGGGCACTGCAAAATCGGCAGCCACTTTTACCATTCCGGGTCTGATCGATTCATTCAGCTTTTCGGGAACGCTTTGGCGATCTTTCTTCATTTTTCGTATGGCGGTCTCGTCGTGTGCGACCTCTGTTTCAACACGTCTCGACTCTCCCGTGAGCCGCCCGCGGTTGAAAAGTTCCACGAGGTCCGACCACTGGGAAATCCTTACAAACAAATCTTCCGGGTCATCATATTCCTGCTCCACATAAAGGCACCCGTACGAATCGTGCAGCCTGGCGGATCGGTCCGGAGGAAGCAGCGGGCCCACGGAAGAACCCAGCCATTCCATGCACGAAGGAATGACGAACCGGAAGTCTTCGGCTGATGGCGGGTCGGCCGAGCCCGTTATGCTCGAGAGAGCTTTCCTGACATCCTGCAACGCAACCGGTCTCTCGTCGCGAAACACTTGTTTGAGGTTGTACAGGAGCTTTACACACTCTGTTGCGAGGCCGCGGGACGGAAGGTACAGCATGAGGCTGAAGAACGGATTTCGACGCTGCAGCAGTTTTGTCTCGACCTGAACAAGGACGCCGGTGATCCCTTCGGTCCCGATGAAAAGATCCACGAGATCGAGAGGTTCGGCGGAGAACAACCCCACAGTGTTCTTGCAGTAGTTCCAATCCATGTTGCGAGATGTGGGAACGGGAATCGCCAGATCTTCCTGCAAATGGGGGGTTGTCATCTTTGCAGGTATTGTGACAAGACCACGATGGCTCGTCACCTGACCTCGCCGGATCTCCAGAACCGGGCCGGCCGGCAGAACAATTTTCATACCCTGGATGTAGTCTCGGGTAGGTCCGTACAGATAGCTCAAGGGACCGGACGCGTTGCAGGCAACGTTGCCGCCGAGCGTGCAGGAGTCTTCAGATGTGGGATCAGGCGGGTAAAAGAGCCCCGCAGCATTCACAAGTTCCTTGTACCGCTTGAGAACGATACCCGGACCTGCGACGCACGGGTCTTCTGCATCGATGCGATCCAGGTCCGACACGTCCAGGATAACGCCGCCCAGTGGAACGGATGCGCCGGTAAGGGACGTCTTGCCCGATACGACGGTCAGAGGAATTCTCCACCGGTTCGCAAGCCGTACTGTTTCGACGACATCGAATTCGTTGCACACCCGTACCATAGCGGATGCGTTTCCGCGCATCCTGGACTCGTCTTGGAGATAACGCTCGAATCCTTCGGTTGAGATCCGAATTCCCAGTTTCCGGCAATCTCGGCAGAATTGGTCCAGGTCAGGCATAGAGGAAGATGTCACATCGAGGCAGGATGAACGTCCCGGAGAATTCAGCGGGAACGTGTAAGAGAAGCTTGTTTCCAGAGAATACCTTTCCAGAGACCTCTCTGATGTTTTCTGGCATCTTCTTCAAGCTGTCTATAGCTCGCGAACGTGACGTGCACATAATCCCGCGTTACGAATCCCATTCCGTTCCGAATGATTTCGGCATTCAGATCCAGGGGACGTTCGCCGTCCGCGGGTACCATAATATATGCCAGGAGACGGTTTTTGTCATCATACCGATCCCATTTCCTTGTCCAGACCTCAACCACTTTGCCCTGGAGAAGAGAACGAACGTAGGTGCGCGACGCCTCCCACAGCTGGTGCTTTTGTATGAACAATACAACTTCCGAGCCGATTCGCCTTGTCCTGTCCCGATTATGAGGTGAGCCTACCCCCAGCAACCGGACTGGAGTTGTTCGTTTTCCGTCCAGCATCTCCATTTTCACCACGTTGGGAGCTTCTATTTCAACAAGCCGGGCTTTGCCGTACAGGGAGTATCGCGGGCCCAGGCCCCACGCCACACTTGGCACGGCCTGCAGGAAGATCGCCACGAAGAGAGCGCAATTCCACAATACGGCCCCGGGCATGCCTCCTCCGGTCATCCAGATCATTTCTGATCTTGGAGGTAGAGAATTACTCAATGAATGGTTCGCTATGAGAAAGAGACTCTGTGCTTCATTCTCACACGGCAGGTTTCGCGGGCGCTACCTTTTGCCCTGAACGGACTCTTTGAGCGCCTTTGACGGAGAAAACCTCGGTAGCCTCATGGCTGGTATGGTCATGTTTTCTCCCGTTCTCGGATTCACCCCGCGGCGAGCGTTCATTTCAATCACTCGGAAGGTTCCAAGGGCAGAAATTCTTATTTTGCCGTCTTTTTCCGTGAGCGATGAATGTATGGCATCCACCAGGGTATCCAAGACGACTGTTGCGGCCTTCTTCGTGATGTTTGCACGCTCGGCGATCAACGAGAGTATTTCCGGTTTTGTCATGTAACGATCTCCTTCGCTCAAAATCCAACAAAAGGGATGTTCAATACATCCGCATCGCCCTCGGAAGGGCTGAGACGTCCGGGTTGTGCCCGTCCTGACAACATCAGGTTCTCCGCACGCTTGCTTTCGCGCGGAGATCAGCCTGCCGCGTGATTTAGGGGGTATCCGTATGCTTGGGGTTGCAATAGTGTCCGGACCTGAAAACATTACCATTCGCGGCAGGCCGTCATGATTTCATGCAAGACTCGAACCACTAGCTTGCATGGCCATTTCGGCACTATAGCGAAGGAGTGATTTGCGCGTCAAAACATGGTATGAAATTTGCTCAGGCCCACACGTGTCAAGTCATTGGACGAAAGTGTCCACGTGCTTAACAGTTCCCACCGAAAAGACTGCTCGAATGGTTCAGTCACGGGCGGGGAAAAGGCTGTCATTGTAAGCCAGTGGCAATCTCCTGACCGTTAAGGACAGATTGCTTCGTCGTTGCACTCCTGGCAATGACACGGAAACAATGGTTACCCCGCGAGACTGAGTGAGTACAACTGCCCCAGTGAAGCTGTTGCGCCTCTCCTGGGAAGATGATATACAGCCATTCAGTGACTTCGTGATCCGTTGAGACGGGAAAGGCAATCACACCCGTTCATCATCGGATCCTGTGGCCGGAAGGAGCGTGAGACTTGGATAAAATAGTGATCAAAGGCGGCATTCCCCTCAAGGGAACGGTTGAAGTCAGCGGGTCCAAAAACGCGGCATTACCGCTCATGTGCGCCTCTCTGCTCACCCGGGACGAAATGATATTTCACCGAATTCCCGCGCTGATGGATATTCGAACCACCAAACAGTTGCTCCTGCAGTTGGGCGTGCAGCTCGACGATTTCACTCCGGGAACGCTCAGAATCAAAGCCAGGGAAATCAGTGATCCGACAGCGCCGTATGAGCTTGTGAAGACCATGCGGGCTTCAGTCATGGTGCTCGGGCCGCTCATGGCTCGAGAGGGACGTGCGGACGTGAGCCTGCCCGGCGGATGCGCCATTGGAGCGCGACCCGTAGATCAACATCTCAAGGGTCTCCAGGCAATGGGCGCGACTATCGAACTGGAAAACGGGTACATACACGCGCGTGCACATCGTCTGACCGGCGCGGATTTCACCTTCGACCTGAAAACGGTGACAGGAACGGAAAATCTCCTCATGGCTGCATCGCTGGCCCGGGGCACGACGGTGCTGAGAAATTGCGCTCTGGAGCCTGAGGTCGTTGAACTGGCCCACGTGATAAATCGTATGGGTGGAAGCATAGAGGGAGCCGGAACGGACACCGTCATCATCGAGGGAAGGGATGGTCTGAGCGGTATCGTTCACGAGGTCATGCCTGATCGAATCGAGGCAGGAACTCACCTCATGGCTGCCGCAATTACTCGCGGAGATGTCACCGTAGCCGGATGCGATCACAGACACCTTGTTTCCCTTCTGGAAAAGCTTGATGGTGCAGGCCTGAAACTGGACGTGAAGGAGCATGAAGTCAGATTGACTTGCAACGGAAACATCCGGAGCGTCGACGTGGTAACCGATCCTTACCCTGGATTTGCCACGGATTTTCAGGCACAATATATGGCTCTGATGGCACTTGGCGACAGCAGGTGCACCATCACGGAAAACGTATTTGAGAACCGATTTATGCACGTTCAGGAACTGGTGCGAATGGGGGCCCGCATTCGGGTGTCCGGAAGGCAGGCCGGAATCGAAGGAGTCAGAAAACTCTCCGGCGCGCACGTGCAGGCAACTGATTTAAGGGCCAGCGCCTCTCTGATACTCGCCGGTCTGGCGGCTCAAGGGGTCACGGAAATTCACCGAGTTTATCATCTTGACAGGGGCTACGAGCGGATCGAAAAAAAGCTCGCCGGCCTGGGAGCGGAAATCACCAGGGAAAAAGACGTAATGCTGTAATCCGAACCCGGAGAATGGAAGCAGATGAGAACGGCTCAAATTTCCAGAAAAACGTCCGAAACGGATATCTATGTCAAACTCTCGCTGGACGGTGCAGGTAAAGCATCCATTTCCACGGGAATCGGTTTTTTCGACCACATGCTGAACCACATTGCGGGTCACGGCATCATGGATTTGGAAGTCGCTGCCACAGGCGATCTCCACGTCGATTTTCATCACACGGTGGAAGACGTGGGACTGTGCGTGGGAGAGGCCTTCAGGGAAGCGCTAACAGACAAGACCGGCATTCGGCGGTACGGATTTGCCATGGTGCCCATGGACGAGGCTCTTGCAGGAGTAAGCCTGGATCTTTCCGGGCGTCCTCTGCTGGTTATGGCCAATCCGTTGTCCCACAGAAGTGCGGGCGAATTCGCTCTTGATCTGGTGCCTGTCTTCTTGCAAGCGTTTGCGGATCGAGCAGGGATCACTTTGCATGTGACCATTCATTACGCGGAGAACCCCCATCATGCGGCCGAAGCAGTGTTCAAGGCGCTGGGCAAAGCTCTGCGTCAGGCGGTGGAATTCGATCCTCGCGTCAAAGGCGTCCCGTCCACAAAAGGAATTCTGGAATAGATCTCTTTGATATATCCAGTCGAGGTGTTGATGATAGTCGTAGTGGATTACGGAATGGGAAATCTGCGAAGCGTCCAGAAGGGATTCGAAAACGTCGGATCCCCGGCCGTCATTTCCCGGGACCCGCAGGAAATCGCAAAAGCGGACCGGCTCGTTTTGCCGGGAGTGGGAGCTTTTCCGGAATGCATGAGAAATTTGGGCCGTTTCGATCTGATCGATCCGATTCTGGAGTTTATCGGGTCAGGCCGACCTTTTCTGGGAATATGCCTGGGATTACAGCTTCTGTTCGACGAATCGGAAGAATTCGGGCTGCATGAAGGTTTCAAAGTGGTGCCGGGAAAAGTCAAAGCATTTGACAAAGATATGGGGCTGAAAATTCCGCATATGGGATGGAATCAGGTGATGTTCCGGAAAGACGTGTCCATTTTTCGGGGCATTCCCAACGGCTCGTATTGTTATTTTGTTCACTCGTACTATGTAGTGCCCGAAGTTGCCTCTGATATTGCGGCTGAATCGGACTACGGCATCACGTTTACCTGTGCCGTTGCAAGAGACAATGTGTTTGCCGTGCAATTTCATCCGGAAAAAAGCCAGGCTATCGGCCTCGCCATCTTGAAAAATTTTTCCACACTGTAGTCGTATCTGTCAGGGGATCCGCGTATCGTATTCCTGGAGCATTGTGTAAATCTCCTCTGCGGTTTCAGCCTGTTGCAGACCTTGCTTGAGCAGCGGATCCTTGAACAATCGGGAAATCCTGGCAAGTGCCTTCAGATGCTCTCCCGCGGAGTTTTTTGGGGCTATCAGCAGAAAAAACAGGTACGCAGGCCGATTATCCATGGAGCTGAAATCTACCCCTTTGGCGCTCCTTCCGAAACTTGCCACCAGGCGATCCAGGCCGTCGAATTTTCCGTGGGGAATAGCGATACCGCCGCCGATTCCCGTGCTTCCCAGACTCTCTCTGGAGATCAGCGTTTTCAGGAGTGATGCTTTGTCTATGGTGGGATAGGCTTTCGCAATAGGCCGGACCAGTTCTTCGAGAACCTCGTCTTTTGAGCCGGCCTCAAGCGACGAAATAATGGCGTCGGAATGGAGGAAATCGAGAATCCTCATGTAATCAGCTCTGAATGGCGCAACGGCTCCTCGACGTTATAGAACCCGCCTCCGTCTTTGTCGATTCTTGCCGTCGTCATATTATTGTGCCCGGTTCAGAAATTCCGAACCGGGCAGACCCGTGTTCAGCCGCGGGGTGCCACGGCTCTCCTTGCCGCTTGTGTTCTCTATGAGCTCTGGGGAACTATAAGGCCGTAATTGCCGTCCTTCCTTTTGTAGAGCACATTGACGGTCTGGGTGGAGGCATTGTTGAAGACAAGGAAATCCTGCTGTGAGAGATCCATTTGCATTGCCGCCTCATCAACGGACATGGGTTTTACGAAATAGTTTTCGGTTCTCACCACGACCGGTTCTCTGTTGTCCTCGAAACTCTCCTGTTCGTAAATCTCTCGAGTCCACCTGATTTCTCTACCTTGAGCGGGTTTGTGCTTTCGTATTTTCCCTTTATACTTCTTGACCTGACGCTCGATCTTGTCCATGACCAAATCTATTGCCGCGTACATATCTTCGTGTGCTTCTTGTCCCGCGATGCGGAGACCGTCCGCATTTATCACGACATCCACAATCTGTCTGAACTTCTGCACGGTGAGGGTGACTTGGCTCTCCAACGGGCGGTCGATGTACTTGGTCAGTCTGGATGTCCTTTCCTGAACATAATTCTTCAGGGCATCAGACGGGTCCATATGTCTAAAGGTGACGGAAAGTTGCATTATAAACTACCTCCTCAGAGACCTGAACGATCTCATAATCAGAATTTTTTTCTTCGCTTGCTGGACTGGGGAATGCCGAGCACGTCGCGATATTTGGCGACTGTCCTGCGAGCGATATGAATCTGAAACCTGGCCAGTTCTTCCACGATTTGTTTGTCACTGGCAGGCTTCTTCGGATTCTCATTTTTCACGATCCGAAGAATTTGATTTTTCACCGATTCGGACGCAATTACGTCCGCACCGTGTCGTATTCCGGAATTGAAAAAGTATTTCAGCTCGAAAATTCCACGCGGGGTGTGCACGTATTTGTTTGTGGTTACCCGGCTGATCGTGGATTCGTGCATTTCGATATCGTCTGCGACATCTCGCAGGATCAAGGGCTTGAGATAATCGATGCCCTTGTCGAAAAACTCTTTCTGGAATTTTATTATGGATTGGGTGACCTTGTAAATTGTTCGCTGTCGCTGATGGATGCTCTTTATGAGCCACATGGCCCCGCGCATCTTCTCCTGAATGTATTCCTTCGTAACAGACGAAGAACCGTTCGAATGCAGCTCCTTTTGATAAAAAGGACTCAGTTTGAGTCTGGGAAGTCCGTCGTCGTTCAACAGAATGGAATAGTCTTTGCCTACTCGCGTAACAAAAATGTCAGGCACCACATATACCGTGTCCGAGTTCAGGAACGGCCTCCCGGGTTTGGGCTCCAATGATGCGATCGCTTTTGCAGCCTCCTTTATTTCATCCAGTGTAACTTTGAACTTGCGTGCAAGCACGTCGAGCTTGTCTCGTTCAAATAATTCGAAGGCCTCTTCGATAATTCGGACGGCCAGCGGATTTTGCGGGTCCAGGGCATCGGCCTGAATGAGTAAACATTCGCGTAAATCCCGGGCACCAACGCCCCGGGGATCGAACTGTTGGACTTCGGCCAGGACTCGTTCCACATCCGCGACGCTTACGCCCAACGATTCGGCAAGCTCCTCCACCTGTGCATCCAGATAGCCGTTTTCATCGATGTTTCCAATGATCTCCACCGCGATTCGCCGGTCGTCCCCTTCAAGGTGACTGAGCTGTAGCTGCCTCAGAAGAAAATGAAAAATGTTCTCCTGATACGTGGCCATGTTTTCAAGCGGCGGACGTTCGGAAAAATCCATTTGCGCGGGAGAGTAGTCACCTCCATAACTTTCGAGATAATTCTCCCAGGCTATCTCGAAGATATCGTTTTCGGGTCGCTCGGGCTCTTTCACCATCTCTTCCAGAGCGGGAAGATCTGTTCTTTCGCCCGCGTTCTGATCCGTAAACGGCTCATCGAATGTTGATGTTTCAAGACAAGGGTTTTCTTTGAGTTCCTGCTCCAGAGCGTTCACGACTTCCAGGTGATTGTACTGGAGTAGCTTGATCGCCTGCTGCAACTGTGGCGTCATAACCAGTTGTTGTGTTTGACGCAGCTGTTGTTTTATTTCAAGAGCCATTTTTCCTGTAACATCACATGCTGAATTGTTTACCGAGGTAGACTTCTCTGGCGCGCTCGCTGGCTGCTATAGCTTGCGGATCTCCCTTTTCCAGGATTCGGCCTTTGTCCAACAGGTATATTATATCACAAACACCCAACGTTTCTCTAGTGTTATGGTCCGTGATAACAATGCCTATGTTGCGTTCTTTTAATGTGTAGATAATCTTCTGAATCTCCAAAACCACGATGGGATCCAGTCCGGCAAAGGGTTCATCCAAAAGAATAAAATCCGGTTCCGTGACAAGTGCCCGGGTAATTTCCAGACGTCTTTTCTGACCTCCTGAAAGGCTATCGGCCCGCTGATCACGAAGCCCGGATATATCCAATTCGGCCAACAATTCGTCCAATCTCCGGTTTCTGCGATCTTTATCCGGTTCAACGGTCTCCAATATTGCCATGATATTCTGACTCACCGTAAGTTTCCTGAAAACCGATGCTTCCTGAGGCAAGTAGTTTATTCCCAATCTCGCCCGCAGGTAGACGGGCAGTCGTGAAATCTCCTGATCGTCGAGAAACACTTCTCCCTCGTCCGGTCTGACCAACCCGGTTATCATATAAAATGTCGTCGTCTTGCCGGCTCCGTTGGGTCCCAACAAACCCACAACCTGACCTGATCGAATACTCAGACTGACGTCGTCTACGACGCGGTGTCCGACGTATTGCTTTACCAGCCCACGAGCCTTCAGTTCTCTGGCCTTCGCGACTAGTTCTCCTTCTTGTGTTGAGCAGGATTCAGGATTCCCGTGACGCCGTTCTTGTCACCCACTCCCAACAGCTCGGCCCGGCTCTCATCCAAATAGATGACAATCATCGGAGCCGCAAGTACGTGAGGTCCCTGCCGCACGCGGGGTGGCCCTTCGGTCAGGGTCACGGTCCTTTTCGCGTTGTCGAACGAGGCTTTTCCTGCCGTGGCAGTCAGCTCGTTTTTCACGACCTTCACATTGCCCAGGGCAACCGCGGATTTTATGGAACTTGCCAAATCCTTGGGCTTTTTCTGGGCTTCAGGTTCGTTTTTCACCGCGGTCGCCTTACCCTCTTCATATAATACGACCATTCTGTCACAACTCAAGGTCATATCGCCTTGTTTGGCAGTTACCGTACCGTCGAATGTGAGTTCCCAGACACCGGCGGACAGAGTCTTCACGGTAAGTTTTTTGGACGAAATCTCAAGCTGGCTTGCGCCTTTTCCCAGGGACAGGCTTTCAGCGTTCGTGGCGGCCGCTGCAGCGACCGTCAACAATATCAGAACGAATCCTGCAACACCTGATACGGCTCTTCTCATCAGGATGTTCTCCCAGTCACAAGGGCAACTTACCCTTGGGTCCCACTATGTGCACGTTTGAGATACAAGCCTTTACGTCGTGCTCGATGACCATCTCTTCGTTTTCAATGGATAGTTTCAAGCCCTTTCCGGTTACGCGCAGGTCACCTCCGTCCAGGGCTACAGAAGAGGATGTTTCTGCAATTTTCGTTTGGTCCGAATAATCGATGTGCCCGGCAGTAAAGAGAAGATCCCTGTAGGTAACGGTAACATCACCCTTTGCCAGGACGTTTCGGCTGTTCTTGTCGAGCTTGCCCGATTCAGCACTCAAGAATATCTCTCCGCCACGGCCACCCCGGTAAAGAACCTTCGGTTTGATCAGAGAGACATTGTCCAGATTCTCCGATACGAGGGCCGTGTGTGCTTTCAGTTCCCAAGGTCGGGCTCCGGGCGACGAGTAGGAAAAATTGTCAATTCGCATGCCGCTCCCTTGCAGAGCAGGGGGAACAGAGAATTCCGGGACCTCATGGAAATACCAGGAAACCGCATACCCTGAAGCCAGCAGCAAAACCGTTGCCAGCACAAACACTTGGGAAGCCTTCTTAATATTTCTGAGCCTGTGCCAGCGCTCTATTTCCTTGTGATTCATACCCAATCCACATGAAAGACATTTCCGTGGTGCCCGCCTGTACGAGGGACACCCGTGATTGCGTCAAGGACATCTGCCGCATGAGCGAGCAACGCGTCGTTCGGTTCTTTATGTGCACGGCTCATGCATAGTACCGAGCCATCAGATCGTCCCATTTTCCCTGTGCCTTGAGCACCATATCCAGGATTTCCCGAGCAACTCCGCAACCGCCTGAACTCCCGGTCACGAAATCGGCTTCTCGGCGAACTTCCTCGGGAGCCTCAGGGACCGTGAATGCCAGCCCTGCTCTCCTCATCAAAGGGATGTCCACTATATCATCACCGACGACCGCTACGTGCTCGCGGAGTAGATTCAGTTCCTTCAGGAGTTCGGCCAAGGCAGGCCTCTTGTCCTTCATGCCCTGGTAAACCTTTGAGACTCCGAGTTCCCGAGCTCTCCTCAAAACGGCATCGGAAGTGCGTCCCGTGATCATGGCGATTTCAAGTCCACTTCTCTTAGCAATCTTTATACCATGTCCGTCTCGAACATTAAAGGATTTTATCTCCAGATCTTCACTGCCGAACGTAATTTTGCCGTCTGTCAGCACGCCGTCAACATCGAAGACAATCAGGCGGAGGAGTTTCATTTTTTCCTGAAAATTTTTTGCGTTCTGTTCCATTGCATCCCCGGTATGCGCGGTCTGCGGTTCGGAAACAGGGACCAACCTGCTGATTTGTCTCAGGTTAATCACCAGATCCTCCACGTGTTCCAGAGCCAGAGAATTGGGCCCGTCACACAGAGCGCGGTCCGGATCAGGATGAACTTCCATGAAAATCCCGTTCGCTCCCGCAGCAACAGCCGATCTGGCCAAGGGCGCAATGTAGGAACGGTCGCCACCCGAACAGGCGTCCCCGCGGCCGGGTAACTGCGATGAATGTGTCGAGTCAAAGACCACCGGCAGGCCGAAGCGCTTCATGCGAAGTATGGACCGCATATCCGCTACCAGATCGTTGTACCCGAAACACGCGCCGCGTTCGGTGACAACGATTCTGTCGTTACCCGTGCTCAGGATCTTCTTGATGGCATGCTCCATATCTTCCGGAGCTTGAAATTGTCCCTTTTTTATATTGACCGCGCATCCTGTACGACCTGCAGCAAGGAGCAGGTCCGTTTGGCGGCTGAGAAAAGCCGGTATTTGGATCAGATCCAGGACAGTCCCCGCGGCGACGGCCTGATCCGGGGTGTGAATGTCAGACGTTACCGGCAAACCGGTCTGTTCTCGTACAGTCTGAAGGATTTTCAGGCCGCTCTTCAAGCCAGGACCTCTGTAGGATTCCACGGATGTGCGATTCGCCTTGTCAAAGGATGCCTTGAAGATAATGGGAATCTTGTGCTCCCGACGGATACGTGCGAGTTCGCTCGCCACGAGAAGAGTCAATTCCTCGGATTCAATGACGCATGGACCCAGAATGAAAAACAGATCCTGCCCTTCTCCTAAACGATAATCCCCCACAGTGACCGTGCTGCCGGCAGCCATCAGGTTCATATTCCTCTCTCCGTTATGAAAAATGACAAAATGAAATCACTTCCGACGAGCACCCAAGGCTGAGGATACTGCTTGCGTGTTGGCAGGCCAATCCCCCAAGGCGGGAATCGTCTCCTCGTCGTCTGCTAGGCAAGTTCGGGAGGCTGTAGCAGTTCTCGAAAATTCTGTCGGATTCGTTCACGACTTGCCCACATTCCCACCATGCAATCATGTCATTGCGTGGAGTGGAACGACGAAGCAATCTCAGTCTTGGTCAGTTGGAGATTGCTTCGGGCTTTGCCTTCGCAATGACAATCTGTCAATCTGTTCGCGTAATCGAAACCGACTTTACTTTCGAGAATCCCTATAGAAAGAAAAGAACCGCCAACTATCTACACCTGAATTCCCGCTCGTTTTCGACTGTACTCCAGACATGCTCCGATATACGATGCGAACAGGGGATGCGGGTCCATGGGTCGAGATTTGAATTCCGGATGGAACTGGCATCCCACGAACCAGGGATGATCGGCATACTCCACGAGTTCCACCAGTTGGCCGTCCGGTGATAGTCCGCCGGGCTTCAGACCCTGTTTTTCGAGCGCTTCCCGGAACTTCGAATTGAATTCATAGCGGTGGCGGTGACGCTCGTGAATCACGGAAGTGCCGTAGATCTCGGCACATTTGCTTTCGGGCGTCAGAACGCATTCATATGTCCCGAGTCTCATGGTGCCGCCCTTATCCGTGATGATCCTCTGCTCTGCCATGAGGTCTATCACGGGATAAGGAGTAGCAGGGTTGAACTCGGTAGAATTCGCTCCAGTCATGTTGCACACATTGCGAGCGAACTCCACTACGGCCATCTGCATCCCCAGACAAATCCCGAAATACGGGATCCGATTCTCCCGGGCATGCTGAACCGCCCTTATCTTCCCTTCAATTCCCCGGGACCCGAATCCTCCAGGCACGAGGATACCGTCCACCTCGTCGAGTTCTTTCCCGATCCCGCTCTTTTCAATCATCTCAGAATCAATGAACGTCAGATGGACTTTCGCGCTGTTGTGGACACCTCCCGCAAAAAGCGCTTCGTTGAGGCTCTTGTACGATTCGCGCAGGTCCACGTATTTGCCCACGATACCTATGATGACGTTATTCTTCAGTGACTTGACCCCTTCCACGAAGGAAGTCCATCCGTCCAGCCTTGGCGCACGGGTCCAGATGTTCAGGATTTCCACTACCTTCTGATCGAGTCCTTCTTCGTGAAATTTCAGAGGAACTTCGTAAATGCACTCCACGTCCTCGGCTGCAATAACCTCTTCCGGCCTCACATTACAGAACAGGGCAATTTTTTCCTTGATTTCACGGGTAATCCGCTTCTCGGTTCTGCAGATAAGGATGTCAGGTTGAATTCCTACTTCCCTGAGCGCTTTGACGCTGTGCTGGGTCGGTTTCGTTTTCACTTCGCCGGACGCTTTGACGTACGGCAAAAGCGTAAGATGGATGTAGAGCACGTTTTGCGGACCGAGATCCGCCCGCAACTGGCGTATGGCTTCCAGGAACGGAAGACTTTCGATGTCGCCCACTGTTCCGCCCACTTCGACAATCGCCACGTCAACCCCGTTGCCGAGACTTCTGATTTTAGCCTTTATTTCATCCGTAATATGAGGAATGACCTGGACCGTAGCTCCCAGATATTCTCCCCTGCGCTCTTTTTGAATTACCGCGTCGTAGATCTGCCCGGTGGTAAAATTGTTCTTCTGGCGCATGATCGCGTGAGTGAAACGCTCATAGTGCCCGAGGTCAAGATCGGTTTCCGCTCCGTCCTCGGTGACGAAAACTTCGCCGTGCTGAAACGGGTTCATGGTACCCGGATCCACATTGATGTAAGGATCCATCTTTAACAGAGTAACGGTTAAGCCCCTGCACTCCAGCAACGCGCCGATGCTTGCAGCAGACAATCCCTTGCCCAAAGATGAGAGCACTCCACCGGTAATAAATATGAACTTTGTGCTTTTGTACATGAGCTGCTCCGAATTTCTTATGACCATGAGGAGTTTGCCGGAAATTTCCTCCATAGTGTAACCACAATCCGCAGATAATCAACTCGCCCAACTATCACAACCGGCCACGATACCCAATACAGCGGACGCGGAGCTCATTAATTCAATGAAATGAACGATTCGCAGAAAAACAACGGGGGTAATCTCTACCGGATACATCTGAAAGTCAAGTCAAGTTTCAAAAGGCGCAATAGAGTAGAAAAAAGACCTGTTCCGTGGCTCGAAGGCAGAAGATGGGCCTGAGACGAATGTGGGATCAAACGAGTACGTTCACCGGCATGCCTCCTACGCCGCAAACGGCGCGGCCTGACCTGTATATTGCGTTCCGGTGATGTGACAGCTGCCCCGAATACTGCTTCTGTTCACGCACATCGCCATGAAATTTTCTCCCGGCAATGCCCGACCATGAGCGTCTATGTGGTGTCGGTTCATGTCATGAGCGGCTTGAAATTATTCGGGCACGACCGTATCCAAGATCGAACCAACGGCGAGGTCCGTCACGGAGTGCGAGCCGGGGCAATCCACCTGCGATCCTACGGACGGCAGCTTCCACTTCGTCCCGGTGTTCGTGAGATGAAACATGTTATACGGATTCGCTTTTTTACAGGTAACTCGATTCTGGGCGCAGGCTGGGGGCTCTCCTTCGCTGCGGACGACGCAGAGCCGTCTCATCACTTCGCTGAGGACAGCCCCCAGCCCTGCAATCTCATAAATCTTATTGCGAATGCGTATTACTCCGATCGGACAAGATACGGCAGGTGCAGCGTCACCGTTTCGGATCGAATGCGCACTGTACCGAAATCGGCCTGCAGCGCGTTGTAGCATTTGGTTTCAAATACATGAAATTGGGGAGGAACTTCATGCAAGAAATTCCTCCCCAATCTTACTGAAAGCGCATTCGTATTACAGGTTCTCTTGCCGTACACGCGGCGCGTGTACGGACTTCGTGCCCGGGAATTGTCCACGGATCGGTGAAGGTGCCGTATGGATCACACAAGACCGGGTATCTTCACCCCTGCCTCCGCAGGCCGAATCATACTCAGGGCATGCTTGTATACCAGTTTTATGTCTTCAGCATCCTCTATAATTATGCAGAAGCTATCAAAGCTGCGAACAAACCCCTTGAACGAATCGCCCGACAAGAGCAGAGCTTCGACTTGAATTCTTGCTTTTCGGACCTGATTGAGAAATTGATCTTGAATATTAAAATGAGTCTTAGGCATTTCCGCACCCCCGTGCAGTAATCCCCGAATGCACGCGTCCCTTGGAGCGACCACCCAGGGGAAAAAAATCTCGAACCGTCAATCAACGTCCGAGAAAATTATCAACTACCGACCCGACATCCTCTCGTTGTTCGGGTCCGATCCACAAAACCTCGGGTTCGGAACGAAACCAGGTGAATTGCCTTTTTGCGTATCGCCGGGTATCTCTTTTCATGAGGCCAACCGCTTCCGGAGTATCTACTTCTCCGGAGAGAATCATACCCGCGTGCCTGTACCCTAGAGATTGCATAG
>Ga0187785_10000257_pt1 | contig 20424 bp, 19 predicted proteins | sample 0815_BV2_4_20_MG_FD_132466 | JGI IMG/M metagenome (GOLD analysis project Ga0187785, IMG submission 132466) | Tropical peat soil microbial communities from peatlands in Department of Meta, Colombia - 0815_BV2_4_20_MG | ecosystem: Environmental > Terrestrial > Soil > Wetlands > Peat | place...
ACGAATGTCCATGATACCAAAACCCGGTTTTATAATCCTGATTGGCTGCCTACTTCTTTCAGCAGGGTGCACCCAGCCATTCGCTGCCGGGAACCAGACAACCGCAGGTCAAACAGCCGTGCTCTCACCGTCAGCAACCTATCGGGCGACCATCGCACAACCGGAGGAATCGGCAGCGCTGATCCACATGGACACCGATATCTACAACATCGGCGAAGTTGTGGAACTCACGGTTACCAATGATAAGAATTATGATCTCACCTGCACGAACAACCCGCCTTCCTTTTCCGTCCGCTACCAGAAGGGAAACGGCCAATGGGTTACCCGGATGGGAACGGATAATCCCCCTCCCGGTAACGAGAGCAGGCTCCGGCCCGGGGAATCAACCGAAACCTACCGCTTTGTAACTACCGGCTGGGACCCGGGCCGCTACCGGATCATCTCGGATTGCGGCGTAGCACGGGAGATCCTGATCCGTCCCGTACCTTCGCTCACCCCGACACCTCCGGTTTGCCCTCCTGCAACGAACACATCCCCGTGGATCCGGATCACCCCGTTCAGCGACCAGTACGCCAATAACCCGTTCACCATCGCCGGGACAACCAGCCTCCCCGCCGGTGATAAACTGCAGTACGCGATCTTTTCCCTTGGCCCTGACGGAACCGCAACGCCTGAGAAACTGATCTCGTCATCCACGGACATCTCCCCGGGGAGCTGTGGGACCAACACCTGGTACGTCGAAGGCGAGGTTCAGGTCCCCGGGATTTACTTTATCGGGATCTCCGACAGTGCCAATACGATCTCGGCAGTAAAGCGTTTCGCGATCATGCCGTCTGCACCAGTTCCCGGTACCGGAACCCTCCTACCTACACCAGCTCCCCCCGGCATCACGACCGGACGTTCAGGATAATACGTTATGCCCTCCAGGATTCTCCCCTGTTATTTACTGAGCATTGAACCAGAGGATCCGCTCCGGTTCTCCATCACGGAGTTGCGGTCCATCCTCGCTGCACAGCTGGCCGCATATACTGCTCTTCAACCAACCGCCACTAGTGGATGGATTCACCGGTACCCGGTAGTCCAGATCAAACGGGTGAAGACTAAGCTCATCGCCCTCGGTCTCGGCCAGGGTGCAGGATTCCTGCACGATCTCACCCGGGGACAGGGTTCACTGGGAACTGGTTCACACTCCTGCAGGATTGCATTCCGCGATCCGGTCATCCGGCAGGAGCGCTTCGGCATTGCCGGAACCAGCGCGGAGTATGCGTTCCAGACTCCCTGGCATGCCCTGAACCAGCAGAATGCCAGAAAATTTTATGACCTGAAGGGAAAGCCTGCCCGGGATACCTTCGTGCTGAACCTGCTCCATGCCCAGCTGAACTCCCTGGCCAAATCCCTGGATTATCCCCTCACGGAACCCCTGTCCTGCACAGCAAAGATTCGTTTTTTGATGGAACAGGACGGCGGTGAGAGGAATATTGTCTTCCTCGGCAGGTTCCGGACCAATCTCTGCATCCCGGATTACTTCGGTATTGGCCGGGATGTCTCGCTGGGGCACGGGACGATAAAGCGTATTACCGACCCTGAAAAAGAGTATACCGGAGAACCCTGATGAAAGAAGCCCTTCTCGTCATCGATGTCCAGAACGAATATATTACCGGAAAACTGCCCGTAACCCATCCGGCAGGAAGTCTTGACAACATCCTGAAAGCCATGGACTGGGCACATGCCGGCCATATTCCGGTCATTGTAATCCAGCACACTAACGTGGCACCGGAATCACCGACCTTCAGGAGGGGAACTCACGCCTGGGAACTCCACGATGAGGTCAGGAGGCGTCATGCTGATGTGCTCATAGAAAAGAACCTGCCCGGGAGTTTCACCGATACCGCACTTGGGACGTGGCTGCAGGACCATTCGGTTGACACGGTCACTATCGCAGGCTATATGACCCAGATGTGCTGCGATACTACTGCACGGCAGGCATTCCACCTTCATTATGCAGTGAATTTTCTCTCGGATGCTACCGGGACTCTTTCCATATCAAACCGGGCCGGTTCTGTCAGTGCCGAAGAACTCCACCGTGCTATCCTGGTTACCCAGCAACAGAAATTTTCCCGCGTCTTAACGACTGAAGAATGGATTATGGAATTCTAGAACCTGACCAGGCACTGGATCCATTTTTACCGACTGCCGATCAGGAAATGACGTATTCGTGAAGAAATCCGTCTCCTGCGAAAACACCTTTGAACCCTGCAGGTCTTACCTGAATGACAAAAATCGGGTTGTGAGATGGTTCGCGGGAACCTGTTCAGAGAGCCTCCTCCCACCGTTTCAGCGGGGCATGGAGGTAACTAAGTTTCGTAAGAGCGTTTTTTCGGTCATTGAATTCGATCCTGATCCCCGAAGGAAGCCTGACCGGGACAGCGTTATCCTCCCAGACGAAGGGGGACAAGCTACCGGGACCCTCGTCACCCCAGCTTTACGGACAATTTGCGAAGGGAAGACCGGTATATGCATCACAAAAATTTTCTCATTTCTGCCATCTGCGGCAACACGAGGAGCGGCACACAAGGGGATATACGATCCAGGCCAGGCCAGCGGACCGGAACCCTGCCGGACTTTTCACTTTTGCAGGTGAAGACTCACTCAACAAAAAGAGGCACGTCCCGGAACGCGACGGCATCAAAGACTCCGCGGTCCGTGACACGGAGTTCCGGGATGACCGTGAGGGCAAGGAACGAGAGGTACATGAATGGGTCGGCAATACCTTCCATCAACCCGGTAGTTCTGGTGAGTTCTGTCAGGCGGGCTGCTACCTGTTCGGCCGGCAGCGTTGACATCAACCCTGCACAATCGAGAGGCAGGAGGGTCCGGGTAGTTCCTGCAACCGCGACCATGGCACCCTTTACCCTGATCACTTCATCGATTGCACGAAGGATCTCGGCATCGCTCGTACCAACTGCAATAATATTATGGGCATCGTGGGAAACACTGGAGGCGATAGCGCCGCACCGGAACCCGAAGCCGTGGACGAGTCCAATCCCGCAGGGTGCCCTGCGGTAGCGGTTGACAACGACAGCTTTCAGGATGTCACGGTCCAGGTCGGGCAGATGACTGCCGTCAACATCATAATAAGCAGATTCCGTCCGGATCTGGAGAGGGACAAGGGCGATTACCCGGGCCCTGCCACAACCATCGATCCGCAGGGACCCTGGGGAGGGAGTCGTGCACCCGAACGATTCCGGGGGGGACGGGGAAGTGACACGTTGTCCGGCAGATACCTTAGTCCCGGCCCTGAATACGGAGAGAATGGTAACCTTCTGCGGATCATCGATAACACAGAAATCTGCCCGGCGGCCTGGCACGAGCGCCCCGCGGTCACTGAGGCCGAACCTCTCGGCAGGAGAGAGTGTTGCCATCCGCAGGGCAAGTTCCGGGGGGAGGCCGCAGCCGATTGCCCGGCGGATGCAGCGGTCGATATCGCCTTCCGCTGCCAGCAGGTCGGCATGGCTGTCATCAGTGGCAAAACAGCAACGGGATACCGTCGCCGGGGTTACCAGCGGGACAAGGCTCCCGATATTCCGTTCGGTGGAGCCTTCCCGGATAAAGATATACATCCCGGCACGAAGTTTCCCGGCAGCCTCGTGAAGGGTGGTGCATTCATGGTCGCTCTGGAGCCCGGCGAGGCAATAGGCATTGAGATCCCGCCCGGTGAGGGCAGGGGCATGACCGTCACGGATGGGGGAAAGGTTCAGTTTGGCCGTTATGCCCGGGTCTCCGGCAAGGACACCCGGGACATTCATCATCTCGCCAAGACCGAGAATTCCTTCCTTCGCTATGAACGGAGCGAGATCACGCGCTTCCAGGACCGCCCCGCCTTTGTCCAGGGGTGTTGCGGGTACGCAGGATGGGAGGAGATACCGGATATCGATGGCAGCTCCCTCCCTCTCAGCCAGCATGAATTCAATGCCCCGGGTACCGGCAACGTTGGCTATTTCATGAGGATCCGCGATCGCAGTCGTTGTCCCGTGAAGTGCTGCAAGCCGGGAATATTCACGGGGGGTCAGCAATGAACTTTCGATATGGACATGGGCATTGATCAGCCCGGGGACGATGAACCGATCCTCAAAATCGTACTCCTGAACACCGGAGTATTCCCCGATGCCGAGTACGATGCCGTCCTTGATCGCGAGGCTTCCGGTATCCCAGGAACAGGTGAACGGGTTATAGATACCGGCGCACCTGCAGACAATGTCAGCCGGAATACTACCACGTGCGGCATCGAGGGCCTCTTTTCGGGAGGATGCCATCAGGTCACCAGGATATCCCGGATTCCTGCGCTCTTGCGGTCGTTATCACGTATCAGGTAGATAATGAGTTTATAGGAACCAGGATGCAGATTTCCGGGAACACTGACCACATTCTCACCGGGTTCCAGGAGGGTTGTTGTGTTCAGGACGGTGAATTCCTGCTGCCGGAAGTCCTTGATCTCATAGACGGTCACCTGGATGTACGTCTCAGCCGGTGCACCCGTGTTGCTGATATGGATCCTGATATTCCCATCGGCATAGGATGTTTCACCAATCGCAAACGCAATGCATCCTGCCAGCACCATCAGGGTACACAGGAGGATGAAAACAGCGGACAGAAAGCGGGGACCCGACACCATTAATCAAATGTAAGATCCGGTGAACATAAACTTATGGAGAAACGAGGATGGAGGAAAATAAGCGACGGTACTTTTCCTTTAATCCATGCACTGGTTCTTTTCAGCATCCAGTTGCCTTGTTCATTCCACCGATCAGAAGAAGGGATCTTTCCGGAACGATGTTGATACGATCTCCGGATAAAAAATCGTGACGTGTTGTCCTTGATAAGACCTGATAAGGACACGATTTTCCGATTATTTCACAAAATGACAGAGAATTATCGGGTTCCCCGGAAATGAGAATCAAATCCTACAAAAAATTGTGAAATAACACAATATTTCTGTTAAAACAAAAGAGAAGGTTCTTATATAATTAATAATTAAAAATTCATTCAGGAGATATCATTACCACCATTACCTTTTCTCACCATAAAGGCGGTACCGGGAAGACAACATCATGTCTTAATATTGCCGGCTTCTGTGCATTGGCCGGGAAGAGAGTACTGGTTGTCGATTGTGACCCCCAGGCAAACGCTACCGTCGGCCTCGGGTTCACACCGGAGAACGCCGGCAGGAACATGTATGACGTGTTCATGAGCGGGATTGAAGGTCTGCCTGAAACGAGGATCCAGGACATCATCAAGAAGACTGGTTCCGGCATCGACCTTGCCCCCTCCCATCTTGACCTTGTCGGGGCAGACCCGTATCTCTACCGGGTGAAAGGGAGGACGGGCATCCTGATGCGGGCCCTCATGGGAGTGAAGGACCGGTATGACCTGATCCTGATCGATACACCGCCCAGCATCGGTCAGCTGGTCATCAACGGTCTTTACGCAGCCGATCATATTGTTGTCACGCTCGATTCGGGCACCTTCGCCCTCGATGGTATCTCAACGCTTGCAACGATCTTCAGTGATATCCGGGAAGATCTCGGGAAGGATATCCGGATGGATCTGGCCATTGTCACACGGTGGGGTGAAGGTCTCGCGAAAGAATGTCCGAAGACTGATGAGGGAAAGAAAGACCTTCTCTCGCTTATCAGGGACATCTTCTCAAAGAAGCCGGAGCCGACCCCCGAAGACCTTGAGAGGATGAAGGAACAGAAGACCGAACATGAGCGGCTCCTCGCGATGATGGCTGAAGTCAGGCAGGAGTTCTCTTCCGTGTATACCGTCCCGTACTCCCCGATGGTATACGAGTCCCAGAAGAGGGGACTCCCGATCTCGCATTTTGCTCCCGAAAGCAGTGCAGGTGTGGCGTACAGGGAAATTGCAGATGAGGTGATGAGATGGATTTGAAGGAAATTGAAAGTATTCTGGCGAAGACCCGCGAGGGGGATTTTTCTGTCCGGGTAGATGAGACCAAAGTCGTGACTGAATGCAGACCGCTTGCCCAGATGGTCAACAGCACGCTTGAAAAAGCTGCCGAGGCCAAGGAGCTGAAACGCCGTGCAGACACGATGATCAATTACAACCCCATGGCCATTGCGATCCTGCGCAAGGACAAAACCCGGATTCATATCAATAAGGCTTATGAAAAGACCTGGCGGGGTTCACGGGACGAGCTGATGAAGAAGAAGCTCACGGATTACGACATCACGATCCTCTCCGGCGAGCATTTTTATGCCTGTTTCGAGACGAAACGGCTTTCCGTCACTGAATGTCTCGTGAAATTCCCGGACGGGGTGAAAAAATACCTCACCCTTAACGCCATCCCAATCCTCGACAAAAAAGGCGAGATAGACGGGGCATTCTATGTCTGGGTGGATCTCACCGACCTGCATGAGAAGATGGATGCGGTCAAGAAAGTGGAGCAGCGGGTCGACCGCATCATCCAGGAGAACCCGTACCCGCTCTTTACGATCGATGCCGATCTTGACGTCAAGATCTCCAACCAGGCATTCCTGAAGCTCTCCGGTTACTCAAAAGAGCGGGCTTCGACACTCTCGATGAAAGATTTCAAATTCGTCAAGAACAAGGGAGCCAGTGTCGAGGGCACCATCAAGTCCAAGAAGCGGAGCGAGGGCGAATCGACCATCGAGTTCCCTGCCGGGACCTTTATCCTCGAATGGTACTATATCCCCCTGCTCGATTCCGAAGGGAATGTCGAAAGCCTGCTGGTGGTCTATAACGATATCACGGACCGGCGGAAGAAAGAGGCTGAAGTCAAGCAGCTGATGGAGGACTCGAAGAAACGGGCCGATGACCTTTCGGCAAGCGCCGCGGTTCTGGAAAACGGGTTAGCACTCATCGCGAAGGGCGACCTCAGCTTCAAGGCACCCGTTGCTGAGGGCGACCCCCTCATCAAGCTCAAGCAGGACTATAATGCGGCAGTCGTGGCGATCAAATCGGTCATGGAAGAACTTGAGAAGTCAGTCAGGCAGCTGGAAGTCACCACGCAGGACACGAGCAAGAGCACAACGGAGATCTCCAAGTCAACCGAACAGGTCGCGATCCAGACCCAGAAATCCGCCGACGGGGCAAAGAAACAGCTCGATGAGATGGACAAGGTCGGCAAAGAGATCTCTGATCTCTCCGCCTCCATCGAAGAGATTGCCAGCACTTCACACGACCTGATGGAGCACGCCCAGAAAGCTGCAACTGAAGGCAACCAGGCCGCGGAACTGGGCAAGATCGCTACGTCGAAGATGAAGACCGTTGAGAAGATCTCCGGCGAGAGCGTGAACGAGATTACCGCGTTGAATGCCCAGATGAAAGAGATCTCGAACATCGTCAAGATCATTGCCGATATCTCGAGCCAGACAAACCTGCTCGCCCTCAATGCAGCCATTGAAGCAGCAAGGGCCGGGGAACACGGCCGCGGGTTTGCTGTCGTTGCCGGGGAGGTCAGGAACCTGGCCGGCGAGTCGAAGCGGGCGACAAACAACATCGAGGAACTGATCAGCTCCATCCAGAACAACAGCGACAAGACCGCAACGGCCATCAAGACCTCCCACAACGAGATCCAGACCGGTATCGAGAGTGTCAACAAGACCATTGAGGCCCTCAACCGGATTACAACGGAATCGAACGTGGTTTCGCAGGGTGTCACGGAGATCACCAAGGCAACCGAAGACCAGGCAGAAGCCACCACCCGCGTCATGCAGGGTATGGAACAGTCCAGTACCCTCACCCGGGAGAACCAGGAACGGATGGAGGACATGGCCGCATTAGCCGAAGAGACCAGCGCCTCGACCGAAGAGATCGCGAGCGCCTCCGCCGAGCTCGCCCAGATGGCAGAGCGCCTGAAAAAGATGATGGAACATTTCAAGCTGAGGTGAAGGGATGACCGCTACGGTTGATGTAGTGGAGTTCGAACTGGGCGGCGAGCGGTATGCGCTTGACATCCAGCTCGCACGGGAGATCGTGGAGATGATCCCCATTACCCCCATCCCGCGGGCGCCGCCGTATATCTCCGGCGTCATCAATCTCCGGGGAGAGATCACCAATATCATGAACCTCAATACACTCCTCGGCCTCCCGAACCAGGAAGTGCGGGACAACCAGAAGATCATTGTCCTGGTTCCCGAGGCAGCCGGGGGGAGCAATGTCGGCATCATTGTCGATGATGTAAGCAGCGTGCTTCAGATCACCGAATCCGATATCGAACACATGGGGGAAGGTTTCGCTTCAGAATTTTCCTCGTTTGTCAAGGGGATTATCAAGATCCGGAGCGACGACGCCGAGAAGAAGAACAAGAGCCTGATCATCTGGATTGACATGTTAAAGGTCCTCAAGGACCTTGCAAACCAGTAAGAATACAGGTGAGGTAAACGTGGTAAACCGGCAATCTGCAACCAGGGTGGACAGGAGAGAACCATGAACGGACGACCAGGGAGGAAGGCATTATTTTCCGGGGCGCCTGGCCCTTCGCCGGCACAGGCATCAGAGGAGCTGGCAGCGCATGTACGGCAGCTGAACGAGGAGATTGCGGCTGCACTCTCAGGTGCAGTTGCAGGGAAACCCGCACCTTCGCTCGAACCCTCGCGGTTCGGTGCGGAATATGCTTCCCTTATCGGCGCAGTCAACGCCACACTCCCGCGGCTGAAACCGGAGAAAAGTATCGTACCGGAGAAAGTCCCGGCAGCCGCGACGGGCAGGGCGGTCCTGGAGTGTGAAAAGACCATTGCCGAACTCGAGCACCGTCTTGAGATCATGGTAGACCGGAACCCGGTTCCTATGCTGCTTAGCACGCCGGGATTTTCGATCATCGATGCCAATGAAGCCTATGTCCGGATGAGCGGTATCCCCAAAAAGGATCTGCAGAATGCCTCCCTTGCTGATTTCCGGCTCCTGAACCAGAGCGGGGAAGGTGCAAAGGTCGCCCTGAAGGAACGCAGGCGTTCGTTTGGGGAAGTGACTGTGGAACTTCCCTCCGGGACCCACGTGCTTGAGCAGTACTGCATACCGGTAGTCGACGGGGACAACACGGTAACAACCCTGCTTTTCGTTTACACTGATGTCACAGCCCAGAAGAAAAAGAACGAAGAGATTGAACAACTCAGGCACCGTTCCGAGACCATCGTCCAGCAGAACCCCATGCCGATCATCCTGGTCGACACTTCGTTCCATATCCGGGTCGTTAACGAGGCTTACATACAACTCAGCGGCCTTGGAAAGGCAGAACTCCTGAAGATGACCCTCCACGATTTCAGGGTCCTCGACCAGAGCGGTGAAGGACTGAAACAGGTTATCCTGGAAAAGCGCCGGAGTATCGGTGAGGTCACCGTTGAATTCCCCTCCGGGGTCAAACGCCTCCAGCAGTTCGGGATTCCAATCGAGGATCCCCATGGTGCGATTACCACGATCCTGATCGTGTACAACGATATCACGGAAGATCGCCGGCAGATGGAGGAGATACGCGAACTGCATAAGACCGCTGATACGATCGTGCAGCAGAACCCCATCCCGATGCTGATGACCGATCCCTCCTTCCGGGTCATTGAAGCAAACGAATCGTACGCAAAGATGAGCGGGATGGTTCGCGACCAGGTCATCGGCATGAGTGTGCGGGATATCAAAATCCTCGAGCAGAAAGGCGATGGGGCAAAGGTCGCAATCCGGGACAAAAAGCGGGCTTTTGGTGAAGTGACGGTCGAGCTCGCCAACGGGATCCACGCGCTCGAACAGTACGTGGTCCCTCTTCTTCACGGGGACAATGAGATTGCAAGCCTCCTCTTTGTCTACAATGATGTCACGGTGCAACGGAAGGATCACGAAACACTGCAGAAGAAGATGGAAGAAGCAGCCAGCCTGAAGCAGCGCTCTGACACGATCGTTAAGCAGAACCCGATGCCGATCATGCTGATGGACCCGTCATTCAAGATTGTCATGGTCAACGACGCATACATGACGTTGACAGGTCTCTCCAAGGAGCGCCTCGTGGGAACGAGTGCCCGGGACTTCAAGATCCTCGAACAGAGTGGTGAAGGTCTCAAGAAAGTCCTCGCTGAGAAGAAGCGGAGTACCGGTTCCATCAGGATCGAGTTCCCGACCGGCGTCCATGTTCTCGAACAGTACGGGATCCCGATGCTTGACGCGAAGGGGAACCTCGCGACGATCCTCTGCGTTTATAACGATGTTACCACCCAGCGGGAACAGGAGGCAAAGATTAAGGAGATGATGGACGCAGCGACGGCAAATGCGGAACTCCTGACACAGAGTGCCGCAGAGCTCCAGTCCGGCCTCTCACGGATTGCTGCCGGTGACCTTACGTACCGTGTCAGTGTCGATGAAGCCGATCCTCTGGTCAAACTAAAGGTGGACTTCAATTCCGCTGCTGATTCCATCCGGACGGTTCTTGCCGACCTGCTCACAGCGATAAAACATCTCGACCTGACAGTCAATGACACGATCAAGAGTACCGAGGAGATTGCCAAGGCGACGGAACAGGTCGCCATTTCCAGCCAGAAGGCAACCGACAACGCCAAGGTCGAGCAGGGCAGCGTTGAGAAGATCTCGAATGAGATCTCCGAGATCTCGGCTTCGATCGAACAGATTGCCAGCACTTCCCATGATGTCCTGACCCATGCCGACAAGGCATCGAAAGAGGGAGTCCAGGCTGCCGAGATCGGCAAGGTCGCAACGAACAAAATGGAGATCGTTGAAAAGATCTCGAAACAGAGCGTGGACGAGATCACTGCCCTGAACGAACAGATGCGTCAGATCACCAAGATCGTTAACCTCATCACCGACATTGCCAACCAGACGAACCTCCTGGCCCTCAATGCTGCTATCGAAGCAGCCCGTGCGGGAGAACATGGCCGCGGGTTTGCGGTGGTGGCTGGTGAAGTGAAAAACCTTGCCGGTGAATCGAAGCGGGCAAGCGGGCAGATCGAGACCCTCATCAAAGCGATCCAGGGAAAGAGCGAACAGACAGCAGTCTCCATGAAAAATTCATTTGAGGAGATCAAAGCGGGCATCGAGAGCGTCAACAAGACCGTGGAGTCCCTGAACCTGATCATCGCCGAGGCGAATATCGTTTCCATGGGGGTCAACGAGATCACCAAGGCGACAGAGGACCAGGCACAGGCCACCAATGCGCTCATGTCGGGCATCGAGTCCGTAACCCGTCTGACCCGTGATAACCAGCAGAGGATGGAGGATATGGCTGCTCTCGCGGAGGAGACCAGCGCATCCACAGAAGAGATAGCGAGTGCCTCGGCAGAATTGTCGGCAATGGCAGAAAACAGCCGTAAGATGATGGAAGAATTCACCCTTAATTGAAGGATCTGAGCGGCTTTCCTTTTGCTCACGAAGGAAGGCGGAGCTGAACCCTCCGGATCCGGACCGAGGATACCATGGACGATTTCGCAGTACTAAAACGCTACATTGAACAGACACTGAAGATCCAGTGCGGGAACTACAAGGAAGACTACATCAAGCGGCGCCTGCTTTCCCGCATGCGTTCCACCAATACCACCAATTATGATGAATATTACAAATACCTGAAAGAAAATCCACCGGAACTGGAAATCCTGCGAAAGGCCCTGACCATCAACGTGACGGAATTTTTCCGTGATGGCGATGTCTACGAATCCCTGAAAAAGGATGTTCTTCCCGATCTCTTCCGGCAGAGAAAACGACTCCGCATCTGGTGTGCCGGTTGCTCAACCGGGGAAGAGCCATACTCCATCGCCATGATCCTCTCCGATCTCATCGCCCAGAACAAGGACCTCTCGGCACAGATCTATGCGACCGATATCGACAAGATTGTCCTTGCCAGGGCACAGGAAGGAATATACAGCCCCAAGGCGATGACCAAACTCTCCGAGGCGCAGATCCACAGGCACTTCACCAAACTCCCTGACGGCAACTACCAGGTGAAACAGCACCTGAAGGAGTTCATCCGTTTCCGGCCCCATGACCTGATGAGCGGTGTCCCGGTCTCGCGGTGGCTGGATCTGATAACCTGCAGGAACGTGACGATCTATTTTACCGAAACACAGAAAGATGATCTTGCAAGGTTGTATCACGGGGCCCTGGTGGCTGACGGGTACTATATCATGGGCAAGACCGAGTATCTCGGGCGGAAGGTCGAGAACCTGTTCACGGCCAAAAACTCGGTCCAGAAGATCTTTGTAAAGAAAGAAGCCTGAACACGGGCTGCGGGAAATTTACCGTTATCTCCGGTTTTTAGCAGGCCTGTCCATAATTCCCGAAACTGTCTGCAAACCCGCCGTAACAATCAGTGGGCTTTCCGGCTGTCTTCATCCTTCGGCCGCCGGTCGAAACCTTCCGTGAGTTTTCTCTGGAATTCAGCGCGGGATGCATGCAGCTGGATCTGTTTGTAGACCGTGTAGAAGTTCACTCCTACGATAACGATAACGAGGAGAAGGCTGACCCAGAGCATCGCCCCTTTGGCTGAGAGGAATGCTGCCCAGAGCAGAACCACGAAGGAGATCAGGTAAAAGAGGACCCACATCCTGATTCCGGGCAACTCCATACACATCCTTAATCAGCGATTGCTTAATAAAATATCCGGCGGAGTCAGGAATTTCCGGAGTGATCAGATCTTTATTCCGGCCATGATACCTGGTGTCCCTTTTTGGGATTCACACATCCATTGACCCTAAGGCTTCAGCGGATTTTCGTGATGAGATCGGTACCATATCTTTCAGCATGGATTGGCACAAAGGGGGCATTTGAATTACCATACATCGCCTGGATGGGACCATACCCTTCGCACGAAATCCGTTCTCTTTTTGGCCGGAAAAATAGTAAACGACCGACCCCTGCAGGATAGTGTAAGGATTTTATTCGTGACGAAAACAAGGATTTCCAGGAGGAATTCCTGTTCTCCGATGGACCAGACAGGCCTTGTCTGCCCGGTGATGATTATTAAAAGGTTTATCGCGTAATAGTGAATGTGGAATCAGGGGATATCCTAACAGTCGCCGGGGGGCTCGTTATTGTCCTGGTCATTGCGTTGGTTGCAAATCCCTCCTACCTGCAGGGATTGACGGCAACCCCTCCACCGGTTACCACCACAATCAATCCCATAACCCCAATCACCCCAGTATTCACAACTCCAGCCGTCACAGAAATCCCCACGGTAACGGTGGCGGAACTGTCACCGCCACCGGCACCTCCCGTTGCGCCGCCCTACCGCATATTCTATACCGATAACCCATTCTCCTACCCGAACGTCAGGCTCCCCGAACAAATGGACACTATCGGGGAATCGGATATCCCCCGGCCTGGCGAGGATGTTGTCACTTTTGCATTCATCGAAGACACAAGGGGCGGCCTGACCCGCATCTTCTCAATCCCCTACCCGGTATGGGAAATGAACATAACGGTCAATGCGAGCCGGGCTCCTGGTCCCGGGAATTTCCGGATGGCACTCTGTTATGCAAAGAACGGTACCATCATCGATGGCGTCGAAGTCGTAAACCAGGGGACTGCCTTTAAACGGATCCAGACATCGAATACCGATCTGTACCTCATCATCAGCACGACATCGATCGACCATTACCGGATCGATTTCCAGACCGACCGGTCCTATTATAACCAGTACCGGCCGCCCGCCGGGACATAAAAGTGGGGAGGAAAACGATCCCCCGGACTTCAAATCCTCTCAATAATGACCCGGACGCGGTCACCGGCCTTCAGGTTGTGCCCCTTGGGGATATCGATATTGAACCAGAGGGCGTCGGGATTTTCCTGCGTAAGGTCCTGTGACATCAGGCAGTCCTTGCGTTCGTTGATATCAGCAACAAACTCAGTGGCTGATTCAATTTCCAGAATTTTGGTCATGATTCAAATGAACGTGGCAAAAAGGGATCAGATTGCACGAGGGGTTACCATCCACGTCGTGCTGTTCGAATAGCTCCACCGGATGATGTCGAGTTCCTTACAGATTTCGGCAAGGATCGCCATGTTCGTTCCTACTTCTTTTGGGGACAGACCAAGGTCTTTTGCAATATATTTGGATTTGAAATAGTGTTTGCCTTTGGTAATCCCAGAATTCAGGTAAAGAACGATCTTGTGCTGGGTTTCGTTATAGGTCTCACGTAACTTTTTTGTTGTTGACATGGTTACCTCAGCGTTAAAAACTCATATAGATCAACTGCTATATATAAATATCTAATTATCCTGCCAAAAATACAGTCTTATTTTTTCCACCAGACTGAAATTTCGACCAGAAAGAATATATTCGACATGCCCGCAGTGTAATTTTTTTATATACCCGGGTACTATGCATTTTTTGTCAATTGAGTGAAAATACAGGGGAATTCGGAAAAAGGGATTAAGATTCCGGTTATTTCTGGATTTCGGCGTCAGCAATTTTCTGGATGAGGGCTTCAAGCACCACATCGCGCATGCCTTCCACGAATTTTATGCTGCCAACGACCAGGTGCCCGCCCCCGCTGATACCACCACCCGGTATCTCGTTTTTGAGTTCCCTGACCATCCGGGGGATGTTCATCAGGACCCCCCGGGACCGGAGCACCGCAAAATCAGGACCGAACCCGATGGTCACCACCGGTTTTCCCGCATTCTGACGGCAGAGGCGGTCATGGACTTCGCCGGAAGTCTTGCCGGGAGGAGGGAAGGTGAACTTGTGGGCATGGATCTCGACATCGATGAGGAAGAGGTTTGCCTCGTTCTTCAGCACGCGGGGAACTACATGAGGCATGCAGGCGCTCATCTGGTCCTCGATCATCGTGTTTGCGCCTTCGACAAGGAGGCTGACAAGCCGCTGGTGCCGCTCGGTCCTGCCGGTGATGTTGAGGATATCCTTGATGATCTCCCTGCCGTCATTGAAACGAAGCCAGAACTGCTCGTAGTCCAGGGCAAGGGCAATGTCCTTGCAAACCTGTTCGGGATACTGGTCTTTTACGAGTGACAGGAAGCGGGCCCGTTCCGGTGCCTCGCTGCGGTCGCCGACTCCGGCAACGGCCGGAAGGTGACGGATAAGAGGTTCGACGCGGGGATTGATCAGCCGCGCAACTTCCGTGCCGAGCATCCCGGCAGTGATGCCGAAATCCCCTCCCACGTGGTACGGGTTGACATGGGCGAGAAGGTACTTATCGATGGTTGCGTCAGGGTGATGGTGATCGATCACCACGAACGGGATGTCGTAGACGCTTGCGATCTTGTATGCAGGCTCATCCTCTTCGGTTGATCCGTTATCGGTGAGGAGGACCAGCGGCATCTTCTGGCCGAAGCGGATGTGATCCTTGAGCGAGAAGTCAAGGTCACGGGTGATATCCTCGATCTCGTAGAACGGGGCTTTTGACGGAGCCCGCTTGAAGAGGAAATAATCCGCATCGTAGTCCCCGCCGCTCTCGCGGATCAGGGAAACCACGGCCTGCTCGATGGCAACAGCGGAGCAGATGCCATCGGCATCCGCGTGGTGGCGAAGGATGATGGGCTGGGAGGTGAAGACTGCTTTCCGGATAATCTTTGCAATCTTCCGCATCTCCGGCCGGAGCCGTTCCATCACATCGCTCTGGACCAGGAGGGGCACCGTTTCCGGTTCGGAACGGGCATCCAGGGCTTTTTCGATCCTCTCCCTCACGACGGCAGCTTCAGATTCCGAAAGGATCGACAGGAGATCCACTTCGATCTGCAGCTGGTTGTTCCGCATCATTACTTCCCCGATGACGCGGACGATATTGTTCAGCTCTGCGTCCGGGTAGGCACGGACACCCGCTTCGATGAATGCAGCGGCGTTCTGCGTACCGCTCTCATCGATGATCGTGAAGATCGTCGGGCCGCTGGTCTGCTTGATCTGGGCGATCTCTCCTTCGATAGCCACGGTCTTCCCTACCTTGCCCGGAAGATCGGCTATCCGTACGATCGTGGACTTTCGCTCGATATTCTGTACCTGGTAGACCTGGATCTGGACCTCCTCGAGATCGATATTGCCATTGGGGCGGATCTGGCGGACCCTGACAAGGACTGCGTCCCGCTCCTTGTGGTCCGCTTTCATGTTGCTCTTGTGGACAAGCCCCTTGATCCGGTCGTTCAGCTGAACAAACATGCCGAAATTGGCAAAGCCCTGCACCTTTCCCTGGTAGATGCTGCCTTCCTCAACGTCGGCAAGGTCGCATCCGGATCCCAGCCGGTAGACCAGGACATCGTTTACGTCGGTATTCTGCATCGTTCTTCTCTCCACACACAAAGCGTCCGTGCATATTGTTGCGATATGGTATTGGAATCGTCAACCCGGTAGCGCGATACTCTGCTGCTGTATGATCATCAATGGGTAGCTGAAGGTTTAATTTACTTGTTACCGTACGTGTCTGGGATAAAGGGCTCTCTTCCGTTGGCTAAAAAAAACGGTTGTTAATCCCTGAAGGCCACTTCAATCATATCGAGATCGTCAGGTGCAATGACAGGGCCGGTAAACGTTCCCTTCGCATCGTTGATATGGGCCTGGGCGTCCGTGTACCGGGAGCTGGTGTGGATCAGGACCAGTGTGCGGGCGTTCAGCATCGTGGCCGCCTCGCCGGCCTGGCCTGCCGTTGCATGGAAGAATTCTGCCCCGCGATCTGACTCCGATGCATCGTACGTTGCATCGTGGATCAGGAGATCGGCGTCATGGGCGATATCACGGATATCGCGGGAGATCGCACGTGTGTCGCCGGTGTACACGATTTTGCGACCGGGCCTTGGGGCACCCATCACCTGTTCCGGCCTGACTTCATGGCTTGTGTCTCCCGTGCCGGTCCTGACGGTTTCCCCGCGCTGCAGCCGCCCGAACAGGGGTCCCGGGGGGACGCCGAGAGCGATGGCCTGTTCGCGATCGAACCTCCCGGGGCGGGAGTCCTCTTCAAGGACAAAACCCAGTGCAGGAAGGCCGTGGTTTACCGAAAATGCCGTCACCGTGTACCCGTCAAAGCGGACCCACGACCCGTGGGCCATCTCGGTGCCCTCGATCGGGAATTTGAGGTTGAACCGGGCAACTGAGCGGAGGATCGTGACAAAATCTGCGATCCAGGCAGGACCGTAGATGGCCAGCGGTTCCGTCCTGCCATTGAAGGACATTGTCTGGACGAGACCGAAGATACCGAGGAAGTGGTCGGCATGCCAGTGGGTCACGAAGATGGCATCGACCTTGAACCCGCACCGGGACCGCATCATCTGCTGCTGGGCCCCTTCACCGCAGTCAAAGAGAAGCGTGTCGGAACCCCGCCGTACCATGATGCAGGGAGGGTTGCGCTGGGTGGTCGGGAGGGCTCCGGCGGTGCCGAGGAAATAGACCTGCAGGGTCTCGCCGCTCATACGAAAAACCTCCTGAAGGCTGCAAGGCTTGCCCTTGCTTCCGGCAGGGAACGGCCTTCGATGACAACGACACCGGTATAGTCTGAGGCGATCTTCTTCCCGACCGTCTCCCAGTCGATCGTCCCGGCACCGAGATTGAGGTGTTCGTCGGACATCCCATGATTGTCATGGATATGGATATGACGTGCCCGGCTCACGAACGGGAGGAAATCGTTCACCAGCCCCATGGTATTGGCATGGCCGAAATCGAATGTCATGCCGATCCCTTCGATCCCTTCGGTCATGCCGATCAGTTCCCCCGGTTCGCGGCAGAGGAACTCCTTAACGCCGATCATGTTCTCGAGGCATGCAACGACCCCGCGATCGGCGGCAAATCTCCCGATCCTCCGGAGGGCCTCCTTCTGGAGGTCCCAGACTTTCTGGGGCAGGAGCTTGCCCACCGGCGACAGGTAGCCCGGGTGGATCGTGATCCGGTCCGTGAGCGGGGCTGCATGCTCGATGCAGGTGCAGATTTGGCGGATCGATTCGTGCCAGATCGGGTCATTGAGCGTGGCAAGGTTCAGGTCGCCATAAGGGGCGTGCACGGTTACCCCGAGGTTTGTGCTGGCGAGGGTCTCCTCAATGCGCCGGAACGCTGCAGGATCGTCGAGCCGGTAGTTACCATCGCTGACGATCTCCCACCCGGCATACCCTGCCTCTCCGATCCCAAAGACCCACGAGATATCATCCCAGACTTTTGCCGACGATGAGAAATACGGTTTAATTGTCATGGGTCGCTCCGGATCCCGTCAAGCAGCTGGCGGACTTCGCGGGAGAATTCTTCCAGGGTACCATCGTTGCGGATGCAGATATCGGCGTGTTCCAGCGCATTCCCCAGGCCCCAGCCCAGCTCGCGGTCATCGCGGTTGCGGAGGGCATCCGCGGAGGTAAAATCATCCGACCGGGCCCGTGCAGCGATCCGGGCAAGCCGGTTTTCGAACGAGGAAGCTATACTGATGAGCCGGAACCCGGAAAACTGTTTCCGGAAGAGGCTCACTTCGGTATCGCCCCGGATACCATCGATGAGGACGAGGGGGGCGGACTGTTCCCTGATCAGGGGGATGCAGAGACGGGCAATGGCATCCATGCCATGCTCTGCCCGGAGCCGGTTCGCCGTTGCCCCGAAGTTGGTGTCGCTCGGTTCAAGACCCGCTTTCCTCACTTCCCGGCGGATCACGTCTCCCATGACGACGACAGGGATGCCCATCCCTGCTGCTATAAGAGAAAATTCACCTTTTCCGCTTGCGGGGAGCCCGACGACGCCAATCACTTTCATAGCTTATCTCTCCAATTTCCCGGGTCCGTATCCGCACGGTCCTCCCGAGCTCGTCAGCAATCTTCTTCAGTTCTTTTAGTGTCAGGGGAGGATGATTCGCCTGCAGATTTCGTTTTGTACAGATATATTCCCCATGGGTGATATCAGGTGCTGTCCGGTTGGCCCGGCCGATCTTGTGCTCTCCCTGCTGGAGGACGAACGGAATAGACCCGATCTTTTCAGAGATCTCCCTGATATAATCGGCATTCTCGTAAAATACCGTAACCACTACTTCAAACTCCTTCAGGCGGCCCTCACGGCCTGCTTTCCTGCAAAGGGCGATGGAACGGTCCACATTCTTCCGGTAATTCTCACCAGTCCCACATCCCATGCCAGGCTCAATGCCGGAAAACCCTTCCCATTGTGTTTTATAATCGAGCGCAATCCGGTCGACGAGCTGTCCATCGATCAGCGCGGCCAGGGTCTCCGGGAACATACCATTTGTCTGGAGGCCAACGGCAAGGCCCATTCCTTTCACCCGTTGCGCAAGGGAGACGAGCGCGTCCTTCTGGAGGGTTGGTTCACCCCCGGAGAAGACGACCCCGCTCACGTACGGGGCAGACTCCGTGATCATCAACATGATCTCGTCGATATCGCGATAATCCTCGCCTTCCTGGATGGCCTCGTTCTGGCAGTAGGAACAGCGGATCGGGCATCCCCTCAGGAAGAGGGTACAGACCGAGCGCCCGCGCCAGTCGATCGTTGAAAGCGGGACAAAACCCCCGAAGTTCACCCTGATAGGACCACCGTGCCGGAGTATTTTGGTACGGAGATTATTTGAGGATATGTACATGATTCTGTGCGGTGACCGGCCCGCGAGCTACCCCTTGACAGGGACCAGGCTGGACCGGTATTATTTCCTGCAGTCGATGTGCTCGTCTTCCGTAAGGATAACATCCATCCGGATATCATGAGCATCGGCAGGAAGGTCCGTGACTTCCTGGCAGGCAAATGCAAGGCCAATCTTAAGGAGGTGAGGGTGGGCTTCGAGAAACCGATCATAATACCCTGCACCGTACCCGAGGCGGTGTCCGCCCCGGTCGAACGCCAGCAGGGGTACGATGACCGTCCGGATATCACGGGGTTCGGCGGGGATCTCGTTCCCGATCGGTTCCGGGACATGAAACGTGCTCTCGACCAGGCATGCCGGGTCCGTGAGATACGACAGGCGCAGGGTCCGGGTGTCCTTCTGGATGATGGGGACGACCACTTTCGTTTTTATGCCTGCCAGGGTATCGATGACTTCCCGGGTAGATACTTCCTGAGGTTTCGAGACGTACACCAGGACAGGCCCGTCCTCTCCGATCATCTCAAGGAGGCGGTGACCGATGACTCTGCTCTTCTCGCGGATCATCTCCGGTGAGAGCAGGGATCGTCGCTGTCTCGCGGTATCGCGAAGGGTCTCCTTTTTTGGTCTGCACCTGGGGTCTGCCACCGGCATCACGTATACTGTATTTTTCTGCTCTTCCTTAATCCTGACGAAAAAAGATGGAAAGAAAGGAGGAGTATGTTAGAATTTGAAATGGCGGTTGACGATCTTGATGGCGCAGTAATCCCCGCACATCGTGCAACCGTCAGTGTCGGCTGGCATCCGCTCGGCACGTATTGCCTGGGCACGGGCAGGGTTCATGGCGACGGCAAACTGGCGGGCCCAGTCGAGGTCGCGCCGGGCATGCCCCATCTCG
>Ga0187785_10000258_pt1 | contig 20397 bp, 15 predicted proteins | sample 0815_BV2_4_20_MG_FD_132466 | JGI IMG/M metagenome (GOLD analysis project Ga0187785, IMG submission 132466) | Tropical peat soil microbial communities from peatlands in Department of Meta, Colombia - 0815_BV2_4_20_MG | ecosystem: Environmental > Terrestrial > Soil > Wetlands > Peat | place...
AATTCTCGGTGGTGAAGAGAGCTGCCCGCACGGGAATCAATCCCCGCACCAAGAAAAAGATAAAAATCAAGGCGACGAACGCCCCAAAATTCTCTGCAGCCAAGGCGCTGAAGGAAAAAGTGAAGTAAGGAGCTATTTCCGGCTGTTCGGGTCATGTGCATAGAGGTATAACCGGGCAGCTTTTTGAAATGTGCCTACTGCACTGATCCTCCCCATGGTTGGAGTCGGCCGCCGGAATCCCGGCACCACCGGGATGGAAACCGTTTCGGCACCAGAGGGGAGTTTGTCGTCTGGTGGTTATGATTGGTATCGTTCGACGCGGCCGGATCTATCTGTCGTTTCCGCCGAACTTAGGCATGTCGTCGAATCGTGACGGGGGAAAATGCGTGTAGCATTTTCCCCCGCAGCACTTCCGAGTCATCCTTCTCCCGGTATATCTCTACTCGGGGAGACCGCGTTTCAGCATCCGCCAATTCCCAGGTCATGATCTGCACGCCAGTCAATCTCAGTGAACACGCTTACGAATTTTTTCATGCAGCCGCTCGCCTGCGTACAGCTGAACTGCGTGCTTTCTACAGATCATCGTCCGGCATCCGCTGGAGCAGGTTCGAGAACTTCGCAGGCCTTTCCGGGTTCTTCTTCCGCGGATTGTTCCTGAACGCGGCCTGAGGGAATTCGTTTGACAACCAGAAACGCCTCCAATTTTTCCTGGTCTCGGTTCCACGTGTACTGCTTCAATTCGGTGAACGCGCCCGCATCGTCATACAAAACCACCCACCATTCGTCGTCCTTCACCGCGTAACACACCTTTATTTTGCTTACATGCTGGAAATTCTTCGCCAATTCGTGCGCGGCCTGCTTTACTTTTTGATCTTCCCATTCCCGTTTCCGGGCAGGGCGCGCAGCGCGTTCAGACTGCTTTTCAATGGACGGTCGAGACCCGGCAGCAGGGACTGGTTCCGGAGGCTCGTGCTGAACCTGAGGTTCAGCGATTGCGACGGATGTCTGTGTCTTGTCATCGCTTTCCGGCAGGTGCACCGGCGGCTCGGGCCGCGGCTGAGCTTCGGGGCCGGGCTGGGCAGGCGGCAGCGGCTGTGGCGAAGGGACGAATCGAGCAGCGGATTCGATGGCAGCCTCTTTTGGGTTTTGTTCGGGAATAACCGGTTTAATAAGACCGGACGATTGGACGGTCACAGTATTCACGGCAGGGCCGTTCTCTTGAGCCGTTCCTTCCGTTTTGAGCGTTTGTTGCGAAGGCACGATGCATCCCGCGGTCAAGACCGCGAATATTCCCAGGATCAGAAATAGTATTCTTTTTCGGCTTTGTTTAAGCATGATAGGCGTTCGGTTTCGATGTCAGAGAGAAACTCGAGATCCAAACGGAGCCGCTGCCGACTTCCGTTTTCAGGAGGCTATCATTACCCTGATTTGTCGTGGGCTGCTACAAAAAAATCAGATGACCCTTGTGGAGCATCGCTCCTGGGGCCGAATTTGCCTGTGTCACGGAAAGTATCCCACAGCCGTTTCCCAACTGAGCCGCGAAACCGATTCGCAACACTTAGGGTTTTTATCGTCCGGTGTTCCGTAATCATGTAGTATCACGTGAGAATTATCTTCGCCGTGTCATTGCGAGGAGTGAAACGGCGAAGCAATCTCGGTACTTAGAGGCAGAGATTGCTTCGCTGCCCTCGCAATGACGCCCTCCTTTTACTCATGGCTGAACATCCGTAGATACATTTCACGTCGGTTGCACGTTGACAACGTTCTTCACGCAATCTACAATTCTGATCCTTATCACCTCTTTTTCTAAGAATTATCGTTCGGTACGAGGCTCCCATGCACTATAAAATTGGCATCGACGTAGGGGGTACTTTTACGGATTTCCTTCTTACTCGGTCCGACGGGCAATCCCGGACGTACAAGGTGCTCTCCACTCCGAAAGACCCGTCTATCGCGACCATGCAGGGAATTTCCGAAATGGCCGAGGACGAGGGTCTGTCCTTGAAGAAATTTCTTCTAGCAGTGGACGTGATCGTTCATGGAACGACCGTCACCACCAACGCGGTCCTTACGTATAAGGGGGCAAAAACAGGTCTTCTCACCACCAGCGGTGTCCGAGACGCTTTGGAGATGAGACGCGGGATCCGGGAGGAGCAATACAACAACAGGTACACCAACGTACTTCCCCTCGTCCCCCGCTATCGCAGAATTCCCGTTGAAGGTCGGCTCGACTACGGGGGCCGGGAGGTAAAACCGCTGGACGAGGGAGAGTTACGGGCTGGAGCCGAATTTCTCAAAGAGGAAGGCGTGGAAGCAATTGCCGTTTGCTTCATGAATTCCTTTGCAAACAGGAATCACGAAGAACGCGCAGCCCGCATCATCAGAGAAATCATGCCGGATGCATATCTTTCCGTCTCCACGGACCTGCTTCCGTCCATACGGTTTTATGACCGCGTCTCCACGACCGTTTTGAACGCATATGTAGGTCCCATACTGAAGAAATATCTGGAGAGCCTCCTGGCGAAACTCGATGAAGCGGGCTTTCCCAACGTTCTCTTGATCATGCAGTCCAACGGCGGGGTTGTTTCTCCGAGAATCGCGATGGACCAGGCCGCTACCACTCTTCTTTCAGGCCCCGCGGGAGGTCCTGTTGCGGGAATCGTGTACGCGGGAATCCAGGATTACGTGGATGCCATCACCATGGACATGGGAGGAACCTCGTTTGATTGCGCGCTGATCAAGAACGCCAACCCCTTCACGACGACCGTGGGTGAAATCAACAGACTCAGGCTTGCCCTGCCCATGCTCAACGTGGTGACCATCGGAGCAGGCGGGGGATCGATCGGTTGGATTGACGAAGGCGGACTCCTGCGAATGGGGCCTCAGAGCGCTTCTTCGGAACCGGGGCCTGCCTGTTATTCTCTGGGGGGAGAGGAACCCACCTGCACAGACGCGGACCTGGTGCTGGGGTACCTGGATCCGGAGTTTTTTGCGGGAGGCCGGCTGCAGCTCAGCGCGGACCGGGCCAAAAAGGCCATTGAAGAAAAAATAGCCAAACGCATGGGTTGCGATCTGTACGAGGCAGCGGCAGGCATGTATCAGGTGATCAATGTGAACATGGCTGCTGCGGTGCGTGAGGTGGCGGTGAAGCACGGCCACGATCCTCGGGATTTTCCCCTGGTGGTTGCCGGAGGAGCCGGCCCCAACCACGCGTGCATGATTGCCCTGGAGCTGGAGAACCCGGTGCTCATCGTTCCCCGGGAGTCGTCCATTTTTTGTGCCGCTGGCATGCTCATGTCCGACCTGAAGCACAATTTCGTGCGGACATACGCGGTGAACCTGAGCAACGCTAATCCCCAGATTTTCGGACGTTTGTTCGAGCAGATGCGGCAAGAGGGGAAACAGGTGCTCATATCCGAAGGGATCAAAGAATCCGATATCGAATATCGGTACTCTCTGGATCTGAGGTACGCGAAGCAGTACCACGAAGTGGAAGTGGAGATTACGGGCCACGAGGTGGACAGATTCGACATTGCGTCCATGGCCAAGAAATTCCACCCGGCTCATAACAGGCTCTATGGCTACTCCCTGGAGGATCAAAAGACACCCATAGAGCTCATCAACATGCGTCTGGTGTGCATCGGACGGACGGAGAAACCCCAGTTCCAGCAACAGGAGTATGCGGGCGAAAATGCTTCCGGATCTTTCAAAAAGTACCGAAAGGCTTACCTTCCTCTGCAAAAGAACTTCCGTGAAGTGAGCGTGTTCGACGGACTGGCCCTCCAGTTCGGAAATCGCATCGAAGGCCCCGCCATTATCGAGCAGGTGAACACCACGACGTTTGTGGCTCCGGAATTCAACGTGCTTACGGATCGTTTCGGCAGTTTCACCATGTATCTAAAAGATCTAGAGGAAGAGGTGAAAAGGAGGATCCTGTCATGAGTAATGGAATAGACAAAGTTCTCGTCTCTATCCTCCAGCGGCGCCTCAAGTCCATCACCGAGGAGATGAGCATCGCTCTCACCATGACGACGCGCTCGCCGATACTGTGTGAGGCAAAGGACTTCGTAACAGGTCTGTACGACTCCCGGGGCAAAATGCTGGAACAGACTGAAAACCTCCCGATTCTCTCGTTTTCGTTGGGACCGGTATGCGAATACATCGTGAATTATTTCGGCCACGAGATCTATCCGGGAGACGTCATCTTCCACAACGACGTATTTTCCATGGGCAACCAGAACAATGACGTGGCGGCGTACAAGCCCATATTCTATGAAGGTATCCTGGTGGGATGGGCTGCGTGTAAAGGTCATCAGGCCGACATCGGCGGCGCGGTTCAGGGCGGATACAATCCTAACGCAACGGAAGTTTGGCAGGAAGCGCTGAGAATACCACCCGTGAAGGTGTACGAGCGAGGCAAGCTCCGCAAGGATGTATGGGATCTGATTTTTGCGAACATTCGACTGGATATCGTGGCAGAAGATATGGCCGCAGAGATCGGTTCGTGCGTGGTCGGAGAACGAGGGGTGCTGAAGCTCATCGAACGATACGGATTTGATGTGTTTGAAGCACACAAAGAGTATCTCTTCGACTCAACGGAAAAAATGATGCGTGCGGAAATCCGGACTATTCCCAGCGGTGTTTATCAAGGGGAGTCCACGTGCTATTTCGACGGGAAAAATCCCGGGTCGAAGTATCAAATCCGGGTGAAAATCACTGTTGACGGTGACGAGATCACATTCGACTACTCGGACACGGATGCTCAAACTCCCGGGTTTGTGAACGGAACGTACACGTCCAGCGCTTCGGCCACAATCCTCACGTTTCTCCAGATGGTGAACCCGAACATTCCTCACAACGACGGAATGGTGCGGCCTGTGAAGATAATCATTCCTCAGGGGACGATCCTGAATGCGGCATATCCGGCCGCCACAACATACGGGAATCATCTGTGCCCCAACAACGCGGACGCCATCATGCGGGCACTGGGTCCCGTCATTCCCGACAGGGTCACCGCGGAGTGGAACGAGCTTCTCTGTTCTCTTACGACGGGAACCGACCCGCGCAAGGGAACTCCTTACGTTGATATCGGATTCATGGGGCTCAAGGGAGGCTCCGGCGCGATCAAGGGTGTGGACGGATACGATCATATCGGCATGATCGATGCCTCCGGAGGAGTCCTTGACCAGGATTACGAGATGTTCGAACAGCAGACGCCGCATATGCTCGTCAAACACGAATATTGGACGGATTCCGCGGGGCCGGGTCAGTGGCGCGGAGGCCTCGGAGTTGAAACGGAATTTGTCATCGGTTCGGACCATACCAAAGTGGTGACGTTCGGAGACGGAGATGTGGAACCGGCACGAGGCGCTCACGGCGGATTGCCCGGAACGCTGAACAAGATTGAACTCACCTATCCCGACGGAACGCCCTACTTGTGCACCACGAAAGATCTGGTGGAGGGAGTCCCGACAGGAACCGTATACTTTCAGCAAGCGGGCGGAGGAGGAGGGTACGGCGATCCCTTTCTGCGTCCGAAAGAAAAAATTGCTGAAGAGGTCCGCAACGGAATCATATCCGTAGAAGCTGCACGAAAGCACTACGGAGTTGCCGTGGATTCGGAAACCTATGCGATAATCCAGGACGAAACCGATAAGCTGCGGTCGTCGCGACCCATTGCACAGTAGACGGGCGGTGATTGGTACTGTTGCGATATCACAAAGTAAGATTGGAGGGACCCTTTTGTAAAGGGTGTTCCTCTCAACCCGCTCCCGGAAACTGCGGTCCTTTGCGGCCTTGAGTGGCCCGGATCATCTGTTTGAACGGCTAGAGGGAATGACCCCGAAAACGCGAAGATTTGGGTCGGGCCGGGGTCTTGGAGTTTTTCATGCCCACATTCATGCCAAGTTATGAATCGTACGACGAACTTGCCGAAATTCAGCTGAACGGACTGAAATGGACGGTAGATCACGCGTACAACGGTTCGCCCGCGTACAGAAAAAAGCTGGAGGCTGCCGGAGTCAAACCTGAGGACATTAAAAGCCTCGACGATCTGGGGCGGCTGCCTTTCACCACGGCCGCGGACCTGGCGGCAGGCTATCCGTTTCCATTGCTGTCCGTACCCTTTTCTGAAGTGGTGCGGTTGCACGCGTCTTCGGGGACCACGGGAAAGCGCAAAGTGCTGTGTTATACCCGCAAGGACATAGAAGACTGGACCAATTTTTTTGCCCGCTGCTATGAAATGGCCGACCTCACGAACGAGGATCGAGTGCAGATCTGCGTAGGGTATGGCGTGTGGACTGCCGGAGCCGGCTTTCAACTCGGATGTGAAAAATTCGGCGCGCTGGCTGTACCCGCAGGCCCGGGCAATCTCGAAATGCAGATGGAATTTCTCATAGATTTCCAGAGTACCGTGATTGCCTGCACTGCATCAATGGGACTTCTTCTGGCTGAAGAAGTCGAGAGCAGGGGACTGCACGACAAATTGAACTTGAAAAAAATGATTTACGGTTCCGAGCGCAGCTCGGACGCTATGCGGCAACGCATAAAGGATCTCCTGAGACTTTCGGACATGTACGACATTCCCGGCATGACCGAATTGTACGGTCCGGGTACGGGGCTCGAATGTTCCGCTCACGACGGGATACACTATTGGGCGGACTATTTTATTCTTGAAATTCTCGACCCGGAGACCCTCGAGCCCGTTCCCGAAGGTGAAGTGGGCGAAATGGTGGTTACCACGCTCCGGAAGGAGGCCGTCCCCCTCATTCGGTATCGTACTCGGGACCTCACCGCGCTCAAAACAGAACCATGCCCCTGCGGCAGGTTGTTGCCGAGACATGACCGAATTCTCGGCAGGTCGGATGACATGTTCATCGTAAAGGCGGTGAATGTCTATCCCGGCCAAATCGACAACGTGTTGAGCACGGTGGACGGGATCGGCAGCGAATATCAGGTGGTGCTGGAGCGGCTTGACGGGAAAGACAACATGATCGTCCGGGTAGAACGCGGTCTGGGAGTCGATCCTTCCTCGGACCGCGCCCTCGCGGAAATCATCAGAAATAAACTCAGGAATAAGATTTTGGTGACCCCGGAGGTCCGTATCGTGGATTATGCAACACTGCCCCGTAGTGAACGGAAAACGAAAAGAGTGTTCGACGACCGGGAGCGCTGAGCTTTCCGAACTCACGGGTGACAAAGCTGCCTTGCTGCGTCGACCCGATAGAAATGATATGATGGGCAGAATTCAGGGTATCGGAACCTGACAACCGGATGAGCAGCTGCGCGATGATGTTCAGGTGAAATGCAATGGCGACTGATTTCGTTTTTTTCTATGGTTCGAGCATGAACCGATCGGATCTTCGATCGTGGCTGGAAGCCAACGGATACGACTCTTCCCTGGTCGCCGACTCGGAACCGGCAAGAGTGGAAGGCTACGATTTCGTTTGGAATTATTATTCCAGCGGAAAAGCTGGGGGCACTGCCAACCTGGAACGCAAAGAAGGCTCCACCGTCTGGGGTCTCCTCGTTGAGTTCGACGACCACCTGCTCAAAGCGTTCGATCGCAGAATGGGCCATCCAACGTTCTATTCGAGGGGAGAAAACCGAGTTCCGGTGCAGAGGATTTCCGACGGAAAGACGGTATTCGCCTGGCTTTATTTGGCGGGCTCGAACAAACGGGGCAGGCGCGACATTTGGCCGACCCGAGATTACAAGAAGTTGGTGCTCGATGCGGCGCTATTCTGGGAATTTCCCGGGGATTACATAGAAAAAATCAAGAGCTGGCAAACCGCGTAGCCGGGATGTCGGTACATCTGGCAATTTATCACGACGCACACCCGACACATCCAAGCGACACACTTCCCATAGGAATTCTTGGTAATTATGCAAGTTCGGCTCCGCAAGTAACATCACAATGCCATTGCGGGGCCGCAACTCGACATTCCTTTGGCAACCGGTACGGCTACAGAGCGGAGTATTGACATTCGTATCGAGAATTGGTTACATCCGGCAGCCGTCACCGCTGGCAAAAAAATTGCCGTGTTCAAATGGAAACCAGTTTTTTGTAGGAATGCGCTTTCAAAAAAGTAAGATTGGGGGGACCCTTTTTAGTAAAGAGTGTCCCGCCCAAACCCCCTCCCAGAAACTTCTATCATGCGCCGGCATCTGCATTTCCTAAACGGAAATGCAGATGCCGGCGAGTACTAACAGTTCTTGAGGTGGGGTTCGGGGAGGAACGTCTTACAGGACGTTCCTCCCCGATTTCACGTATTTGAAAACGCATTGGTATTATTCATGAGCTTTTCTTTTCGCATTTCTCACAAGGATACGCACACGAACGCCAGGGCCGGCACATTGACGGCAAGAGGCGTTGAAGTCCATACCCCGGCCTTCATGCCCGTGGGAACACGGGGAGTGGTGAAAGCCGTTTCTCCCCAAGAAGTCTGGGACATGGGATACAGGCTGATTCTCGCAAATGCCTATCACCTGTACCTGCGACCCGGACACGATTTGGTGGAAAAACACGGCGGTCTGCACACCTTTATGAATTGGCCGGGCGCGATCCTGACTGACAGCGGCGGGTTTCAGGTGTTCAGTCTGGCTCGTCTGCGAAAAGTTACCGAGGACGGAGTGCTTTTTCAATCGCACATTGACGGAAGTTCGCACACCTTTACCCCTGAATTGAGCGTACGGGTGCAGGAATCAGTGGGAGCAGACATCATCATGTGCCTGGATGACGTGAAAGGATATCCGGCCACCCGTGAGGAAGCGCTGGACGCATTGCTGAGGACCGACCGGTGGGCCCAAAGATGTCTGGCAGTCAAAAAAAAAGTTGACCCTGCTTTGTTCGGCATAGTACAAGGTTCGATGTTTTCGGATCTGAGGAAGCTGAGCGCGGAAGGCCTCACTTCTTTGGAACTGGACGGATATGCTATAGGTGGCCTTAGTGTCGGGGAGCCTCGCGATCGTATGATCGAGATGATGGAGGTTACGGTTCCTCTTCTCCCTGTGACGGTTCCACGATACGTTATGGGAGTCGGCAAACCTCAAGATATTCTGGACGGGGTATTGAGGGGGGTGGATCTCTTTGACTGCGTTCTTCCCACGCGCAATGCCCGTAATGGAATGCTGTTCACGTCGGTGGGAACGGTAAACATAAAGAACGCTCGCTATCATGACGATCCCGGCCCGATCGATCCCGTATGCCGGTGTCCCGTGTGCGCCATATATTCCAGGGCTTATTTGAGGCACCTTTTCCAGGAAAAGGAGATGTTCGGCCTGAGGCTTCTCACGGTGCACAACCTGTTTTACTATAGCGCGATGATGCAAGATATTCGTAAGGCAATAGGTGAAGATAGACTGCTCGGCTTTGTGAAAGACTTTTTGACGGAGGAATCACATGATTGACACGGCATACGCCATGGCCCCTGCGGGTGGCCAAGGCGGTGGAGATCTCAATACACTCATGGGTTTTCTGCCCATGATTTTGATTTTCGGTGTGTTTTATTTGCTTCTTATCAGGCCTCAACAGAAGAAGGCAAAAGAACATAGAAATGTTCTGGAAAACCTCAAAAAAGGTGACGCAGTCGTCACCCAAGGCGGTCTTTTCGGAAAGATAACGGCACTGTCGGACCAGGTAATTACCCTTGAAATAGCGGACAAAGTGCGCGTTCGAGTATCACGAGCTTCCATCGCGGGGTTGGCCCCTTCCGGCACCGAACAAAATTCTTGAGGAGTAACGTTCTATGACTCGGAGCCTTCAATGGCGCATCATACTCGTGGTGACGGTTCTCGCGATCAGCTCGTTTCTCCTGTATCCGTCATTAGGGCCTGTTCCTGATTTTTGGTCCAAGTATCTGCCCCACAATCCGATTCGCCTTGGTTTGGATCTTCAGGGAGGGCTGTATCTGGTCCTCGAGGTCGAGGCTGACAAGGCGGTAGAAGCGGTCGTGGATCAAACCATATTGGAAGCTTCGTCCCTCATGAAAGAGGAGAAGGTTCGCTACAACGATGTCATACGAACCTCGGACACCTCATTTTCCGTATATCTGAAAGATGCGGAGCAGGCGAGCCTATTCGACGAGAAGGTGCTGGACAAGCTTCACAATTTCAAGAAGGCCGCTTCCGCCCCCGCTGAAAAAGGGTTCGAGGTGCAGCTTCAGTTGGACCCGAAGGCTGTGGAAACCATCAAGCAGCGCGCGGTTCGGCAGGCAGTGGACACCATTCGGAACAGGGTGGACGCGTTCGGTGTTGCGGAACCGGACGTGGTGATCCAGGGTACGGATAGAATCGTGGTCCAACTGCCCGGTCTCAAAGAAGATATCAATCGTGCGATTGATATCATCAAGAGAACCGCTCGCCTTGAGTTCAAGATCCTCGACGACAAAGCCGATATCGGAGCCGCGGAACGAGGCGAAATTCCTCCGGGAGACGAACTCCTCTATAAAGTGGATCGCAATCCCAGGACAGGAGCTGTTTCTCGAACACCATACGTGATCAAGAAACAGATCCTTTTGACAGGCGACGTCTTGACGGACGCGAGAGTCCAGCCCGATCAGATGGGACGGATGATCATCGGAATGGAGTTCAATCGAGTCGGCGCTACCCAGTTCGAAAGAATAACGGGGGAACACGTCGGGGAGAAGCTCGCAATCATTTTGGACAATCGAGTGTATTCCGCGCCCGTAATCAAAACCAGGATTTCCGGCGGATCCGCCATCATAGAGGGCATGTTCAGCCCCGACGAAGCGCATGACCTGGCGTTGGTTCTGAGAGCCGGGTCGCTCCCTGCCCCGGTAAAGATACTGGAAAATCGCACCGTCGGCCCGTCCCTGGGTTCCGACTCTATCAGAGCCGGTCGTGACGCCATTCTGATCGGTGTGATCCTGATCGCTATAGGTATGGTTGCCTATTACAAATGGTCGGGAGTCATTGCCGACGTGGCGCTCATACTCAACCCGCTGCTTCTCTTCGCGGTCATGTGTTCTCCCGGCCTTCGAGCGACCTTGACGTTGCCGGGTCTTGCAGGTGTTGCGCTTACTATGGGTATGGCTATTGACGCGAACATTCTCATCTTCGAGCGTGTACGGGAAGAGCTCCGTATGGGCAAGTCTGCCAGGGCCGCGCTGGAGACGGGGTACGACAAAGCATTTCTCACCATCATCGACACACATCTCACGAACATTATAGCGGCTCTCCCGCTGATACAGTTCGGAACCGGCCCGATAAAGGGATTTGCGGTCACGCTGTGCGTCGGTCTCATCATTTCTTTGTTCACAGCGTTTTTCGTCACCCGCACCATTTTCGATTACATTTTCCAGGTAAAGCGGATGAACAGAATAAGCATTTGAGCGACCTCGGCCATCGTGAACATTTTTCGGTGTAACCAGAAGGATCCAACAAGTGGAACTGATAAAACCTGACAGCAAAATCGACTTCATGGGCAATCGGTATTATGCGTATGCGTTTACGACTGTGATGATAGTCCTGTCCCTCTTGTCCATACCGATCAAAGGACATGTGCATTTGGGAATAGACTTCAGCGGGGGAACGAGCGTCCAGATTCGGTTCAGCAAGCCGGTGCACGTGGACGAGATCAGGGACGCATTCAAATCCATGGGCGAGAATCTCGTGGTCCAGCAGCTGAGCGGCGGCGAGGATTACATTGTGCGCCTGGAGGCGCAAGAGGCCACCGATAAGCTTTCTCAAAACATTTCCGCACTTCTCGACGCCAAATTCGGCAAAGGAACTGCGGAAATAAGAAGTCTCGAAGTAGTCGGGCCCAAAGTGGGAAAAGACCTGAGGGAATCCGCTATGTGGGCCACCGTCATCGCCCTTGCCCTGTTGCTCATCTACATGGCGTTTCGTTTTACCTTCACCATGGGGCTGGGCGCTGTGGCGTGCTTGATACACGATCTCGCGATTGTGTACGGTTTTTTTGTGTGGACGGGAAAAGAATTCAATCTGACCATTCTCGCCGCCTGGCTTACGGTCATCGGTTACGATATCAACGATACCATCGTGGTATGCGACAGAATCAGGGACAATCTCAAAATCATGAAGAAGCAGCCGCTCATCGATATTTTCAACGCGTCCATCAATCAGACCCTTTCCCGGACGCTGCTGACGAGCGGATTTACTCTTCTGTCGGTCATAGCCCTCCTGTTTTTCGGGACCCACGTTCTGCAAGATTTTGCCTGGGCCCTCATCGTTGGAATTTTCTTCGGGACCTATTCCTCGATCTTCGTCGCCTCCCCGCTCGTTTTGGAGTTGGACAGGTGGTTGCCGGTGAAGCGAGGTTGATGTACACTCTTTTCAATGAACGCCCTTCTGGGACATGAAAAAATTCTGACATTTTTGGAGCGGACCGTGCAGGATGCTCGGCCCGCTCACGCGTATCTGTTTACCGGACTCCAGGGTATAGGGAAAAAGCTGGTCGCCGTGCGGTTTGCGTGCATGCTGAACTGCCCGAATCCAGGAGAGGATTCAGATTTTTCTTGTCCAACATGCCGTAAGATAGCCGCGGAAAAGCATCCGGACGTGGTAATCGAGAAGCCGGAAAAGGGGCTGATCCGAATAGACCGCATCCGCAGTCTGCAAAGCTCGTTCAAGTACGCGCCCGTGGAAGGGAACTGGCGAGTTGCAATCATCGACGATGCTCACCTCATGAACAGGTCCGCACAAAACGCCCTTCTCAAGACTCTCGAGGAACCGCCTCCCTTTCGATTGATCATTCTCGTTACGCCGAACCCCACTGTCTTGTTGTCCACCGTACGTTCCAGATGTCGCCGTATCCGCTTCGGCTCCCTTTCGGACACAGACATTGCCGAGTTCCTGACGCACACGAAAGGATTTTCCCGGGACAGAGCCCGCACGCTCGCATGGCTTTCTTCCGGAAGCATCGGCCGGGCCCTTGAGATGGACGGGTCCCATTTTATGGATTTGAGAGAAAAAATACTGAGAGTGCTCTCTGATAGCACACAGGGCGGTATCGCAGGACTGCTGGAATTCTCGGGGGTGATTTCGGCGGACCGCGGCACGGCGCTGGATGCGGTGGAAATAGCACGATGCTGGATTCGCGACGTGTTACTGCACAAGACAGGGTGTTCGGACGAGATCGGTGGCGATTCCCTTGACAGAATCGCCCCGGCGGCTCAACATCACGATAGCGAAGAACTCCTGGCCGTTTACGACGAATTGGCCGCCGCATCGGAACTTATCCAGGCGGAGATCAACGTCAACCGCAATCTGGTTACGGACGTGATGATGCTCAGGATAGCACGCATTTTGTCAGGCCCCTCTTTCGGGACGGCACCGGCAGGATGAAAGAACGGACCGCCATGCACAACGATAAACCCAAGAAAAAGAAATCGTATCTCCCGAGGTCGTGGGGTGCGAATTCCCGGCCGGAAGAAGTTCCCCAGGATTGCGATCCAGGTGAGTGGCAAAACCAGGCTGAAGACAATGCAGACCAAAGCTCTCTAGAACAGGTGGAAGACCTTTCCGCTGCGGAATTCTCGCAAGGAGATTCGAGAGAAGCGTATCCCGAAGATGATGAAGAGGAATATTCCGCATTAGATCCGGAAGGCGACGATGGTCTCCAGGACTGGATTCCTGCGGAGTCGGACGCGGGGAAAGACGCTTCCACACTAGCGCAAGCGGGCACGCAGACCGTGCGAATCCCCGTCAACATTGCGGGCGTTCGATTCGGATACGCTTGCAAGATCTACCATTTCGACAGCTCGGATATGGAATTGGCGGTTGGAGACTGGGTCATAGTAAAAACTGAAAAGGGCATGGGACTGGGACAGATCGCTGTCGCGCCCTTCAAACGAGAACTCGACGCATCGCAGCTCGAAGGATTGAGAAAAGTAGTCCGTAAAGCGGGAAAAACGGAATTCGATCAAAAAGAGCGATGCACCCAGAGAGAAGCGGAAGCGTATGCCTATTGTATGGAGCGCATAGAAGCGCTCGATTTGCCCATGAAACTCGTATCGGTGGAATGCTTCTTCGACGGCTCAAAATATGTGTTCTATTTCACCGCGGAGGGACGCGTGGATTTCCGGGAACTCGTGAAACAACTCGTGGCGAGATTTCCGGTGAGAATCGAAATGAGGCAAATCGGGGTCAGGCACGAGGCGAAAATGACGGGCGGATTGGCATGCTGCGGTCAGGAATTATGCTGTTCCCGGTACCTGGTGGACTTCCGTCCGGTTTCAGTCAAAATGGCGAAGAACCAGAATTTATCCTTGAATCCCACCAAAATATCAGGCGTCTGCGGCCGTCTCATGTGCTGTCTGGGCTACGAGCACGAAATTTATGAAGAATTCAAGAAGGGACTTCCTCGAGTGGGCAAAACAGTGAACACGCCGAAAGGCGAAGGGATAGTGCTCAAGCACAATCCTCTCGCGGAAACGGTATTTGTTCGCCTGCAGGATGAAACCATTATTGAAATCACCAAGACGGATGTGATTCAGGAAATCGAGAACACAGCACACAAAAAATCGACAAAAAAGTCCGGATCGCATAAAACAAAGAATACCGCGACCGAAAAGACGGCCGGTGTTACTCCGCAATCAGAGCCCTCTTGATTCAGAGATTCCGATTCTTGAGAAGACTGATTTCCCTGCGGCATGCGAGTATTGCGTATTCGTCGGGATCGGGTGCATTTTAGGGAAACGATCGCGGAAATTGTCGGAAAAGAGTGAGGATGTTGCTGGCGCTTGATTGCGCGTCTGCCGATTATCCGGAGACTAAGGGCAGGATTTGTTGAATCAGGTCGCACATTCTTGTCGGAGCAGATTGCTTCGCATCGCTCGCAATGACACTGCTCGGGCCTGTCATTGCGAGGAGCTCAGCGACGAAGCAATCTCTCTTGGCCATGAAATCCGGCACCGAACTTACGAAAAGCGATACTAAGGGCCGATTGTGGGCGGAAGAGAATAAATGAGACGAGTAATACTGGGAACTGCAGGTCATATAGATCACGGAAAGACTCGGCTGGTGCAGGCGCTTACCGGTATAGACACCGATCGTCTCAAAGAAGAAAAACAAAGAGGAATCAGTATCGAGCTGGGATTTGCGTTTCTTGACCTTGGTGAAGATATTCGCATGGGAATCGTGGATGTCCCCGGCCACGAAAAATTCGTACGCCAGATGGTCGCCGGCGCGGGCGGAATTGACATAGCCGCGCTGGTAATCGCGCTGGATGAAGGGGTCATGCCCCAGACTGTAGAGCATCTGGACATACTCACCCTGCTGGACGTCAAGCTGGGACTGGTGGTACTGACCAAACTCGACATGGTGGACGAAGAATTGGCCCTGCTGGCGGAAGAAGACGCTAAAGACCTGGTAAAAGGAACTTTCTTGGAACAGGCTCCTATGATCCGCGTTTCGGCAAAAACAGGAGAAGGAATAGACACGCTTCGTGACGCTCTTGCCCAATTGGCGCTGAAGGTTCTCCAGAAGCCCGTGCACGGGCTGCTCCGCCTTCCGGTGGACCGGGTCTTTACGCTCAAGGGTCATGGCACGGTCGTAACCGGAACGCTCATTTCGGGAACCTTATCCGTTGGCGACGAGGTGGAAATTCTTCCCAGCCTGCTCAGGTCCTCCGTCCGATCGCTTGAATCCCATAACAGGGCCGAAGAAAAGGCTTTCCCCGGTGAACGAGTCGCCGTGAATCTCAGGGGACTGGAACAGGATCAGGTCCACAGGGGTGAGGTCCTCACCCATCCGAGGGAATTTCAGCCGTCTTACATCGTGGACGTGAAGCTCAAGGCACTCGGCCGCTCTCCCATTACTCTGACCAACAGGCGAAAGGTACGGCTCCATCATTACACCTCCGAGGTGGAGGCGCGGGTGGTGCTCCCCAATATGGAGAAGCTGGAACCAGGCACGGAAACCGTGGCTCAGGTGCGGACAACGGCCCCCATTGTTCCAGCGAATGGGGATCGCTTCGTTTTGAGAGCATTGTCTCCGTCCATCACCCTGGGCGGCGGATTGATCCTCAATCCCCGGGCGGCAAAACTGAAAGCCCGTTCCATGAAGAACATCATGGAGTTGGAAACCGATGACGATTCAGGCATTGTAGCATCTCTCGTGAGGAGCGGAGGATTGTCCGGAGCAGCCAGGCACGAGCTTCTGGGTTTGTCCGGGCTTTCTGCAAAACGTCTCGACAAGACACTGGATGCCCTAAAGAACTCCAGGACACTGATTCGTTTTGATGCTGCTGAAAACCGCATGATTCACACCGATTTTTTCGAGCTGGTAAAGAAGAAGGCGGTCCAACGGCTTAGCCTTTTTCATGCCGAACAACCTCTGAAGGAAGGCATCTCCAAACAGGAGCTCCGATCCACAGTGCCCGGCGGGGACAAGTTGTTCAAAACAGTGGTGGAGCATCTTGTGCACAAAGGGGAGGTCGTCGACCAGGGCGACACGGTGCGTCTCGCCAATCATCAGGTCCGGCTCAAAGCGGACGAAAAGGGCCTGCAGGACAAACTTCTGAAGCTCATAACCGCCGGAGGGAATTCCCCGCCCGTTCTCAAGGAGATCCTTGCCGAGACTCGCGGGGATATGAAGCAGGTGCGAAGCCTGCTCACTATTCTGGAAAAAGGAGGTCATATCGTAAGAGTGCGGGAGGACCTCTATTTTTCCTCAGCGTTTATTGAGGATGTGAAGGCAAAGTTGATAGCATTCATGAAACGCGAAGGGAATATAACCCCTTCGCAGTTTCACGAGATCACCAAATCTTCTCGAAAATACAATATACCACTCCTGGAGTATTTTGATCGGGAGCGATTCACCATGAGGGTCGGGGATCAACGGGTGCTGAGAGGCTCGGGAACTTCGGGGGAAGGCGGCAAGGTCGTATAAAAATCCGCGATTTTTTTCAGCCGGTTGAGACATTCGGTGCGTTGGCCTTCGAAGCGCTTGGCATTATCCGGGGTTTTCTCAGAGAGATATTGACCCAGGGACCAGGCTTGGTGATCCATACACGCGAAAGCGTTGTCCAGCAAACCGACCAGCTTTTGATCCACTCCGGAGATTCGGGTTGCGGAAACCGCTTTAAGCTTTGCCCGGATGAGGCGCACCCGTTTCTGAACGTTCTTGGCTATTTCCAGAGCTGTATCTTTGGATATTATGTCTGAGACGAAACCATCGGCAGTGGTTCCCAAGAGGAGAAAAGAGTCATTCAAATAGGCAGTGGCGGTTTCGCCGAATGCATTCAGATACACGGTTTGATCGGACGCGCGGACTGCCTGGGGACAGAGCAGGAGAACCACAAGAAAACAGAAATAAAGTCGTTTCATCGCGATACGATCCGGAAAGCTGCGAGATGTTCGAACCCGATTTTCCGGTGCTTTCATACCACGACACCCGAAAGGAGACAACCTTTTTCATGAGAATACTTCTTCACGCATGCTGTGCACCGTGCCTTGTATATCCGCTGGAAGACTTACGTGCGGAAGGCCATGAGGTGGCTACTGTTTTTTTCAATCCGAACATTCATCCGTATACCGAATATTTGCGCCGACAGGATGCCTTCAACGTGTACACCCGGGACAACAACGTCCGTGTCGTTCACGAAAACTTCCGGGAAGGCATGGAAGAATGGCTTCGGGAGGTTGTGTTTCGTGAAACCCAGAAGTGCAAGATCTGTTTCAATTTCAGAATGGATCGGATAGCCCGACTGGCTCAGGCCAAAGGATTCGACGCATTTTCCACTACTCTGTTCTATAGCCGCTTTCAAAAACACGATCTGTTGAAAACCGCCTGCGAGTCCATATCGGAACAATACGGCCTGCCGGTCGTATACCGGGACTGGCGAACCGGATGGAACGAAGGTGTCAAGAAATATCGGACACTCGGTCTGTACAGACAGAAATACTGCGGCTGCGTGTACAGCGAGAAGGAGAGGGCGTTGAAGATCATGTAAGCCGGGTTCGCTGACGTGTGCGCCTTCAGAGCGGAGTCCGGTCAACGCTCCATCCAAAGGAATTCATCAGTTTCGTTCCCTGTCGTTGCGAGAAATGAAACGGGGAGCAATCCCTGCCCTCACGTATCTCCAGCCGGCTCCATCTTGGAATCTTTGGCATGTGGATTGCATCTTATTTTGACGAACAACGACTCCTTTAACCATACCCTCAGCCCTCCTTACATAGGCGGGCTATTTTTTTGCCTGGCATTTCACGTTATCGGGCGATTCGTTCGGAATGTTGAGATGCCCGCCTCTTTCCTCACACCGCACATTACTTTCTCACTCGTGCAAAAAACAGTGGTCATTTTTTTCACAGCTTCTTCTTTTTCTAGCCGATTTTTTGCTGAAAGGACTAAATACCAGTTTTTTGGCAAAAACGCGATTTTTTCGCAGGCCCGCGCTGAGCATTGACTCCTGAGGCAGTCCCGTTCATGATGATCCGCGATACCTGTGAGCGTTCAATACCGTTGCGCTTTCAAAAAAGTAAGATTGGGGGGATCCTCTTTGCAAAGAGTGTCCCGCCCAAGCCTTCTTCCAGAAACTTCTATCATGCGCCGGCATCTGCATTTCCTCAGTGGAAATGCAGATGCCGGGGAGTGCTAAAAGTTCTTGAGGCGGGGTTCGGAGAGGAACGTCTTACAAGAAGTTCCTCCCCGATTTCAAGTATTTGAAAACGCATTGGTATAACTCGATTCCGGGCACAGGCTGGGGGCACTCCTTCGCTGCGGACGACGCAGAGCCGTCTCATCACTGCGCTCAGGAGAGCCCCCAACCCTGGAATCTCATACATCTTGTGGCGAATGCGTATTACAAAGAAGGTCCCCTCAATTTCGCTTCTTTGACCGCGAATGAGCATCCATGCCGGAGTCCCCGTGCCGGAGATCTCCGAATCCACTTATTTGGACGGAAACGTGACGCAAGACACCTATTACATCGAAACATACGGATGTCAGATGAACGAGCACGACTCGGAAAAGATGTCACGCATGCTGGAACAAATGGGCTTCAGACCCGTTTCGGAAGCTGAACAGGCCGATGTGGTGATTATCAACACGTGCTCCATACGAGAAAAGGCCGAACACAAGGTTTACAGCGCTCTGGGCACTCTCAAGTCTCTCAAGACCAAGAATCCTGCAATGGTCACCGTCGTTTCAGGATGCGTCGCTCAACAGGAAAGAGGCCGTCTCCTAAAGAAGGTTCAGCATCTCGACGCAGTTGTCGGAACCCATCGCATAGCCGATCTCCCTGAAATAGTGGAACGGATACGAGCTTCGCGCTGCCGAATCGAACGAACCGAATTTTCGCCGGACGTGAAATCTCTTCACCTGCCCGGTTCCGTGAAGAATCCGGCTGCAGTGTGTTCGTACGTGACCATTATGCAAGGTTGCTCGAATTTCTGCTCCTATTGCGTCGTTCCATTCACCCGGGGACCCGAACAGAGCCGGCCGGCTGCAGAAATCGTGAAAGAAGTTGAAAACCTTGTTGAAAAAGGCGTTCGAGAGGTGACGCTTCTCGGGCAGAACGTCAACGCGTACGGCAAAGATTTAAACGGAAGAGGCGCCGCTCATTTTGCTTCTTTGCTCGAAAAACTGGAGGCAATCCCGCGCTTGCAGCGGATTCGATTCACGACGTCCCATCCGAGGGATTTCCACGAGGATCTGGCGAGGGCCATGTCCGAGCTGAAATCCGTGTGCGAACATATTCATCTTCCGCTTCAAACCGGTTCGGACCGAGTCCTGACCGCAATGAAAAGGGGTTACACTCGGGAGCAGTACTTTGACAAGATTCGCCTGCTCAGAACCTGGATACCGGACGTGGCTGTGACCGCCGACATAATCGTGGGATTTCCAGGTGAAACCGAAGAGGACTTCGAACTGACCATGTCCGCCCTGGAACAAATCCGTTTCGATCAGATCTTTTCCTTCAAATATTCGCCCCGACCGGGAACCCTCGCCCGGACTCTGCCGGATCAGGTGCCCCAAAACGTTAAAGTGGAAAACCTCGCTCGCGTACACGCGCTGCAGGACGCAATCACGCAGGAATACCATCGAAAGGCTGAAGGCACGGTGGAAGAAATTCTCGTGGAAGGCCGCCGGGAATCAGGCCAATGGTACGGGAGGACCAGGAGGAACAAAGTGGCGAACCTGGAATCCTCCCATGACCTGCACGCGGGAGATCTGGTGCGTGTGCAGATCGTCAGAGGACTCAAGCATTCTCTTCTGGCAAAAGAGATTGACGCGTAAGACCAAGGCGTTTTCAAATGCGTGAAATCGGGGAGGAACTTCTTGTAAGAAGTGCCTCCCCGAACCCCACCTCAAGAACTTTTAGCACTCGCCGGCATCTGCATTTCCTCAGCGGAAATGCAGATGCCGGCGCATGATAGAAGTTTCTGGGAGGGGGTTTGGGGGGACAGTCTTTAC
>Ga0187785_10000259_pt1 | contig 20333 bp, 20 predicted proteins | sample 0815_BV2_4_20_MG_FD_132466 | JGI IMG/M metagenome (GOLD analysis project Ga0187785, IMG submission 132466) | Tropical peat soil microbial communities from peatlands in Department of Meta, Colombia - 0815_BV2_4_20_MG | ecosystem: Environmental > Terrestrial > Soil > Wetlands > Peat | place...
GGGGGCGTTTAATGAAATATGTGTTGTTAATAGTATCAATTTTAGGTTTAGTAGTTTTTGCTTCAGGTTGTACAAGTTCAGATGCAATAAATATGAATAATACTTTCTCAAAAGGAGGTTTAACATTTAATTATCCTTCATTCTATACTGAGGCAACTGGTGTTGATAGAATTAGTGCATCTCAAGGTGTAGAACTTTTGGGTACATATGAAGATTCAGATGCAGATACAAATGGGGATGCCAATTTTGCATTGTTAGATGTTCGTAAATCATCTTTGGATGGTTATACTGTTGAAGATGAATATAAAGCCCAAAGAAAAAGCCTAACTCAAAATGGTTTTGCTTTATTATCAGACACTCAAAGTACAATAAATGGAGTTAAAATTTATGAATTCATTTATAAAACATCTGATCCAACTTCTGGAGACGAAATTAAAGGTACATACATGATGTTTGGTAATGGCAAAAATAGTTATAGCATCCAGATTCAAGGGCCTGCAGATCAGTTTGAAAAATATAATAATGTCACAGAAGAAGTGAAAAATACAATTAAACTCCAATAAACTTTTATTTTTAAATTATTTTTTTTATTTCTGTTAGTTACTCATTAACAAGAAATGATATAAAAATGATTAATATTGAATTGCATTTGCAAAAACTGGCGTTTATACATCTTTTTAAAAAATATAATAAACTTATGAATAACTATCATATTTACTTCGCTAAACCATGCTATAACGAAGTCGGCAAAAATCAAAGATTTTTGTGATATGGAAAAAATTTCTAATTTTTTCCGGTTGCAGACGAAAGTTTGCAAACATCAAAATTCGAAGAATTTTGACAGTTCACCTAAATTTACGAAAATCAATGCAAAAATACGCATAATTTATAAATAAATATTACAAAGTCACTATTTTATTAAAAATAGAACTCTAAAAATAAAATTAACAGAAATGACCAAATTTAAACAAAATCATATACCCCAATTAACCTATATACACTTATTTTCACAATTTATTTATTTTAATAAAAAATTTCCCAAAAAGTTTCACCCTCTGGAAAGTTATCAAAATTTAACGAAATAAAATCTTTTTGAAATTCAAATTTTTAAACAAGCAATTTATAGTTAATTTCAAATAATAACAAATTCATATCATGTATTAATAATTTGTGGAGGTAAAATAGTATGGCATCTCAAAGAATTAAGAAAATGAATAAAGTTAGCATGGTACCCATTCCCCAAAAAATTAAAATTCCTTCAAAAATACCAGCTTCTAAACTTCAAATACCTTCAACATATGCAGAAGGGGACGTAGAATATGAAGATAACGAAGGAAAAAATGTGAATATAAATCAAGCAACCCATTTGAAATTTACTGCGAAGGATAAACGTTCAGATTTAATAGTAGGCCCAATAAAAGAAGGTGGAATGTTCAAATTAAATGTATATATGGACGATGAAAATCACGCTACTGCGAAAGATGATGCAACACATATAAGGCAGGTAATCTTAAATCAGAATTACAGAGCCATTAAATATTTAAAATAATCCCAAGGAGGCTTAAAAAATATCAAAGGTCGAGTTTAATGTAAAAAACATTAAAAGGTGTTTATGTATTGAATGCCCAGTCCAATCTGAAAGTGTCTGTGCAGAAGGTAAAAGAAGAATAATGTTAGAAATAGCATGGAGTTTTGAAAGTGGAATGTACTTCGAAAGAGATCGGGTCCCAGGAATGTACTGTTCAACAGGAAAAGCACTCTGTAAAGATTTAAACCCTAAAAAACAATGCCAATGTAATAAATGTGATGTTTGGAAAGAAAATAATTTAAAAAACGGAGAACCTGAATTTTATTTCTGCCAAAATGGAAAGAGCAGTTAATTAGATTTATAATTTATCTAATTCTTTCAATACTTCTTTAAACTCTGATCTTGTCATTTTATCATTATCTAATAAATGTTTAAGTTCAAAAGCTATTGACTTTTTGTTTATATCACTATTTTTAATTTTAAGATTATCATAAGCAATTTTTATTGAATTATTGATTTCAGCTAAATTTTTTATCCTTTCTGATTCTGACTTAGAATCTTTTGATAATTTTGCAGCAATAACTTCTAAATTAACCGCTTTAGCTCCAGGTTTCCATGATTGAACTGCCTTAATCTTTATATTTTCCACATTTTTGTTGATATTCTTTCTGAAAGTTTCAAATTTAACAGTATAACTATCTTCAGTACTTAGAGGTGTGTCATTAATAGCATGATTTAAACTATCAATCAAACTGTAAACTCTACCTTGCTTTTCACCGTAAATATTTCCATTTTCAGTATTATAAGAAGTAACTATACCACAAATCCATTTTTCTTTCCGTTCATGATCTGTAATTATAACAAAAAATTCTTCTACTTCCTTATTTTTAATTTGCCTTTTTTTAATTTCCCCAATGTGTATTTTACCCTCAATTTCTTCTCCAGGTTCCAGTTCATTTAGAAATTTAGTTTTAAAGTCATCAGTTTCTTTTTTATTACCATTCACTCCTAAATTAACCATATATACACCTCTTATAAAAATATTGAGATTAACAAAGGTTATTATTCTTCTTTGAAATGTTTAATGCTTTCAAGTGGAATTTTAGTTTTAATAATATTACATCCAGAAGCAACAGTTTGAACAAACGAAACATCAGTTCCAAACATTTCTTCTAATTCGGATAGATATGATAATTTAAGTTTAAAATCTCTGCTTAACTCAATATAGATGTAAAGAGTATCACTATGACCTTCAAAATTATCTTCCTTTTGAGCAAGTTTAATTACTGGATTACCATCTTTTAAGTCTCTTAAAAGCATATATATGATATTATCTAATCTTTCGAGCATATTAATCATCACTAATTATTATTTCTTTGAGTTCTAATTTTTATAATTATTTTAATATATGTTCTTAATTAGATATTCTTTTTCAATTTTTTTTAAAAATGAATAAAAAGAGTAGTAACACATTAATATCGTTCCATTTAGAGCATTTTGGAAAAATCGTGGATATGATTTAAAATTAATAAGTTAAAAAAATAAAAATACTTCATATATTAAATTATCTATTATAATTTAATTAAAAAGATATAAAAAGTATATTCAAGTAAAAATAACTAGTATACCTATATAAAAATAAGTTAGGTTTATATATTAGTTTAAAAACTATTTAAATAAAAAGAAATTAATTTAGAATAAGAAATCAATTTTGGTGAATATTATGACTGATAATGAACTTAAAGCAATTGCAGTAAAAGCTTTTAATAATTTAAAAAGTGTTGAGGTTGCAAAGAATCCTGATGCATCCGAAGAAGTTGGAATGGACGTAAGAGAAATATTGTTTGGATTTGACACCAAAGAAGCCATAAGTGACGCCTTAGGATTAATTAGTGAAAAAATGGACACTGATAATGATATGGAAGCAGAAGATCTTGCTGTCGTAATAACAAGAACCCCTATAATGACTGCAAATGGTCAATGGTTCGTTGAAATGGATGCAGACGATTTTGCACATTATTTTGGAGAATAAAAAATTTCTATTTTTTTCCTTTTTTAGGTGCTTTCACCACTAATTTGATTTACTACAGCCTGATGCATTCTTCTAATGAATTCAATTCTTTCTTCGTATTTTAAAACGTCTAAATAGCACTGTGCAACCAAATTAAATGAAAAAGGTGAGGGTATAACTGTGTTTATTTGTTTTATTTCAATTTGACCGCTTTCTATAAACTTTAAGACTCTTTTTGCGTTTTTTAAATCCATAAAGTCTTCCATTACTTCTCTTCTTGCTTCTTTAAGTATTGAAAAATCTTGATCAAGTTCCTTAACAAATTTTAAAAGGATTTTTCCTTTAACCTGTTGGCGAGAAACGCTCTTTTCTTGTCCTTTATAACGACGAAGAATCATTAATGCTCTTCCTGCACAATGCCTGAATCTTCCAGCAAGTGTTTCAGTCTTTTCAATCGCTTGAATTAATATTTCCTCAATATTTTCTGAATTCAAATCATTAAATGCCTCTAAGCCACCTATTTTACCTTCACTACTTAAATAAAACCCATTATCAGATATTGAAATCATTATGTCTCTTTTGTATCTTTTAGCAATTATATATGCTACAGCACGTGAAAGCGCATCATTAACCCTTCTTCCAAAACAGGTATGAAAAACAACGAATTTTCTGTCTCCAAATCCTTTATAATGTTCTATAAGAATCTTTTTACTGCTTGGAATTACCGCATAAAGATATTGTTCCCTGAAATATTCATAAATAGAATTAGCAGCATTGTAATCTACATAGAGATATTCATGAATAAATTCAAGTATTTCTTCCTTACTTCGATCTGCCTGAAATTTCCCCTCCATTATAGCACGGAATCTTTGAATAGAAAGAGCCAGATCAAATGAAAGAGGTAATTGCTCTGAAAACCATGAAGGAATACTTGGAGGTCCTGAAGAAAGTGTAACATTAATTGTCATTCCCCGTGCATAGTTAAACCTATAAATTTTCCCCCCTAAGACAAATGTATCTCCCTTTTGAAGTTTTTCCATAAAATCTTCTTCTACATGCCCCACGACCTGTCCAGCACATTTTACTCTGGCAGACGATCTATCTGGAATTGTCCCTATATTAGTAGAATATAGCATTCTAGCAAGTTTTCCCCGTTTTCCAAATATGTTGGTGTCATAATCCGCCCATATTTTTGCATAAACATATCTATCTTCCAGATCTGTATATTCGCCCGCTAAATAACTTAAAACACTTAAATAATCGTTTTCAGTTAGATTTCTGTAACAATAGCTTTTTTTTATAATGTCATATGTTGCATCAATATCCTGCCTATTCTCTATTGCCATACCATAGATATGCTGGGATAAAACATCCAAACAGTTTTCTGGAATATTTATTTCATCGATCTTACCTTCAACTGCATTTTTTAAGATTAAAGAACATTCAACAAGGTCGTCACGATCAATAACAATAATTCTTCCCTTTGATTTTTCATGTAATTTATGTCCACTTCTTCCTATACGTTGTAAGGCTCTTGAAACTGACTTTGGAGAACTAATAAGAATTACAAGGTCAATATATCCTATATCGATTCCAAGTTCGAGAGATGTGGAAGAAACAACAACTTTCAATTCCCCATCTTTAAGTTTATTTTCAGTTTCAAGTCTCAACTCTTTAGAAAGAGAAGAATGGTGTGCCATAATGTTATTTTCATCATATTTATCTTTAAATCTCTTTTTGAGGTTAAATACAACGCTTTCAGTACCACTTCTTGTATTTGTAAATATCAAAGTTGTTTTATGTTCACTTATAAGTTCATTTAAAAGTTCATAAGTAGCATTGGTTACTTCCTTTGGATCTTCATTAATTATATCATCAACAGGGCAAAGTACTTTCATATCTAGTTGTTTTAAATAATTAACATCCACAATTTTACAATTTCTTTCAATTCCATACTCATATCCTGCTAAAAATCTTGCAACTTTTTCCAATGGTGAAACGGTTGCACTAAGTCCAATTCTTGTAAACCCTCCAGTGAGGTTTTGTAATCTTTCTAAAGTTAAACTAAGGTGTACTCCCCTTTTATTTTCTGCAAGAGAATGTATTTCATCCACTATTACATATCCCACGTCTTTAATTTTTTCTCTAAATTTTGGAGCAACGAGAAGAATTGCTAAAGTTTCGGGAGTAGTGATCAGGATGTGAGGTGGCTTTTTAAGCATCTTTGTCCTTTCATACTGTGTTGTATCTCCAGTACGTACCGCTTTTCTAATACCAAGTTCTTTTCCTGCAATTTTTTCAATTTCCCTTAGCGGTTCATCCAGATTTTTTTCAATATCATTATCTAGTGCTTTCAGTGGAGAAATGTAAATACAGTAAACCTTGTCCTCCAACTTATTCATTTCGGACATCATGGTTAACTGACTAATTATAGAAAGAAATGCAGTGAGAGTTTTTCCAGAACCAGTAGGAGAAGAAATCAATGTATTATTTCCTTTATGTATATCCGGAATTGCATACCTCTGGGCTTCGGTAAAATGCTCGAATTTACATTTAAACCATTCTTTAACCCATGGATGTAATAATTTGTAAATTGAGCCCTCTTTGTAAAGTGTTTCCTGTTTTTCTATCATTTTATCATTTAACTAACAAATTTTTCATTTTATATTTAAAAAAGTATTTTATTTATTAACAATTAAACCATTTTAAATTGCAATAGATTCTCTAATTTTCCAAAATTAAGAACCTCAAAATTTTCGACTCCATAAACTTCAAAATCATCCAATGATACACCTTTTAAAAACGGAGAAATCGTTCTTTGTTGTAATACATCCGATCCTTCAGTTATAAAATTAAATGATGGCATTATAATAATTTTTTTATTCTTTAATTTGCCCTTAAGGTAACATTTAACTTTTTCAACTCTTTCTCCACTTCTAAGCCCAATACTTGGATGTTCATGTCCAATGATAACGGTATCTTCTTTTGTATAATCAAAATTTTCAGGAATCTTATCTCCATGAAGTACTAAAAAATTTTCTACAGAGTAACTTTCATAAACATTCAAGTCACTTTTTTGAGCTATAAATCCTGTAAAGTTATCATGATTTCCTTTAATTAAAATAATTTCTTCAAAATAATTCTTAAGGAATCCTATAAAGTCTATAACTTCATTCCACTCCTGTCTGGTGATTTTTGAAAATTCATGTTTTAAATCACCGTTAATTATTATTTTAGAGGCATTTGATTCATTAATTATCTTTTCTAACCGATTAATTATTTTTTTATACTGAAATCGAGGGATCATTAAACCTTCATTGTTTAATGCGTATTCATAACCAAGATGAAGGTCAGAAATGATTAAATAATCCATAATTTGAAGCGCAGAGTCAATGATTTCTGCTCCGTATATTTCATTGTTTTTCATATTGATCGTTATACTTTTTGTAACTAACATTATGAACTCATTCCAAGTATATATTATTTTCTACATAAACAAATTTTGAAATCTAACTATAAATTACCTTTTAAATCATCAGAAATCATTAAAGTTTTATATGAATTTAGAAATATTTTAAATCAAACATAGAATTATAAAATCAATCAATAAGTAAGAATATTGCCAAAAAAGAAATAATGGTTTCATCATTTGTAAAAAAAGATTAAATGACATTTAAAAAGTAAATTAAATCTTTTATTTAGCTATAAATTATAAGAATCAAATATTATTTATGTGAACTAAAGGGGGTATTTAGTGGAAATAAAAGAATTAAAACAATTAGATGAAATAACTAAGGATAATATTGCAAGAGTATTGTGGGCAAAAAAATTTGAAGAAGCAGAAATCCCTGAAAATATTTTAAATAAACTAGAAGATGATAAAAATAGTCCTGAAAGCTTTGGTAAACGTATGCAGTATAAGCTCCAGGAATTGATTAATGATCCTGATTCTTTTACTCCCAGTTATAAAAAACGTTATCATAAATTTATTGAAAATTCTAATTCTCTATATGCTCTTCAAGCATACGCAATGAACCATTTACTAGGCTTAGATAGTGTTAAAGGCTATAAAAATATACCTAATGAAGCTGATTTAAAATTTCCAGATACTCATCTCCCACAACTTGGATATCAGGTAGGATGGCATTTTTTTGTAGGTAATTGTAAGGGAGAAAATGATAAAGACTATGGAATTCTCTTTATGTTTTATAGATATTCTTTACTACCGCCTACTATTGCTAAACATTTTGGACTTTCAGATTTAGAAAATCAAATATTTGAATTCCAGTTAGCAGTAGGTGAAGCAGGTAATAGACATTATCAATCAAAACCACTTGCAGTAGCCGGTACAACTGGCCTTGCCAGTTTTAGCAATACTCCATTTAATTATAGACTTGGAAATAATTCTATTCAATCTCTAAGTGAAGATAATTTGTTTCCACTAAGATTAAGAGGATGGGGAGTTAATTTAGAGGAAGCTCCAATTGAGCTAGAAGTTGATATTAGACTTAATTCAAATAAGGAATTTCTTCTACAGGGGAAAAAAGGATGTTTACCATGCTGCTGTGATATCGGTACATTATACTATTCTGCCACTAATTTAAGCTTAGATCCATCAAATAGTAGTTTAAATTTTAATGGAGAAGAAATTAAACTTGTAGACGGTAAATTCTGGTTTGATCATCAATGGGGAAATGCTCTGGAACCTCTTGGAAATCCAAGATGTGAAGTTATGAGGGCTGCAAACAATATGGTAGAATCTCATTCGCGCGGATGGGATTGGTTCATGGCTCAATTTGAAGGTAAAAGAGAAATGACCATGTATGCGCCACACACTGATGAAAATTTAGAATACTATGAACAAACAGGGACTGAATCTCCTCAAACAATGACAGTAAAAGTAAAAGGACAATTAATTGAAAAAGATAACACCGTGAAAGAAATTAGCGGAACTTTAAAAATACCAGAATGGATTAAAAGTAAAAGATCATCAGATCCAAATCAATATTGGGTTACAAATACATGGTATCCCAATAAATGGGAATTTAGTTTTGATAAAACGGTTCCAGAAGATATCAGAAATTTTACAATGACTCCCATAGTTCAAACTGGTCAATCAGGGTTTAATGCAAGCGGAGCTCAATATTCTGAAGGTGCGGTTTATATAAAAAATAATGAAGGAAATTTATTGGGTAAAGGCTTTGCAGAGTCAGTATATTATGCTAATGTCGTTAAAAATATGCTCCATCTATCAGATCTTCCAGTAACTCCTGAAATGATAGCACTTGTTAAAAAACCCTCCCCAGGGCTGGGGCTTAAAATAAAAAGCTTTTTATATTTTCTCCAACCATCTAAAAGAAAAAAACTTGAAAAAACATTGAAAAAATGCATTGATCAAGGATTACCCACAAGCATGGTCGGTTAAAATTAATAGAAAAACTTTAAAAAGTTTAAATTAAAGATCATTTATAAGTTTATTATTAAGATAAGAAAGCTTTCATGGAGCTTTAATAGTTAATTTGAAATAATGGAGATAATTTAATGGATAACCTTATAAAAAACTTAAAAAACGATGATGCTGAAGTTAGAAAAGAAGCTGCTGAAGAAATTGGAAAAACAGAAGATCCTAATGGAATTGAACCTTTAATTGAATCATTTAACGATGAAAATCCGCAAGTAAGATTTCAAGCTGCTAAATCTCTAGCATTAATAGGCAAACCCGCAGTAGAACCTCTAATTGAAGCTTTAAAAAGTGATGAAAGTGAAAACCTTAAAAAATATGCTACATTAGCACTTAAAGATATTGGAGATACAAGCGTTGTAGACAATTTAATTGAAGTTTTAAAAGATGAAAATTTTGCTGTAAGGAAATTTGCAGCAAAAGCACTGGGAGAAATGGGAGACGTCAAAGCTTTAGATCCATTAGTAGAAACTTTAACCGATGATGACTGGGGAGTAAGAATGGCTGCTCTAAAAGCACTTGGAGATTTAGGTGATGAAAGAGCAATAGATCCTATTAAAAAAGCTAGAAGAGCAGCAACTGGTGATAAAGATTTTAAAAAAGTTGCTAATAAAGCTTTAAAGAAAATCAACAAATAATCCATTAAATGGAATAAATAACATTATTTTTTTATTTTATTAATTAAATTACCAACAAGGCCCTTTTTTTCGAAGTCTTTAATTAATTTATCCTTTTCTTGGACAACGTCCCATAAAAGTTCATGACTCTTCTTTAATTGTTTATATTCATCTGTATCCAATTCAATTTCTTGAAGTTTAATTTTATAAGCTTCTTTTTCTAAGGTTCTTAAATCTCTTAATCTTTTTAACTCACGTTCAAGTTCCTTATTATAAGCATCTAAATTATCATAACTTCTTTTAATTCTATTTAGTTCTTCCATTTTTTCATTAAGTGTTTCTATTTCACTCTTATACTCATCTACAATAATATTAAGCTTTGACTGGAAATCATCATTTAGTTTATCTTCTAAATCTTCTAAATTATCGTCATTATGATTTTTTTCGTTGTTTTCATTATTAAAATCTTTTATTTGCTGTTCTTTGTCTTTTAAAGATAATTTGAGTTTTTCATGACTTAAATTCATTACTTTAGATTTTTGTAATTCATACTCATAGTCATCCCTACTCAATATGATTAAGTTTTCTACGTCCTGAAATTTGGTACCTTCAATCTGGTCTTTTTTAACAGGGATCATGTATCTTCTGTTAACCTGTTCTTTACCATCTTTAGATTTTTGCTTTGATTTTCTTTCGTACCTTTTGAGTTTACAACGTAAAACAGGGATTTCATCTCTCATTAATATGAGTATAATAACATCTAATATATAAGTTTTGAGCATCTACTGGAATTTAAGTCATAATTAGATAGTATAATAAATTATTTAGATAAAAAAATACAGAATAATACTATGAAAAAAATGGACCCTCCTGAAAAAATACCAATCTATTCAGTTAAAAAAGGAAAAATCGAATTAGAGGAAAAAGTTGAAAAAACTGATGATGAGTGGAAAAGGATTCTTTCGCCCCAACAATTTGATGTTGCAAGAAAACAAGGTACAGAACTTGCTTTCACAGGAAAATATCATGATTGTCACGAAGACGGGATATACAAATGTGTATGCTGTGATATAGATCTTTTTGATTCAAAAACTAAGTTTGAATCTGGAACTGGTTGGCCAAGCTTCTTTGAACCAGTTGCAGAAGAAAATGTGAAAACTCAAACTGATAAAAGCCATTTCATGGTGAGAACTGAAGCTTTATGTTCCCTTTGCGATGCACATCTCGGTCATGTTTTTGACGATGGTCCTCCACCAACTGGTAAAAGGTATTGCATGAATTCAGCAGCATTAAAATTTATTAAAAGAAATGAGTTATAATAACCTATTTTTCTTATTTTCAAAACTATTTAGATAGTTTTGATATATATAAAGAGCTAAATTTAGCCATATCATTCTACATCTACCATGATTATAAATTTAATCTTTTAATATGTTAAAAAAAGTCATTTAAATCTTTATTTTATAATTTAAATGTTCTTATTCCTATTTTTCGAATAAATCATAAATATCAGGTCTTCTATTTTTTAGCAATGGCAGTTCTTTCCTCACGTTTTTAAGCTTATCCAGATTTATATCAGCATAAACAATTTCTTCATTTTGTCCAGCTCTTGCAATAATTTCCCCCCATGGATCTACAATCATTGAATTACCATAAGCTACATACGAAAGTTCATCATTTCTTGCTGGAGAAGCAGCAGCCACAAATAACTGATTATCAACTGCCCTACTTCTTATTAGAATTTCCCAGTGCGCAGGTCCAGTAATCATATTAAAAGCCCCAGGAATAACTATTAATTGAACTCCTTTAAGAGCCATGATTCTTAAAAGTTCAGGAAACCTCATATCATAACAAATTGCAATTCCAATCTTCATAAATCCTAAATCAAAAATACCTATTTGATTTCCGGAATTCAAAGTATCAGATTCAAAAAATCTGATTTCAGGAGTTTCTATGTCAAAAAGATGTATTTTTCTGTATTTACCTATTATTTCCCCACTATTGTTAAAAATAAAGGAAGAATTATATATTTTATCATTTTCAAGTTCTGGAATTGAACCAGCAATAATATAAACATTATTATCTGTTGCAGATTTAGAAATTGATTGAAGTGTGTAACTTTCTTCTTGAATTTCAGCATATTCTGCAAATTTTGAGTTATCATAGGGACAATTAAACATTTCAGGTAAAATAATTATATCTGCACCGTTTTTAGCTGATGTAGTGATCATTTCCAAAGCACGATTTATATTGGATTTTTTATCATCAAATACCTTTATCTGACATATAGCCAGCTTAAAATTGTTTTTCATAAAATAACTTCCTGAATTTCCTCTGTAGAATATCTAATATTATCATTATTTCCATTAAAATTTATTTTAAATTATTAAAAATAAATCTTGATAATATATATCTAAAAAATAAATATATAATAACAATACAAAATAACCATAAAAAGAATTAAATTTTCCCTTAAGGTGTTTATATGGATGAAAATAACTCAAATAACGAAAATAAAGAATTGGAACCTAAGTCTAAAGAATTAAGAAAATCTAAAGAAATTGAATCAACAGTCGATGATTATATTAATCATCTTGAAAAAAACGGCGAATTAGTAAATGTTTTCCAGTTTACTAAGGAAATGGCCAATATTATCCTGTTTTTAGCCGAAAATGATAGAGATGGAACATTATTCAATTTTGTAACTGATTATTTAAGCAAAATGATGGATAAAGGTAAGGTTTTAAGGCAAGAAAAAGGATTATAACCACTGAAATATTAATATATAACTTTATTTTATGTATTATTTAATTAAAAATTATAAGTACTAACTAATTAAATAGTAAGCTTAAGTTCATTAAAATTATATATAAGTAAAACTTTTATCAATTAATGATTTTGTAATGCCATATGCTTCATTATAACTTACCCATTCAGGTATTTCATATACCACTGTTCTATAGCCTGCAGAAGCAAGAGGTTTTGAAAATCTAATGGCAGAAGTAGTATGCTCTTTAATGTTGTCTGCTTTATAATAATTAAATCCTGGAATAGACTGGTTAACTGACTCAGAAAATAGAACTGATTTTTCATCCATTTCAGGGGTTGCAATGTAAAATCCCTGTCCATAACCAGGCCTGTGATTATGGCAAATAATTACAAGATCATCATTGGATTTTAAAATATCTGGAAGTATATAATCTGCAGCAAGACCTTCGCCAGATGTTCTACCTATCCTATAATTATCAGGATTATTAGTTACATTAATTTCATAAAGTACAATATTTATATTGGAATTAAGATGATAAGCCCTAACCAAATCATCAGTAACATTTTTTGAAAGGGTTTCCCTTGGATGAATACCAGTCACAATGGCTATCGTCTTTGAATTAGGTTTCAATGTATTGGAAGTTGCGTAAACCTCTTTAACCACCAAACCTCTGTTATCTGAACCCAAAATTGAGTGATTTTGCATCAAAGAGTTGTCGGATGGAGTAACTGCAAACCATGTGCCGTTTAAAAACATAAACAATGGAATTATGATTATAAGTGAAACTAAAAAGAAAGTGCCTTTTCTAATTTTATTTTTTTGGATATTAGGGCTAGAATATTCAAATTCAGATCCATACTCATCCCCATAGCCCCCATATTCCTCATTATTAAAATATTCTTTTATATCTGAAACTAAAACTAACTCTCCTCCACACTGACAAAATTCAAAATTGTCCGGAGATTCTCCATCTTCAAGTTCATAATATCCATTGCACCTGGTGCAAACTAAATAATATTCTTCCACAATTTTTTATATTGTTTAAGTTCTTTTTAATTTTTTGGATATAATTAATCAAGAGTGAACTTTTTTAATAATCAAAGTATTTAATATCTCAAAAATGCTATAATTATTTGTAATTTAGGTGTATGAATTGAAATCTAATAATAATTTAATTATATTCACTTTAGCATTTGCAATGTTTCTATGGTCATTTAGTGCGGGTATTGTGAATATTTCATTACCAACAATATCACAATATCTGGATATTAGTACCAATTTAGTTTCTATGGTAGTTGTTATCCATCTTCTGGTACTCGTAAGCTTTTTATTAATCTTTGGACGCCTTGGAGATATTTTTGGTCAAAAAAATGTCTTTATGGTGGGTATATTTGTTTTTAGTGTTTCATCATATTTCTGTGCGATATCTCTTGATATTTTTCAATTACTATTTTTTAGAATAATACAGGGATTAGGATCTGCAATGATACTTTCTATGGTTCCCGCTATAATTTCAACTATATTTCCAAATAATTTAAGAGGCCGTATTTTTGGTTATATTTCGCTTACAACAACGCTGGGTTTAGCTTCAGGATATGGTGTTGGAGGATTTATTATAGAAAATATTGGATGGAATTGGATTTTTGTAACAGTTGTGCCTATGGGTATGCTAATACTCTTTCTTGCAAATAAATCGCTCCCTAAATCCAATAAAAAGATTTTAAACACTAATTTTGATTTAGTAGGTTCATTTTTAATCTTTCTTACAATATTAACGTTTATATTACCTTTTAATATTGAAAAAAATTTAGATATGGGCATTAATTTGATGTTAATTACATTTATAATATCATTTATACTAATGGCCGTATTCTTTATTTGGGAATCTAAATGTGAAAATCCATTAGTTGATATTTCGATTTTTAAAAATCTTCACATTACCTTTTCCATTATCGCTGCTTTTTTAGCCACATTAGTCCTTACTGGCACTATTTTTCTGCTTCCATTCTATTTTGAACTTATAATGAAATATCCAAGCGATTTTGCTGGTTTAATTATTCTTATACCATCATTAGTGGTCCTATTTATCGGCCCAGTATCCGGATATTTTTCTGATCGTGTGGGAAGCAGAATCCCCGTAATAATAGCGTCAATTATTCTAATTATTGCACTAATTCTACTTTATTTACTAAATGAAACTATAGGTTTACTTATTATATTCATTACTCTTGCAATTCGCGCTCTTTCAGAGGGAATGTTTACTCCAGCAAATAATAAGCTGGTTATGAGCCATAGTCCTACTGAAAAGATAGGGTATGTTTCCAGTCTTTTAAATACTGCAAGATATTTTGGCCTTATAATGGGAATAGTTGTTTTTAATACAATATTTGATTATACTATCAGTAACGAAATCAGTAATTTAACTGGTCTCCCCACTAAGGGAGCTTTTCAATTTAGTGCGCCTACAGGAATTCTTTTAGATGGATTTCAAAATGCATTCTTTGTTGGTATAGGTTTAAGTATTATAATTCTTTTATTTGCAGTTTTATCCAGAGAAAATCCATCAACTGATGATACTGAAGTTTATGAATATTCTAAAGAAGAAAGGTTATTAGATTGATAGAATTGAATCATTTCTGGATATATTGAAGATTAAATAATTGATCTTCTGTTAAATTATTTTTTATGTATCCAAGTTGCCTTTGAATTTCTACAAATTTTAAAACATTTTTTACAAAGTCTTTTGAAGGTATAGCTATAAAATCTACATGTTTCAATCCTTCTTTTTCTACTTCAACATTTGTTCCAAGCTTTTTTGAAACTATTAATGCTGCTTCATCTTTATTAGAATTAATAAAATCAGTAGCTTCAATATGTACTTTCAATATCTTCCTTAAATTATCACTTTTGGTTTTAGCATAATTATCAGTGGTTACAACAACACAACAGGGCTGATTATTCCAGATATCTTCAGAATATAACAGTACTTTTTCATTTTCTTCAATTTTTGCAACAGATGGATATGGTTCCCATGCAATAAATGCATCAAATTTATTGAATAAAAGGGATCGAGGCATATAAGGAACTTCAGATTCAACTATATTAACATCCTTTATACTAATGTTATTTTCTTTAAGCATATTTTCTAATAGAACATCCTGTACAGAACCTTTTTGAGGTATAGCAATAGTTTTATATTTAAGATCACCGATTTTTGTTATATTTGAATTTTTGTTCACTACCAGTCCAGATCCTTCCTGATTAACCGATGCAACAATCTTTATTGGAGCCCCATTATCTATTGCAGTGATTACTGGAGCTATTCCACAATAGCCAACATCAATTTTTCCTTCTTTTAAAGCTTCAATAACTTCAGGACCTGCCCTAAATGGAACTAATTGGACCCTTATTCCCTCTTTTTCATATAATTGTTTTTCATTAGCCACAAACAATGCAGAATGATGATCACTGGGCAAATATCCAATAATAACAGTATTCTCTAATGTAGAAATATAGTTATAAGTTCCTAATGCGGCTAAGGCAATTACAACAAAAATTAATGTTCCAGTAATTTTTTTCATTAAAATCCCTAATAAGTTAAATAATAATTATTTGAATTCAATTTATAAAGGGTTTTTGGATTAAGTCCTTAATATTAATATTAAGTTAGATAATAATGTTTATAAAATACTATTATTAAATTCTTTAAAAACCTACTTTTTCAAGCTCATTATCCCAAGTTTCAGGATTTTTTTCAATATATCCATTCATAATATCCTTACATTCGTCTAAATTTAGATTAATTACTTCGACTCCGTTTTCTATTAAATATTCTTCAGGGCCTTTAAGAGTATCATTTTCGCCAATAACTACTTTAGGAATTTTATAAAGTAAAATCATACCAGAACACATCTCACACGGAGATAAAGTAGTATAAAGTGTCATTTTTTGGTAATCTTCCCCCTTTAATCTACCTGCGTTTTCAATACAATCCATTTCACCATGCAATATCGCAGAATTTTTTTGAAGCAAATTATTATGCCCTCTAGCTATTATTTCTCCATCCTTAACTATAACAGCGCCAATAGGAATTCCTGATTCACATAATCCTTTATTTGCTTCTTTAATTGCTTCTTTCATGAATTTATAATGTTCTTCCATAATTAATCACCCATCCTTATAATCTCCAATAAATTTCGTTGTTTTCAAGCCAAATAATTTATTCTAAATTCATTTTTTTACTTTTCTTTATATCTATTTTTTTAACTGTGAATATAATCACATTAATCATAGGGATTGAGTATATGCATGTGAGTACAAGGATATTGTAAGAATATAATGTTAATATGGTGAAAGAATGGCAAGAGTTATAGTTGTAGCCTCTGGAAAAGGCGGTGTAGGAAAGACTACAATCGCAGCAAATCTTGGAATAGCGTTGTCTATGCATCAAGAAGATGTTGTAGTTCTAGATCTTGATATAGCGATGGCTAACTTAGAATTGATACTTGGCCTTGAAGATAAACCTGTCACTCTTCAAGAAGTTCTTTCAGGAAAAGATACAATTCATAATGCAGTTTATGAAGGTCCCGGTGGAGTAAAAATTGTTCCTGCAGGTCTTTCACTTTTCGGTTTAAAGGACATGAGATTAGAACGACTTGAAGAAGTTTTAAAAACCTTAACTGAAGATATTGATATACTTCTAATTGATGCACCAGGCGGACTCGAAAGAGATGCTTTAGCAGCACTTGAAGTAGCAAGCGAATTAATACTTGTAACTACTCCTGAAATTACATCTCTAAGTGATGCTTTAAAAACAAAAATTGTAGCAGAAAAATTAGGAATAGATATCCTTGGAGTGGTTATTAACAGGGGAAGAACAGATAAAGCATTTTTAACCGCTAATGAAATTGAAGTAATTCTCAATGTTCCTGTGCTTTCAATAATACCTGAGGACAAAAAATTAAATATTGCTTCTGCTTCAGGAAATTCTATTTTAGTCAATAGTCCTAATTCCAATACTTCTAAATTATTAATGAACCTCGCTGCAGGAGTAATTGGAGAATATTCCTACAAAAACGATTTAACAAGTAATGGAATAGTTACCAAGTTCTTCCAGAGCATTTTCAGCAAATATATAAATGTATACAAATCATAATAATTTTTTATTTTTTTAATTAGAATTCCTTTTTTTTTATAATATCAAAAAATAGTATTATTTATTTTAATTAAGATAATAATATATCACTTATTTATATCATTAACCAAGAATATTACATCTAAAAAAGAAAAATGTAATTTAATATACTTGAAATAAAAAATTAAATATTTGAGTTAATCTTAAAATGAAAATAATTCTAACGGATATGACTTCATGGAATACGAAAATGCTTATAAATTAAGGGAAAAACTTTTAATAGAAAATCAGGGGAAATTGCTTGATGATTTATTTAAAGGTAGCGAAATTACAACAGACAATGGAACATGTTACATCATAGAAAATGATTCTCCTTTAAATTTTAATACATTAAGCTCTAAAAAAGCTAAAGAGAAAATTTTAAGTGATTTGAAAGTTTTAAGTGGAATAGGGGAATCAAGGGAACAAAAATTAAAAGATGAAGGATATAATAACGTTGAAGATTTAGTTGATCATGAAAAATTTGGTAGGGAAGCTTCACAATTTCTAAAAATTGTATTTGATCAGGATAAATGTGAAATTGAAGATTGGATTTGCCGTTTTTATCCAAAATCACACCCATTAATTTTATTCTCTTCAAGCTTTAGTGAAATTGATGACTACATTTTTTTAGATATTGAAACATTAGGACTGTTTAACCGGCCCATAATTCTTTTAGGACTTGCTAAAGTATCTTCAAGTAAAATTAGCGTAAAACAATATTTAGCAAGAGATACAGGAGAAGAAAGTGCTGTTTTAGATGCTTTTCTTTCTGATATTGATAAAGATAGCGTATTTGTAACTTTTAACGGCCAAACTTTCGATATACCCTACATAATTAATAGAATGAAATATTTCAACATAAAAAGAAAAATGAATTACCCACATTTTGATATGTTACATTATTCCAGAAGGCAGTGGAGTGATGAATTAACAAATTGTAAATTAACCACACTCGAAAAACATTTATTTAATATTGTAAGGGAAGATGATGTTCCCAGCGGATTAGTACCTGAATTTTATAAGACTTATGCAAATACAGAGAATATAGGTCCATTAATTCCTATAATTGAGCACAATGAACAGGATATAATAACACTTGCCATGATATTTTCTAGATTACATGAAGAAAATTCAAAATATTAAAATAAAATAATTTACATCTAAAAAAAAAATGGAGTCAACTATGCAATCTAAACCCATTAATATTCTATTAATTGAAGATAGTGCAGAAGATGCTGTACTTATAAAAGAAATGTTAAATGAAAGTTCAAAAATTCCATTTAATTTAACACATGTTAATAGACTTAAAACAGGGTTTGAAAAGCTATTTCAAGAACCATTTGATATATTACTTTTAGATTTAAATTTACCCGATAGTTGGGGATTTGATACATTTATTAGAACCTATGATCAGGTTCCAGAATTACCTATCGTTATTTTAAGCGGTTTTAATGATGAAGAAGTTGCTGTTAAAGCCGTTAGTGAAGGTGCGCAAGATTATTTAATTAAAGGTGAAATAGACGGTAGAATACTTGCCCGATCCATTTATTATGCTATAGAACGTAAAAAAATTGAAAAACAACTTGTGAAAACACAAGATGATTTAAGAAAATTAATCGAATGGCATGAAGAAGAGTTAAAAGAAACTGGAAGAAAATTGAAGACAGAAAAACGTATGAACGATTTACTTGAAAAACGTTTGTCAAATGCCCTTGAAAATCTTAAAGTCGAAAAATTTAAGCTAAGTACTTTAATAAATAATCTTTCAGTCGGTATTCTTATTGTAGATGCGTCTTCTGGTCAAGCAATTGCAAAAAATAAAAAGTTAGAAGAAATCTGGGAAGAATGTTTAGAAATTGAAGAATTAGATGAATACTGTTATTATAATGGTTCCCACTGTGATGGAAAACCCTATGAACTGGAAGATTGGCCATTAACACGTTCCATTAATAATGGAGAAGAAATAGAGGATCAAAAAATTATTATTTCCAAAGAAAATGGAACTAAAAGCATTATAAGCAATACTTCAATTCCTATAAGGGATGAAAAAGGGCAGATAATAATGGGAATGTCGTTTTTTTCAGATATTACTGACTCGGAATAATATTTGGACTAATTTTTTAAATTAAGCACTGCAAATTTATCCTAATTTTCTAAGTGATGCGCTAATAAATGCAGGAATATCAGCTGGTCCACGGCTGGTAATTATATTTCCATCCTCTACAACTTCTTTATCTACATAATTTCCACCGGCATTTTCAATATCCACAATAATCGATTTCCAGCCCGCAACGTTTCGTCCTTCAATGACTTTAGCCGTAATAAATAACTGGGGCGCATGACAAATTGCAAAAACAGGTTTACCACTTTCCACGAATTCTTTTGTAAATTGTACAACATTTTTATCTTCTCTCAATTTATCTGGAGAACATCCCCCTGGAATAAAAATAGCATCAAAATCATTGGCAGATACTGAAGATGCTGATTTATCTATCTTAACCTTAGTTTTCCCTTCTTTACCTTCTACAGTTTCACCATCTTTAAATCCGATATGTGTAATTTTATTTCCTTTATCTTTAAATGCTTTAGCTGGTTCACTATATTCCACATCTTCAAATTTAGGACCTATTAAAACTCCAATTTCACTCATAATATCACCCCAAGTTATACTAGAATTAATATTTATCATCATATTATTAATATTATTATGTCAAATTTATACCTAAATGAGATAAAATTATTGAAATTCCTTTAAATCCTAAAATAAATA
>Ga0187785_10000260_pt1 | contig 20328 bp, 16 predicted proteins | sample 0815_BV2_4_20_MG_FD_132466 | JGI IMG/M metagenome (GOLD analysis project Ga0187785, IMG submission 132466) | Tropical peat soil microbial communities from peatlands in Department of Meta, Colombia - 0815_BV2_4_20_MG | ecosystem: Environmental > Terrestrial > Soil > Wetlands > Peat | place...
CGCAGCTTCGATCAGGCTGGAAGGATCGGCAATGCCCTTCCATGCGATGTCATATGCCGTTCCATGGTCAGGCGATGTCCTGATGAAAGGCAATCCAACGGTCATGTTCACGCCTTTGTCGAAGGCGATCATTTTGAGAGGCACGAGTCCCTGATCGTGATACATGCATACAACTATGTCGAATTCCCCTTTGTAAGCCTTATGAAAAAGCGCGTCGGCAGGATAAGGGCCGGAAACCGGGATACCCATTGCCTTCGCCTCTTCAATAGCCGGAGAGATCTCGGTGCCTTCCTCATTGCCGAAGATGCCGGCCTCGCCTGAGTGGGGATTCAGTCCGGCAACCGCTATCCGCGGCTCTTTGATACCAATCAGGTTGCATGCCCTGTTTGCCATGGTTATCGTTTTAAGAACCCTGTCACGCGTCACCATGTCTGGTACTTTTCTCAGCGCCGCGTGGATTGTCGCAAGAATCACCCTGAGAGGGCCGCCGCAAAGCACCATCGCATAATCCTCAGTCCCGGTAAGTTCAGCCAGCATCTCGGTGTGGCCGGGCCATGGGAATCCCGCAAGCTTTAGGGATTCCTTTGAGATCGGGGCGGTGACAATGGCGTCCACGACCCCCATCATGGCAAGCTCCACCGCTTTTCGTATATATGCAACGCATTCCTTACCACCCTCGGAAGTTGCCTTTCCGCGGGCGAAGGTGCGGTTTTTAATATCTCCGGGGTCAAGGACGTCGTATTGACGACTGTCGAAGGCTATGCCGAGCCTTTCGGAAGCCTCGCCGATCACGGCCTTCGATCCTATGATCAATGACCTGCAGGCCTCCGACAGTTCTGCTGAAAGCAGCGCCTTGAGGACGATCTCGGGGCCTATCCCTGCCGGATCGCCGATAGTTATAGCTATTTTTGTGCGTTGTGGCATGGTCCCGTTGTGGACTTGATTATAATCTTTAAGCACCTGTTTTGTCTTTTGTATGGCGCCGAAGTTCCGATGTATCGGCAGCCGACCTGGCGGCTTATGTTAAAATTATCCGATGCGGAAAAGCAGCGAATGCTTATGACTGCAGAATAATAATCTGAAGATATCGGTATAGTACCGAAATATTGCTATTTGCCGACAATGGTCGGCAACCGCACCATTAAATGACGAGCGAACGACAGCCGGGCAGGGACATTTCAGCCAAATTAAGGATCCTTCTCATCGAGGACGATGAAGTCGATGCATATCTGATTCAGGAGTTGCTTATAGCGGCTTCTGTTTCGGTCCATATTCGCCATGCCTCGAGGATGTCGAATGCGCTCAAATTATTGTCGGAATCGAAGTTTGATGTCATACTTGCAGATCTTAATCTTCCTGACAGCCAGGGCTTCGGCACTTTTTGCAGGGTACGTGATGCAGCCCTGGACACGCCCATAATCATACTGACAGGGTTCGCGGATGAGGAATTCGCAATGAATACTGTTCAGAAAGGCGCTCAGGACTATCTGGTAAAGGGGCGCATTGATTCAGACTCGCTGCTGAAGGCCATACGCTATTCTATAGAAAGGCACAAGCTGCTGGCAGAGCTTGAAAGCAAGCTTGTCGAAATAGGCAAGCTCGAGAGGGAGCGGAAAAATCTTCTCTCGATGCTGGCTCACGATATGAAGAATTCGATCGTGCCGTCTATTCAGCTGTTGGAGAGTATAGCGGGTGGAGATATGGAAGATATGCAGTCCAACCTCGGCTTGGTTCTTGATGAATTGAAAACCGTCAATGGCCTGGCGACTAATTTCATGGATTTCGCACGGGTCGATCTGAAAGAATATTCGTCTGCGCCGTGCGAGTTCGATGTGATGTCCGTGCTGGAGAGGCAGATGGAGATATCAAATGTTAAGGCCGATATCAAGCACATTGACATCTCTATTGAATCAGAGCCTGAAGGACTGCAGAGCATTGTTGCCGACAAGGACCTGATCCACAGGTTATTTGCCAATCTTCTGGACAATGCCGTGAAGTATACCGAAGAAGGCGGATCGGTCATAGTGAAGGTTGCAGGCTATAGTAATGATGTCCTGGTCGAGATCAGAGATACTGGCCCCGGTATTTCGCCTGACTATGTTCCATTTATATTCGATGCCTTTTATCGTGCGGATACTGAACATAGAGGATCAGGCCTGGGGCTGGCCATTGCAAAGACTATCGTCGAAGCCCACGGCGGAAAGATATGGGTGGACAGCGAGCCGGGGAAGGGCAGCGTATTCAGTTTCACGCTGCCGCGAAAAAACTGACCGCGTTATCTGTCCAGCACAGCCGCATCCTTGGGCGGGGTGAAACTGAAGACCGAATTTTTTATGCCGGTGTTGATCTTTACATTCTTAAGCTGTATCTCTATTTTATTTGAAAGGTTGTCTGCTATGATGAGTGTTTTGATCGGGAACTCTGCACCGGACGGTACTATCTCTATATGCTCAACATTGCCCATGGGTTTCTTCGGCTTGATCACGACCGACCCGGGCGTACTTGAAACGACATCGAACTCCTGCCGGATATTCCCGAGGCCCGCAAGAAGGGTGATAGGCGCCTGCCCGTAGGTGGCACGGTCGAATTTTGACTTTATCACCTGGTTCTCTTTTTTCTGGTATATGATAATCTCATTTCCCTTTACGTAGATTGCCTGCGGCTTATCGCCCGAATATTCCCATCTCATTTTCGGCGGCTTTATAAAGAAGCGCCCGTTATAAACGTCCGTTCGTTTGAGGTCTTTGATAAAGCTTTTCTGTACAAAGCTGCCCGTCAGGTCTTTGATGCCTTCGTAAGCCTTCTGTATTTTTGTAACCTCGTCTTCTTCCGCACGCGAAGGCAGAGCGGCTACGATAAAAAAAACGAAAATGATAAAAACAGTCTGCAATGTCTTCATTGCTGTCTCCTTCTGATAAAGTCACGCGGTTTGCCTGCGCCTTTCGGCGGACCTACGAAGCCGTCTTCTTCAAGCAGCTCCATGATGGTTGCAGCCTTGTTGTATCCAATTTTGAAGCGGCGCTGGATGGATGAAATAGAGACCTCTCCGGCGGACTCGGCAAAGTCCACCACGCGCTGGTACATCTCATCCCGCTCCTCTGCGCTGAGGCCGCCCTTTTGATCGTCGACCACAACTATGCTCTCGAAGGATGTATAGTCCGGCGTGCCCTGGTCTTTTACGAACTTTGTGATATCCTTGACTTCCGCGTCGCTGATGTAGGCGCCGTGAATCCGCACGATCTTGACTCCGGGGATCATGTACAGCATGTCTCCCATGCCGAGCAGCTTTTCGGCGCCCATTGAGTCGAGTATGGTGCGCGAGTCTATCTTGGAGGTGACCTGGAACGATATCCGCGCAGGGAAATTGGCCTTGATCAGTCCCGTGATGACATCGACTGAAGGCCGCTGGGTCGCAAGGATAAGATGGATCCCCGATGCGCGGGCCATCTGCGCGAGCCTGGCTATCGCGCCTTCGACATCTGCGGGCGCTGTGAACATGAGGTCCGCGAGCTCGTCGATGAATACCACGATGTAGGGCAGGCGTTCCGAAGGCCCGACCTGCCGGTTGAAGGTTTCTATGTTTCTGGTGCCCTGTTCTGCAAGCAGGCGGTACCTGCGCTCCATTTCCAGGACCATCTTTTTCAGCGCCTCCGACGCGTCCTTCGGGCTTGTGATTACAGGCGAGATGAGGTGCGGAATGTCCGAATATGCCGAAAGTTCGAGCAGCTTGGGGTCTATCAGCAGCATCCTTACTTCGTTGGGCGTAGCCTTGTACAGAAGGCTGGTTATCATGGTGTTCATGGAAACGCTCTTGCCGGAGCCGGTAGCTCCTGCAACCAGCAGATGTGGCATCCTGGCCAGGTCCGATACAATGGGATTGCCGAATATGTCTTTGCCCAGGGCCAGCGTCAGCAGGGATGAGCTCTTCTGGAACGTCTCAGAGGAAATAATCTCCCGAAGCGCTACGGACGCCCTCTGGCGATTGGGCACTTCCAGCCCGATGGTCGCCTTGCCGGGAATCGGGTATACCCGGATGCTGGGCGCTCGCAGAGATAGTGCAAGATCGTCGGCGAGCGATACGATCCTGTTTATCTTTACGCCCGGCGCAGGCTCGAATTCGAACATGGTCACCACCGGGCCGGGGTGGGCCTGCTTGATCTTCCCGTTGACGCCGAAATCCGCCATCTTGCGCTCGAGCCCCGACGCTGCCGACATCAGCTCATCCTTGGTCGGTCCCTCTACGTCATCGGCATCCTTCAAGAAATCGATGGAAGGAAGCCGATATCCCGATTCATCAGACTGCCTAACAACAGGGCGCGGCTGCGTCACGGGTCTGGGCTTCATCTCGCGTATCGTGAACTCGTGCGGATCGTCTTCGAGCATATCCGGTTCTGGCTCTTCAACGGGGGGAGCCGGCTGCGGCTCCTGCACCACCCGACCTTTCTTCCGGTCGGAGATAAACGTGTATAGCGAAACCGGGCTGAGCAAGACGATCGAGACAGATATCAGCGCAACGCAAAAAATATAGGCCCCTACAATAGACAGCATCCCCCGGAATATCTCGGAAAGAAGAACCCCGACCAGGCCGCCGGACGGGTCGAAGGCATGAGATGATGTCTGGGATATCAGCTCTACCAGCATTGCGAGAGCCGGAATCAGCAATATAGATCCCAACACATGGAACAGGCTGCGCGTGCCGCCTGTGATCTTTCTTGCTCCGTATATGAGCAGGAACACAGGCAGCAGATATCCGGGCAGACCGACAATGGCCATGATCAGGTCTGCTATGTATGCTCCCAAGGGACCGCCGTAATTTTGCACAGGCCTGTCTGAAAAAGTGAAGAAGGAAGGGTCCCATTTATTGAAGGAAACAAGCGAGATCGTAAGGTAAATGCCGGCCAGTATGGCAAGAATGCCGACTATGATTCTGATCTTGCGATGCTCGTGCCTGTCGTCTCTGCCGGCCGGCGAAGACTGTCTCCGGCTGCGTGACGGCTTATATGAAAATTCGTCTTCGACTTCTGAAATCACCCTTTGAGCCATAGGATTATTATAGCACCGCGAATGCTGCTGAGATTATAACGTAAGCCCCGACGTTACGGAATATGCGAGGAATATGGCGCCAAGCGCAATACGGTAATAGCCGAAATGCTTGAATCCGTATCGCGGAACCAGGTATATGAACGCCTTCACTGCAATCAGCGCAGAGAAGAAGGCGACAAGACCGCCGATAAGCAGGAGAATCCAGTAACTGCTGTTGAACCCTGAAGAAGTTTTAAGCAGGTCATAGCCTGTGGCTGTGAACATCGTTGGAACAGCCAGGAGGAACGAAAACTCAGTGGCCTGCTTTCGGTCGAGTCCTGCAAGCAGCCCTCCGAAGATTGCGGCGGCTGCGCGCGAGACCCCCGGGATCATCGCCAGACACTGCACCAATCCGACCAGGGCCGCTCCGACGAAAGATACCTTTTCCGGCATCGAATAACGTGATTTTCTTCCTTTGGTCCATTGGTCCAGGGCAATCAGCAAAATGCCGCCTGCGATGAGGGAGGCACTCACTACATACGGATTGAATAGATAGTGCTTGATAGTTTTATATGCCAGAAGGCCGATAACTCCGGTGGGTATAAACCCGACTGCGAGTTTAAGATATATTTCGGCGCTTACGAGAAACCTGCGATAGTACAGGATCACTACCGAAAGGATGGCGCCGAGCTGGATCGCAATTTCGAAGGTCTTAACAAACTCTTCCTCGCCGATCCCCATGACCGCTGATGCCAGTATCATGTGGCCGGTGGAAGAGACGGGCAGGAACTCAGTGAGTCCTTCGATAACGCCCAGAATAAAGGTGTCTGTTATTGTCACAATACGCCTCCGAAATGCAATGAATTAGCTGCTATTTAGCATACACGATGATGCGCACGAAAATGAACTTGACAGGGGAAATGTTCTGAATATTATGTGACTTGAAGTGGTTTAATTCTCTTGGTTCATTTCGTTCATGTGTGATCGCCATGTATTGCTTCAAGGATTCGCGCAATGAAAATATCACGGACCGTTGCATCGGCCAAACTGGTTTCGTCCTCGACCGGCAACAGGGGAAAGCGCTTCATAAATTCGAGCGCAAATATGCCTGCGCCTTGCTCCGACACAATTCCGGATGGACTGTAAACCGGCAGGTCCCTTATCCCGCAGCTCGGTGATCTGCTTTTGAAAACGAACCCGCGAATGTTCATGCGAGAAAGCATCTTCAGCTTCTTCTCTACCCATTGCAGCATCGCATCAGTGTGGTCAATTGCCGTGTTCTCGGTGACCAATCGGGGAAAAGCAGCATCACCTTTCAGCTGCATGGGCTCCCGCGGAACGGTAAGTCCCATCTCCACTTCCGGACATAAGGGGACCCATTCTACGAATCTCCCGAAGTCATCCCGAAGATAGAGGTCGAGCTTGCCTCCGCCGTCGTAGCGAACTTTATTGCCCAGCAGGCATGAGCTAATGCCGAGCTTAACTCTATCTGTCATGGCAGGGTAAATAAATTGGGGCGCAAGCAGGCAGGCAATCCTGCCGCTTGTTCACCTCACACTTCCATTATGATCGGCATGATCATGGGACGCCTGTCCATGGTGTTGCGCAGATATTTCTTGAGGGTGGCCCTCAGCTTTGCCTGGATCAGCGAGGTGTCGGAGATGATATCGTCATCAAGGTGCATCAATGTGCCGGCCATAAGGTCTCTCACCTCGCTGATGATGTCCTGTGAAACATCTTCGAAGACGAAGCCCCTTGAGATGATGTCCGGTCCCGAGACTATTTTCTTGGTTGTCTTTTCGACCACTACGAGTATGATCACGATGCCGTCGTGCGCAAGCCGCCTTCTGTCTCGCAGCACTATGTCCTCCACGCCTCCTATACCCCTTCCGTCGATGAATATCCGGCCCGAGTTGACCTTTCCAGCTGCTGCAGCGCCGTTGTGTGTGATTTCGAGTATGCCGCCGTCTTCCAGGATGAATATGTTTTCTTTTGGTATCCCCGATTTTTCGGCCAGCCGGTAGTGATACTTCAGGTGCCGATATTCACCGTGCACCGGCATAAAATACTTCGGCCTCACCAGGTTCATCATCAGCTTAAGCTCTTCTTTGGATGCGTGGCCTGAGACATGAATATCGGATACCTTTTCGTATTTGACATCAGCGCCCCGCCTCATCAGATGATTGATGATCCGACCTATCGACCGCTCGTTGCCGGGTATTATTTTTGCCGAGAGTATAACTGTATCTCCCTCTCTGATCCTTATCTGCTTATGCTCATCTATAGCAATTCTGGACAACACGCTCATGGGTTCGCCCTGGCTGCCTGTGGTAATGATTACGACCTTTTCGTCAGGCAGGTCTTTAAGGTGCTCCATCTTCATCCAGGTGCCATGCGGCACTTTGAGATAGCCGAGCTCAAGCGCGATCCCTGCATTCGATACCATGCTCTTGCCGCACATGATCACTTTTCGTCCGAACTGAACCGCCACATCGATGGCCTGCTGTATCCTGTGAATGTTCGATGCAAAGGTGGCTATTATGATCCTGCCTTTTGATTTGCCGAAGATGTCTTCAAAAGCCCGGCGCACCTCTTTTTCCGAAAAGGTAAAACCGCCTTTCTCTGCATTGGTGCTGTCGGAAAGCATCAGCAGCGTGCCCTTCTCGCCGTATTCGGTAAACTTGTGCAAATCCATCAGCTCGCCGTCCACGGGCGTTGGGTCGAGTTTGAAATCGCCGGTATGGATAATGTTTCCTAAAGGCGTCTGTATGCCGAGTCCTACTCCATCCACTATGCTGTGAGTAACACGGATGAATTCGACCTTGAATGCGCCAAGGGTTATAATGTCGCGCGGTTTTACCGGGATAAGGGGAATGTCGAGGATCTCGTGTTCGTTCAGCTTCTCCCTGACAAGGGCAAGTGTTAATGCCGTGCCGAAGACAGGGACATTTATTTCTTTGAGCAGAAAGGGGAGGGCGCCGGTGTGGTCCTCATGCCCATGCGTAAGGACTATCCCCTTCACTTTTTCTCTGTTGTCGAGGATATATGAATAATCCGGAATGACGACATCCACGCCGAGCATCTCTTCTTCAGGGAACATCAGGCCCGCGTCGACGACTATGAGATCGTCGGCATACTGGAGGACAGTCATGTTGAGGCCGATCTCTTCTACTCCTCCCAGTGGTATGACCAGGAGAGAGCCTGATTCAGCTTGTTCCGGAACGTCGGGCATATTCAATCACTTAACATAAACAATTCAGAAAACTTTGTAAAGTCCAGCGCTATAACGGCTTTCTCTTCAGCCGCAACGAATTCGTAACTACCGACACGGAGCTGAAGGACATGGCCGCCGATGCTATCATCGGGTTGAGCAGGGGCCCTCCGAATATATGGAGCAGGCCTGCGGCAACCGGAATGCCGACGATATTGTAAATGAATGCCCAGAACAGGTTCTGCCTGATGGTCCTGATCGTAAGCCTGCTCAACTTTATGGCATCGACCACTGATCTGAGGCTGCCTCTGGTAAGGGTGATGTCGGAAGCCTCGATCGCGATGTCTGTCCCGGTGCCGATTGCGATTCCGACATCTGCCGACGCAAGGGCCGGCGCATCGTTGATGCCGTCGCCCACCATTGCGGTGACCTTGTTTTCAGCCTTGAGTTTCTTTATTATGTCCGTCTTCCGGTCAGGCAGCACCTCCGCATAGAATCGCTCAATGCCGACTTGACGAGCCATGCTCTCCGCTGTATTCCTGTGATCGCCGGTCAGCATCACGACCTCGATTCCCATGGAGACAAGCTCCCGCACAGCGGCAGCAGAATCCTCCTTAACAGGGTCGGCAATTGCGAACACGGCCCCCAGCGTTTTGTTGACGGCCATGAATACCGGCGTCTTGCCTTCCGAGGCGAATTTGACGGTGATATCCTCAGCCTCAGAAGTGTCGATTCCTTCGCCGGACAGCAGGGCCTGATTGCCCATGATTATTTGGAGCTCCCCGTCGGTCTTTGCTTTCACGCCGCCCCCGGAGACAGATACGAAATCAAGCGGTTCTCGCACGGTGATCTTCTCACTGTTGGCCATTCTTACAATAGCTTTGCCAAGAGGATGCTCAGAAAGCTTCTCCGCCGACGCCGCGACTTGCAATAAATCGGCAACAGGCATATCACTATGCGACCCCAATTTTATTATATCGGCCACCTCCGGTTCGCCCTTGGTGATGGTCCCCGTCTTGTCCAGTATTACGACGTTTATCTTGTGGGCAAGCTCCAGTGCCTCCGCGTCCTTGATGAGTATTCCGTTTTCAGCTCCTTTCCCCGTACCGACCATGATGGCAGTCGGGGTTGCGAGCCCGAGTGCGCAGGGGCAGGCTATGATAAGCACTGCTATGAAGTTCATGAATGCCGGGGCAAACGCATGCTGCGGCCCTAATAAAAGCCAGAGCAGAAAGGTCATGACAGCTATACCCATCACAACCGGCACAAAGACACCTGCGATCTTGTCGGCGAGCCTCTGGATCGGCGCCTTGCTGCCCTGTGCTTCTTCCACCAGTTTGATGATCCTGGCGAGTGAAGTTTCTTTACCCACACGCATGGCAGCGAACCTGAAGCTGCCTGCCTTGTTAACTGTCCCGCCGTATACCATTGAGCCAGGCAACTTCTCAACCGGAATGCTCTCTCCCGTCAGCATGGATTCATCGATAGTCGATGCGCCCGATACCACTTCGCCGTCCACGGGCACCCGCTCGCCGGGGCGCACTACGATAACGTCTCCTTCGGAAACTTCCGCTATGGGGACTTCCCTCTCCTGGTCGCCTCTGAGAATGCATGCGGTTTCGGGCTGAAGACCGATTAGTTTTTTTATGGCCTCCGACGTCTTGCCTTTTGCCCTGGCTTCGAGCAGCCTGCCAAGCAGTATCAAAGTTATAATTGTTGCGGAAGTGTCGAAATATACGTTTGGCACAATGCCGCCGCTCGTGAATAATTGCGGCGTAAAAGTGGCTGCAAGGCTGAAAAAATATGCCGCATTGGTGCCCACGCTTATGAGAGTGTTCATATTGGTGGAGCCGTGTCTTATGGCCGAGACAGCGGCCTTATGAAACCGCAGCCCCGACCAGAACTGCACCGGTGTGGCCAGAACAAGCAAAACGTACCAGCTGGAAATCACAGGGAGAGTGAACATGCTGCCGATTATGATAGGCACTGTAAGCAACAGGCTGATGATAAAACGTAATCGAAGGGCCTCGTATTCTTTACGCCGCGTCTCCCGTTCGGAATCCGCGAATTCTTTGGTAATCAGGACCGCCGAATATCCTGCATCCGCTATCACGCGCTTGAAGTCATCAAAGCCTGTTACAGTCGGAATATATTCGACAGAGGCCTTTTCCGTCGCAAGATTCACCGATGCCCCTACAACGCCTTCTATTCCTTTCAATGCCTTTTCGACCGCACCAACGCAGGCGGCACAGGTCATGCCGTTTACGGCCACATCGAGCTTTCGGGTTCCCACCCCGTAGCCCTCGTCCTTTATCGCGTCGACGACTACCGGCAACAGCTTGGGGACGTCGGACTCTGAGAACTCGATTGTGGCGCGTTCCAGCGGCAGATTCACAGCCGCGCTTTTCACGCCTTCAACCTTCTTCAACGCCCGTTCGACAGCGGCGGAACAAGCCGCGCAGGTCATCCCGGTAACAGGTATGTCGATCTTCCTGGGCATAATATTTCAGAATTGAGAAGACAGAAGCTTGACTTCTTTCTCCTGAATCCTTCTATTTCAGAACTTCACCTTTGGCGCTTCCTTTTCCGCGGCAGGCACCTCATAATAGGCCGCCTGCTGCACTCCGGCGATGGAAGCTATGATGCTGCCCATTACAGTCCTCCGGTAAGTATTCAGCATTTGCGCCACATCGTTGTATCTCTTCCTTTCGACAGCTATGCGGTTTTCAGTCCCTTCCAGGCTGTCTTGAAGCTTCAGGAAGGATTCATTCGCTTTGAGCTGAGGATAGGACTCTCTCAGCACAAGCAGGCGGGAAAGCATGCCTTCGAGCTGGTTCGATGCCTGTATTTTCTGGCCGGTGTCCTTGGCCTGAAAGTATTTTGTCCTTGCCTCGGCGATGTTTTCGAAGAGCTGCTTTTCGTGAGTTGCATAACCCTTGACAGTCTCGACAAGGTTTGGTATCAGGTCATAGCGCCGCTTCAGCTGATTGTCGACCTGCGCCCACTGCGCCTTAACCTGCTCATCCAATGCAATCGCCTTATTGTACTGGCCGACCGCCCACCCGCCGATTCCGATGACAATTATGGCGATTATCGCTACTATGCCCAATGCTATTTTCACTCCGTTACCCATCATAAACCTCCTTTAAATATTTTTAAAAGTTTTATGTTTAAGAGTTTAGGCGTTTAATAAAGGCAACTCTTCAACTCCCAACATTTAAACTCTCTAACTGTCTTTATCACCAATCGCCGGATGCGCCTCCGCCGCCGAAATCGCCGCCTCCGCTCCCGCTGAAGCCGCCATCACTACCGCCTCCGAAACCGCCTCCGAATCCTCCTCCGCCGAAGCCTCCCGGGCCGCCCCAATAGCCGCCGTATGATCTCCTCCTCATAAGAGAAAAGATAAAGGGAACCGCAAACATGATGAGGATTGATATCCAGAACAGATCGGAAAGGCTGAAGCCCCTTCCTCTTTTTGTTTGCAAGGCGGACGCCTTCGGCAGCCCGGTGATTTCCACGTTCTGGGCTGCCGCTACAGTTTTTATAATCTCAAGGGTTGCATTGAAGATCCCGCTGCCGTAATCGCCTTTCCTGAAATAGGGGACCAGATATTGCCTGCCTATTGTTCCGACGAGACTGTCAGGCAACGTCCCTTCCAGGCCATACCCGACTTCGATGCGGTATTTGCGATCATTCACGGCTACAGTAAGCAAGATGCCGTTGTCTTTTCCCTTCTGGCCGAGCTTCCATTTTTCATGTGCCATCCTGATCGAAAAATCTTCTATACTGTCCCCGTCGAGGCTTTTAATTGTCAGGACGACCATCTGAGCCGAGGTCTTCTGCTCCAGCTCCTTGAGATATGCGTTCAGCCTGGCCTGAACTTCGCTGTCGAGGATTCCGGCGAGGTCCACGACATAAGCCTGCGGAGAGGCCGGAGGCTCAGGTGTTACCGCATAAGCGGCATGCGCAACCAGGAGCAGGCACCCCATCAGCAGAATGAGGAAGGCCCTTTCGATTGATTCAGTGATCCGGTCTGATCTACTGCGCAAGCGCATTTACAATCCCGGCGATTGCTTCCAGGCTGCCGTAATATTGTTCAAGAAGTAAAAGGAGTTCATCTTTATTCTTTATCGGGTTGTCTTTCAGCGAGATTGCCCTGAGGAGTACCTCTTTGTCGATACCGGTCGCGCTACTGATGGCGCTGATTATTTCTGTTTTTGCAATGACGGGCCCTTTGCCCAGAAGGTGCATTATGGCCCTGAATATCGGGATGCAGCCCTTGATGGACCTGTAAAGCAGATGGGAAACCCTTTCAGCTTCGCCCATTGATGCTATATAGCCATTCCACACCCCTATAAGTCTTGTCTTCATTTCTCGCTCGCACTGAAGCCGTAACAGACTGCTGTTTATTTCAAGCCCTTTGAGGATGTCGGCCCCCCATGCAGTCTTGTGAATAGACCTGAGATCGAGGAACTCAACAGGAAATACATCCAGCGATTCACTGATATAGGCTGGTGTCATTACAAGAGGCGCGGAGATGCCTTTCGGCTTATATTTCTTGCCGAGAGGCGCCAGAAATTTGAAGAAGTCGAAATGCAGGTCCGCCAGCACTATCAATGAGTTCACATCGGACGCCTTCGGGCTGAAGTCGGAAGTAATGGCGCTTCCCGTCACATAGAGCGAATGCACTTTCTCTGGGCAACACGACAGTACTTCGTCGAAAAAAGGCCGTATCCTGTCGGCTGCGTCGGGCAAAACTCCGCTTAGATCGAGCTTTTCCATGTTTTCATTATAACATGCGCTGCGTTCAGTGCATGCCGGGGGCGACCGTTGTCTTGCCCGCCCTCATCAACAGGACCAGCGGCAGGACGCAGAGCATGATGATGCAGACCAGATGGAAGGCATCGTTGAAAGAGAGCATCGACGCCTGTCTGAGCATTTCTCCGTAAATGGTCGCAACTCCTCCCTGCTGCGCGGACAGGGGATCTGCTCCGCTGAGTTGTATGGCTTGCGTGCTCTGGGCAACAGCCATCCGGTATGCGGTGTCATATGGTGTCAGACTGTCGACAAGATGTGCCTGATGAAATTGGGCCCTGCGAGCCAGGATAGTGGTAACAAAGGCGACTCCGAAGCTTCCCCCAAGGTTTCTCAGCAGGTTATATATTCCGGTAGCATTGGCCATATCTTCCTTACTTATGCCGGACATGGTAAGCGTCGTCAGCGGGATAAAGAAAAAGCCCATGCCTATGCCCAGGACAACCCGCGGCCAAATTACGGTTGCAAAGTCTGCGCCGAGCGTGAAGTTGGACATGAGGTAGGTCGCGTAAGCGTTTACCAAAATCCCGAACGACAGCAGCGCCTTCGGGTTCACCTTTGTTACCAGTCTGCCAGCAAGCGGCAGCGATATCAGCGTGGCGATGCCACCCGGTCCCAGAACGACCCCTGCAAGATAGGCTGTATAACCCATAAGTGACTGGAGGTAGATGGGCAGGAGGACAATGCTGGCAAACAGGTTGAAGAACCCGATAAACATTACGGTGCTGCCGGTGCTGAACGAGATGTTCCTGAATGCCTTGAGATCGACGATAGGATGTTCCGCAAAGAAGCGCTCCACTATCACGAATGAAATCAGAGAAACTGCCGAGATGATGCTGAGCGTCAGGATGAAGCTGGATTCGAACCAGTTGTCCTGCTGGCCCTTGTCAAGGACTATCTGCAGGCAGCCGAGACCGGCGGCAAGCAGCAGCAGCCCCCAGTAGTCAATTCTCATCTTCTGCCTCTTCATATAGGGCGGATCGCTTATCACCATCATCGTCATGAAGATGGAAATGATGCCGATCGGGATATTTATATAAAAGATCCAATGCCACGACCAGTTGTCGGTTATCCAGCCGCCGAGGAGCGGTCCTATTATAGGGCCGAACATTATGCCCACGCCGAAGACTGCCATGGCAATGCCGTGCTGTCGCGGGGGGAATGTTTCGAGAAGTATCGATTGCGATATCGGCTGCAATGCTCCACCACCTATGCCCTGCAGTATCCTGAAGAACACGAGGCTTTGCAGGCTCCAGGCCGAGCCGCACAGGAAAGAGCTGACAGTAAAAAGCACGATCGAAAATATCAGATAGCGTTTTCTTCCAAACAGCCTGCTGAGCCATCCCGTCATTGGTATGATGATGGCATTTGAAACAAGATATGAGGTTACGGTCCAGGTGGATTCGTCGATGCCCGCAGAAAGGCTGCCGCGTATGTGATCAAGCGAGACGTTGACAACCGATGTGTCCACTATCTCTATGAGCGTGGGCAGCATGACGGTCAGCGCGACGATCCATTTGTTCCACCTGTTCATCTTTCGATAATTACAGTCGGAACTACCGACATGCCCACGCGCAGGACATGAGGGTTTTCTTTATTGTTCAGGACAATCTTTACGGGTATTCTTTGGACAACCTTAACATAGTTTCCAGTAGCATTTTCGGGAGGGAATAGCGAAAATGCCGAGCCTGTGCCGGCCATGATGCTGTCCACCTTGCCCTGAATGGTTGTGCCCGGATAACTGTCTACCTTAATGTCGACCTTCTGACCATGGCGGATCCTTGCGAGCTGGGTTTCCTTGTAATTCGCCACAATCCATACATCTTCGAGCGTGACCAATGCCATGAGGGGCTGACCGGGCTGCACCTGGTTGCCTTTTTCCACATTCTTTTTTGTTATGCGCCCGTCCGCCGGGGCGTAGAGTTTCGTATACCCTATATTCAGTTCTTCGGTCTTTAGCCTGGCTTCCTTTGCCGTGACGGAAGATGTCTGCGACGCAACTGACGCTTCAGCCTGACGAAGCAATTCGCGCGAGGCCTTTACTTCCGAGAGCGTGACGTCATAGCCGGTCTTCGTCTTGTCGTAACGTTCTTTTGATATGGCCCCTTTACCGTAGAGCGCCTCGGCTCTGCGTATGTCTATTTCTGCTTGGCGGAGGTTGGCTCCCTGAAGCTCAAGCTGCGCCCTGGCCGACATAACCCGGGCCTGCGCCTCAGCCAGCTTAGATTTCTCAGCATTAACCGATGACAAGGCTTCCTGCATACGCGCGTCATAATCCTCGGGGGCAATTTCAACGAGCAGATCGCCTTTCTTGACCATCTCGTTATCATTGACATTCACCGCCCGTACGGTGCCGGATATCTTTGGAGCAACGCTATATATCCGTCCGTCTACAAAGGCATCGTCGGTCGTGATATGATGGGCCTTATAGTCCATGTAGAAAAAAAGCGCTGCCGCTCCCACAATCAGCGCTAGCGCAAATGAGACGATCACGATCTTTCTCTTCCCATTATTTCCGTTATCCTTTTTTTCTTCTTCCATAATGACTCCGTATCGAGTTAAGGAGTGAAGGGTTCAGGAGTTAAAGAGTTAATAAGATAGTCTATATAACTCCTTATCACTTAAACCCTTGAACTCCTTAACTCTTATTTATATTGTTCCGTCAGATCTTCCCCTGTAGCATAGATCAACCCATCATGTGCCCGTCGCATATCATATAGAGCCTTATAAAAATTCTTTTCGGCCAGCGTGAGTAGCGATATTGCATCCAGCACATCTGTAGCCGTGCCGACGCCTTCTTCGTATCTGACTTTGTTTATACGAAGGTTCTCTTCTGCCTGCTTGATGGCGTCTCTTGTTGTTGCCACACTGTCACGGGCGCTGCATTCGTCCAGATAGTATCTCTGCACTTCCAGTTTTATGTCGTCAATGAGCTTGGCCCTCTCTTCGCGAAGTTGTTCCGTCCTAACCCTGATCTTCGATATCTCGGCCTTCGTCGCCCCGCCGCTGAACAGATTTATGGTCACGCCCAGGACCAGGGACCAGTTGTCTTCGTGCAGCTGATATTGGTTGCGAGTATAGTTATAGCCGCCTTCGGCGAAAAATGCGGGCAGGTAATCCGATCGCTTGGCCGTTTCCTGCAGGTCTCCGATCTTGATTCGACGGTCGGCTATCCTGATTTCCGGTCTCCGCTGCAATGCAGCATCCCACGACGTATCCAGGACCGGGGCGGGCAGAACATCGTCCGGAACTTCTACCGGCATTACATCGGCGGTAAGCGGCCTGGAGAGTATGTTGTTGATTCGGGATGCGTTATATATCCTCTGATTCTTCAGGGTCAGCAGCCTCTGTTGCGCATCGGAAAGTTTGACCTCGGCCTGCAGAAGATCGTTTTTTGTGATCACGCCGGCATCGAAGAGATCCCGGGCCTTCTCGTGGTGGGACTTGAGGGCGTCCACTTCACGCTGTCCCACTTCCACCATCCGTCCGGACTCAAGAAGATTGAAATAGGCATTGATAAAGTCCAGGGCTACGAGGTTTTTCGTCCTTGATATGTCGTCCTTCGTCAGCTCCATGGATTCCAGCGACGCGCTGTACAGGGATTCGCGCGCCCAGAAGTCGAAGAGAGTCTGATGCACGGCAAGCGTATAAGAAGGGTAGTCCTTGTTCGCGGTCGGCACGCTCAGCGGGCCGAAGACTGCGCCGGGCTGGTGCGCAAGCATGGTGTATTCTGCGGAGGCGTTTACGATGGGGAAGAATCTCGAACGCGCGAGCGCAATGTCTTTTGAAGCCAGCTCCCTGTTGAAGCTCGCGATCCTTATGACCCTGTTTTCATCCGTAACCGCCCTGAGCCCGTCAGCCAGCGTCAGCGTCTGGAGCGGCTCCTGTGACCATACGGCAACCGGCAGGAGCGCAACTGTGGAGAGAATCAGCGATATCAGCGACATGCAAACTTTATTCATGTCAGATCTCCTCATTTTATGCCTATTGCCTTATCCAGTGCTGCCGAAGCCACGTTGTAGTCATACAATGCCTGTATGTATGCGGTTTTGGCGTTTGTGTATGCTACCTGTGCATCGGTAACCTCAACAGGATTGCCCACGCCTGCAGCGTAGCGGCCATTTGCTATATCAAGGTTCTCAGTGGCTTGCCTGACGGCGAGTTCTGCGGTCGGTATGCGCTCTTCAGCAGCCCTCAGATTGAGGAACGCCTGCTGCACTTCAAGTATAACGCTCTGCTTCAGGAGGTCTAAATTGGCTTTGGCTGCGTCTGCCGTTGCAATCGACTCGTTGACCAGATGGTGTGTGAGGAAGCCGCTGAATATTGGGAATGTCACGACCACTCCCGCATTCCATCCTTCGTCGCGAAACGAAGTGTCGCCGGACTGACGGTTGTATGCGGCATTGCCTGCGATCACCGGGAAATAGCCCTTCCGCGCAAGATCAATCGATCGCTCGGAAGCCTTTACTCTCAGATCGGTAGCCTGGACTTCGGGCCGGTTCTGCATGGCTGACTCGATTGCTTGCGACATAGAAATGTCCCTTTTAATATATGCGAGCGAATCCTCCACTGAATAGTCCGGCGCATCAGTCATCCCCAAGGCGTTGTTTAGCGTGACGCGAGCGATACGCAGTGAATTGCCGGCTGTGATCTCGTTCAGCCTCGCATTGCTCAGATCCACCTCTGCCTTTGTGACGTCGAATTTCGGGTGCGTGCCGACTTCATAAAAGCCCCTGGCCTGATCGAGGTGCTGAGCGAACTGGGCGACAGTCTGCCTGGCGACTTCAAGGTTCCGCTGTGTCTGCAGGACCCCGTAATACGACTGCTTGACTGTCAGGATCGTCTGGGCGCGCGCAGCATCAAAATCCGAGTGGATGGCGTCTAGGGTCAGCTTCTGGATATTGACCTGCGTGGGTGTTTTGCCGAAGTCGTATATAGTCTGCGTCAGAGAGGCACTTGCCGAGTACTGATCGAAAGAACTGCTGCCTCCGGCCAGAGAACCTGATGCGCCGTTCGACGATATGGGTTTTATTCTGCTGTACCCCGCCTGGGCATTTACTTGCGGGAAGTAGGCGGATTGCGCCTCGCCGACCCTGCTTTCTCCGGCCTTTATGTTGTACCTGGCGGCATTCAGCGAGGGCTGGTTCTGCAGGGCGATGTCGACGCACCGGGTTAAAGTAAGCGTTTCTCCTTCGCTTATTGTCCCGCCCGTTCTTGAATGGTCCTGCGCCGCCGCTGCAACCGGCAGGAGCAGGACAACAAGAGAGATCAAGAATATAATCCGTTTCATAAAATCCTCCTGGGTCGATGGTGAACAGGATAGCGCCTTTTTTTACAGACTGCCCTTTTTCGACATCATTTTTTTGTCCCTCGCGAGAAGATATTGACATAGCCTTCGATTACCGAATCGTCGCTGTAATTGCTGACCAGCCCCAGGCACAAGACCTCCTTGGTGATGAAATACTGGTAAAACATGCTCAGGAACAGCCGTGCGGCCAGGAACTCGTCGAAATTCTTCAGGTCGCCCATCTTCCGTCGGGATTTGAAAAATCCTGCGAGGATGTCGAGCAGCTCCGTCAGGAACGCGTTCTGCACGCCCTTTATCTTCTCCGGATAGAGGTGACATTCAGAGTGCATTATCTTGACGAGGTCTTTTCGCAGCCTGAGTGTTTCTATGAAGCGCCGGGCTATCTCGGAGAGGGCTTTTTCATAAGGCATGGCTTCAACGGACGGCAGGATTTCCAGGAGGGCGGGCAAAAAGGTATAGGTCGAGAGCACTTCCCTGAGCAGTGATTCCTTGGACGGGAAATGCCTGAACAGCGTAACCTCAGCGACCCCTGATTCAGCGGATATCTCTTTGGTTGTGGCGCCCAGATACCCTTTTTCAGAAAAAAGGCGCAGGGCCGCTAAGACGATCCGCTCTCTTGTTGATATCCGGCCTTTGGGCATCGGAACCCTCCCGATATGAGTTTGTAAGTGCTTACTAACATTATATGATCAGGGCGAACATTGTCAAGCAGCGCTGTCCGTTTGAAACGCAGCCTTCATCTTGTTGGATATTGGCAGATTGGCAGGAGTGACCAGGCTTTAACGCGCCTCAGGTTTTCTTCAGCAAACATGCATGGGCGGATAGTCCTGCACCGAACGCGACCAGCATGCAGAGGTCCCCTTCTCTCATGCCGTTCTCAATCAGCCTGTCAAGCACGAAGAGGACCGTTGGGGAGGACATGTTTCCATAGTCACGCAGGATGCTACGCGTGGCAGCCAACTGTTCTTCAGACAGACCGATTTTATCTCTTATTGAATTGATTATCTTCTCTCCGCCGGTGTGGAGCGCCCAGTGGCGGATATCTGCGGTTTGCAGCGAATTACGAAGCAGAAGATCGCTGACCGCCAGGTTCGCAGCCTTGCTGACCCGGGTTTGAAGTCCCAGGAGAAGCTGGTTGTGGAGCTGTCCGTTTTTGTGGATGTAGCGTATGAATTCACGGTCTTCAGGTGCAAAGCGGCTTGCAGAGTCGAGGATTTCGAGGCCCTTGCGCTGTCCGGTCATGACTGCGGCAGCAGCGCCGTCTCCGAACAGGCTATTGGACACCACGAGGCTCAGGTCGTCAGCCATCTGGAACGTTGCGCTGCATATCTCGACAGAAACGCTTACCACCGCGCCCCCGCCTGTCCGCAGGTTGATCGCATCTGCGAGTTGCAGGTTCGGTATTGCCCCGCCGCAGCCGCTCCCCAGCAGATCGTATGCGCGGACATTTTTCGGCAGTTCCAGTTTTTCTATCAGATATGTAGAGATGCCGGGGCAGATATAGCCTGTGCATGTGTTTACTACCAGACCCTTGACTTCATCGATGCTGACACCTGCGTTCGCAAGCGCCACAGTTGCCGCCTCCGCGGAAAGTGCCACTGACCAATCGGTGAATCTTTTAGTCCTGGCATCGGCGTCTTCGTCGAAAATCGCAGCTGAGTCGGATACCGCAAATGAGCGGGAGTTTATCGAAGGGTGCTCAAAGAGCTTTCTCATGACCGAAAGACTCCGATCGCTGAGCAGATGCCCTGTGCGAGCCTCAAGTATTTGCCCGGCAGCCTCCTGACCTACGCTGAACGGCGGCGTAGCTAGACCGAGAGATGAGATGAAAGTATGGTCGTTGCGAAGCATTTTATCACCTGTAAGTGTATATCCCGGTATATTGAAGAAGCCTGCGAATCGCAGGGGTGTGTCTCCAGAGGGGCGGCCTGAAGCCGATTCTCCGGCCGATCTTGTGCAGCGCGGGAAGGAA
>Ga0187785_10000261_pt1 | contig 20318 bp, 12 predicted proteins | sample 0815_BV2_4_20_MG_FD_132466 | JGI IMG/M metagenome (GOLD analysis project Ga0187785, IMG submission 132466) | Tropical peat soil microbial communities from peatlands in Department of Meta, Colombia - 0815_BV2_4_20_MG | ecosystem: Environmental > Terrestrial > Soil > Wetlands > Peat | place...
GGCGCGGCGAATTCTCTGGTACGTACCGCATCGACAAATGTTGCCCGACATGGCTCTGTCGATGTCCTCATTCGTAGGTTTCGGTTTCTCTGCCAACAGTGCTACGGCACTCATTATCTGGCCCGTATGACAGTAGCCGCACTGCGGAACCTCCTCTTCGACCCAAGCCTTCTGGACGGGGTGATTTCCACAGGGCGAGATCCCTTCAATTGTGATGATCTCCTTGCCCGCCACGGATGACACGCGCGTACGACAGGAGCGGACCGCCTTTCCGTCCACGTGAACGGTGCACGCGCCACAGCTGGCTATACCGCAGCCATACTTTGTGCCGGTCAGGCCGATGTGTTCCCGGATTACCCACAAAAGCGGAGTGTCCGGCTGAACGGCAACCGTGTATTCTTTGTGATTGACGTTGAGTGCTATCTCTGGAAAGTGGCCTTCATCAATTCTCGTCGTCATGACTTTCCCCCTTCTTGATTGTAAAAATTTCCTCTTTTTCCGAAGACCCGGACACTGACCGGCCGGAGCGGAGCCTCATTCATCCTGCAACAGGTGTGCACTCAGTGCCCTGAATATTGCCTCATTCAGAAATTCTGCAAAGACCGGAACAGCAATTGCGTCGTTTGGCGGACATTTCTACTACTGAAAAAGTTCAGCCGCCTCGTTCCTGAAAAATTAGTGTGTTTGCTTCTTCGAGAATACTTCAGCCTGAACTCGCGGTCAACCGTTGGAGTTGCGCTCGTGCAACCACCCGAGTTCTTGCTGCGCACCAGGACGCCTGCCAGTGCCCGGTGGATCGTAGCCCGAATTTCCCGATCGTCCGCGACCGTTTCCTGTGCCTTCTTTTCGTCCGCTCCGGCTCCATCGCCTCTTCACGGATGCCCTCACGCGTTCTGGTGCCAACGCAGGCCTGCGGAAACGATCAGTGGACACGAATGTTGATGACACATCGCAAGTTCAGGCTCACAGACTCTCCGCCATGAAGTGCTTTGCACTCATACGCAAAATCGAGTATTTTTTGAACTGCAGGCAACCCGAGTGAGGGTTAGCGCCAGGAGAGGCCTATATAGGGGAGCCTTCCCTGTGTTTATTGGTATTGTGTAGAATCCGGCTTCACGTCCCAGGGGACAATTGGTCATGATTCAGTTGAAAAACGTCTCCAAGGCGTACGACACAACGAGGGCTTTACGTAACATCGATCTGACAATTGCAGAGGGGATGACCACCGTAGTAATCGGCCCGAGCGGTTCCGGAAAATCGACCTTGCTTCGGCTCATCATTGGGCTCACGTATCCGGACACCGGTGCAGTATATTTCAGGGGAACCGAAATCCTGCCCGACGTAGCTCTTTCGCTTCGGCGATCCATGGGATACGTCATACAGGAGGGAGGGCTGTTTCCTCACCTGACAGCACTGGACAACGTCACCCTTATGGCCCGTTATGTTGGTTGGAGCAACGATCGGATGGCAAGAAGAGTCATCGAACTCTCCGATCTCACGCAGTTTCCTCGCGATGGGCTGCGACGTTTCCCAGCCCAACTCTCAGGAGGCCAACGGCAAAGAGTCAGCCTTATGAGAGCTTTAATGCTTCACCCTGAAGTGCTGTTGATGGATGAACCTCTCGCCGCGCTCGATCCCATGATCCGTTCCGACTTGCAGACAGATCTTAAGAAAGTTTTCGAGGCATTGAAGCCAACGGTGGTTCTGGTGACTCACGACATGAATGAAGCTGCCTTTCTTGGCGACACGATTGTCGTGCTCAGCGATGGCCGGATGATACAAAGAGGTGCGCTGGCAGACCTGGTCCAATCGCCGGTTGATCCGTTTATTACTCGTTTCATCAACGCCCAGTGCAATCGCGTTACCGCGAACAAGCAAGATGCGAGATGAATACTCTGTGGACAGTCGTCCTTGTAGTAGCGTCTATCGTTCTCGTTCCGTTTCCGGCATGCACGACGGACATGGCCGCTCCTGAGGTGAAAGTCGGTTCCAAGAAGTTTACGGAGTCCGTCATACTAGGAGAGATGGTGTCGCTTGTCGTCCGCAATGCGGGCGCCCATCCCGTGCATCGGCGAGAACTGGGGGGCACGCGTGTGCTGTGGAATGCCCTGCTGAAAGGCGAAATAGACATCTACCCTGAATATACGGGCACGATCGGCGAAGAAATATTCGCGCACCGGGGGCTACACGGCGAAGACGCTATCCGTCACGCTCTGGCGAGACACGGTATCATGATGACGCGTTCGCTGGGTTTCAACAACAACTATTCCATCGGCATGAGGAAAGTCACGTGCAGCCGGCTGCAGCTTCACAAAGTTTCGGATCTGGTCAAACATCCGGACCTCAAGCTTGGCTTCAGCAATGAATTCATGGACCGAGCGGACGGGTGGCCGGGTCTGCGCAAACGGTACGGGCTGCCGCAGAGGTCCGTATACGGTATGGATCACGATCTCGCGTATCGTGGACTGGAAACCGGCTCTATCGACGCAACCGACCTGTACTCGACCGACGCTGAGATTCAGTATTACGATATCACCGTGTTGGAAGATGATTTACACTATTTCCCCGTTTATGCCGCGGTACTGCTTTATCGGCAAGATTTGGCCGAACGTGCTCCGCTGGTGGTTGCCGCGCTCTCAAGGCTAGAAGGACTCATCACGGCGTCGGCAATGATTGAAATGAACGGCCGTGCCAAGTTCAAAAAAATCCCCGAAAGCACTATCTCGGGTGATTTTCTCGAGAGAAAGCTTTCTATAGGGGCCGGAATGCCGGAAGACAGTGTAGTGGCCAGATTTTGGCGATACACTGGGGAGCATCTCTATTTGGTGGGCATTTCACTGATTGCGGCGATCATGTTCTCGATACCTGTGGGGATTGTTGCCGCGAAACGGCCGAAGATAGGTCAGGTGATACTGGGTGTTGCAGGGCTTGTTCAGACCATCCCTTCTCTTGCCCTTCTCGTTTTTATGATTCCATTGTTGGGAATCGGCGGTCGTCCGGCCATAGCGGCTCTTTTCCTGTACAGCTTGCTTCCGATCGTCCGCAACACATACGTTGGAATCCGCGACATTCCCTCGGACATCAGGGAAAGTGCAGAAGCGCTAGGCCTGCCGGGGTGGGCAGTGCTCCGGCTGGTTGAACTGCCCATGGCCTCCAGAACAATCCTGGCCGGGATCAAGACCTCGGCGGTGATCAATGTCGGGACTGCAACATTGGGTGCTCTCATCGGTGCCGGGGGCTACGGCCAGCCCATTCTTACGGGCATCAGACTTGACGATATCGGTCTCATCATGCAGGGAGCAGTTCCTTCGGCACTGCTTGCACTGTTGGTGCAGGGCGTTTTCGAGTTTGCCGAACGGTTCTTTGTCCCAAAAGGTTTGCGATTGTGACGGCCGACCTCAATCTCGCGATCTCGTACCATTTCGCTTTCAAATACGGGAAATCGGCGAGGCACCTCTTGCAAGAGGTTGCTGCCTGAAGCCTACCTCAAGAACTTTCGGCACAAAAAGGTTCCGGAGGGGAGCTTGAAGGGACATTCAATAGCAGATCTCGAAAGTTCTGGCGGCTTCGTTGATGACTCTCGCCCTCATTCGAAGATCCAATCATGTCATTGCGAGGAGTGGAAGGACGAAACAATCTCTGTTTTTGGTGGGATTGATACGGATTCGCTTTTTTACAGTCAACTCGATTCCGGGCACAGGCTGGGGGCACTCCTTCGCTGCGGACGACGCAGAGCCGTCTCATCACTGCGCTCAGGAGAGCCCCCAGCCCGGCAATCTTATACATCTTGTGGCGAATGCGTATGAGATTCCTTCGGGCTTTGCACTCGCAATGACAGTCTTCGAATCTTTTCGCGTAATCAAGATCGACACCACTTTTGAGAATCCCTACATGCAAAAAGTGCCTCCCAATCTTACTTTTTGACATCCCAGGAGCATTACATTTTCGGAGGCAGTGCAGTCGCTGCGCGGAACGGCACGCTTGACAGGAAAGTGTGATGGCCCTAACCTGAATGTATTGAATGCTCATCGTAGTTAACGGGGCAATGCCCAAAGAATCCATGTGAATTGGCCGGAATGTGGTTCGAACTGAACCGATATAATTCATGAAATGCGAAGCATACATTGGAACAATGTTACCTGTTGGAACAGAATTCGAGAAAAGACCGATCGTGTATGCATCCGGGTGAATGTATTGAACGGGGATTCTCCTCATACAGATCGATGTCCTCAGGCGAGTGCCAAGAGTTCATGAGGTCGTGTTCGAGGAAGAATTTCTTACAAGAAGTGCCTTCCCGATTTCAGGTATTTGTAAGCGCATGTGTATGAGCTGCCACCTCGTTCCAGGCACCCCAACCAGTCGGCAATCCTTGTCCATGGTGTTTTTTGGGCTATAGGCCGCCCTGAAGAATGAGCGCGGAAGTGGAAGTTGTAACGGGGGTAGACGTGAAGATTCTAGTGGCCTTGGTAGGTGGGTGCCTTATCCTGGTAGTCCTGTGGGATGCCTTCGAGACCGTCATTCTTCCGCGCCGGGTAACTCGCCGCATTCGCCTCGCCCGTCTCTTCTTCCGGCATACGTGGGCAGTCTATTCCGGTCTGTTTTCTTTCTTGTACTCGGGCAAACGGCGAGAGGCCGTTTTCAGCTACTACGGTCCCCTGTCATTGCTGGTGCTGGTCGGTTTGTGGGCTTTAGGACTTGTTGCCGGCTTCGCGTGCCTGCAATGGGCAGGCGGCTCCGGACTAAACATTCCGGATTATCAGCGCAGCCTCCCCATAGACTTGTATCTCAGCGGCACGACTTTTTTCACACTTGGATTGGGGGATGTTGCCCCTTCAACCCCTCTCGCGAAGGTCCTCGTTGTGCTCGAAGCGGGAATGGGATTCGCTTTTCTGGCTCTGATCATTGGCTATGTTCCGCCACTCAATCAGGCTTTTTCCACTCGCGAGGTAAGTATTTCGCTCCTGGACGCGCGCGCGGGTTCGCCACCGACGGCAGCAGAAATATTACTCCGGCACAGGGACACCCACGGATTGGAAACGCTGGAAGAGCTTCTTCACGAGTGGGAACTGTGGTCGGCGCAATTTCTCGAGATTCATTTGTCCTACCCGGTTCTTGCTTATTATCGTTCTCAGCACGACAACCAGTCGTGGCTTGCGGCCCTTACCACGATTCTGGACACAACTTCTCTCGTGATGACCGGTGTGGAAGGCGCATGCCAGCGACAGGCCGAGCGGACCTTTGCCATGGCGCGCCATGCAGTCGTCGACCTTGCCATTGTGTTTTACACTCCTCCACTTCAGCCGGGCCTGGATCGGCTTTCTCTGACACAGCTAACTCATTTGCGCTCCACGTTAGCTGCGGCGGGGTTGAGAATGCGCGAAGGGGGCAATGCCGACCGAGAACTTGCAGACCTTCGCGAGATGTATGAACCTTACATTTGGTCGCTTTCCCAGTATTTTCGCATTACCCTTCCACCTTGGATGCATGAATCGAAACATCCTGACAATTGGCAGATGAGCGTGTGGGAGCCGCTATCTCAACCCTTCCGCAAACGCGGGCCGGGGCATTTCTAGGGCCGGAACCACGTGGAAGCTATAGGGCTGCGCATGAGGAATGCGTGTACGAGCCAGGTGCCCCCAATCTTACTTTTTTTAAAGCGCATTCGTATGAGTAGGTCCAACCGAACAGCCGGCGGTTCTTGACTGCAGAAGCACACTCATTTACGCTGGAATACATATACTGCGTCGGCAAATTGTTTAGTCAGCGGGACCCCATGTGGTACAGCCAGGCTAAGGGGCTACCGAAGTCGGGAGTTTTCTTCTTTACGGATCGCTTGAATTATACGGAACAAAGGAGCTCCTCATCATGAAAGACGTTTCCTGCATTCCTGAAGGACCGGTGGGTGCCGAAGAACTCCAGAAATTGGACTCGTATTGGAGGGCCACGCTTTACCTGTGCGCCGGCATGATCTATTTGCGGGACAATCCTCTTTTGAGAGAGCCGCTGAAGATTGAGCATGTCAAGACTCGGTTGCTGGGGCACTGGGGGTCGGATCCCGGTCAGAGCTTCGTCTGGGTGCATCTGAATCGACTGATCAAGAAGTACGGTCTGAACATGATCTTTGTCTCAGGTCCCGGTCACGGCGCACCCGCCGTACTCTCAAATGCTTACCTGGAGGGCACTTATTCTGAAGTCTATCCCGACAAGAGCGAAGATGAAGAGGGACTCCGCAGGTTTTTCAAACAATTTTCTTTTCCTGGCGGCATTGGTAGTCACTGTACCCCTGAAACTCCGGGATCTTTGCACGAAGGAGGCGAACTGGGCTACAGCCTGTCCCACGCCTATGGAGCTGCCTTCGACAACCCGGACCTGATCGCGGCCGTCGTGGTAGGCGACGGCGAAGCTGAGACGGGCCCCTTGGCAACTGCCTGGCACTCAAACAAGTTTCTCAATCCGGTGCATGACGGTGCGGTGCTACCGATCCTGCACCTGAACGGCTACAAAATAGCAAATCCGACTATCTTGGGGAGAATCAGCCACACACAATTGGAAAACCTCTTTCTTGGCTACGGTTACAAACCCTATGTTGTGGAGGGCTCCGACCCTTTGTCCATGCACCAGGAGATGGCCCAGACTCTGGAGTCGGCTCTGGCCGATATCAGTGCCATTCAGCACCAGGCACGTACGTACGGGATTTCTGATCTGCCAGAGTGGCCGGCGATTATTCTCCGAACTCCCAAGGGCTGGACCGGCCCAAAGGTAGTGGACGGCCACAAAGTGGAAGGTTTTTGGCGAGCTCACCAGGTTCCCATCGAAGCACTCGAGAATCCGGCCCATCTGAAGCTGCTGGAAGAATGGCTGAAGAGCTATAAGCCTGATGAACTGTTTGACAACAAGGGCACACTGATTCCGGAACTCAAAGAACTGGCGCCAATCGGACCCTCCAGGCTGAGCGCAAACCCGGTCACCAATGGAGGCCTGGTGCGTAAGGATCTGCGTTTGCCGGACTTTCGCGACTATGGTGTGCAGGTCACAAAACCGGGAATCATCAGTATGGAAAATACGCTCCCTTTGGGAAACTTCTTGAGAGACACCATTTCCCGGAACTTGACCAATTTTCGGTTCTTCTGTCCGGACGAAACGGCTTCCAACAGGCTCGATGCCGTGTATCAGGCCAGTCCGAAAGCGTGGATGGCAGAAATCAAGCCTGAAGACGCAGACGGTGGTTACCTGTCCCGAAGCGGCCGGGTGATGGAAATGCTGAGCGAGCATACGTTGGAGGGGTGGCTGGAAGGATATCTCCTCACCGGACGACACGGTTTACTCGCTTCATACGAAGCCTTTGTACACGTCATCGACTCGATGTTCAATCAGCATGCCAAGTGGTTGGAGAAGTGCCGAGACGTGTCCTGGCGCGCTCCACTGTCCGCACTGAATCTGCTCATCACCTCCACCGTATGGCGCCAGGATCACAACGGCTTCACCCACCAGGATCCTGGTTTTCTCGATGTGGTCACGAACAAGAGCGCTAAAGTCACGCGCATTTACCTGCCCCCCGATGTCAATTGCCTTCTATCTGTGGCAGATCACTGCCTGCGCAGTACGAATTATGTCAATGTCATCGTTGCTGACAAACGGCCGCATCTGCAATACCTCACCATGGAAGAGGCCATTCTGCATTCCACCAAAGGCATAGGAATCTGGGATTGGGCATGCAACGACCAGGGGAGCCAACCCGACGCAGTCATTGCGGCTGCGGGGGATGTTCCCACCATGGAGGCCCTCGCTGCGACTGCGATCCTGCGGGAACACCTCCCCGATCTCAAGATACGTTTCATCAACGTTCTCGATCTGTACAAAATACAGCCCCCGAGCGAGCACGAGCATGGTCTGCCCGATAGAGACTTCGATAGCCTGTTCACCACGGACAAGCCCATTATCTTTAATTTTCACGGCTATCCCTGGTTGATTCACAAGCTGGCATATCGCCGCAACAACCACAAGAACCTGCACGTGCGGGGTTACAAGGAACAAGGTAACATCAACACCCCCCTTGAGTTGGCCATGAGAAATCAAATCGACAGGTTCAATCTTGCCATCGACGTCATTGACCGGATTCCCGGACTGCAAGTTGCTGGGGCCCACGTCAAGGAGTGGCTCAAAGATCAAATTGTGGAGAATTTAAATTATGCACACGAACAAGGCATTGATAAACCGGCGGTCACAAACTGGAAGTGGCCGTTTTAACGGAACCCAAAGTGCTCGGACAGAACGGCATCCTTGAGACTGCCGCGTTGAGCCTCTACAGATCTTGGGCATACACCTGCTCAAGCATGATGACATTGCGGACCGCCAGCCCGTTTCCAGGCGGTCTTTCTACATACCCGATGAACGGAGGAGACACGCGACTCATGGGCATGACCCTTTATTTCGTTAGACACGGGGAGACCGAGGCCAGTCGGACCGGTGGTTACTGCGGGATCCTGGACGTAGACCTCACCGCAGAAGGGTACCAAATGGCAGAAGATTTGGCCGCAACCTACAAGTCGCTACCCTGGCAGGCGATCTTCGCAAGTCCGATGCGTCGCACCGTCGCCACTGCCAAGCCCTTGTGCGAGGCGCTAGGACTCGACATGAACCTCCGGAACGGCTTGCAGGAGATCGCATATGGCAGCTGGGAAGGCAAGACGGCGGAACAAGTGAGTAGCCAATTTCACGATGAATATGTGCGCTGGCTGGCCGATCCTGGCTGGAATGCTCCTACCGGCGGGGAAAAAGGGGTGTGTATTGCCCGGCGTAGCTCGCTTGTGATGGAAGAAATCGAGGGTGCCTATTCTTCGGGCAACGTCATGGTGGTTTCCCACAAGGCCACGATACGCATCATGTTGTGTTCCCTGTTGGGTATCGATGTGGGGCGCTTTCGCGACCGAATCAGCATGCCCGTCGCCTCAGTAACCATGGTGGAAATGACTGAACGCGGCCCCCTTCTGCGCACCCTCGCCGATCGCTCGCATCTCAGGGAACGCTTGCGCCAGCGATCCGGGACATGACGGGCCCTGTTGCCGCCAGGAGAAACACGTGTAGACGCATTTCTTTTAGAAACGAAGCACCTGAACCGCATCTTGTCTTCAGGCCGGACTACGGCATTGAGAACGCGATGGAAGTCGATGCACCTTGCAGTACGAGGAGGAAAAAAACCCGTAGGGAAAGTGGTTATTTCACGACCGCATCCTCGTTTTTCTGAAAATGCGAACGAAACATGGCGTAAATTATGCTCAACCACCCAATCCTCCACTTGGAAAAACCCTTCACCCGGGATAAAGCTTCAAGCCTTATATGCGGATATTTCGTGATATGTTTCAGTCACGGCATGTACACTCGTTTGGCACGAGCCATGCATATTTTCCGAAGGAGCTGATACATTAACAAAAACATTGTGCCATTCACACTTCGGATGTTTTTCCCGCGGGTGCACCAATGAAAAATCGAAAAGTCAGGCGTAAGAGCATTTTCAAGCATCTCACATGGAGACCGTCTGACGGAAAATTGGAAAAGTACACGAACAGTCACCAAAACACGTGGGTCTGATTTTGTAAAAACGAGTACTTCTGGCGCAGTCAGTCACTGAGCAATATACGGTTTATAGCGGTTGCGAAGAATATTGTCCGTTTGCGTAGGCGTATGAGATGCGAAAACGGTAACACAACATTTCGTGGACGGACATCGTTCCCGAAAACAGAAGGAGGTCAATTGCGATGGCCCTAGGACAAATGTTTCCCAAATTGATGGAGCCCGGAAAAATAGCTGGTATGACGCTGAAAAACCGGGTCGCTTCCGCTCCTATGATTACTGGATACGCCACACGCGACGGAATGGTGACGGACCGGATGCTCCGATTCTACTCCGAGAAAGCCAGAGGCGGAATGGGGCTGATCATTGTGGAATATTCGTACATAGATCGGGAAGCCAGCAAGTCGGCCCATTCTCAACTGGGAGTTTATGATGATGAATGCGTCATCGGTCTCGCACAGTTGGCGGAATTAATCCAGGAAAACGGTGCCAAAGCTTGCCTGCAGATCGAGCACTGCGGGAGGCAGAAATTTATTGGGACTTTTCCTATGGTCGCGCCATCGCGTGTCCCCTGGGAGGCTTTGCTGCAAATGGGTGCTGTGATCCCCACCGAACTCAGTATTGAAGAAATCAGGCACATTGTGGAATCGTTCGGCGATGCCGCGCGGCGGACCAAGCAGGCGGGTTTCGACATGGTCGAAATCCATGGAGCCCACGGCTATTTGATCACCAACTTTCTCTCCCCCCACACCAACAGACGCACGGACATGTACGGCGGCAGCCTCAAGGAGAGGATGAGATTTGGACTTGAGGTAGCAGAGAACGTGAGGAAAAAAGTTGGACCAGACTACCCGGTCTGTGTGAGGTTGAGCGGGACCGAATACATCGAAGACGGCGTGATGATTGAGGATACCATAGCCTTCGCCGCGCAACTGGAACAATTTGGCATTAACGTGCTTCATATCTCCGGCGGCAATCATCACACCATGCATTGTCAGGTGGTGCCGTCCAATCAGCCTCTCGCTTTCAATGCATGGGCTGCGGAGGCTGTGAAAAGAGCGGTCAAGATCCCTGTCATCGCATCTGGTTCGATCACCAGCCCTGAACTGGCCGAAAGCATTCTCCGGGAAGGCAAGGGAGATTTCGTATCCCTTGGCCGGCCTCTTCTTGCAGATCCATATTTCGCCAAAAAGGCGGAGCAAGGGAAACCTGAAGAGATCCGTCAGTGCATCAGATGCAATCAGGGGTGTCTGCAAAAAGGCATCATGTCGGGGAAAAGTCTCATGTGCTCTCTGAACGTTGCCATCGGCAGAGAAGATCGATTCGCGCGCTTGCAATACGACGAAAACGATCCCGCACCCCATGCGAAAACCGTACTCGTGGTAGGCGGCGGGCCGGGCGGCATGGAAGCGGCACGGGTGGCAGCGCTCAGAGGCCACAAAGTGACCCTTTTTGAAAAAAGAGACAAGCTGGGTGGTGCACTCCTCGAGGCGTCCGTTCCTGACTTCAAGCATGAAATTACCAACTTGATCAATTATCTTTCGAATGAACTGGGAAGGCTGAATGTGACCGTCCATCTGGATACCGAAGTCACGGCGGCTCTCATCCTCGAGAAAGGCCCCGACGCAGTCATTCTCGCTGCCGGAGGCAAGCCTTCCGTACCCGACGTTTCCGGAATCGACAGCGTACAGTGCGTCAACGGCCTGGACGTGTACAGAGGAAAGGAGGTGGGCGACACCGTGGTCATCATAGGCGGCGGAATGCTCGGCTCTGAACTTGCCCTGCATCTTGCGGCTCAGGGGAAAAAAGTGACTCTCACGACTCGACAAGACAGGGTCGCCTATGACATGGAGGTGGCTCATTATATCGTGTTCATGGAAAAGCTCCTGGCCTCAGGCGTCCAGGTCCACACCAGCAAGATGATATCCCAGATTACACCGGAGGGAGTTGTTGGTTTGGATCTTACGAAGTTCGGACAAAAAATGGAAATACAAGCGGACACGGTCATCGTCATGGGTGGTTTCGAGCCGGACCGGACCTTGTCCGAACAGCTCAGCGGAAATGGGTTGCAAGTCATTCCCATAGGTGACTGCGTCAAGCCGCGCGGCATACACGAGGCCATATATGAGGGACATGTGGCGGCCAGATCCATTTGACAAAAAGGACGGACGTACAAGGAGCGTGCACAATGAAATATGTGGTCGGAGTGGATATAGGAGGAACATTTACGGACTTGGTCTGTGTCGATGAGGCCGGAGAGACCATTATCGTGAAAACCCCTTCGACACCGGGAGATCCGTCTATAGCGGTGTTGAACGCTCTTCAAAGAACCGCAACCGAGCTTGGGCTTGGCTACGGCCCATTCCTGAAGGACATCACCCGAATATGCCATGGAACCACCGTAAGCACCAACACGGTGCTCACCTGGACCGGCGCCAAGGTCGGCCTTCTGACCACAAAGGGATTCAGGGACATCTTGGGGATTCGATTTGGCATCCGAGAAACACCGTACGATTACACCGTGCCAAAGCCCAGATCGTTGTCGCGTCGCCATCTACGGGTCCCCGTTGAAGAGCGTATCAAATGGAATGGCGAAGTGGTGACCCCATTGAACGAAGATGAGGTCAGAACGGCGTGTAGATACCTCAAGCAACAGGGAGTACAGGCTGTGGTTGTGGGTTTCCTCTGGTCGTTCAGGAATCGGGCCCATGAGAATCGCGCGGTAGAGATCTGCAGGGAAGAGCTTCCTGAGGCATACATATGCTCGTCATGCGACATTCAACCGGAGATTCGAGAATACTGGCGTTTCAGCACCGCAGTGCTCAGCGCTTATGTGGGGCCCAATCTTTCGGGGTACATACATAATCTTGTCACATCTCTTGACAGAGACGGCTTCAAGGGAGAGCTGCTTATCACTCAATCGAATTCAGGAGTGATTTCGCCCGAGATTGCAATCGAGCAGGCTGTGCGCACCATTCTTTCGGGGCCGGCGAGCGGTCCCGCTGCCGCTGCCTATTTAGCCTCACCCATGAACATGAAGAACCTCATAACAGTGGACATGGGCGGCACGAGCTTTGATGTATGTCTGATCAAGGACGGACAACCGACCACAACTCTGGAGACGGCCGTTGGGGGCGTGTATCACATGCGGCTTCCCATGATCGACGTTCACACCATCGGTGCAGGCGGCGGCAGCATAGCATGGTTGGACAACATGAACGTGCTGCACGTAGGACCGCAGAGCGCCGGTTCCCTTCCAGGCCCTGCGTGTTACGGTCGCGGGGGCTCCGAGCCCACCAGCACGGATGCGGACCTTATCCTCGGCTATCTCAACCCGGCCTTCTTCAACGGAGGCGAGATGCTGCTTGATGTCAGCCTGGCCGAAAAAGCCATCAGGGAGAAGATTGCGGAGCCTTTAGGCATAAGTGTGGTAGAAGCTGCCAAGGCCATACGAAAAATCATCGATCACAATATGTCCGATGCCATATCCACGGTTTCCGTGGAAAGAGGAGAAGATCCCAGAAGATTTACCCTGGTCGCGGCGGGCGGCGCAGGTCCCGTCCACGTAACGGATCTTGCCAACAAACTCGGTATTAAACAAATCCTTATTTCCAGAAACTCGTCAATATTCTGTGCCATGGGAAGCATTATCGCCGATCTCAGGCACGATTTTGTCACCTCTGTGGTCACCAAAACCAATGCGGCAGATTTGGATGCTCTCAACACATACTATCTAGAGATGCGGGCCGAGGGAGACCAATACCTTTCCCGCGAGGGAATAGCCGAGATCGACAGGTATTACGAGAAATCAGTTGACATGAGATACAAAGGTCAATTCCATGAAGTCGAGCTTCCTTTACCCAAGGGCCCCCTCAGTGACGCCATGAGGCAGTACATTGTGAAGGAATTTCACAGAAAACATGAAGAGCTCTACGGGTACAACGACGAAGTAGAGACAGAGATCATAAACCTCCGCAGATCTTGCTACGGTAAAGTAGTGGCCCCTGAGAGAAAATCCCTGCCTTGGTCGTCTCCTGACCCGATGAAATTCGTGAAAGGGAAAAGAGAAGTCCATTTTGAAGAAGAATTCGGCTTCGTCCCAACGACGATATACGACGGTGACCAAATGCAGCCGGGAAACATTGTCGAAGGTCCGGCAATAGTCGAACAAAAGACTACCACCGTGGTAGTTCCCCCGAAGGCCAGACTCGAGGTCACCACCTACGGCGACTATTTGTTGAGGTTGGGAGCCGAGGGCTAATTTCCTTGCTACGGAGGTAAAGACATGACTCAGCAAGATAAGTTCATGCTAAAGAGCGATGCCGCCGATTTTTCAATACTTACCTCGGCCATGTTCACTATTGCCCGAGAAATGGGCAAGAACATGGAGCGTACGGCCAGGGCACCCATCTATTTCGCTGCACACGACTTCGTAACCACCATAATTACCCAGGACGCGGAACTGCTTGCCCTCGCAGAATATATACCTGTGCTCATCGGCACTACACCTTTCGCCGTGAAGGCGGTCCGGCAATATTTTGGTAGCGACATCCACGAGGGAGACGTCTTCCTGTGTAACGATCCTTACACCCTCGACGGGGGAGGCCAACTGGCAGACTGGTGCATCGTGTATCCCGTCTTCTGGAATGGCAGGCAAGTCTTGTGGATAGCGAATAAAGCCCACCAACAGGACACCGGCGGCGGAGCTCCCGGCGGCTACAATCCAGCCGCAATCGACGTGTACGCGGAAGGTCTCAGGATTCCTCCCGTAAAGATCTTTGAAAACGGTAAAGAACGCAAAGACGTCCTTAACCTCGTCATGACCAATGTCCGTATTCCGGAAACGCAGCGTGGAGATCTCTTATCCATGATAGGTTCCGCGCGGATTGGGGAGCGGAGAATTGGAGCGCTGTACGACACGTACGGCGAAAAAAGAGTAGAAACGTTCATAGTCGATCTCCAAAATTACGGTGAATTCATGATGCGAGCAGAGATCGCTAAGATCCCCGATGGAGTGTACCGCAGCGAAATTGGCGGCAATGAAGGGGCAGCCCCCGTCGTCTGCGACTTGACCGTTAGCGGGAGCGAAATCACAGCTGATTTTAGTCGTAGCGGCCCCATGTCCAGGCAGTATATCAACAGTCCGCTCGCAAACACGGTGAGCTGTGTCTACATGGCGCTCATGACCTCCATAGGCAAGAGGATTCAGTACCGATGCGGCGGTTGCTACCGTCCCGTAAAGATCGTCACCCAGCCCGGAACCATTACTCACGCGACGTACCCCGTCACCCAGGGTAATTGCACCAACTTTATCGCCAAACAGATCATTGAGGCCTTTTGGAGTGCGCTCAGTCAGGCAGTCCCGCAAGAAGCTCCTGCAGGGTGGGGCTCAATCAATTACTGGGTGTTCGCCGGACTGGATCCGAGGCGCACGGAAGGTTACGGGAGCCCCGACTTTCAAGGTTGTGCGAGCGGCGCCGGAGCAATCTGGGGTGTGGACGGATGGCCCACCAACGGTCCGCAGATATGCAGTGGAACCCTGTACTATCCCGAAATAGAAGTAGTTGAGGGGTTGTATCCCATAATTTGGGAAAAATGGCAATGGGCTTCGGACTCCGGCGGCCCGGGCAAGTGGCGCGGCGGATGCGGCGTGGATAACGTATGGGTTTGCGATTCCGATCCGGAACCCATCCATCTGGCGTACGCAGCGGATCCTTGCGACTATTATCCTGCACCTGCCATCGCCGGAGGCAAACTCCCCGTTTGTAACTCGAAGAGTCTCATCCTCGCAGATGGAAAGGTGGAAACACCCGAAGACGTCCGCACAAAGATGATTTACATGCTGCGTACCGGAGACAAGGCGATTGATCTCGTCCAAGGAGGTGCAGGTGTGGGCGATCCTTTGGAAAGGGACATTCACGCTGTCAGAGAAGACGTGCGCGACGAATTGGTCTCTATCGAAAGCGCCAGGAGGGATTACGGGGTGATAATCGATCCGATAACCCTTGAAGTCGACAGAGAGGCCACCGACACATTGAGAGAGCAACTTGTCGCATCCAGCTGATATAGTGCTGCGCATGAGGCATGCATCTACCAGCGGGGTGTCCCCTCCGCTTCGGAGCGCCTGCCTTACGATGCGCTGCAAGGACAACCTGGCTGACTGCGGACGGAAAGCACCATTTTCAATGCGCAGCAATATGAAACGTTCGGCTTGTGGAGCGTGTCATGTCCACGACTGCGGCCCCGCACTCTTCCATGCCATTGCGACGATGGTGGTTCCATGGGACAAGACACTCCCAAGCGCCTGGTGAGATGCCGGCAACCGACAGGAGAACATCATGGTAGTTGGTGACGAATTGCGCAGGAGCTTCGAGAATCATCCGGACAAGCTTGCCGTAAAGGACATGTACGGCAAGCACTTCCCTGAGGGAATGAGTTTCACGTATAGAGAACTTGTTGAAGCTGTCAATCGCCTTGCCAACAGCTTCATGGCTATGGGATTGTCAAAGGGAGACAGAGTTGCCGTTCAGACCGGAACTGGTGTCGGTCACATTCTCACTCTGTTTGCTGCCGCCAAAGCGGGGATGGCTCTTACGCCGATTGATCGTTCCAATATGGCTGATGAAATAACGTATATTATCCAGGATAGCGGTGCCCGGGCATTCGTGGTTGATGCGGACATATTTTCGGCAAAAGTTGCTCCCATCAAACAACGATTGAGCTCGGTTCAATGCTATGTCGGCATAGGTGAAGACCATCCCTGTGAATTCGACTTTGGAACCCTTGTGAAGGAAGGGTCTTCCCATGAGCCGGGAGTGGTAGTCAACGAGGACGATATAGTGACCCTCATCTATACCAGCGGTACGACAGGAAAGCCGAAAGGCGTGCCGCTGACTCACCGGAACTGGACATTTAGCGCGTATATGTGGGCAGCTGAATTGGGAGTTCACCCTTATACCAAATGGCTTCTGGTGATGCCGTTGCATACCTCCGGTGGCACTGGTTTGAGCCTGGCCTCTGCCATCCGTGGTTGTTCCCTCATAGTGACGAATCCCGATCCAAAGAAGATCTTGCATTTGATCGAAAAAGAAAGAATAACGTTTACCCAGTTCAGCCCAACCCTGCTTGCCAACGTAATAAGGCACCCCAATGCCAAGCACTGTGATTTCTCAAGCATGGAAAGTTGGTTTACCTCGGCAGCGCCCATCTCTGCCGAACTTTTGAAAGAAGGCGCTCAATACTTTGGAAAGAAGTTCACTCAGCTTTTCGGCACCACGGAAACCGCATTGTTGGGTACAGTGCTGCGGCCGGAGGATGTATCAGTCCGGGGATTACTGTCCAAGAGGCTCACTTCTATCGGAAAAGCGTGTTTGGGTTACAAAACGAAAGTGGTAGATAGTGACGGCATGGAGATCAAACCGGGAGGCTCGGGGGAGCTGCTCATCAAAGGTGGTGGTGTTGCACAGGGGTACTGGAAAAGACCCGAGGCGGAGGATTTCAAGAATGGCTGGTGGCATTCCGGGGACGTGGTGAGGGTTGATGAGGAGGGGTTCTATTATGTTATCGATAGGATGAAAGACATGATCCTCACCGGCGGTACGAATGTGTATCCTCGGGAAGTCGAGGACGCGATCGCCGATCATCCGGCCGTCCATCTTGTCAGCGTAATCGGGGTTCCCGACGATAAGTGGGGCGAAAGCGTCAAGGCCGTCATCGTCCTCAAAGAGGGGTGCAGTGCCACAGAAGAAGACATCCTCGAGCATTGCAGAACGAAACTCGCCGCCTACAAAAAACCCAAGTCAGTAGACTTTATTGGTATGTCCGATATGCCTATGATGGGTGGAGGCTACAAGATAAGAAAAAGGGAGCTGAGGGAACGATACAGGACAGCATATGAGAAAGCGAAGAACGCCAAGATCGATAGTTGGGGAGCAGCTTTTTGATAATGTGATGGTCAAAGAACGGCGTTCCTGCGCGTGATAACCGTTTCTGAGACGAGGTTTGGGCGGGACACCTGCACAAAGAAGGTCCCCCCAGGTTTATTTTTTTGAAAACACATGAGTATGACAGATGTTCTTCGGGTGAGGTCTGGGGACCCAGCCAGACCCGGGGTTGCAAAAAGCGGCTTCCTCGTGTTAACAGTTTGCGTGCGAATCGGAATCACAATCGCAGGAGCTGGATATGGATTTTGAATTCACCGAAGAGCAACGAGAATTTCGAAAGCATATAGCTCGGTATGTGGACGAAAGAGTCGTACCGGTAGCCGAATCGCTTGACGACACTGAACAATTTCCCCGCGATATCGTCAGAGAATTGGGTGAACTCGGTTATCTCGGAATCAAATATCCTGAAGAATACGGCGGCAGTGGGTTGAAACACCCTCACGTGTTCCATTGCATCTTTTGCGAGGAGTTGGCTCGCGGCTCGCTAGGTGTTGCATCGGCCCTTGGCATGCATACTTCTACTGCTACTCACACCGTTTTTGCCTTCGGCACGGAGGAGCTGAAACACAAATACCTGGTTCCTGCCTTGTCGGGCGAGAAAATAGCCGCCTTCGGGCTGACAGAACCGGGGGCAGGATCCGATGCTGCGGCAATCAGGACGCAGGCGGTGCGAACTGACAAGGGCTACGTGCTAAACGGAACCAAGATGTTCATAAGTAACGGAACGGTGGCCGATTTTGTTACCATTGCAGCCAAGACCCTTCCGGACAAGGGCGTTCATGGCATCTCCCTGTTTCTGGTTGATACCAAGACAGCCGGCTTTTCAGTCGGCCGCCGGTTGGAGAAGTTCAGTAACAAATCGTCGGATACTGCAGAGCTTGTGCTTGAGGATGTTGAAGTTCCCGCGGATCATCTGCTAGGGGAAGAGAACAAAGGGTTTGTGAGCGTGTACGCGTCACTCACCGTTGATCGCATCATGACTGCCGCTCTGGCCCTTGGGCTTGCAAGGTCCGCGTACAGAGCTGCGTACGCGTACTCCAGGGAACGAGAACAGTTTGGCCGCCCCATATGCAAGTTCCAGGCAGTACAGTTCAGACTGGTGGACATGCTGGCACAGCTGAAGTCAGCGGAATTACAAACGTACTACGCGGCATGGGTGGCAGATAACCGGCAAAACCCCACCGAGGCGGCAGCCATGGCAAAACTGGTAGCCAGTGAAGCTGCCAACCGCATTTGCACGATGGCCACCTCCATCTTCGGCGGATATGGCCTAATGAAAGAATTTCCCGTTCAACGGTACTTGCGTGATTCGTTCTTCCCTCTCGTTGCCGGCGGGACCAATGACATCATGAAGCTCATTATTGCAAGACAGATCGGCCTTTGATACCGCCGCGTTTTCACATACGTAATAGCGCATGGGTATGAGAACAGCGTCCCATAGGGCCGGCCGATGCCATGCTCGCGTAGTGTCCTCAGGCGGTAGAGTAATTACTATGGCAGTTCTCCAAAATTCTGTCGGATTCGTTCATGACTCTCGCCCACATTCGAACGATTCAATCAGGTCAGTGCGAGGAGTCGAACGACGAAGCAATCTCTGTTTTGGTTATAGCCAGTGCCAAAAGTCTTGACCGTTTCTGCCGCCCTGTCAGAGGGCTGTCGAACGAAAGTTTAACGGCCTTGCGTTGTCCGGAGTAAGGGCAGCCCCCCGATAGGGCGCCTACCGATCGGACATTTCTGTTGGCAACTGCTATAATTGGACATTGCTTCGGGCTTCGCCCTGGCAATGACAGTCTTCGAATCTTTTAGCCTGATCAAAACCGACACTTCTTTTGAGAATACCCATAAACGCCAAAGCGGACTTGCCCCTCAATGGATCACTTATCCGCCGCGTGCTGGGGTACGTAATAACCAGCGCCGACGTAAAGGTTTTCCCCAGGCACCTTTTTCAAGTAAGATCTTTTCGGTGACGGATCTTTCTCGCCGGGTTTGGCCCACATGTATTCTACCCATCCAGATCCCTGCTTCTCCACGACTTCCTGGAATTTCTTAAAGATGTAGACCCCCCTGGCGTCTTGCGTATTTGAGAGGTTCATTTTTCGCAGGGTGTGTTCGTAAGGTTGGGCAACTAAGAGGTTCTCCATGGTCAGAGCGAAGACGTACAAATCGCCTTTGACCAAAGGCCCCCTCTTATCGTTGATGGCGCTCAAAGTTGCATCTCTGCCCTTGTCGTTGAACATCTGAACAGCTTGTTGAACAAGATTCTCGACATCCTGGGATTGATCCGCCAGCACCGAGCTCGCTACACTCAACAATAGCATTAAACTTACCGTCGACAGCCGCATGAACCTCATGTGCCCCCTCCTTAACGTAAGTAAGCACTCTATTAATAGAAATAGGGCAAGTACCCGAAAGCATTCATAGGCAATTGCCGTGCCAAGCACGGAGGGTCAGGGGTCGATGTGATGTAGGTATCTGATATCAAGATGATTGATGCCTTCGAGAGCATCCTCGGGTGTAGAACAGAAACCAACTGCAGAGGCGCAAAATGTGGGGGTGTTCCACCCTCCATCCGGCTCATGAGGCACAAAACATAGCAATAGCATCTGATTGAACTGGGGCGTTTCCACCTATGGTCCTGTGGGAAGTGGGGGCCGGTGCCGTGCTCTTACTCATACGCATTCGCCACAAGATTTATAAGATTCCAGGGCTGGGGGCTCTCCTGAGCGAATTTATGAGACGGCTCTGTGTCGTCCGCAGCGAAGGAGTGCCCCCAGACAGTGCCCAGATCGAGCTACCTGAAAAAAA
>Ga0187785_10000262_pt1 | contig 20287 bp, 16 predicted proteins | sample 0815_BV2_4_20_MG_FD_132466 | JGI IMG/M metagenome (GOLD analysis project Ga0187785, IMG submission 132466) | Tropical peat soil microbial communities from peatlands in Department of Meta, Colombia - 0815_BV2_4_20_MG | ecosystem: Environmental > Terrestrial > Soil > Wetlands > Peat | place...
CAAAGCGCTAGACATTGCAAGGCTCACTGCGCCGGAGGCGTACAATATCCGGTCTGCTGCTTTGTTGACGTCTGCCAAATAGGTCGCAAGCGCGCGGATGTCGGAGTCCGGCAACGAGCCAAGGCCTTGTATGACCGGCGCCATCGGACCTGCGGCGGAGCCATGCAACTTACTCGTGCCGGTGCGCAAGTAGTCGTAGAGTTCTTCGTACGTCCAAGGTGCGGGCGCGGGATTTTCCGCCGTTAATGGCGGCGCGACCCAGTTGTCGATGACTGCGCCGCCATAAGTGTTGCCGGGCTTCTCCGCTCCAAGAAGGTTGCGCGGAGTGTGGCAAGCGCCGCAGTGGTTCAAGCCGAGCGCGAGATAGGCGCCGCGATTCCACTCCGCACTCTTGGTGTCATCTGGCTCGAAACGCCCCGACCTGAAGAACAGCAATTTCCATCCCGCTTGCAAATAACGGATGTTGAACGGAAACGGCATCCCGCTTGGCTGCGCTGGCGCGTGAACGGCTGGCCGCGTCATGAAGTAGGCGTAGAGCGCTCGTACATCGTCGTCAGAAAGCTTGGTAAAATGATCGTAGGTGAACACCGGAAAGAGATGCGCGCCATTGCGTGACACGCCTTCATGCATGGCGCGTCTGAACGCCGCTTCCGACCAAGTCCCGATGCCCGTCTCAGAATCGGGCGTGATGTTAGTTGAATAAAGGGTGCCAAACGGCGTCGCGAACGCGAATCCGCCAGCGAACTTCTGTCCACCTTTTGTCGTGTGACACTCCGCGCAATAGCCGCCCCCTGCAAGCGCTTCGCCTTTGGCGATCAATTCCGGCGCATAGGTGCCGGCAACCGACGGCGCAATCGGAGCAATGGCGGGACGCCACGCCAACGCGCCAAAGCCCGCGAGCCCGAGGCATCCCAATACGACGATCGTTATGAGCACCTTCTTGAACACAGTGACCTCCAAGGGTCTGGCTTGCGTCTATGGCGTGCGCACGAATTTCCAATAGGTGAACAACACGGCGACAAGTACGAACATCGCGCATGCGATGGCATCGGTCCCTGGCAGCATGCTCAATCCGTGCGGATGCTCGTGAGGCACCAGTGATTCATGAGCCTGTGCTGCCGCGCTGAATGACAACAGGACCACGAGAACTTTTTTCATCGGATCACCTGATTTTCCGAATTCTCGACCACGACCTCGCTCATCTGGACGATCGGCGTCACGTCGGTGAAGTTCCGAATGTCGTCACGAATTTCCTTGGCATGCGGGCCAAATGAGGATTGGTACGCCTCCATCGAGTCGCACATCAGATGGCACGCGGCGACATATGTCGCCGGGGTATCCGTCGTAGCACCCGACAGTCCCTTGTCGATGGCGTAGTACTTCAAACCGGAACCCATGCTGCGCTTGATGAGCGGCAGGTGCTTGGTGCGGTAGTAACCGTGGTCGAACCGCACACTCGCGCTGCCGGGATAGATGACACTGACTTTGATCATTGCTTCTCTCCTACGATTCTCATGCGGGCATACCCGCGGGACGAGTTTTACGTAAATTGGCGGCGGCTATTGCCTCATTGGATTTTGCCTCGATCGCTCGCACCTGCTTGATCGCACGACGCGTTGGACGATTCGCAGCGTTCAGGCGCGCAAGTTCGAGTGCCCGCCTGCGGTCATTGCCGCTGCCGGCATAGAGCTCTGCTGCGTGATCCACGAAAGCGAGCATGTGCCGCCCAAGAAGGTCTTCAAAGCCAAGCCGTGCGGCTTCAAGTTGTGTCTCGGCCTCTTCGATCTGACCTTGCGCAATCAGCACATCCGCAAGGCGCCACTGGACCTCCGGATCGCGGCTCAAAGCGATTGGCATGAGCAGCGCCTCCGCCTCGACGAATTGCCCTTGGCTCGCATAGATTTCCGCCAGGTGTACCCGCGCTTTCACGTAGGCCGGCAAGTACGCAATCGCACGCTGATACCAGAGCGCAGCGAGATCCGGTTTCGGTTCACACACGAACTCTCCCCACAACTTGCCGAGTTGAAAGCAAACCCACGCTAGCGGAAACGGCGAAACATCGCCGTATGAGGAAAACGCCCGGCGATAGACAAGGGCCGCCTCGGCAAAGCGATCGAGATCGGCAAGTACGGCGCCAAGCGGCACGAGATCTTCGAGCCGACCGCTTGCCGTTGCAATTCGGCGACGAGCAGCGAGCACAGCGTCGAGGTTCATGCCGCAGGCCTGATCGATGCTTAGCAAGTGGCGCTCGATCTCATCGCAAGGTGCGCCCAGCGATGCGGCGCGAGAGAGGTGGTCTCGTGCATCCGCAAAGCAATGTGCGCCTGAAGCGACTTCGGCTTGGACAAGCGCAGCGCGAAACGAATTGTCCGCGCAGCTAAACTGCAAGGCGAGAGTGTCAAGACGATCTAGCGCGTCCAGCTCGCCGAGAAATTGCACCGCCAGATTCTCGAAGTAGACAATCGCCTCCGCGACGCCAGGCAGACGCGGGTCCTGCGCAAATCGCGCCCATGTCCGGCGACGCGCGCTTTCAAGGTTGACCGCAGCGATCTCCCCGTCGGTCGCGAGTGGACAGCGATGATCAAGTTCCACCAGTGCTGTCATGTCGCGGCTCCGAAGCGTGACCTCAGGCTTTCGAGGCCCGCTTTTAGTAACGGCGACACCATTCTCCTCACCGCACCGTCAGGTCGATTGTTGGCCAGAAATTGCAACCGCCAATCAAAAATGCACCCGCCGCCCTTCGGCGTTACCTCGAGTGTGCCGGTATAATGAGACGCGGGAATCCCTGCGACCAATGTGTACCGATAGAATCGCCTCGCATTGTCGATTACTTCAAGTCGTTCGATGATTTCCTTGCCATCGCGCATTTCTATCGTGCGGAGCTGACCGACTCCTGTACCAGTCAACCTGATTCTGGCGACCAATGGGTGCCAAGCGCTGTCGAACTGACCGATCAGCGACCAAACCTCGTCAGGCGTAGCCGCAAGCTCGACAGACTCGGCAACGGCCTGTATTTCGTTGTTCGGCGTGGCGAAATACGGAAACACTTTCATGCCGGGCTTCGTCGCGCCCGTCGCGCCCCCCTGAAGGAATTCTCGATCGCGGTTGACAAGCCAGGTGAACAGGATGTCGATCGAGTTCGCATCAACCGTGCGGCCTCCTCCCGTTTGATAGGGCCGGCCGTCGATCGTGCTTTTCTCGATCTCGAGATGACTTTGGTCGGTAATCGGCTTGGCGACATCGAACAGCAGAAAATCGTCGAGGAAGACATTCGCGTTGGCAGCGAGCGCTTCCGGTGTCCAATCCGCTTTGCCGTCATGCATGTCCCAATTGACCAAACTGTCCTTCAGGCGCTGCAGAAACAGCGGCTGCAGCTCCTTTGAAATCTCGAACGGCGTTTGCTGATTCCAGAGATCGCGTAGGTCATCTACCCCAAACATCGCAGGGTTGTTGAGCCGCGCATTCGTTTGCTCCGGGCGCCCGACCCAGTCGATCCGTGCGGGTAGTTGTGAAATGGCGCTCGGCGGTTCTGTGGGGACAGTCTCGGCGATTGCACCGAACAGCGAACCATTCGCAGGATCGAGCATTCGGCGTGTATCGAACTCAAAGACGATGCAGAGCACGTTGTCGTGCTGAAGTAGATTGGGGATTTTTTCGAGCGTCGCGGCGATCCAGGCGAGATAGAACGGGTCGGAGCGCAGTCCCGCAAACACGCGAACATCGCCGTCTGGGGTTGACGCCCCTTTCTCATCGTTCACGGTGAACGACAGCTTGCGACCGTCCGGCAGTGTGCATACGCCGCGCTGAATTACATTCCCTGTAATCTCGTCGCGCTTGAGAGTATCGAAGCGGACGCTGAAACGAATCTCATCGTCAGCCGGCTGAAATTTCGCCGCATTGCCAATTCCAGCAACGGTGACGCGGCGAACGGCGATCCTATGATCAATCACGTTCGAGAAGGCCGCACTTTCGCCGGCTGAGGGAAAAACGTCCATCGCGAGGACAGTGCGCGTCGGATTTTCCGGACTTGTGAATGCGAACAGGTCGGTGATGTCGGCGGGCGGATCGCCAATCTGTCGTGGACCGTCAACATGATCGGACATCGCCAACTCCATTCATCCGCTCAAGTTCGAAAGCCACTTCAGCGCACTGATGCTTGGCAGAAAAAAGTACTCGCCACCCTTGAGCACATTGAACGTTTGAATGCCGTGGATGCGACGTCTGACTGGCTGTTTCGGAACCGTGAAGGTTGCGTCTTCTATTTGCAGCCCGATGATCGGGTCACGCTCATTACCCGCTCCGATGAAATCGCCATCATTAATCCATTCCTGCTGCAGGAACTCCAGTGTTGCCATTGCCCTGGCGCTGATAAGCAGGAAGATGGCGCCGCGCGGAATCGTGTCAGCTATTTCCGAATAGTCGTTGGGATTGTATGGAGGGCCATACGTTGTGCCGCGTCTAATGACTCGATGGATATTGACGTCAGTTAGACGGGTAAGCTTCGTATCGCGCGGGTTCATACGCCGGATATGACATCCAAACGGCACCTGCCTGCCATGCAGATCGTTCGCGTAGTCGAAGTCGTTATTGCGCTTTGGGTCCGCACCGAGGGCGGGGTTGTCAACGTCGGGTGCGAGCGTTAGCGGCGCACCGCTGCGCCAACGGCCAACCAACTTCGCGGCGATCAATTCCCGTTCCTCCTGAGTACTTCCATTCGCTCGCAGGAACCGATTGAATGCACCGACGCGTGTCTGATATTTGCGGAAGCCGACATAGGTTCCGTTACGACCCAGTATTTCCGGCTGTGGCATGGGCAAGGGAACGCCGGCCTCACCTGGATAACCGAGGATGAATTCGCCCGCCTTGATCAGCGGTCCCTGGCCCGGCAGTGGATCGACGCCGCTGCCTTCAATCGCTGGCTGATCAATGCCGTCCTTGTAACCCAGCGGATTGAGGTCACCAGGCTGGGCGCCGAAGTCCTGCATCGCAACAACGCTAACGCCGGAAAGATCTTCGTATTGTTCGCGCGCGATGGTGAGGGCGCGCTGATGACTTTCCTCGGAGTCGCTGAATGCGCTCACGCCGATATGGGCTTGGCCAGGGCGGAACTGTGCGTCCCAATTTCGTGGATCACTAGCCCCGACGTTGCCAAGCTGTTGCGCCCGCGCCGCCATCCCAACGCGAAAGGCTTCGGGAAAGCTCTGCAGAGCTTCCTCGGGAACACCGATTGCTTTAAGACCGGCAAAACTTATCGCTGTCGACAGCCAGGTGCGGCGCGCCTGCCACCAATTGGCTGCGGAATCTACGTGCGGTGTCAGCCGGCGAATGACTTCGCGGCCGGAGCGAGCATCGCCCACGTTCAAAAGCACGTGCGTGCCGAAATACGGCGCCGGCCGCGGTCGAAGCACGGTCGCTTGGATTTCGTCCAAGTCGAGCGTCGGCGCGTGTATCGAAGGATACTCAGCGAGGGATTCGGTTACGGACAACATGGTGGGGGTCTTTCAAGGGTCCGGGCCGATTGCGGCCCGGACCCGACTGGTAATCCGATCGGCCTAACCAATCTTGTCGAGGAATTCGTCGACCGCTTTGCCGACGCGCTTCAGTCGTCCGGTCTCCGGCACAGTCAGATCGGGATGACCGACAAACCAGCCTTCCGCCTGGATCTGGTGACCGGAGATCCAGTCTTTCACCTTCGGGCTATGAATTCCCGGCCAGCCTTCGCAATTAGAAAAGACGACGTCCATTTCATCGGGGATCTTCGTCTGGAAGTCTTCGATGTAGGGATCCCACTGGTCGTCGTAGGCGGTCGCGAAGATAAGCTTCGTGTCGTTTTCCACGAAGACGAAACGCATGTCGTGAAGCGTGCCAACCTTCGTGCCAGCGCTGAAGTTGCCCTTCAGCAACCGCAATAGAGTGCGCAACCGCTTGGCTCCGCCCGGAGCGAACGGAACGATGAAGAGAAGCTCGGAGACTCTGCCCTGACGGATGCCGATCCGGCCGGCGCTTTCCGTCTGCGTCGAGGAATCCAACGCCAGCTTCCTCATCTCAGGCAGCGAATTCTCAAAAGCCGTTTTCACGTACTGCGGCATGTCGGCGTAGAGCTGACGCAGCTGCTGGATCTGCTCGTCGACACTCTGTTCTTGTTTCGGTTTGGTCAGTGTTTGCGTTGCCATGGTAGCGTTGTCCTTTCGGGCTACGGTCTGAGTTGGCATTGTGAGTTCTCCTTTCGATTCTCTGTTCTCGATTGCTTCAACTTGAAGCGCATGCGCCGCGGGAGCCAGTAAAGCCCCGCAAATTGCGCCAAAAGGTTGCTAATGAGCCGCCGGGTTGGCGTGCAGAGAGGTCAAGAGAGAGCAGGCACATTCACCCGAGATAACCGGAAGCGCCATCCCACAATAATTTCAACGCAGTCACGACCAGCAATCCGTAGCAGGTCCGATAAAGCTGACACTGATCGAGTTTTCCGTGAAGGTGCCAACCGAGCCATACGCCAGTTGGAACTGCGAGCAGGCAAACCGCCCACAATAGCCATACTACGCCGACCGGTTTCACGAGCAGCAGCCACGGCACCGCCTTGGTTGCATTCCCGACTGTGAAGAACAAACTTGTCGTTCCGGCGTAGACTTCCTTGCTGAGGCCGAGCGGCAACAGATACATCGCAAGCGGCGGTCCGCCTGAATGCGCCACCATGGTGGTGATACCCGATGCGAGACCGGCCGTGATCGCCTTCGGCGCTGACCGCGAATGGACTTTCACCTCCGCACCTCCGGCAAACCAGAGGCCGACAAAGATCAAGGTGATCGCCGCCATGACGATCGCAATGGCGCGGTGATCCAGAATGCGAAACAGGAGGTAGCCGAGCCCGATCCCGATCAGAAGCCCCGGCACCAGCAGCGCTAAGTCCGGCTTCGACCAGGTTGAAGGCTTCCAGTAGCGCAACGCAAACAGGTCCATCGCGATGAACAATGGCGCGAGAAGACCACCGGCAGTGACCGGATCCATCACGAGCGACAACAACGGAATGCCGATAATGGAGAAGCCGCCTCCGAACGCACCCTTCATGAAGCAGATCAGGAAGACGCCAGCAAAAGAGACAAGGATCGTAGCAGCGGTCAGCTCCATGTGTCCGCCTCGGGAGAAATTTCCAAGTTCTACGAATCGACTGGCCGGCCACTGCCGCCGGACGGCGGGTAGCCGACTCGCCAAATAACTGCGATCTTCTGCTACTCGGCTCGTTCTCGCGCCTGGTATTCAAGTGCATCACATCCGCTGCTGGCGCCAGCAAAGCGCCGCAAATCGCTCCAAATTCCTGCTAATGAGCCATCGGGCATACTGTGTGGATCGGGTAAGGTATCGTAAGCTGGTTAGCCAAACTCAGTTGTGAGTGGCGCCAGAGCCTGCCAGATGGTCCCCCATTCGCCCAACGGCGTGTACTTTGACACTGACACGCAGATCTTGTGGGAGGACGGCGAACGCATTTTCCGTCGTGGTTGGCGAATAGATAACAACGGCAAACGATGCACCGTGCTGATCGTAGTGCCTGCCACCGATCATCCGTCTCGCTCAGTCCTCGATCGCTTTACTCACGAATACGAACTGAAAGATCAGCTCGATGGGGCCTGGGCAGTACGTCCGCTGGACCTCGTGTACGACGGTGGTCGGACCAAGCTGGTGCTTGAGGATATGGCCGGCGAGCCGCTCAACCGGCTGCTCGGCACGCCTATGGAGGTGGGACGTTTTCTCGGTCTCGCCATCGCGATGGCGGCGGCTGTCGGCAAGCTTCACCGGCGCGGCATTATCCACAAAGACGTCAAGCCGTCTCACTTTCTCTTCAGTGAAGCGACCGGTGACGTGCGGCTGACAGGGTTCGGCATCGCCTCGCGTATGCCGCGCGAACGTCAGTCACTTCCACCTCCTGAGACGATCGCAGGCACGCTCGCCTACATGGCCCCCGAGCAGACCGGTCGAATGAATCGCTCGATCGATTCCCGCAGCGACCTCTACGCTCTCGGCACCACGTACTACCAAATGCTCACCGCTGTGTTGCCGTTCACCGCCGAGGAGCCAATGGAATGGGTGCATTACCATCTTGCGAGGCGACCGGCGACACCCACCGAGCGGCTGAATCAAATCCCTAACACGATTTCCGCGATCGTCATGAAGTTGCTCGCGAAGCGGGCCGAGGATCGCTATCAGACCGCAACCAGTCTCGAAAGCGACCTTCGTAGGTGCCAGTCCGAATGGGAGTCGCAGCGTCGGATTGAAAATTTTCAACTCGGCGCGCGTGACATACCCGATCGCCTATTGATTCCCGAAAAGCTCTATGGACGGAGGAACGAGGTCGAGATCTTGCTCACCTCGTTTGATCGGGTCGTCAACAATGGCGCCTCGGAGCTCGTGTTAGTTTCAGGCTATTCCGGTATCGGCAAATCCTCGATCGTCAACGAGCTACAGCCGGTTCTGGTGCCGCCGCGCGGCTTGTTCGCTACCGGCAAGTTCGATCAGTACACGCGTGATATTCCGTATTCGACCTTGGCACAGGCGTTTCAGAGCCTGGTTCGTTCGCTACTGGCGCTGAGCGACATCGAAGTCGGCAAGTGGCGTACCGCCCTCCAGGTAGCACTGGGGCCGAATGGCCAGCTGATGGTCGACCTAGTCCCAGAGTTGAAACTCATCATAGGCGAACAGCCGCCGGTCCCTGAGCTCTCACCTCAAGACACCCAACGGCGATTCCACTTGGTATTCCGAAGGTTTCTGGCGGTGTTTGCAAAACCGGAACATCCGCTGGCCTTGTTTCTCGACGACTTGCAATGGCTCGACGCCGCCACACTCGAATTGCTCCAGGACCTGTTGATCAATTTGAATGTGCGGCATGTGCTTTTGATCGGCGCCTACCGCGACACTGAAGTCACGACCGCGCACCCGCTCAATTCTACCCTTAATCGGATACGAGAGGCCGATGTGCCGGTACAAGAAATTGTTCTCGCACCGCTCACTCGCGGAGATGTCGGCCAGCTCGTTGCGGATGCGCTCTATTGCAGTCATCAGCAAGCAGAACCGCTGGCGGGCCTAGTGCTCGAAAAGACAAAAGGCAATCCCTTTTTCGTCATTCAATTCCTGACGGCATTGGTCGAGGAGGGATTGCTTACATTCGATCACGGGACGTCATGTTGGATATGGGACATACACCGCATTCACGCCGAGAAATACACGGACAATGTCGTAGATCTCATGGTTGGCAGGCTCAACCGTCTGTCGGCGAGCACCCAAAAATTCATGCAGCAACTCGCGTGCTTGGGCGACGGGGCAGAATTTTCGTTTCTAGAAATCGTGCACAAAGGATCGGACGAAGAGCTGCGCCGCGCCTTGCAAGAGGCTCAGCGAGCTGGGCTGGTTCTTTTTTTGGATGGCGCCTGCCGTTTCCTCCACGATCGGATCCAGGAGGCCGCATATTCGCTGATCCCGGAGACGCAGCGCGCCGAGGCTCACCTCCAGATCGGTAGACTGCTGGCACACCATTTGTCGCCCGAAAAGCGAGAGGAAACGATCTTCGAGATCGTTAATCAATTTAATCGCGGTGTAGTACTGATCACCTCACAAGAGGAATGCGAGGAGCTCGCCGAGCTAAACTTGATTGCTGGCAAACGCGCAAAGGCATCATCCGCCTTTGCTTCCGCCCTGACTTATCTCACCGCAGGCGCGGCTCTTTTATCAGAGAAGACATGGGAACGCCGACAGGAGTTGGTCTTCGCTTTGGAGCTACACTCAGCCGACTGCAACATTTTTTTAGGTGCCCTGCAGCCGGTGGAGCAGCGTCTGGCGGCACTAGCTACGCGTGTCGCCAACACTGTGCAACGATGCGTTGTCACACGTCGGCGCGTTGATCTTTACTCGTTGCTTGGGGATAGCGACCAGGCAGTCGCCGTGAGTCTGGAATGCCTACACCATATTGGGATCGATTTGCCAACGCATCCCACCAAGCTGCAAGCGATCGCCGAGTACGAACGATTCTGGTCCAGTCTTGGAAGTCGCGCAATCGAGGATTTAATTGAGCTGCCGATAATGCACGATGCCGAGTCTCTCGCGATACTCGACGTGCTTACCGTCTTGACTGTCCCAACTCACTACACCGATGAAAATTTGCACGCACTTGTCGTCAGTCGGGCGGTCAATCTCTGTCTGGAGCGAGGTAACAGCGATGCTTCACCCGTCAGCTACGCGGCATTGGGTGTGATTGCCAGCACCCTCTTTGCTCACCACGACGAAGGTTATCGACTCGGAAAGATGGCTTGTAATTTAATTGAGCGCCGCGGGCTGAAGCACTTCGGAGGAGGAAGGACCTATTTCAATTTCGCAGTCCTGGTCCCATGGCAGCGGCCGCTTAGAGAAGCTATCGATCCGGCGCGGCGTGCCTTCCAGATGGGAAAAGAGCTCGGCCATCCAACATTCGCTGCTCTCGGCGCCCGCACTATGGTCTCGATTCTTCTTGCCGCAGGACATCCGCTCGATCAACTCGAACAAGAGACCGAGCAAGCTGCGGAGTTCGTGCGGCCGTACGGATTCTTTCTCGACAGGATCTCCGCACCACTCGCCCTAATTCGAACGCTGCGCGGAAAGACCACAAAATTCGGCTCGCTCGACGATGGCCAATTCTCGGAACTCTTGTTCGAGCAACAACTCACAGGTCATCCCACCTACGCCTTTCTGGAATGCTACTATTGGATCCGAAAGCTGCAGGCACGTTTCTTTGCCGGTGACTATGCATCGGCGCTCGATGCAGCCGACAAGGCGCAGAGATGGTACGAGACATCTTTGGTGCTTAAGCAGTATTTGACTGAGATGGCAGACTTTCATTTCTACGCCGCGCTATCTCGCGCCGCGTTGTGCGAGCCTAATGTCGCCGGTTCGTTTGCCAAACATCGAGAAGCGCTTGGACGCCACCAGCAACAGCTTCGAGACTGGGCGGAGAGTTGCCCGCAAAACTTCGAGAATCGAGCGGAACTGGTCGGCGCTGAAATTGCCCGTATCGAAGGCCGGGAGCTCGAAGCTGAGTGCCTCTACGAAGCGGCGATCAATTCCGCGCGCTTGAATGAGTTTGTCCATAACGAGGCGCTCGCCTGTGAGCTAGCCGCCCGCTTTTATGCAGCGCGCGGCTTCGAAGACATCGCACATCTGTATCTGGCAAACGCGCGGCGGGCCTATCTCCAATGGGGGGCTGATGGAAAGGCGCGACAGCTCGATCAAATGCATCCGTGGCTAAGAAAGGGCGAGCGTGTGCCGGGTCCTATGGGCACGATCGAAACGCCAGTCGAACAGCTCGATCTCGCGGCTGTGATCGAGGTCTCGCAAGCACTATCGAGCGAGATCGTCGTGGAAAAACTCATCAACCGTTTTATGCGAGCGGCCATTGAGCATGCTGGTGCCCAGCGAGCCCTCTTGGTTGCCGTCCGAGGTGAGGAACTGAGAACGTCTGCAGAGGCCGTTGTGCGGGGAGATGAAGTAAGCGTGCAAGTGCGGCAACACCCCGCGCGCGACGCATTAGCGTTGCCAGATTCACTCATTCGCTATGCTATGCGTGCCAGGGATTCCGTGATTCTCGACGATGCAATGTCTCAGAACGCGTTTTCCGCCGATCCTTACATCCTAAAGCATCACGTCCGTTCCGTTCTTTGCTTGCCGTTGATAAATCAGGGAAAGCTCATTGGCATTCTTTATCTTGAAAACAATCTGATACCACACGTTTTCACGCCGGGTCGCGTAACGGTATTAAAAATGCTGGCCTCGCAGGCGGCGATTTCGCTAGAGAATACCGGTCTCTATCGCGACCTCGCAGAACGCGAAGCAAGACTTCGACGCCTGTGGGATTCGAATATTTTAGGAATCTGTACTTGGAATATTGACGGCGCCATCTTCTCGGCCAACGATGAATTTCTGCGTATGTTGCACTACGACCACGACGACGTCGCTGCAGGTCGATTGAACTGGGCAGAGTTGACACCTCCCGAGTGGCGCAAGCAAGCCGAAGACGCCGTAGCAGAACTGCGCTCGACCGGGATTTTTCAAGTCATAGAAAAGGAATATTACCGCAAGGACAGTAGCCGCATCTCCGTGCTAATCGGCGGCGCATTGTTCGAAAAAGGAGGCAATGAGGGCCTGGCCTACGTGCTCGACCTGACTGAGCGCAAGCGGGCTGAGACGGCATTGCGCGACAGCGAAGAGAGATTCCGCGACTACGCCGAAATTGCTTCCGATTGGCTCTGGGAGATGGGGTCAGACCACAAACTAACCACGTTGACCGGCAATGCATTCGGGTCTAGCCCAACGGCTAGACTCGGGACCTCGCCCTGGGAACGTGCCCTTGATCTTGAAGCAGAACCGGACAAGTGGCGAGAAATCCGGACTGCAATGGATTCACACAAGCCATTTCGCGACTTCGTTTATCTCGCCGCTGGTCTTGACGGCTCCCCTCCAATGTACGTGAAGGCAAGCGGTAAACCCATATTTGAGTCCAGCGGAGAATTCCGTGGTTATCGCGGCACCGGCACCGACGTAACCGAAATCATTCGCGCTCAAGAGGCACTGCGTGAAAGCGAGCGGAATCTGCGCTCGGTAATTGACGGAATACCCGGTCTTGTTGCGGTCGCGGCCCCGAACGGTGAACTCGAAGCCGTCAATCGCCAGGTGCTCGAGTATTTTGGCCGACCAGCGGAAGAGTTGAAGAACTGGGGAACAATTAATATCGTACATCCTGAAGACCTTCCCCGTATCTTCGAAATTTTTAAGAAATCGATAGTCGTTGGTAAGCCCTTTCATTACGAAACACGTCTGAGACGCTTTGACGACGAATATCGGTGGTTTGACGCTCGCTTCGTCCCAATCCGCGATGATTCCGACCGTATTGTCCGCTGGTACGTTCTACTGACTGACATCGAAGATCGCACACAGGCGGAGGCACGATTGCAGCAGATGCAGTCTGATTTCGCACACGTGAACCGAGTCAGCACCATGGGAGAACTGGCCGCATCGCTGTCGCACGAAATTCTGCACCCCATTGCTACAGCGCGCAACAATGCACGCGCGGGGGTACGGTATCTGGAAATGACTCCGCCGAATCTAGCTGAAGCCAAAGAGGCGCTCCGCTGCGTTGTCAGGGATGCTGACCGAGCCAAGGATATCGTCGGCCGCGTGCGTGATCACATCAAAAAAGCGCCTCCGCGAAGGGAAGCTTTCGATCTCAACGAGGCCGTCCACGAGGCACTTATCATGGTACGTAGCGCACTCGCCGGGAATCAGATCGCGGTCGATACCCATCTGATGGATGAAATTATCTCTGTTCAGGGCGATCGCGTTCAATTGCAACAGGTCGTCGTGAACTTGATCCTCAACGCCGTTGAGGCCATGAGCTCGGATGAGAATGGCGCGAGAAAACTGTCGATCAGGATTGAACAAGGCCAAGCTGACGGTGGCGTGCTCGTTCAAGTGCGGGATTCAGGACCCGGCATTGATCCGAAACTCCTCGATCTAGTCTTCGAGCCCTTTTACACCACAAAGACCACCGGCGTAGGGATGGGACTGTCGATTTGCCAGTCAATCATCAATGCGCACGGCGGTCGGTTGTGGGCAGGTGCTAATGAACCTCGGGGCACTGTCTTTCAATTCACCCTGCCGCCGGCACGGGAGGACTCATGATCTCTCTTGAATCTTTTACTGCTTTAGCGCGGAATGAATGCATCTGTTGAGATCTTCATCGTCCAGCGGTTTGCTAAGGTAGCAAATCACTCCGTCCTTCAGTGCGCGATTCCTGACTGCCTCATCGGGGTATGCTGTCACCAGGATCGTCGGGATCGCGTATCCCAACTTCATGAGGCGTGCGTACAGCTCAACGCCAGTCATTCCGGGCATATGGACGTCCGCGACCAGGCAGTCGGTCTGCTGCACGAACCGCGATGTCAGAAAATCAGCCGCTGTTGGAAATGTTTCGACCGTGTAACCCAGCAACACTACGAGCTTTCGCATTGATTCGCGAAAGGGCTGATCATCGTCGACGATCGATATTAGTGCATGGTTCGACATTGTAGCTTCCAGACATCTTCGTCGCCCCTCACTATATTGGCGCGAGAATACCTCGCGCCCAAATACCTCGACGTATTCTGAGGAACAGTATCCCAAAATCAATGCCGACACCCCTAAGCGATGGCTTAGGTAGCTTCGGGTATTCGCTTATGCGAAGCTTCTATTGATACTGTCGAATATGTCGTAGGATAGATCAGTTCGATCGGGAAGAATGCGGTCCCTTTAACACAGGTTACCGGGATGGATGAGGCAAATCCCAGTGTCTTGGTCGTTGATGACGATCCCGAGTTTCGCGATTCGGTAGTGCGTCTTTTGCGGACGATTGGTCTGGAGACACGACAGTTTTCGTCTGTTTCCGATTTTCTCAAGGCTGATCTGGTGGATGGTCCCGCTTGCCTGGTGCTCGACGTGAGATTGCCAGGACAAAGCGGACTCGAGCTTCAACGAGAGCTGATCGCCGCGAACCGACAAGTCCCGATCGTATTCATGTCAGCGCACGCCGATGTTCCGATGAGCGTGCAAGCGATGAAGGGCGGCGCCATTGAGTTTCTTACGAAACCGTTCCGTGATCAGGACCTCCTCGATGCAGTCGAATCCGGTCTCGCTCGCGATCGCACCCGGCGGGAGCGCGATAGGGTCTTGCGTCTACTGAGAGAGCGCTTCGACACGCTCAGCTCTCGCGAACGTGAGATCATGATCCAGGTCGCAGCCGGTCGTCTAAACAAGCAAATTGCCAATGATATTGGAATTTCCGAATCTACCGTGAAAGTGCATCGCACCCATTTGATGCGGAAGATGAAGGCGCGTTCGCTTCCTGAGCTCAGCCGAATTGCGGATATGCTCAAAGTGACTCCGGAGGAACCGCAACGCTCATGAACGGGATATGACGTGTTTCCTACCGGCTCATCCGGCTTGCCACTAGCTTTCTAAGCCTTCGCTTAGCTTAATCGCCCAAAAGCGAACCCCACACCACTTACGCGCAATAGAACGTGGCCCCCATCCGTGGGATGAGGTGCTCGCAAGGATCTTTACAGGAAAAATTTCAACGGATGCGAGGTTACGATGCGCCATTCAGAATCGGCCACTGTTATCGAACGTTTCCCTTGGTCCGAAAAACCAGTGCAGGCAGAATTTCATTCTGAATCGGAAATTGATTCGAGACGCGTCGCTCAAGTTTCAAATGCGGGTGAGCCATTCCTCAGGGAACGAATCGAGTCGGCTCGCGCCGCTCCAATTGAAGTCTCATTCGGACGGTTTCGTCTGCTCTCGACCCAGTTTCTTCTGTTGGAAGGCGATAAGTCACTGCCGCTCGGAAGTCGTGCGCTGGAAATTTTGATTGCTCTGGTCGAACGCCCAGGTGAACTGATCACCAAACAGGAATTGATGGCTCGCGTTTGGCCCAATGTTTTTGTCGAACCTGCCAACCTTACTGTCCATATGTCTGCACTCCGTCGCGCGCTGCGCGACGGACGAGATGGAAACCGGTTCATTATCAATATTCCTGGGCGGGGTTACCGCTTCGTTGCTCGAGTCGCTGCCGTCAGTCCGGTCGCAGCTGCGCATTTGGGCGCGACTTCAGAACCAAGAACTTCAAGAATTGCTCATGGCAAGAGCCGCGAAGTCCGGGGTCGTGGACCAAGGACAGGAGCTGAGAAACGGACAACTCCGTGTGCATCAACACGGTTAGCTAGAGAAGGTTGAAAGCGACCGCGTCCCTCGGTCGCGAAGCGCCGGGCAGCAATGCCCCAACCCCTCCCCAACTGCTGCCCGGCGCATTAATCCGACTCAACCGAGGAAAGATCATGCTTGCGTTTGAGATCATCGGTGCAATTGGCGTGGCGCTATTTTTGGCTGCGCTAGTCGGCGGTCAGTCTAACGCTGGTCATTAAAATGGTGCGCACTAAATTGATGCGATCATTTTGGAATGCAAGCGGATGAAAGGTAAGCGTCACACGACTGGATAGCCTATGCTTGACTCACAGTATGTTTCCACTCTTGCCGCTCTAGGAGGGACCCTCGTCGGCGCTATTACGTCAATCGTCTCGACGTGGTTCGCTACATACCGTCAATCTAGAGATCAAAGGGTACAACGTGAAAGATCCGAACTGAAGTCGATCTATGAGCAATTCATTAGAGAGGCATCAATCTTATATCTCGACGCGGTGGAGCATAATTCAGGCGAAATCGCAAAGTTTTCGGACTTGTATGCAACGCTAAACCGTATCCGCGTTTTGTCGTCCAGTCGCGTCGTCAAAGCGGCAGAAGAGGCGGTTCGTGCAATTGTTGAACGATACCCGAAAAAGAATAAGTCGTTCTCAGAGATTACCTCGACATTCGGCACTGATTTTCAGGATCCATTGCGCTTATTTAGCGAGGCTTGTCATCGTGAATTGGCGGGCCTTGAAAATTCCGGACGTCAATTCGTATGGGCACAATCTCGGCGTCCCAACGAGTCGGTGAGCGCGATATCGTCGGTCAGCGCGGCTCACATCCGCATCCCAGTGCCGCGGCAGCAGCCGTAGAAACGAAATAGGGGGTCGGGATCGATGGTTGTCGCCATTGCGAATAGCTGCCTGTGGACCGCCTGCGCCGTGTTCGCCTCAGGAGCGATGCTTTGCGCCTGCAGCACGATCGCTCGCTTTCCCGCCTCAGAAAGTCCAATTCTATACGAAGCGGCAGGCGTGCCCGGTTCTATTCGCTTCTGGGGTGATGAGAGGCCGCCCGACTTCGATCGCTTGCTCAGAGAAATCTATGCGCAAAGAAGACGAACAAGACCGAACACCCCAAACAGCATTAACTACTTGGCGCTCTCAGGAGGCGGTGCGGATGGCGCCTTCGGCGCGGGGCTGCTCGTAGGCTGGTCGGACGCCGGAACGCGGCCAGAGTTTGATGTCGTGACGGGGAGCAGTACCGGCGCGTTGATCGCGCCATTCGCGTTCCTCGGGCCCACCTACGATGGTGCACTCAAAGACGCCTATACGACGCATGAAGCGTGGACCATCGCGCAGCGCGGCAGCTTGGCCACGATCATCGGCAACGCCGCGTTGGCTTACAATTCGCAGCTCGTCTCTCTTGTCGATCAATACGTCTCGCCAGCCGTTCTCGAGGCGGTCGCACGCGAACATCGCCGCGGACGGAGGCTCTACATCGGCACGACGCAACTCGATGCCCAGCGTCCCGTGATGTGGGACATGGGCGCGATTGCCGTGCGAGGAGATGAGAGCGCGCTGAAGTTGTTCAGACAGGTTTTGATCGCGTCGACATCGGTGCCGGGCGTCTTTCCTCCGGTCCTAATCTCTGTTCAGCGTGATGGCTCAACCTACGACGAAATGCACGTCGATGCCGGCGTCACGAGAGAAGTGTTTCTGTTTCCCGGTTTATTGAATCTCGGCAACGACTCGCTGAATCCCACGGTGCGGCGGCTATTTGTCATTCGCAACGCGAAGTTAGGTCCCGAATGGGAAGCGGTTGAGCCCGATTTACTGAAGATCGGCAGGAGGTCGGTTTCGACGTTGATCAAGAATCAAGGATGGGGCGATCTGGATCGGATTTATCTGCAAGCGCGGGCCTCCCGCATAGCGTTCAATCTTGCATCAATTCCCCAGTCGTTTGACGCGAAGGAACCGGAACCACTAGACGTCGGATACCGGAAATTGCTGTTCGACACCGGATACCGTCTTGCCCGCAACGGGTACTCTTGGAAAAAGCTACCGCCGGATGTCAGCCCGGCGGCAACGCCAAGACCGAAGAACCTACAGAAACTTAGCTCTCTTTACCGTGCACAATTTAGCAAGCGGTAAGGCGCGAAAGAAATTGCGTGCAGCGTACACGATGATCGGTTGGACACGATGGTACCAAAGAAGGCAACGAAGGAAATCGGCACTGTACAGGGCGCAAGTTTGATTTCCCGTCTTGCCTACATACGTGGGCAACAGATTGATATTGATGTTGAAACACTTTTAGACCGATCTGGATTGACAAGAGGCGACGTCACTAATCAAGACGCACGCATTAGCGTGTCAAAGCAAATCAAGTTTGTTGAACTAGTTGCAGAGGCGATCGATGACGACAATTTTGGGTTTCATCTCGCACAAGGATTTGATCTACGTGAGATTGGCCTGTTGTACTACGTTGTGGCATCAGCCGACACAGTGGGTGAGGCTCTGGAACGAGCGGCGCGTTGCAGTGTAATCATCAACGAAGGTATCGTTCTCACTATTCAACGTAAAAAACGGTTGCGCGTTGTTTTTAAGCATCAGGGTATCGCGAGATACACTGATAGGCATCAAATTGAGTTTTGGGTGACCACACTGATACGAATTGTTCGTCAATTGACATCGCGCCAAATTTATCCGGATCGCGTAAGCTTGATGCACCACAAGATTGATGAGCAAGGCGAATTCCAAAAGTTCATTGGCGGCAAGCTGCAAGTAGATGCGCACATTGACGGAGTCGATTTCACTGCGTCAGTTTGGAATCTTCGTGTTGTGAATGCTGACCCCTATCTGCATCGATTATTGCTAAATCTGGGTAAGCAAGCCCATGTCGACCCGTCAACGCCTGCGAGCTCGCTTAAGGTAAAGGTGGAGAATGTCATTGTAGAGCTTTTACCGCATGGTAACGCAAATCTTGCGAGGGTGGCGGCGCGACTTGGCTTCAGTGCAAGCAGTTTGGCACGACGATTATCGGCAGAAAATCTGAACTTTGCCGCAATACGTTTAAATCTAAAAACATCTTTGGCCGACCGCTATCTTGCGGACTCCAGCATGCGTATTTCTCAAATTGCCTGGTTGCTTGGTTATAAAAGCAATAGTGCCTTCACTCATGCTTTTGTGCGCTGGACCGGACAGTCACCTCGACTTCAGCGCCAACGTTTGGAACGCCGGCGACGCATTGCGCTACCGTCGAAGCTACGGTCGACACTGTTGGGACATTGAAGCAACTTTCTGACGAGTATTCGCAAAACATCTATGCCGATAAGCCTTAAGCGGGCAGCTTGTGAAATCGATGGCCCGTGAAGGCGAATGGACATTCAATTAATTGAATATCTGCGCGCGGTTGCACACCGCTGTATCGCGCTCGCTCGCGATTGCCCACACGCACAAACATCGCATGCGCTCGAGGAGTTGGCGGCTGAGTTCATGGCGAAGGCGCTTGAGATGCAAGGTGGCCTTGGGCATGCAGACCGAATTGCATGACGAAAAGCTTTATTTCGATCATTGACGATGATCAGTTTTTTCTCGAGTCCATGTTAAGACTCATAAGGTCATTTGGCTATACCGCCGAGGGCTTTGCATCGGCAACCGATTTCCTCGCATCACCTCGTCTCACAGAAACGGCCTGTCTGATTACCGATGTCTATATGCCTGCGATGACTGGAATCGAACTTCACCGATATCTTCTCGATGCAAAGCTCGTGATCCCGACAATCCTTTTGACTGCAAACCCCAAAGATGCCGATCGAAACCGCGCCTTGAACGACGGGGTCCTCTGTTACCTCGGTAAGCCGGTTGATGAACAGGAACTGATTCGATGTCTTCGTGCAGCTCTCAACTCTGATAAGCAATAACACCATCGGATCTCATGCCTGCTTAGTGCCAATAGCAGACATTCAGGAGCGCAATGAGATATCACGGACAATCCGGGCGATGGACTTCTCCCACACCGCTCAATGCCTACGGCAATGCCTATCCGGCAATTTCCATCAACGCCGACGCCAACGCAGCGACGAGAAACCGCGCCCTATGGGCAGTTTTGGTGTATCGGCCATGCTGGTTACTTGTGGGCCTTTGTGAACAAAGACAGCGTCAAGGAAGCGGCTGTGACTTATGCCCGACAGCTAATTTTGTGTTGCGAGACCCTCATGACGGGGACAGCGCCGAAGAAGGCGCAAGCCAAGGCCTAATTATTGGTCGAAAGCCCACTAGTGCGAACTCACCCGCCGCGCGATGGTTATTTTTTCTTCTCCGACGGCGAGGCGATGCCATGGGCGAAACAAATCCTAAGACGAAGCAACGCCGAAAAAGCCGGCAACGTCGCGACGAGCGGGTGACATATGCCGTTGAAATAAAAGATTGGGAATGGAGCTTCTGGTTCGGGATCAATTCGCCGAAAGATCGGTTCGGAGACTATTCCGATTACCGCCATTTGCATTTGCATGGAATTTTGATCGCTCCGAAGAAGGTTTCGCGCGAAGTCGCGAAGTGCCACAAGC
>Ga0187785_10000263_pt1 | contig 20125 bp, 20 predicted proteins | sample 0815_BV2_4_20_MG_FD_132466 | JGI IMG/M metagenome (GOLD analysis project Ga0187785, IMG submission 132466) | Tropical peat soil microbial communities from peatlands in Department of Meta, Colombia - 0815_BV2_4_20_MG | ecosystem: Environmental > Terrestrial > Soil > Wetlands > Peat | place...
GGATAGCGCCGCGTGGAGGCGGTTCGACGAGATCGTCATGTTCCCGCTGCCCGATATCGACATGCGCGAGAAGATCTTTAATATGGTACTGGAGCCCATCGATGGCAAATTTGATACGACCCAGCTGGCGTCAATGACCGAGAACTACTCGGGGTCAGATCTGCGTCTGGTCGTGCGGGAGGCGGTCCTCAACGCGCTGACTGAAGATCGGACGAAGCTGACTCAGGAGGACATGATCCGAGCGGTCAAGCAGTTTGAGGAGCGGATCAATCTGAGGTTAAACGACGGGCAGAGCAGCTAAACTGCCTATCATCCTTTATTTTATCTATTTGTCCGAAACGTTAATGCCTTTTCCGGGTTTACACTGTTGCCATGCGTATCACGTTCCTGGGCACCGGTGATGCGGTAGGCACCCCAAAGATTGGCTGCAAGTGCCCGGCCTGCCTCGACGCTAGGAAATCCGGGAGCAGAAGCCGGCGCTACCGACCTGGGCTGCTATTGAGCGATGGCCGGCTGAACGTGCTCATCGAGACCGGCCCCGACCTCAGGTCGCAGCTGTTAGAGTTCGGCGTGGAAAACATCGATGCAGTAATCTGGTCACACTCCCATCGTGACCACGCAGGGGGCTTCGGGGATTTTTGGCGGGTAAAAAATAACATGCCCGTGTATGGGGAGCGAAGGGTCCTAGACTATGTCCTTGGCGAGTTTCACTTCATGACCTTCGAGCGCCATGATTGCGGGTTGTATCAGTCTTTTACCATCGGCGAACTGGAATTTACGCTGTTTGAGGTAACCCACCCTCCCATCGTGATCGCGACCGGAATGCGCGTACGTCACGGCGAAAAAACCATGGTCTACACAGGGGATACCAACCTGCAGATACCTGAGGCAAGCTTGCAGTTGATGAGGGATGCAGACCTCCTGATCGCCGATGCGATCGTGCCGCCACCTATCGTGATCGATAAGCACATGAACGCAGCCGATGTTGCGGAACTGGCAAAAAATGTCGGCGCAAAAAGGACCGTATTGACCCACCTGGCTCATTTGTATCCACCTCATGACGAGGCGATAAAGAAGTACCCGCTAGGCTATGACGGACTGGTTGTAGATCTCTGACATACTCCCACGGTTAAAGCCTGAGGGGTTTTACGGTTGGCTGTATCATGCCATTGCCCTTCTTCGAGTGTCAGTCAGACTCTCGTTGCATGCATCTCTGTCTACGTGCAATCGATGTGTTCTGTGCGGCATGAGATAATGGGATACCATCTCAACGTCCAGCACCATCAACCGACGCAGCAACCGATAGGTTCTGTACGTCTAAGGCTCCTATGGTATGCGCTGGGGACGGACGCAAGTACGCAATAGCTGGTAGGATCGTATATGATACTGGTACACGAGCCTAAATGATTTGCTACAAGAGATTTTGAGGGGCGGATTCACCACACCTAAATGAGCGGGCCTTCTCTGCTCAACGGCCATAAGATCGTAAAAAAGATGGATGTCAGGTAAATCGCTGATCCTGGGACAACGATTGCCTGTCCAATAGAGCTGTTCACTTGTAGTGGCTGTATATCACGCCCAGCGCCTCACCCATCTTCATCCCGCTCGTCTTGAGCTGTGCAGGAGCTGGGGCCACCTCCCTCTTCTTGCGAGCCTGCATAATGGCTTCCTTTTCGTCCACGCTCAGTATGTTGACCTCGGCGATCTCCCGAGTGGCCTTCATGATGATCGAGATGTCCATTTCGGTGATGCCCAGGGTGGTGATCTTATTCTTGATGATGCGGTTCAGTTCGTCGTAGTCCGTCGCTGTGATAAAAAACGTCATGTTCTTTTCGCCGCTGGTGTGATAGATCTGTAGCACACCATTGACCAGCTTGAGTTTATTCGAGATATCGTCGAACTGGGTTGGCTGAACTCGGGTGTAGACGATAGCGCTGCAGTTGAGGCCGACTCGGGGCTTATTGATGATGGCAGTGTAGCCCTCGATGATGCCCTGCTCTTCCATAAAGCTGATCCGTTCCCGGACGGTCGACTCCGCTCGATCCATCTCTTTAGTTATGTCCTTATAGGTTATCCTGCCGTCGCGCTGGAGCAACTGCAATATTCGCTTGTTTAGTCTGTCGATCTCCATTGTACGAAGCACCGCCTTTACATAATAATATTAGGGTGAGTGCTATTGCAACCCTTGAGGCCGATCGGCCATTTACTATGTATTTATGAATGTAATCGATTACATTCATCACATTACAATGTTCTGGTTTTATGAAGCCATCCGTTGCATATCGACGGTATATGGCACAATACACTATTGTATATGATATGGTATTATTATATATTTAAATATATGTATTAGCGTTACATCATGCATATCATCTGGGCATGAGGCACATCGGCGATATACATGACACAGCTTACGTCGATGACGCCAGCGCTGACCGCGCAGGAGACGCTCTCTTCCCCTACCAGGTTGGCGATGGTCGCCTCCTGAAGCGCCGATCTAACCTCCTCGCATGTGGCATGCGCATGCCCATAGAATTTTTCGCTGACATTAAGCTGCGCATGCCCATCCGAGAACTCTTTTCCTATGTATTTCTCGTCACAGACAGCCACCAGGACTTCATCGTCGATCCGGTAAACCTTCAGGTACATCTCTACCACACCTACCTGATGGCCTTCACGGTATATCTCGCGCCGCATGCTTCGCAAACGAATTGGATAGTTCGCTTCTCCTTTACCAGTTTCGTATCAGGAAGATGACAAACATTGCATATGACATATGCGTCCGCGAACTGCCTAATTACGGTATCGATCTGGCCGGCCTGGAAGACGCCAGTCAGAACCATTCTGCCATCATCGCGGGAACCCGCGGTACCGATTTCCCGGAGCAGATATTTTGCAACCAGGTTCGGATCCCTGTTCAATCGATCGCAAATATCATCGAAATTCACGATGAGCGTCTTCTTGCCCTCCCCGCGAACCCTCGCCACTGGCACCTCAAACCGGCCCTTAATCTCGCTAGTTCCCTGCAAATCAGCCTTACCCCGGTTCAACAGTGAATTATAGTCCATCATCAACGCCCTCCTCAGTTCATGACAGCTTAATAAGACCGTTCTTCGGCTCGAAGAGCTCTCCCACTGTCCTCATTGTTTTCAGTTCTTTTTCAACTTTTGTTTTATCCAAACCATTTTCTGCCGCCTTATCCATGAAAATTTCGATCGGAACTCCTTCCGGATAATCTTTCATCAGCTCTTCCAACATATGTTTGATGCTTTTGATCCGGTCCCTCTGCGATTTTCCCACACCGACGTTTAAAATATCGATGTCCAGCTTGCCTGTATCCTTGTCCATGCCCACCTGCTTCAGGCTGGTCATGGTGATGCGGATGGTACGCTCGACATCGGCGCTCGTCACCTGATCGCTCAGACGCATCCGGGCGCTGGCTTCCGCGAGCCGCACCAAGCCTTCAAGCTGCCTCGCGGTCACAGCGATCGGTGTGTTATCGCCTTCGCTCTGCTTGCGCAGGTTCAGGTAAAAGCTGATGATCTGCTCTCTGGCATCGCCGGTCATGATGGGGAAGACCTTGCGCTTCGAGTAGGCGACATACTTGCGGAGCATCCGCGCATCGATTTCCGGCTGAATGGACCGCATGGCATTAATGACCTGATCCTCCGTTACAGGACTGGTGACGATGTTCTTCCTGTGTTCATTCAACTCGCCAGCATAGTGGGACTTCAGGATGTGGCCGGCGATATTGATATCCCGCTTCTCTTCCGGCTTATCCTGCAATATGAAAATGAGATCGAAACGGCTCATAAGTGACGGGGGCATATTAATCTGATCGGGAATGCCCTCGTAGGGGTCGAAGCGGCCCAGCTTCGGATTTGCGGCCCCCAGGATGGCGCAACGGCACTTTAACGTGGCCAGTATTCCTGCCTTGGCTATACTTATGCTTTGCTGCTCCATCCCTTCATGTAACGACGACCGATCCTCGTTCTTCATCTTGTCCATCTCGTCGATAGCCGCAATGCCCTTATCCGCCAGCACCAGCGCGCCGGCCTCCAGCGTCCACTGGCCATCAAACTCGTCCTTCACTGCCGCCGCGGTCAGACCGGCGGAGGAGGCGCTCTTGCCTGACGTGTAGACACCCCGTGGGGCCAAGTTGACCGTATATCGGAGGATCTGCGACTTGGCGATACCCGGGTCGCCGACCAGCAGCACATGGATATCCCCACGGATGCGGGTGCCGTCGGGCAGGTTTTTAACCACGCCAGAGAAGAGCTGGTGTGCAACGGCCTCCTTGACCTCATCGTAGCCGTAGATGGACGGGGCGATGGAATTGATCACTTTTTCATAGATACGGGGATCGCTGGCAAGGCGCATGATCTCCTCCTCGTCCTCCGGGGTAATCTCCACTTCGTCGAACTCCTGCTCCTCCAACTCTATCGAAACGCCGTCTGCATAAATATCAAAATACGCTGTCTTGCCCTCTTTGTTGATACGCTGTGACGACCGGAGGATGCCGGTGATGGTGATAAACTCGCCCGGCGTGACCAAGCCCGCCAGATCATCGCTCACATTGATGTCAAGGGTCTGGGGCTGCTCACCGCCTTTGAGATTTTCGGGGGACTCCTGTACCTTAATCCTCTGGTAATCCTCGAACCGGGACTCCTTGTATAGCAGGCGGAAGACGCCCTTTTTCTCCTCGTTGCACTGGCAGTAGGATGGCTCGATGAACTTGCCCGCGCCCTCCTGAGGTATGTAAGTGACGTTCTTACACCGTGCGCACTCAAAGGCGGCCTCAAGTATTCTGGGCCTGACATCGGTGATCTTTCTCACAGTGCCCTCAATGGAGATGAGCTTGTTGACATCGCTACTACGGAGGTCACGAACCTGAGTCTTGCGGGGGAACTTGATCACACGGATCCTGGCCGACACCTGTTTCTTGACCGGCAGGTCGACCAGCGAAAGCGCATCCTCCGCATGAGACAACACCAAGTCTGGGTTGTTCAGCAATTCCTCTGCGAGGCGGACATCGAACTTGGTGAGATTCGGATACTCGATAGTCAGAGCTTTATTCTTGACGTCAGATACTGCCAGCTGCTGTATCGGGTTTTTATAGTACCGGGTCAGAAATTCCTTCCATTTTGCAACGCTGGAGATAACGCTACTGGCCATGGTGCCCACTCATCTTTCTGGAAGTTAAACTATCCGTCGAAGGGATATAGCTGTTTTGGAGAAGAGCTTCCTGAAAGTATTATTTTCAAAAAAAATAAACAGCCGCTTGCTCAGCAGCACTCATGTGATGTGGATATCCCGCAGCTTAAAGGCAATGACAGCCAGCCCCAGGAAGATCACAGTGACTAGCAGCAGCACGCCGAGGTTCGACCAGACGATGGAAGCGGAAGGGTTCGCGATGAAGTCCGAAACCCTCGCATAGTGGAACAACGAGAGCTTCCGGGCCCAGTCGATGTTCGTAACCATTGAGCCAATGTTTTCTACAAGGAACATGGCCATCAAAATGCCTATCGAAGCGAAGGCGGCATTGCGACCGTTGCTCATAACCGCCGACAGCAGCAGCGAGCCCCCGCCCACGGCAAGCATGAACCCTGCGGTGAATAACATACCATAACCGAACCGCGCTACGTCGACGCTCTCCCCCACGTACTGGGCGCCGAGGAGAATGGCGAGCAGCATAGCGATGACGATGACCGCTATGATTGGGAGCACCGCGGCGAACCGTGACAGGATCACGTATTCCCTGCTGACCGGCAGCGCGAGCATCAGCTCGCTCGACTTCCCCTCGATCTCGCCGGCAACGAACGAGGCGGTGAGAAACGCGACGTATGCCCCCAACACGATACCCATGTAGCTGAAGACCTCGGCCGTCATAAACCCGGCAAAGCTCTTCATGCTCGTCATCTCACCCAAGAACGCCTTCATGGTAGGGTTGCTGAGCAACTGGTCATATGAACCCATCATCGGCTTAACCGCCGGGAAGAATGACGCGAGCCAAAAGATATATAGGAATAGGATGACCGCGAGCAACGTCGCGCCCAGCCATTTGTCTTTGACCGTCCGGATAAAGACTTCGAACGCCACGCTACTTCGCCCCCTCACGGTATCCCTGGTAGTAGTGCATGAATATCTCCTCCAGCGTCATGGGATGAATGCTGATATCAGCCACTTTATGCCTGGAAATCTCTGCAAGGACCTCCTCCATATGGCCAGTCACAGTCATCTTAAGGTAACCATTCTGCTGGACTGGGGTACGAACGCCGTCGATCCTGAACGCTTCTGGGACGACCTGGTCCGAAAACTTCACCTGGACCACGCTGCCCGACTTCTTTCGCAACTCTTCCACCCGCTCCTCGGTGGCGATCTGCCCTTCCTTGATAATGGCTACCCGATCGCAGGCTTTCTCGACCTCAGACAGGATATGGGATGACATAAAGATCGTTGTACCATGTCCCGCCTCCTCGAGGACCATGTCCATGAACTCCTGCTGGACCAGCGGATCAAGGCCGCTGGTTGGCTCGTCCATGATAATCAGATCAGGGTTATTCATAAACGCCTGGATGATGGCTACCTTCTGGCGCATGCCGCGGGAGTACTCCCTCATCTTCCGGTCCAGCTTGATGTCCAGCCGTCGGGCGTACTTTCTGGCGGCCTCCATATCGTAGCTGCCACGCACCCGGCCGAAGTATTCCAGATATTTCCAGCCTGTCAGGTTGCCGAACAGTCCAAAATCGCCCGGTATGTAGCCGATGCGTTTCTTGATCCGGACCGTGTCCCTATGGCAGTCCATCCCGAATATGGTAGCGCTCCCCATGCTGGGCCGTATAAAGTCCAGCAGCGTGCGGATCGTCGTCGACTTGCCGGCGCCATTTGGGCCCAGGAAACCAAAAATGTCGCCTTTGTTCACCGTGATATTCACGCGTTCGATGCCACGGCTCTTGCCGTAAAATTTAGTCAGGTTCTGTGTATGAATTACGCTTTCCACATATAAGCCCCCGTATAGATTTACCGCCTGCATGCTTTTATCGGCGGAGGGGCAGCGCACACCTGCCTAGCTGCGGCTTTGCGCTCTGGTGCATGTCTGCAAAGGTTCCCGGTTTGTGCAAATATTATAAAAGGGTTTTGATGCAACCTACATAAGGACTATAAAAAAGTGGCGATCAGCTGGCGTTGACTGCGATGATCTGGGGTAGATGGCATATCCCATCACCACCCGGAATCTCTGGCAAACACCCGGGCTCAGATCCCCTGAGCCATCGGCGCTTCGACCGGCTTACGAGACGTTGATCTCCCTGTACCTGTAGAAAAATATGGTCAGCGCCAGGAACACGACGGCTATGACGATCAGGATGACCGCGTCGGCCTGGTTCAGCTGGTGGCTCCCCAGGATACCAATGTAGTTCACGTAGTGGAACAACGACAACCTCCGGATAATGCCCACGCTGGGCATGACCGAGCCTATAGTCTCCGTGAAGTACATGGCAAACATCAGGCCGATGGAGATCAGGGCAGCCTGTCGGCCATTGCTCAGCACCGACGAGATCAGCAACGAGATGGCGCCGAAGGCCAGACCGAACAGGCCTATATATAGCATCGCCCAGCCGTACCACTGGAAGTCGGTGGCGATGTTTTCCATCTTGATGCCAAAGTAGACCCCCGCCAGCCCGGCGACCAGCATAAGCAGGATCACAGGTAGGAGCGAAAGGTACCTCGCCAAGACGAGGCTTTCCCGCTTCACCGGAAGCGAGAGCAGCAGGTCGATGGTGTTATGCTCTACTTCGCCAGAGAGAAACGTTGCGGCCAGCCACGCGATATAACCGCCAAAGATCAGCCCGAACATCAGCATCGCTTTCGTGGTCATATAGCCATCAAAGGTATTCAGGTCGACCGGGCCCTTGCCATAAACCGCCTGGATAATTGTGCTATTCATCATCTCGTTCAGGTTTATATTTGCAACCGTGGGATAAACCACGGTAATGTACAGCATCCAGACAAAGAGGAGCGCCGCGAGGATCGTGGTTCCCTTCCAATGGTCCTTCAATGTTTGTATCAGTATCGTCATTGACATATTTCGCACCTCCATGATCAGGTCACATTGATATCCTTATGCCTGAAGGCAAAGGCGGCCAGCGCCAGGAACAGTATCATGGCAGCGATCAGGATGAGGACATTGGCAGCGCTGATGGAATGACCCACGATGACGCCCTGACTGTCCACATAATGGAACAACGATATCCTCCGGACCGGGTCTAGACTGGGCACCGTTTCGCCGATGGTCTCGGCAAAATACATCGCGAATAGCACGGCCAGCGAGAGCAGTGCCGCCAGGCGGCCGTCACTCAGCAGCGCGGACAGCAGCAACGATACTGCTCCGAAGGCCAGGGCAAACAGGCCTATGTAAGCCAGCGCATACCCGATCCAGACCATATCCGTGGACAATCCTGCGGCAGATGCGCCGATGTAGATGGCGGCGAAGACGACAAGCATCAGCAGGATCACGATCGGCACAAGCACCGCATAGCGCCAGAGGACGAGCATTTCCCGTCTGATGGGTAGCGACAGCAGCAGGTCGATGGTTTTCCCCTCGATCTCGCCGGCCAAGAAGGAAGCCGTGACGAACGAGATATAGCCACCGACGATCAGGCCCAGATAGCTAAAGCTAAACAGCGTCAGGAACCCCTCGAATGTGGCGAGGGTGGCGGTCTTGCCGATCAGCGCCTGGATCGCCGGGTTATTAAGCATATCCTGTATGCCGGTCATCTGCCTGACCTGGGAATACATGTAGCAGACATAAACCATAAAGATGAACAGTAATATAGCGATAATAGTAGCGCCCAGTGCCTTGTCCCTCAGCGTCTGGCCGAAGAGCACCTGCGACATTCACTTGCCCCCGGAGTAATAGTGCATAAAGACGTCCTCAAGATTCATCGAGTGCATGTTCACATCCTCGAGGTCGTAGGCAGAGAGCTCGCGCAGCGTATCCTTTATGTTGCCGCTGGAGGTCATCCGGTAGTAGCCGTTCTTTTTCTCGATGTTGGAAGTGCCGGTGATCCTGAATCCCGTCGGTATGACGTCATCTTTGAACTTGACCTCTATGACCTTGCCGAACCTGCCCCGCAGGCTGGCCATGGACTCTTCGGCCACGATCTCGCCTTCCCGGATGATGGCCACTCGGTTGCAGATCTTCTCAACCTCGGAGAGTACATGGGACGACATGAAGATCGTTTTCCCATGGGACGCCTCTTCCCTGACCGCTTCCATGAAGGTCTGCTGCACCAGCGGATCCAGGCCGCTGGTCGGTTCATCCATGATTATTACCTCGGGGTCGTTCATAAAGGCCTGGATCAGGACGACCTTCTGCCGCATGCCCTTGGAGTACTCCTTTATCTTCCGGTCCAGATTGATGTCAAAACGCTCGGCATATTTGTTGACCACGCCAGCATTATAACCACCACGCATCTTTCCGAAATACCTCAAGAACATGTGGCCTGTCATGTTACCGTACAGGCTCACGTCGCCCGGTATATAGCTGATTTGTTTGCGGATCTTCATCGAGTCCTTCTGGCAATCCATGCCCAGGATGCTCGCGTGCCCGCTGCTGGGGCGTATGAAGTCGAGGAGGGTGCGGATCATCGTGGACTTACCCGCCCCGTTCGGGCCGAGAAAGCCGTAGATGTCGCCCTTGTTGACGATAATGCTCACGTTTTTGATCCCTCTGTTTTTGCCATAGTACTTCGTCAGGTTTACCGTCTGGATTACAGGTTCCATATGCAGCCCCTCCGGGGCGTTCGTTGAACTAAGGGTTTCGGGACGGCACGGTCAGCGTACGGGGTCCATGCGGCCGTTTTCCGCCAATACATGTCGACAAATATCCTGTCAGTACCTGTGATATAAAAGACTTATGGGGAAACCTGAACAGGTGTTATAAAAAGGTTGCGATTGATCGGCATGCTTGACGACTATGATAACGATAACTATAAAGATGAATAGTATTCAAACGCAGTGCTGAGAAGTTCCGGCTTTTAACCGGAAATCCCAGAACTTTTGTATGAGCAGCGATCCGATGGCAAGACAATAAATATTGATGGCTATTTCTATGAGTTACTGGGATAGCGCCATTTTCCGGTCTCGGATGGCTAGGAAAAAAATCAGGCCAGTCAGGGCAAGCAGGGTGGACTGCCCGAGTACGGCGATCGGCAGAGAAAATCGGGTTACAAGTATTCCGCCGAGCAGCGGCCCGATCGCTAGTCCGAGCGAAAAAAGCGTGTTGTAGATGCCATAGAGAAATCCCTGAGAGCTCTTTTCATCGCCCCCGAACAGATCGGTAAGGAGGGGCAGCATCGGCGTCAGTCCCATGCTGATCGTAATGCCCGCTAGCGCGAAGGCGATGATCGTCAGCTCAATCGATGGCGTGATCGTCATAGCAGCGATGATCAGCCCGGTGAGGATCAGCCCCGATGACAGCAGAACTCGGCTCCCATATCGGTCGTACAACTTGCCGACCAGCGGAGCGGCCCCCATGTTCAGCAGCGACATTGCCCCGAAGGCGATGCCGATGATCGTGGGCGTGGCGGAAAACTTCTGGAACAGGTAGACTGGCATGAACGGCTCTATGAGGCCGAAGGTCAGCGCACCTGCCACGATGGCTGTAGAACACACGATGAGGTGTAATGGGGCTTTTTTTAGCAGCTTTCGGTAGTCGCTCCTCCCTCTAACCGATACTGGCGGGGACTGTATCCACAGGAACAGAACGCACAGGATGAGCGCGAGCGCCGATGGCAGTACAAAAGTCATCCGGTAGCCTAGGCGATCGTAGATGAACCCGCCTGCCAACGGGCCGATCAGCGTACCGGCGGACATGATCGCTATAGCCATCCCAAGCCGGGATCCGCGTTCCGACGAGTCGAAGGTGTCGGCGATGAGAGCCAGACCGGCTGACCAGGTCGCCGCACCAGAAATTCCCTGGATTAGCCTGGCTAGTACCAACATGTACATGTTATTAGAGAGTACGAAAACCAGATTGGTCACAGCCAGCAGGAACATGCCCGTGACCATCAGAGGCTTCCGGCCGACGCGGTCAGAGAGAATGCCCAGCGGAATGCTGGATAGCAGTAGCGCGATGGAAAACGCCCCGAAGATCACCCCGATTACCATTTCGTCGGCGCCTATAGTGAGCGAGTATGCCGGCAAGATGGGTATCACCAGCGTGTACATCATCATGTCGATGAGCATCGCCGAGGCCACGAGAAGGAAGATGACATTCTTGCGGTCCATGATGTCAGGTGTCTACAGCCCCGGCAAGCGTTTCCGAAATGCGCGGCAGGGCTGTTGCTGCTGGAAACGAGTTACGATCTCATCAACCTTTCTGCCGGTGAGGGGGTATTCTTCGGTCGGGGATATCAGCTCGCGGGAGAGTCGGGTCCTCCCCCGGTGATTGGCAAAGCAGCCTTTTCGCTATATTCTCCTGGCGCTTAACCTCTTCAGGAGTTCGGTTATCTCTTTATTGTGCTTGTACTTCAGCAGCAGGTCCCACTCGTAGGGCTGGCCGATCCTGGCCGGGCTCTCCTTATTGAGCACGATCCTGTCGAGCCAGTCGAAGATGACCTCGTTAGCGGAGCCCTCGTCACCCACAGAGCAGTGACTGGCCGCCCACCCGTCAGTGTACTTGAACTCGTGTACTGCTATGGGGTATGGGACTTCACTGAAGAAGCGCAGGGTCGACTGCATTGTCTTTGCGTCGGTCTGCTCGTACTCGCCTTCTCCGACGAGCACCAGCAGCGGGCATTTCACTTTCGGGGCGATGTCGCGGATGTTGAAATCCCGCCACGCCTCCAGGAGCGCATGTGGCTTGTCGACCCCGAAGGACCAGCGGAAGTGGTTGACGAAGGTCCGGAGGCTGGGTGTCGTTTTCTCAAGCACGGCGAAGACGACGTCGAAGAGGCTCGGCAGTGCGTTGCGAAGGGCTGCTGGCATGACAGCGCTCCAGGCCTCGACTACGTCGACCACGATGCCGCCGACGCAGACGGCAGCACATACCCGATCGTCGCTGGCGACGACGCGGGGGACGAACTGGGTCGATAGCGAGTAGCCAGTCAGCGCGATCCGGGTTGGGTCCACGTCCTTTCTGCCCACGAGATAGTCCAGGACGGCCTTCACCGGCACTTCGTAGTCGGCCCTCATGTGGAGCCCCGGGTTCATCTGGAGCGCGCCCCACTGGCCCGGCCCCTCGAAGACCAGGCAGTTCCAGCCCCGGGCCTGCGCGGCAAAGCCGATCCAGTGGACCAGCTCTTCGCTGGTGCTGTCCCCGCCGTTGATCAGCAGGAGCGTTGGCCGGGCCTCGGTGCCTGCGGTGAGGAAATAGCCGGGCAGGCGGGCGCCATCGAACGGTATGTCAACTGCCTCGATCGGCGGGCTGAAGAGGCCGGCGGCCTTCCGGAAGGTCTCCCGGCTCAACGTGATGTACTTTTCCAGGCGCTCGTCGGTGCTGGGCATCGAGAACATGGCCGACCGGTAGTAGTTGCTCGCCCGCATCAGCGCCCTGCGCGCTGCCACCGGCTGACCAGCCTGTAGCGCCTTCTCGCCTGTCACTCTGGCGTGCTCCGCCAACTTTGTCCACTCCGAGATCCAGCTCTCGTCGTCGCTGTCCCTGATCAGTGCGGCAGCCTTCAGGCACTCGCCTACGTCGGCGCCCCCGGTGGGCGCGACCATGAGCGCCCGCACGAAGTTGAATTGGGGAGAGGCGATGTCCATCTTGCCGAAGTCTAGCTTCATGGTAGTCCTCCTTATCTGTGGCTCGGATTTCGATCCTTTTTCCCTGTGAGGACACATCCGGAGGTGGATTCCCCGTTAGTGGAGTCGAAGCCCGGGAATATTTCATCCAGCCAGTCGTATGCGACCTCATGCATCAAGCTCAAATTATTAAGCTGGCAGTGGGCGTCTGCTCCCTCGGCCATCGTAAATATGTGGAGGAGTTTTTGCGACGATCGGGTAGTATCGTAGACTTCCCGGGCCTGTTTCAAGAAACCTGGGCTTTCGCCCTCACCGGCTAGGCACAATAGCGGGCATTGGATTTTCCCGGTGTCAACCGTTCCAAGCGCTCTGCACGCGCCCATAAATTCATGAATGCTGTTAACACCGACGACCCAGCAGACTTTCTCGAGATCGATCACTGACATCGGACTGTTGAAGGCGGATACCTTTACGAGCGAATTCGCGATGAACGCAGGGGCGTTGACCAGAGGGCCGGGCATTTCCGAGGCGAAGAGGCCGTACAGGTCATGAATTGGGGAATCGGCGATACAAGCCTTGATCCTTGGATCGATGGATGCGGCCTTCAGCGCAAAATACCCTCCAGCACTGAAGCCTATGATGGCAAGGCGCTCTTTATCGACCTCCGGCCTGGATAGGGCGTAGTCGACGATCGCCTCGAGCGTGGCCTCTATATCCCTGTCAAGAAGCTTATCGTTCAGGATGCGGGTGCCAGGATTGATCTGTAATTCGACGGCCAGGACGTTATACCCCCTGGCCAGGCCGGCGCGTCCGATGAAGAAATACCCGTCTTCGGCCCAGCCTTCACCACCGATGAGCACGATCAGGGTCGGGCCGACCATATCTCCGGAGCCGCGCATGAAATATCCGGGGAGGATACCGCCGTGATAGCTGATCTCTATAGCTTCGACCGGCTTACTCATCAGGCTTGTAGCGTCCTGGAAACACGATCGGGCCCTCGACCACTCCCTCCGGAACCGGGGATCGTTGTAGCGCAATCCCATGCTGGCAATCTTGTGGTAGGTAAACGCCCTGAGATATTCGTTCTTTGCGCTGACGGTATGGCGCCTGGCTTTTCTTCCGTCAGCCCGCGTTTCGAGTTCGGACGCCAGTTCTGACCAGGCATTTGCCCAGCTTTCCGGGTCGTTCTCCCGGATCCGTGAGGCGGCCTCGAAGCACTCGCCTACCTCTGTGCCAGCACACGAAGCGTAGGCGAGCGCCCATAAAAAGTTAAAGTCCACGTCCTCGTTCCTGAAGAAGATTTTCTGTTTTTTTCTCCTGGCCATCTTATCGTCGCTCATTCCCGTACCCCCCTTTTGAAAGAGTTGGTCCTGCCTGTAGAAGGCGACCTTGCGCATGAGTTTAAACTACATGAGGTTAAAGTCCGTCCGGGGTTTTTGAAGAAAATTTTTTGCACGCTCATCTGGAAAATCTTCACGTCTCTCATTCGCTTTCCTCCATATGGCTAATAAGATTAGAAGTAAAATATTTTACTACAAGTGCTTAATGGAATGAAACGTATAAAATTTTTTTTGTCGTAGTAAAATTATTTACTACATTATTGGCGAAAGTTTAAAATCATTAACGGCAGTAAAGATCGTGATAGGTTATTCAAGTCGGATATCATGAACCACATCTCAATCAAGCTGATCAGGTCGTTGAAAACGCTCGGGCTGTCCGAGTACGAGGCGCGCATCTACTGCGCCCTCATCAGGTACGACTACGCCGAAGCTAAGGAGCTGGTAGATTTCGTAGGCATCAGCAAGCCCAGCGTCTACGAGAGCCTGCAGAGCCTCGAAGACTCGGGGCTCGTCGTGATCGCAAATTCCAAGCCCGCGACTTACAGGGCAGTTTCTCCAGAAATGGCGATCAGGCTGTTAATGGACGTGCACGAGAAAGCCGCCACGGAGTCGCTCGAGGCGCTCAGGGAGCTGGAGAAGGAAAAAATCGATCGTAGCGAAGCGGATAGTTTATGGTCGATCTATGGAAAGGCCAACATCGAATACAAAGTTAAAGAGATGTTGAAGAGCGCCTCAAAGAGCGTATATTGCGTGATGGCCGAACGGTTCCTGCCGCAGGTAGAGCAGCTTGCGGGCAAAGGGATTTCCTTTGAGCTCATCGTCCTGTCGAACGACGAGGGTCTCAGGAAAAGGGTCGAGAGGACGTTTGCCGAGGACAGGCTCAAGCTGGAGGTCATACCGACGTCGAGTTTCCGCAACAGCGACCTGCTGGAGCCCGACATCATCGAAATGGCGGCCGAAATGAAGTTGGACAACCTGTTGGAACTCCTGGTAGACGACAGGGAATTCCTGTCTATACCACCCATCGGCGATACGCTCTCGGGACTATATACGACCAACAGGTCGCTGATCACGTTTATGAGGCTCGACGATCGCTTCCTGTGGGAGGGCATTATACAGCTGACGAAGGCCCCTGATAAAAAAAAGACGAAGCGTAGAGGGTAGACCGTGTACGATGCGCTGTGTTATGGGGCGATCTCCCTGGACATCTCGGGCCGAACCGAACCACCCTCGAGAGGTGCCCAGGCGAGCGCCACAGACTATCGGCTATCGCCGGGCGGGGATGCGACCCTGGTCGCGCTCACCCTAGCTGGGCTGGGCCGAAGGGTCGCGCTATCCGGAGGGCCGATCGGAGACGATCCGATGGGCGAGTATCTGCGGGAGATACTGAGACAGTTCGGCATCGATCTGTATGTGGATAACTCAGGAAATACGAGCATTAGCGCCGTGATCGTTGGAAGACATGGCGATAGGACATCGATCACCTTCCACGAGGACACGCCACTGGAGCAGATCCAGGCGCCGACGGGGCTCATTGCTGATTCTAGATATCTCTATGCCTGCGGATGCTATGGCCGCAACGCGAGGATCATGGGAGAACAGGCAAAGACCGCCGGAGTACCATCACTGCTGAACGTCAATGGCGAGGAGATGACCATAACATGCCCGTTTGATTGTGCGATCATCGGGGAAGACTACGCCAGGGCCCGGGAATTGAGCCCTGAAATGGCCGTCCTGGGGTTGCGGGATGCAGGGGCGAGTATCTCCATCGCCACGCTGGGCGAAAGAGGCCTGCTCTGCAGCAGTTCGGAAGAGACTATATCGATGCAGGCGCATAGAATCAAGGCGATCGATTGCACTGGAGCAGGTGCCGCGTTCGCGGCCGGTTATATCCATGCGAGCCTGAATGGCTTATCGCTTCCTGAACGGCTGCGTACTGCGAGCGCTGCAGGGGCATTAAAATGTATGGTCCGGGGTAGCTATAGGCGGATCACCCCTGGAGAGCTAGAGGGTTTCATGACGTCAAAAACGGTAGATACGATCTAACCTCGGAGTTAAATAAAGTTAATATATGTAATCGTCTTTAATATATTTGATATATATGAAATCGGTTAGTCTCCTGATCGTCCTGGCAGTATCAATCATGCTGCTGGGGATCGTCACACTGGCGCCATCCTTCGCCCAGGCAACACCTGCGGCGGTGAACGCCAGTATTTCCGGCAAGGTATCCTCGTCTACCGGAGTATCGATCAACGGCACCCAAGTCATGCTCGTGAACGCCTCTAACACATCGGAAGCCATCGATAACTTCACCATGCAAGTTGGTACCGACGGCTTCTACCAGTTTACCAACGTGCCTGCGGGCAACTTCTCAGTCTTCGCCTGGGCACCCATGTACTCAACAGGCATATCTAACCCCATAGAGACGACAGGCAGCGTCAGCTATACTGCCAACGTCGTGCTTGAGCCCGAGCCATACTATGTGGACATACAGACTTCCTCCACATCCATACCACTGGAGACCGGCAAAGCTACGGTGACCTTCACCATATACGATTACTGGATGAAAAAAATAGGCAAAGGATGGTTTATCACCACCTATTCAACCCAAGGCCAGCTCGACCCGCTATACGGGTATACGAATGACGACAGCCAGTTCGTCACCACGCTGTCCGCGCCGATGGAAGGAAACATGACCACAATTAATATCTCCGCCAAGGCGCTCAACGGCACATACTACCCGCTTCAGATGGCGCCGAGCAATACGACTGCGACTACTGTGCCATTCGTTTCACCCAGCCCAAACGCTACTGTAAACGCCACTGCGACGCCACAGGCTAACGCAACAGGGATGCCGTCTAGGACTGCGACCGCAACGGCAGCATCTTCGCCGACGACTGTGCCCACACCAGGTTTTGAGATCATAGCTGCCTTGGGAGGTATAGGCCTCGCCGTAGCATACAGAAAGCTCAGGTAGAAAAGGAAGAGGCCGACGCCGACGCTGAGGTCTCATAGCGTCTCGACCTTGTACCGGCCCCGGTACTCGATCTCTTTCACCCTCCGCAGCACTTCCTCTGCGCCGGGGAAGGATGATCGATAACCGTCGGCGAAGGCGGCCATTAGTTCTTTGTGGTTTTCATGGGAACTGATAAGCGTCTGATAGTAAACATGCACATCAACACCCCTAGACTCAAGGGTCATATCCCAGTAGGAAAGCCCGAAGTCGATCAAGTATATCCTGTCATCCTTCACGATCATATTGGACGTAGTCAGGTCGCCATGGATGAGGCCGCCCCGGTGCAAGCGGCCTACAAGCACGCCTGCACTGCGGGAAAGCCCGAGTGATATGACATGTTTTATAGGCTCGCCCCATATCCTCTCCATCTCCAACGAGAACTCATGTATATCGTATACTATGGGCGTGGGAATGCCAAGCCTCCGAGCCTCGCTTATGATTTTGGCTTCCGCCCGGGTTCGTTCCATACGCAGCCGCTCGTCCAACTCCCGAACCCGGTAGCTCTTAGGCACCCGAGTCTTGATGACCCGGTCGGACAACAGCCCGACCACCGCTTCGGCCCCCCTAACCTCGCTCACAGCCACGGGATATCCACCTCGTCCGGCCGGAACGTCGGGTTTACCGCTGAGTCCGAAACGTCCAGAGTCATATCATGCTCGAGCTGGAGCAACCCAGTATAGGCAATCATTGCACCGTTGTCTCCGAAATACCTGCGAGGAGGAGCGTAGAACCGGGCCCCCCGGTCTGTGCACATAGCCTCCAGCATGGCCTGCAGGCGCATATTAGCACCGACTCCACCACCGATAAGCACTTCTCCCTTGCCTGTGTGGGCCAGCGCCCGCTCAGTCACCTCCACCAGCATGGCAAACGCATTCTCTTGCAACGAGAAGCAGACGTCCTCTTTTGAATGCTTGGCTGCAGCCTCCTTTGCCGCAGACATCATACCTGAGAACGAGAGGTCCATGCCCTTGACGACATATGGCAGATCTATATAACTTGTTCCCTCTTTTGCCAGTGCCTCGATCTTGGGCCCGCCCGGATGCTGCAGCCCCAGATGCCGCCCGAACTTGTCCAGCGCGTTGCCGATGCCGATATCCAATGTCTCCCCAAAGATCCTATATCTGCCCCTCCGGAAGGCAAGCACCTGAGAGTTCGCCCCGCTGACATATAAGACGACGGGATCATGGCAACCGGTCTGCCACCGGCCGACTTCAATATGGGCAACGCAGTGGTTGACGCCTATCAACGGCACATCGTAAGCCAATGACAGCGCCCTGGCAGCGGTTGCCACGGTTCGCAGGCAAGGGCCGAGCCCCGGTCCCTGAGAGAAGGCAACACCATCGAAGCTGTGGCCGGAATCAAGTGTCTGTCGTATGATCCGGGCCACGTGATTCGCGTGGTGCTGAGCGGCGGCCATGGGGTGAATTCCACCCGTCTCCGGCACGTAGGGGTGTGAGGCCTCCGCGTAGACTTTATCCCTGTCTACGATCGCGGCGGAGAGACTCCAAGCCGTGCCTTCAATACCGAGCACCCTGGTTGACTGCATAAGAATTCAGGACTAATATTGACAGAGGATGATAAAAGGCTTTGTAGCTGGGGAAAAGGGAAAATATAAAAGGGGCTTACTTCATCAGGTTACTCTCGACGAAATCGGCGATGACCGGCGCACGAAACTCCTTGCCAGAATATACTAGGAACCCACCGTAGATCATATAGAGCCAGATCAGGAACCCTACGCAGAACCAGCAGGTCAACACGACTACAATGCCCAGTATGATCGCCTGGAAAGCATGAAACTTCATGGTCCTATCGTCCTTTCCAACCAGGAGGATGATAATGCCTCCCAGCCAAGTCAATATATATCCTATAAATACTATTAGCCGGTTCTGTTCCGGTACAAGATATAATTCAGCCATAGTTGATAAACTCCTCAATCAGTCAATCTATCTGTGACTTCCCACGACTTTTATCATGGGCGTCTACCTCGCACCCTTGCATCCTTTTCAAGGGCATTAATCACGCTTTAGTATGCCAACTCTGCATCGGAAGGTGCCCTCAAATATCGTTTTAAAGTGTAACATGGTTACCACAAATTTTATCAATTTGATGCTTGCAGGGTAAACGCTTCAATATAGTACCCAATACTATTTAATGCTAGTGGAAGTACAGGATACGTTCATCCATCCATGATTTAAATCATACGGATTCGCTATCTATGCATCAGCTTATAAGATACCATTGCTGGAACTACTTACTAGTTATATAACTTTCTTCAACCAAGCGATCGATCTTTGATCTACCCATACACATCCATTCGGTTGGCAGTAGCCTGTCCTCATGTTAAAGCGGTAATGTGGCCATGTGTTACTATATTAAGGTTACGCTTTCTAACCGTATTTTTAGACCATAATGGCATGCGATACACACTAGGTGGCGATTCAGTTACAGTCGTAATCCCTGCGAGCAGAAAGCTATATATCGGCTTCTCATCAATAGCTTAAGGGATTATTATGACCGTAAGAGTAGGTATTGTTAAGTTAGGTAATCTTGGTACTTCGAGGTATATCGACCTTATCCTTGATGAGCGCGCGGACAGGGACGTTTTCGTCAGGTCCGTCGGCACCGGCGCCAAGCTGGGCGAGCCCGAGGCAGAGGAAGCTGTCAAGAAGATCCTTGATTTCAAGCCCCAAGTATGTATTGTGATCAGCCCGAACGCCACTATCCCCGGCCCGACCAAGGCGAGGGATATGATTAAGGAGGCTGGCGTTCCGGTCATTGTTGTCTCGGATGTTCCAGTGATGAAGATCAAGGACGACCTGAAGGCCAAGGGCTTTGGCTTCTTCATCGTAAAGGCCGACTCCATGATCGGCGCCCGCAGGCAGTTTCTGGATCCCACTGAGATGGTGCTGTTCAACGCCGAGATGACCAAGGTGCTCACCGAAACCGGCGTCGTCAGGCTCATTCAGAAGGAGCTAGACACTCTGATCGCCTCGATCGCCGCAGGCCAGACCCCGGCACTACCGCA
>Ga0187785_10000264_pt1 | contig 20111 bp, 17 predicted proteins | sample 0815_BV2_4_20_MG_FD_132466 | JGI IMG/M metagenome (GOLD analysis project Ga0187785, IMG submission 132466) | Tropical peat soil microbial communities from peatlands in Department of Meta, Colombia - 0815_BV2_4_20_MG | ecosystem: Environmental > Terrestrial > Soil > Wetlands > Peat | place...
GGGTCGGCATGCTGGATATAGCAAGTCGAGAGATAAAACCGGAGGCGAGTTGGGGAGAGACATCTTATCTTGAAGGCATTAAGTTAACGGCAAATGACGAGCCGGAAGGCATGGGTCCCTCAGACAGAGCTATCGTAGAAGGCCGTCACATTGTAAGTGTTGACTTTGAAAAAGAAGCCAGGATGCTTCCATGGCGGGATCGGGCTCGCGCCCACGGCATACGATCTTCCTCTGTATTTCCTTTGTTTAGTGCAGGCCGTGTTATAGGAGAGCTGACAATTTATTCTGATGAGCCAAGCTACTTTACAGAAGAGGAGATTTCCCTGCTGCTTTCAATTGCAAATAATATATCGTACGCACTAGATGCAATATCCATTGAGCAGAAACGTCTGAAAGCGGAAGAGGCACTAAGGCAATTAAACGAAGAACTCGAACAGAGAGTTTCTGTGCGAACGTTGGCCCTCGAAGAGGCAAACAGGGAACTGGAAGCCTTCAGTTATTCGGCGTCACACGATCTGCGTGCTCCGCTCAGACATTTGTCTGGCTTTGTTGATCTTTTGCGGAACGAACTTCAAGATCAAGCCAGTATAAAAGCACAAAACTATATGAAGTCAATTGCTAAAGCATCCAAAAAGATGGGGATGCTTATAGACGATTTGTTGGCATTTTCCCGAATTGGTCGTTCAGAAATGAAAATGCGAATGATAAATCTAAATGTTATTATAAAGAATGTAATTGGAGAACTTCAGACTGAGACAACAGGCAGGGACATCACATGGGAACTGGAAGTGTTGCCAGATGTGTACGGAGATCAATCTCTGTTTAGAATGCTGTTTGTCAATCTTATATCTAACGCGATTAAGTTTACCCGCACTGTCGCCCACGCTGAAATTTCAGTTGGCTCTGAAGACCGAGGTAAGGAATTCATCTTTTATGTAAAAGATAATGGCGTGGGATTTGATATGAAATATATGAGCAAGCTCTTCGGAGTATTCGAACGTCTTCATACAGAGAGTGAATTTGAGGGCACTGGTATAGGTTTGGCAAATGTACAGCGGATTATTGCACGTCATGGAGGTAGAACATGGGCGGAAGGTGCTGTTGGAAGAGGTGCAACTATTTATTTTTCATTGCCTAAGCTGGAGAAGGTATAGTTCGTTCTATTCAATTTATAACGCCGTCCAGATATTGAGAATAATCCACTCTGGCCATAATCCTGCAAGTGCTGTTGCAAAGTTCGACATAATCATGCTCTGACGTTTCTTGTCATGTGTGCGGAGTAATACTGAAAAGGTGTTGCTCAATCGTTCTGGATACCTCTCGTGTTAGGGGTGCAGGTCGCATCTTGGGCACTCTCAAAATCTGCCCTCATAAAACACAATACCTAGCAAAATCCGCGTTGTCGGTAAATGAAAGTCATTTTGAAGATATTCGTTAGAAACCGATAACGGCCATATGTGCCGACTTCCATACATTCATCGGCGTCCGAGAATACCCCCAAATGCCGGCCATGTTTTGGTATAAACGTCGCGCTGTTCCATTTGAGCATGCTCGCAGATTTTTAGAAGAATCAGGCATTCTGCTAGTGGCAGTTAGTTTTGGAAATCATCATATCGGCAGATAGCGCGGCGACGCGGAGTTGAAGATGGAATGAACATATCGGTCCCTGCTCTTGGGGTAGACCCTAAAAATATAGGACAAATTATAGGTTCATTTCTTAATATAGGACAAAATATGGGGCATGAAATTCTCGTTCTTTTGCGCTAATATCTCCTCATATGGGGAAATATCTAGGTGTTTTGGGGGTCTTAAATTGGGGTCACGCACATCTTGTGACTATAAGCATACGCATGTCAAAAATGCAGGCTTATGCTTAAAATTTCGTTTTGCAAATTTATGCTTCAAATCTTTAACTGCTTCTGTTTATCAATAAGGGCTATAAATCAACTCATTATAGCCAGTTGGCTCTAAAAGCTGCTTTAATCGGTATAAATCAATTAAGTGTTTCGACTGCCTTCATTAGAGCGTCATTTGGTCTTTAATATGAAACTCATTACAAGGAGGCAGTGATGAAAGAAACTAAGTACATGGAGGAACAGATCATCGATATTTTGAAGGATGCCGATGCAGGTGACATTGCCTAGTTCAAATCATTGAAATTGGGAAGGTCTCACATTAACAATTATTCATAATCTTTTCATGATTTCTTCATCATTTTTTTTGTATTCTTTTTATGTATGAAAAATATATTTCGGGTGAGCTCGGCAAATAAAACATCAATACATCCGTTGATACTGAAAAGCGATGGAGAAGGCATGCTTGGGCTATCCGGTCAACACCATAAGAAATTGTGCAAGACTAATTCCGATTGCAGAGGAGCAAAAAGGGGATTGGTCCCGATAACATTTATTCCCCTATTTGATTAGTGTAATACAATGCGCTTAAATGAAATACATACAGTTTGCACTAAAGCGACGACCACTTACTTGATTGTCTGCGCGCTCGCATCTGGAATCTTCTCATTGATCGTGTGGTCATTAGGCTATATACCTGTTAATTCTGTGGTCTATGATCTAGTTGTTGAAGAAAACCTTAGTTACTTGTCGTCTTCCAATGGCGGCGTCATAAATGAAGGAACTTCATTAGCTTATAAAGCATTCTATACACCTTCAACTTATGAATTGAACTTACAATCATTAGCATATTCAATCTTGGTATGCAATACCTTTTATAGTAGAGTAAGTATATCTGGTGGCTTTCTTTTTTCTCAGACTGATCTGTCCCCGCCTTCTGCATAGCCTCTTATCACAGGGGTATGATTCCATACGCGAATCTGGCCCACAGTGTACATAAATATGACTCGATGATGGAAAGCGGAAGATCGTTCCGTTCATATGGTCCATATTAAGAAATCATAATGATCACTCAAAGCAAAACAATTATGATACTTTGGAGGTCAGATATGTCCTGCAACTATTTCAAGATAAGAAATAACATAGGTGTCTGCCAGGCTTCAAGCAATGCACATATTCCAGGAATAGACGAGATGGGAAGACTTTGCTTCAGAGATGTTCATTATACATGCCCATTATATCGTGAATATACGGAACAAAAGTATCGACGCTTCATAACAATTCGCCTCGGAGATTATTCCATATCGAACAGACATACATCGTTTCTACGCTTTAACCATTGAGATTCAGCCACTTTTAGCTAAGTAAAGAAGAGGCTGTGGACCCGATGTTGTGTGCTTCAATGCACTAAGATATTACATAAAGAGGCAAGAATAAGAAAAGATGCTCATCCACGAGAGTGATGATACTTGAGGTAGGAGGAAGTTATGAACACCATTCAAATAGAGAATCCAACTCCGGAGATTTGTGTCAATAAAATTTATGAAATTAGCGGCGCGAAACTCGACCTTAGCATAGCCACGGATTTGTGGGAGAAAATTTCTCAACACAAATGGTTGATGTCTGAGAAACTCGGCCGCGATGTAGGGCTGCGGACTGCATGCATCGACTTTCTGGATAACATGGACCAGGCTGTTAGAGAGTTTATGGACTATAAAAGAAAAGACCTATTGGAAGAAATGGGAGCTCAAAGAATCGGAAGGCAGAGGTGGGACAACATATCTGATTCCCAGCCACCCAAACAATTGGTACAACGTAGGATCATTCTTCCGTTGGTAGAGGAAGACCTATCAAGAAAGCATGGAGTAATCCTGCCAAAGACTATTATATTCTTTGGCCCTCCCGGAACCGGAAAGACTCATTTTGTGAAGGCAATAGCCGGCATTCTATCATGGTCATACATTGAAATATTACCGAGCATGCTCATGGTAGACGGGGTAGAAAGAATAGGTGCAAATCTTCATGCTGTAATGGAGAAGGCGCGACAGTTGGATGAAGCTGTTATCTTTATTGATGAGTTTGAGGAAATAGCCGGCAGCAGAGACGAAGCTACACGCATTGACAAATCAATAACTAATGAATTTTTGAAGCAAGTTCCATTGCTCAAAAATCAGGGCAACAAAATACTCTTTATATGTGCCACCAATTATATCCGCCAGTTAGATGCTGCTTTGCTTCGACCGGGAAGGTTTGATTGCATTATTCCGGTAGGTGGCCTGGACGAAGATGGCAGGAGGACTATAATTGAACAGTTCCTTGCAAAGCTTAATGCTGAAAATGTCGATCTCAACTTAATCGTCAAGATGACGTCAAGATTTACGCCCGCTGATATTGAGTATCTATTCCAGCAGGTGGCCCAATTCGCATTTGAACAGGAGCATGACAGTAAGCAGGATTATAGGGTGACAACGGATACATTTATAGAGATTTTGCCCAACATGCGGGCTTCTCTAACTGAGGAGATCATAGAGGACTTCCAAAAAGATAGCATCACTTATGCGCGAACGTGATCGACAGTTATCACTGTGCAATGCGGTGGCAGGGTTCAAAATCCCGGGTAGGACACTCCTCGTGGGTAAGGGATTATCAACCGCGAACACACTGCTTTTGAAAGTTATGTTTATCTAAAACATCATTGCTTGCTTGTTACTTCAGAGAGCTTATACCTGGCTGGTCAGCTTCGTTCACTATGTTACGCTTCTCCTCGGCAGTCTAGCGTCCCCATTGCGACGAGGTGATTACTTCAAGCCGATCCATCGTAAAGTCCTTTATTGGCCGTAGTCATCGGGAACTGTGACTAGGCTTAAAAGTCATTTCGGTTTTTTTAAATGTCCGCTTTAACCCGGACATTTTTTGACCCAACTCTTTGCAATAATATGGTTAAAACTATACTCAGTGCAAATAAATGCTTAGATTATCGTTTAGTTTATCATCCGAATTCTCAATATCAAGCTATGTTGTGTGCATTTTTATCTTTCAAATCCGTGCATCCCCATGTTTATAATTACATCCTCTAATTCCGTTATTGATTGCCTTCCTTTTCTTGGCTATACTTTAATCTAGTCGCATGTTTAATCGTCTGCGAACAGTATTCTGTTCATACCTCTTGCCTCACAAAAGCTGCGACGATCAAGGAGGTGGTTAAAGCCTTGCTGTATGCATGACCTATTTAGTGAAATCAAATGGCCGCCTAAGAAGCGGTATGGACGGTCCGTAGAATTGATGTTTTATGGTTATAACTTGGGCCAGGTCCGGAGAAGTGATTTGAAAATATGCCGGAAGAAAAAAAGGAGGAATGAAGGATGAAGAGATCATTATTTGTCTCATTTGCGGTTTTAGTTGTGCTAGTTATGTGTATGGTTGTATATGCAGGGTCAACAGGCATGATGGATCTTAAAGTAGGTGACGAGATATACGCGTGTAACTGCGGTGCAAACTGTCCGTGCAACACCATGTCAAAAAATCCCGGCAATTGCACATGCGGAACACCCCTTGTCAAAGCCAAAGTTGTGAAAATTGAAGATGGTGTTGCATTTGTGAAGGCAGATGGATGGGATGCTCCGAGACCATTTAAGATGCAAGGAAAGTATTCTTGTGCATGCGGAGAACAGTGCAAGTGTAACACTATCAGCCAGAACCCTGGAAAGTGTACCTGCGGCAGCGAAATGAAAGAGGTTAAATAAGAGCGCTTAAGTCTAATTCACGCTGAACATTTGGCAGTCTGTAACGAATATTCCAGGATACTTATGCAAATAACGGGAAGATCGGGAGTAGCGATAATCAGCTCTCGATTTTCCCGTTTAGTTTTCCTTCGAGTTTATTCATTTCTGAAATTGCCGGATATGCGCTATAAGCATTGAAACCTATATGCTCTGTGTAAATTCCTGGGCAGAATAATTGACTGGAGAGCAGAGAGGGTCTTATTCAGTAAGACCCTCTCTATAAATTTGACCTGCTATTTTTCCCTCACCTTTTCAGGTTTTTGCATCTGACTAATTTTAGCTTCCATGGCCACCTTTTCTCTCATGTCGGCAGCCATTGCCTTGATTTCAGTCAGATCCCTCTGCATTTCACTCCAGCCGTACCAAAGCGCATAATCTGGGTTGGCATGGAAAGTCCCCTGGAATGTTCTCATGCGATGCTCAAGGAACATTACAAATAGTTTTTGTTCAATTACAGTCGGGGCATCATGGAACGTGAGCAAATCCGGGAATGGATATGCATAAGTCTTTGGTTGCTTCAGTATGCCGTCCTTATAAAGGCCTGCAACTGTCAGAATTGCATCAGCCATAAGCCGGTCAGCTGACTTGATCATGTCATCACCCTTTTTCAATTCACCCTTGGCAAAATTCATTGAGTGACACTGATTGCAGGTCTTAAGCATCTTGTCTCTGTCCTTCTTCCATTCCTCTTGAGACAACCTTGCAACATCAGCTGCCTTTACAACATCCAGACGGGCAGTAGGCTTCCCGGCAGGATCCAGAACACCAAGAGCTTGAAGTATTGTGGCCCTATCGGCGGTCCATTGTTTGTCTTCAGGCATGGGCAGCCGTACTGCCAAGAAGCCCCAAGCCGCCCGGACTCCATGATTGCCTTCAGGCATGTGACACATCTGACAAGTAGGTGCTGCTGTATCTTCAGGAAGCGCCTTTTCTTGCTTTAATAGATATCTAACCCCATGTTTTGAACCCGAATACATCTCCCACTGAGGGTGATCGAAGCCCATATGACATGTCTGACATGCCTGGGGCTGCTTGGCTTCCTGAACTGAAAATGTGTGTCTGGTATGGCATGAATCGCATGCGGCATTGCCGAAAACCTGACCATTCTTCTTTAGATCTTTGATTGCCGCTTCGCTCTTCAGGCCAATCTTGTGGCATGCACCGCAGCCTTTTTGTCCTTCGATAAGTGTCATTGGTTGCCAGTGAATCGTTGGCATTGCATTCATAGCCGCCCAGCCTGCAGCATGCTTACCGTTCTTATACTCTTTCACTCTCTTTTCATGACACATACCGCAAGTATCAGGCGTAGGTATCTTTGCCTTTGCTGAATCTAATGCCGTCGTGTGATCGTTGCCATGGCAAACGGAACAATCTACGTTGTTCTTGCTATGCTTGCTCAGTTGCCAGTCTTTGACGACACTTGGAGTGGTCTTCTGATGGCAATCAACACACACCTGAGCAGAAGCAATAGCAGCAAAGAGCAGAATGACTGCGATGCTAAATATCACTTTCAAGATGCGCATAATACCTCCTTTCAAAATTTCTGCTTCAAATTATGACGCTTAGAGTAACCATACCGATTGATTACCAACGGCAAGAAGACTAACCAATCACCTCCTTTTTATAAAACCCTAATTATTAATAAGAAAGCTCCGCTTCAGAAGAATGAAACGATTCGCCGCTGCGGCGAATATATCATAGGTAAATAATGAATACTATGATATAAATCATACTATTTAGCATGTCCTGTAAAACTGGCGACCTCCATTTAACGTTTACTTAGATTGAGGTGTGCGTTCAAGGAGTTCAGAAATTAACCTGGCCGCATTAGAGCGTTCCGAGCGATAAAGAGATGCTAAAACTATTTGACCAATTTATGTTGCCAATCCAAATGCTTTCGAGACTTGGTGTTTTTCATCCTCAAACATATGCCGCGCGAGACGATACCCTAGCTCTCTGTATGCTTCGAACTGATATTCATCAAAAAACTGGTCCGATGTTGACTCGTGTGGGAACTTCCGATGAGCACTTTTATATCCGTATAGATCCGTAGGAAGATTCGGTATGAGCGAACTCTTTATGTAGAATAAAATACCATTAAAATCAGGATACTCTATGGTGCCTATTGCCCCACCCTTTTTTGAGAGACCATCAGTCCTTACGCCATCGGACGTTCCACCCTTAACAGGAATTATCTGCATCAAGTCGGTATTTGGGTCTTCAAACTTAATATTAACTCCAAAATCGACCCTTACTTTTTCAATCACATTTGAGAGATCTGCAAATGTATAATTTGGATCTGCTGAAGCATCAGACATAATAATTATTTTTGTCTTGCGACGGATCAATTCGTATAGGCCGGTGTTGTCAAAATGACCACCGTCTGATAATTGTAAAAAGGCGCTTTTTTCGTGAAATCCAATGCCAAATAGACCTTTTATTCCGGGATAAAAATAATTTGGCCGCATCCATCCTGCAGGCTGATTTTGTGGATTGTTTACCCAATATCCCAGTCCTAAATTGATCAAGGTCATAAGAAAAGAGACCAGCCTGTTGCGGGATGGTCCCCGCCCTGCCGCACCTGTATGAGGACTTATTGCAGCACCAGAAATGGCCATTGCAGTTGAAAGAGTAATTTGTCCTCTCATGAAATCAGACGTTTTACACCACTGTGTTGCGTCACTTCCACAGTAAAGAGGTGAAAGAATAAAATTGTCGCCGCCTCTCCCTCGATACTTTGCGCCTTGAGAATCTACAAGAATAGCATTTGTATTGATAAGATGATACGGACCACAAGTTTTGTTAGAGCACATGTCTGATAATAACGTCCTATTGGCTTCTCCTGCGGGTCCCCATTTCGCTGTCAGCACCGAATCAATATCAGGCATAAAGGTCTCCATCAGGCGATCCCGATACATGCGATTCAGAGATATATAGTTGATGTTAACGACAAGCCCAGAAAATGCTGCTACTGCAGCAGCGGTTAGCAATAAAGTTGCATTAGCGCCCTTTTCACTAGCCCACAATCCCATTGAATAGGCTAGCATCAGATACCCATATACAAGAAATATTGATGCTGCCCAAATTACAATATTTGAATATAAGCTATCACGCCATTTTTCATTGCGCTGAACCATTATATAGTGCAAAACGGCACTACAAGCCCCGATGGCAGTTGAGCTGCTCGCAGTAGCAATGAAATATATTTCAAATATCGACTTGATGATGGGGAGACTCCCGATCGTAAGTGCTGCAAGCAGAATTGAAAGCAAAACACCCATCCATTTTTGGAAATAGATTCTGAACTCATATGTTTTGAAAAACTTGGATCCTGCAAAATATGTGAACCACGTGTAAAGAATGCTGATAACAACAAACAGACAAATTAGAAAAACCGAAATCCACATAAACACATTCAGTGTCTTCAATAATGGTATGCTTTGCGCGAATAAATACTGTGACATCAGCTTCTCAGTATTAAAAAATCCGACATTTGTGAAAAGCAGCATCAGTGCCGATAGCAAGGGGAAATATACTACGCAAGAAGTTATGATGCTTCTTAGTATAGTTGCCAATAATGAAAGCATATTTAATCCATGACCGGGATCAAGATAGTTACCGTGCTGTCTAATGAAGTCAAGAATGTCATTATTGTCACTGGTTCTGGCGCCATATCCAGCTTTTCCCAAGGGGAAATTTGATAAATCCAAGCCATAAAGAATATTCGCTTTGTTTTTGAGCCACTGTTTATGTAGAAACCATGTAAGGGAACAGCCTATGTAGCCGCCACCAGATACCGTTGATAAGTAGTCAACTTTCTTCAGGATAGAGCATTTTATCAATGCCTGAAGCACTCCAAGAGCAAATGAAGCCGATCTGATGCCGCCCCCGGAGAGTGCTAGTCCAGTCAGGTTTTCTCTAATCTGATTGTTATTTCCGGACCCCCTATTATCGCGATGATTCTTTATAATCCTAAGTTCGTCATCTAAAACATTTTCAAAAAATACCGTTTCACTGCTTGATGAGGAAGTATTGCCGTTGTCTTTCACAAGCGATCTCCAAGCCAATACAAGATTATTACCAAGATGTTGTCAGCAAGTACATGCATAAACACTAATATACTACAGACAAATATTATTGCAAGCTATTGTTTTTGAATTGACGCTACTAATACTTACACTTCTCCGCAATCTAGCAAGATAATACTTCTTTCCATAAGTCATTGCAATGGGATTTCGATATGTGTGTCAAGGCAAAATAGAAATGTGCGGTTTAGCTGAAATTCGCGCTGACCGAAAATGGCGACTACGGGCACTCGGGACGGCGTATCTTTCTGTCAAAAAATGGCAGTGATCTTGTCGCATCCAAGGGTGTGGACTGTCAGTAGTAACTTTGATCGAGCGGATCTTCTCAGAAGCAAATAGAGGTCGTCAGCACAGCTTGCCGGCGGTCGCTATATATATTTCGATGGCGTGTTGAATGTATCGAGGATATTAAACGGAATCATAAGAAAAAACGCCATTATTATGAAAGCTATGCAGAACACAAGTGTTATGATTACAGCAGTTACAGGGACCCATCGATTTATGCCACCGACCTGACGAAGATCGCCTGCAATGTCAGTTGCAGAATGCAGAGCCTTGATTTCAAGTATTTTGCTTTTAGCATGCCTATAATACAAGTAATTAGATATTGCTCCGGTCGCTATCCATGCTATCAGGGTTATATGCGGAATTAGCGACAGCACGAAGGCTATGATCGCCCACATATATAATTTTCTATAAAGCATCCATCCGAAACCTCCGCAAAAAGCCGACCAATTCCAGGTGAATGAGAAAACATCTGTACCCTCGATGTTAAACTTCCTGAATCTCTGAAGGTAGTAGTCGGAATTTTTCCATATAAAAATTTTAAAATCATCATCTGATACTTGATGCTGTTTAGGTGAGTCTGCATTTGATTGATTTGTGAATCCCTCTATTGAATGTCCGCAGTGAGGACAAAAATTACTCTGTTCCCCGATCTCTTTTCCACATGCCGCGCAAAATCTCATATTCCCCTGCCTTATACCCAGACATAAAAAAACCGCATGGAAAGAATTTTCCCAGCTATATCTCTACAGATTGTTTCTGATTTATTATACCCGACGTCATTATCTGTTGAACATCTACGATGAAATCGTATAGATGACAGTACGCTGACGCATATGGATATGGACAACTATGAACAGTCATTGCAAAAATAAGTCAGATATCATGCTACGATGATTATAGGAAGTTATCTGTCTTTGAGGGCTGTTTTTAAATCTTCTATGGCAAAATCTATGTGGCGTTCAATAAATGCAAAGCAATTTCTCAACATGTAGTCATTAAATGTCACACCGCAAAGCAATACGGAACGTCTGAGCTTAAGCATGTCATCGTCGGGGTCGTAATATACATGGCTTAGGCCGAAACTGCTTTTGTTGAAATGATTGATAAAGTCATAGATAATGCGCATATCGATATTTTGAAAGGAGAGATTTCTCGCGATTACAGTTTCTATCGTCAGAACAACGCGGTCCTCTACCTTGGCGAAGGTGCCAAGAGGCCGAGCGAAGCATTTTAATGTTATATCTCTTTCCTTTCCTCTCCTGCCGATTCTGATTGTTACGCTGAAATTGACAGTGAATCCATCCTGGCTCTTTTCAAGATGAGGAAGCTCTTTCTTACTGAAATTCTCGTTGAGGAAATCATTCAGTATGCGCTGCCAATATTCCAGGGGAAGTCCCATTAATATACAGATATTATTTTCAACTGTAAGAGTCAAGTGCCAAGCGCATTATATAATAGTATATCCCTCTAAAATTACCGGTAAATTATATTGGGATTTTTATCGTGGCCGATTGCGCAATGCTTAGACACATGCAAAAATTATCAGCTTCGATTCTGTCTGTGTTCTTAGAAGGCAAGCTGAACTCTAAGTCGGCTGAACGGGCTGAGCTACTGAAAGGAAGTTCATGCTGCACGGGGAAAGTAGTATAAGCATATCCCGTGCAGCATTTATATTTTGCATCGGTACTTTATGCGATCAGCTATCCTTCATATTTGAATGAAAGTCTGACCTTGGTCCGGTACAGTGCAACCTTGCCGTTTTCGATGGTCATGTCCATCTCTACAACCTCAGCTACGCGAAGCTCACGCAATGTTTTGGCTGCAGCCTCAACAGCATCAGCAGCAGCCTTCTCCCATGACTCAGTGCTTGTGCCAACCAGTTCAATGAATTTGTAGACTGACATTTTCTCCTCCTTTTAGTATGAGTTTTGTATGCTGCCCGCCGTACTTACAGTTTCTCATTCTCAGCTGAAATTGTGGCGCAAGAAATCGATTAATTATCTCGGTGCTGGTCACAGTATACTAATTATCGCGTTACAAATAAAAGTCTGGGAATTCTATATATTCCTGTGAAATATGAGGAGGGCTACATGCTTTCGAAACAAAGCGTGAAATGGCTCGAATAGGTCGTTCAGCGTTTTTTTGCAGGACTTCTCTTGCAGCATACTTTTCGACATGTTATGATTTAGTATAATTTATGTCATGTAAGAATGATGAAATCATGACACACAGAGGATGATATGTTTCAGCTTAAACGGCAGTTGCCCTATAGACCTGCGGAGCGTATGAATGTCGTTAGCTATCCGATACGCGATATCGTGATGGAGGCTAAGCGCGAGGAGGCAAAGGGCAAGAATATGATATATCTGAATATCGGCGACCCGCCGCAGTATGGATTTGAGCCGTTTAAGGTAATCGCTGAAAAGGTGAAAGAAGCGCTTGACGAAAACTGGAAGGGGTATGCACCTTCCGAAGGCGATGGGGAATTCAGGAATACTGTAGCCACAATAGAACATTGTAGCCCTGATGATGTGTTTGCTGTTGCCGGCCTTACAGAGGGTATCGATTTCTTCTTCCACTCTTTCATAGGATTTGGGGAGAAGGTATTGCTTCCTAATCCAGTGTATCCTCTTTACTTGAGCAAGGCGAAACAGTTTGAGGGTGACAGCATCTTTTACCGGCACGATAAAAAGGGTCAGATAGACATAGCTAACCTGGCAAAGAAGATCGAGGGCGCAAAGGCTATGGTGATAATCAACCCGAATAACCCGCTCGGGTCGGTCTATTCTGAAAGGAATCTTTCAGAAGTCGTGAATCTTTGCGATGAATACGATGTCCCAATATTCTACGACGGTTCTTATGATCAATTGATACTCGAAGGCAAACAGCCGGACTTTAGAAAAATTGCAAGGGGCAAAGTACCCTTTATATACGGCAGTTCTCTCTCCAAGGACTTTAGCTATACTGGTGCACGACTTGGGTGGGTGGCGTTCCACGGTGACAAATGGACGGAAGTGAAAAACGCCTTCTTCCTGCTCTGCAACCAGCGCCTTTCCGTGAACTGGGAGTACCAGAGGGCAGCTGCAGCGGCATTGGTTCACCCCTCATATTTGGCGTATGTCGCCGACTTAAAGGCGAAACTCGTTGAACGACGAGACACGTTCATGAGAATGGCAGAGAAGCTGCCGCTATCATTTCCGGTCCCGAAAGGCGCGTTCTATGCATTCATGAAGATCGAGACTACGAAGTGGAACAAGGACATTCAGTTTGTGAGGGCTGCACTGAAGGAGGGGGTAGTCTTTGTCCCTGGTTCGGGATTCGGAAGGCAGGAGGACGGAGTTTACTTCAGGAGCACTTTCCTGCCGGAACCGTCTGTTATTGAAGAGGCCTTCTCGAGAATTAAGCATATATTATGATCAATCCGCATTATAATTAACCTCAGCTGTTCTAAGTGCCTAATGAATATTACCGGGCAAGAGCATGATATGTTTTTTGTAGTAACACTCCTGATTACTTAACTGCTAAACGAGGGAAAAGCAACGGCGATCCCGGAATAAGCTGGACCGGTTTGAGGAGGACCACCTTAATCTATTTATTGCCAACGTCCGACTCAAAAATTACATGGTATAATTATGCAGAATGAGTGATCGCTTGAGGAGGTAATCAGTATCAATGAGTCAGTTTTTTATAGCTTCAAGTTTATCATTCGGCGGCAGTATTTTCGGGGTTATTATTAGAAAATGAAAGAAGAGATGGATTTTAGAAATAGATTAGACATTGTTGCGAATATTCTCATCCGCTGCTTTTTTTTCAATTTTGCGCTGATTCTGATCTGGTTTTTATTCCTATTGATCGTAAAGTCCGAGTGGGGGTATCGATTTCACTCGCAAATCTTTGATATCACAAGACATGAAATTGAGGTGATCAATTATAAAGGGATCGCTTTGGCGAAAATGTGCAATTTCATCTTCTTCCTATCACCGTATATAGCTATTAGGATGGTCATAAGAAATAAATAATCTCTGATGGAAAAATAATGGAATATTCTAGGCGGGCAAAAATGAAAATAATAGTATTTGTTCTAGCTCCTTTGATAGCTTTTATATTTGGTTGTAACGCTGATAAAGCCAAGACACCAAGCTCAGAGACTTCATCACCATCTGCAACCGGCAGGGCTGAAACACGTGGGCTCGAGGCAGCTGGCATAGTTGGGTATGATGGTGCTGGAATGCGTCGCTCATTGGATAATGCTTTAGATCAAAACGACGCCCGGAATGCTGAAATGAAAAAAACGATGGAACAAACTGGCGGAAAATAGGATGTCCTGGTTGCTAAAAGCCTTCCTTCAAAGGTATGAACCATTTTTGACAGCAGTATTCCTTCACTCTATAATTCATCGAGAAGACGCTGAGTAACCTCTGATGCTATAAAATTGATCGACAATTTGTGAGAAAGAGATATCCACTATGACAGCTGCAAATCCGTCCCGAATAGTGAAGGACATAATTGAAGTGCATGGCGGTATGGATTATTGGAAAAGTTTAGCATGGCTCGATGCAGAAATATCAGCAAGCGGATTTCTTTTCACAGCTGTGAGAGATATGGGACATTCGATCAACTCAAGGCGCCGACTGAACGGCGTGTTCTACCTATATTTTTCGGACATAAGCCGCTTCCAGGTCCAATTTTGGTTGAACTGAAAGTGCATAATATCAGTCCGGTTTCCGCGTAGAGTAGTCTTTAAGAGCAAGGCACATTGTTACGGCTTCGTTCTCATAGAATATAAAATTCACTCAGGCTTCCGGCATATGCGCAGAAGATGGTCGCCCTCAAAAAGCATAGGGTGTCTGCGTATGCCGGTCAGCAATCCGGATACCGGCGCAGTTACATTGCTAATGACATCCCCGTTGAAGCTGTCATATATATATCCCAGTTCCTCACCGCCCAGGACCCATTTGCCCACAGTCTTATCAGAGACGAACATCCCGGCCTTCTCAGCGTATACATTTACACTGTGGCTTGGCTGGAAGACAAAGGTCTCCTCATCAGATTCCGAGATTTGAAGGCCGCTTATGACACCGATTTTACCCATGAAGTCCATAATACTCTGAAACACCCGCTGGCAATAATCAAGCTGGATGGAGCCGGCGCGACCAATCTGCAGAAGGAAGTTATGTCCGGGCCAGTAGCTCCATGAGCTCATCAGGGTTGTAGTAAAAACAGGGCTGCTTTTGCGGACCATAATGGTTGACAGGCCGAACATGCGGGATATCTTCACAGTTTCCGGGCCGGGATCGTATATCCTGATCTGAGGTATTTCTTCGAAGAACAGATTTGAGCTATGCAGGTCGATGCGGAAATCCGCTCTTTTCGTTGTCTCCAGAACAGAGTATGCAATGCGCTGCGTGGTCTCGCCCATTATGTTGCCCGGGAACATGCGGTTGATATCAGTATTGTCAAATGGCCAGGCTCTGCGCAGCGTATTGATGCCCAGGACATTGACAGCGGGTATGATCACTGCGCGTTTAACCAGTTTAAATTTGGGATAAGATCCTTTTTCAACTTCCTTCAGAAAATGAACGAGGCGCGACAGTATGTAGACGCCGTTGATTTCATCGCCGTGAAGTCCGGAAACAAGCGCAATAGCAGGATTCGATTCAACAGGGCCGATATCGTGATAAGGTATGTTGAAACTCTCACGCACCGGCGCTGTCATGTTCATCATATTTTTTATGCTCATAGTCAGGACTCTTTGTTAGCCATGATGCGCGCCATCAGCGATCCCTCATAGACAAGCGCATAGTCCCTCAGTGTAAAGAGCACGCCATCTACAGGCGATATTACTTCGGCAAGTGTTTCGCCACGGAATGTTGAGACGATCGAACCCAGGAGCTGTCCTTTGCTCACATCTGTCCAGTGTTCAATATCAGGGATGAATATTCCCGAGGTCGAAGCGTTCAGATAATGCACATTTGTGTCATCGGCTATCACCGGAATGCGGTCCGGCTTTACTATTTCAAAATCAGGCGCCAGGGCGCCGACATGTTTCATCAGCGTCAGAATTCCTTTGATCAACTGGTTACAGTATGCCGGTGTTATCCTCATGCCCACACCCATCTCAACGACAAGGCAAGGTATGCCCATGCTGTTAAGGCTATGGGCTATTGTGGCTTCAAGCACGGTCATGGCGCCGTGAATCCATATGATGTCGACATTCAGTTTTTTTGCAAGCGGGACCAGTTTGTCAGAGAACTCGTTGTTTATGCGCACCTGAGGTATTTCTCTAAGGTAAATATTGCTGGCGTGCATATCTATGACAAGGGATGATCCCGATATACTTGACAGAATGGCATGAGCAATGCGTTTGGGCAGGGCACCGCCTGATGCGCCAGGAAAACTTCTATTGAGGTCTGTGTCGAACACCGGTATAAACCGGGTCAGCGTATCGATGCCAAGGGTGTTCATTGCGGGATAAATCTCAACGCTGCCGAGGAGCGCCGAAGGGTTTGTTTCTGCAAGCTGTTCGAGCCAGTTCGCCAGAAGATGGCAGACGTATAATCCTTCGAGTTCATCGCCATGAATTCCTGCAACTATCGAGACCCTTGGTCCGTCACCGCCACGGTAAACGGTGCGGCGGATCTTGAGGCGCTCACTGTATGGCATGTCAACCGAAAATATGCTCGAGGTATTTACAGATATCGATCCGTTTTTCATTTAGCTGCATTCATTCCTTGACAGGTATATTATTCTCAAACAGCAGGCAGGCCCGCTTTATTGCTGTGACACTGAGAGTCTGACTTCAGGCTCTTTTCCCTGCGCGTCTCCTTTATAGCTTCCTCGCTGAGGCGCAGCGTCGTGGGAATCCCGGCCGATTGCAACAGGTATAAAATATTCATTGGTTAATATCTGCTGAGTCGCGTCAAAACCGGTCCATCCATTGCCGGGTATTAGAACTTCGGCCCAGGCATGCGTGGCCTCCGGCAGGTTTTCTGCAGCTCCATATTGAGGGGCGAGATAACCCATCACATAGCGCGCCGGTATTTTCCATGATCGAACAATGGCTATCAGCAGATGCGCAAAATCCTGGCATACGCCTGCGCGTGCATTAATGGCCATATCCAGAGATGAATGTACACAGGTTACGCCCGATCTGTACTCAACGGTTTCGCCTATCCAGCGCATAGCCTCCTGCACGGACTCAAGTATCGATCGATTTGCCTGATGGCGCGGAAAATCGAGTGCTTGGTCAAGCTCACCAAGACAGGGCGTGGAGGAGCTGCGGCTCAGTACGAAATCAAAAATTTCAGGCCTTTCCCTGAGCTCCTTCCTGATCCAATCCCTTTCTTCAGTGTAGGGCAAAGGCTGAAATGAGAAGGGATTTTCAAGGATGTTTTCAACCTCTGCGCGCACTCTCGTGACTATACGGCGGTGAGGCGGGATAACTTCGAAGGCGTCCACCTTATTGCCGAAATAGTCGAAATGGCCGCGCAACTCTGCAACCGGCTCGCTTGATATCTCAATCATGTTGAGTTTCTGGAAATGGGTTTCACGCGGCGTAAGTCGTAGTTCTATCTGATGCTCGAATACAGGCTCTTGATATTCGAGAGTCGTTTCATGCTCTATCAGGTATCGCATTTAAGTCCTCAGCGTAAAGGTCAAGAAAGTCCATTTCAGTTGCACGGTTCAATGCAGCAATTGCGGTCAGGAACTCATCCAGGAATTCATGCAGCCCTGATGCGAAGACTTTATCCGCTGAGTTTCCATTAAGCATAGCGGATACTTTGTCTATCGCACGGCATGAATTCTTCCTGTTGCCAGTCCCCGCTGATTCAATCGCATCTCTCAACTGTTTTACAGCAAAGACAAGCGAGCGCGGGAAATCAGGGTCGAAGATGACGAACTCAACCACATCGATCGGCCTGAACCCGGAATGGTATTTTCTGCGAAAGGCCTCATATCCGGAAAGCGATTTAAGGAGCGCAGCCCACTGGTAATAGTCGAGTGCTGAGCCGACCATGCTGATGTCAGGCAACATCAAATGGTATTTTACGTCTAGTATTCGCGCGGTCATGTCCGCCTGCTCGGTATACGCGCCCAGGCTGTAAAAAACGTAACCTTCTCCGCGCATCATGGTGCTTGATGTGAGACCGCTGAATCTCGCCGCTTCACTTCTTACAAAGGAAAAGAACTGGGTTGCTTTGAGAGGCTGCAAAGGCTTTTTGAGACGCTGGTCAATGGCGAGCCACAGTCCGTTGATCGCCTCCCACATCTCCTTTGATATCCGGTCGCGAACAATTCGCGCATTTTCGCGGGCCAGACGAATGCATGAGCGAATGGAATTACCATTGGACTTTTCAGCGGTCATGAAATGGAGCACGCGCGACTGCGTGATCTCACCGCCGTATAATTCGGCGAAGGCATCCTCGGCTGAGGTGATGCTGAGCAGGGAGCGCCACTTGTCATCTTTTGTCAGGTCATCCTGCGCTTCAATGAGATAGAGCAGGTTGATCTCCATGAGGCGTGCTGTGTCTCCTGCCCGCTGCAGATATCTGGACATCCAGTATATCGAATCGGCTATGCGGCTAAGCATAAATATGCCTCCTCAATCGGCTAATACCCATGTGTCCTTACTACCTCCGCCCTGCGATGAATTAACGACAAGAGAACCCTTTGTCAGCGCAACCCTGGTCAGGCCGCCCGGCACCACGTTAATGTCATCACCGTAGATAATATATGGCCGCAAATCCAAATGCCTCGCGTCCAGTTCGCCCTGCACATAGCAGATATGCCTTGAGATCTGCACAACGGGCTGGGCTATGAAGTTGCGAGGATTGGCCATGATTTTTTCAGCGAAATCTTTTCTGAGCTCAGGAGTCGAAGAGGGCCCCATCAGCATGCCGTAGCCGCCCGATTCATTAACCGACTTGACCACCATATCCTCAAGATTGCCAAGCACATATTCGCGCTGCTCAGGGTTTGTCATCTGGTAAGTTGTGACATTATCAAGAATGGGAACTTCATGCAGATAATAGCGTATGATATCCGGCACAAAAGGATATACCGCTTTGTCATCAGCTATCCCATTGCCTGGTGCGTTGACAATGGCTACGTTGCCGGCCCGCCAGGCGTTTATGATGCCGGCGACGCCTAGCACTGAATTGGACCGGAACATAAGTGGGTCGAGAAAATCGTCATCTACTCTGCGATAGACCACGTCGACCTGAGAGAGTCCTGTAGTAGTTTTTAGGTAAATTTTGTCATTCTTTGCGACGAGATCGCGACCTTCAGCCAGCTCAACCCCCATCTCTTTCGCCAGGAAAGTGTGCTCGAAGTAAGCAGAATTATAAATGCCCGGCGTAAGCACGACTATGTTCGCTTGTTCCCTGCCGCGGGGCGATACGGACTGCAGGGCCTGCAGCAGCAACTCAGGATAGTGCTCAACCCTAGCCACCCTGTATTTAGTAAAAAACTCCGGCAAAATTCTGCGTTCGATGACGCGATTTTCTATCATGTATGAAACACCGGAAGGCGTACGCAGATTGTCTTCAAGAACAAGAAACCGTCCGTCTTCGTCCCTGATTATGTCGATGCCGCTGATGTGCGTGTAGATATCGTGAGGAGGGTCGATCCCCATCAGCTCGCGCCTGAAATCTTTGCCCTGGTAAATATGCTCAATAGGTATCACGCCGTCTTTCAGTATCTTCTGGTCATGGTAGATATCTTTCAGAAAGAGATTAAGCGCGCGCACCCGCTGTTTGAGACCGCGCTCAAGAGTCGCCCATTCTGGAGCTGTTATTATGCGGGGAATCAGATCAAAGGGCCATATCCTTTCGATCCCTTCATCAGAATCACCGTAAACAGTAAATGTTACACCTTCTGAATGCAGAGCAAGCTGTGACTCATGGACTTTGGCTTCCAGTGCGCGCTGACCGACCGACTGTATATGCTCCCACAATAGCCTGTAATGCTCACGCGGTGTGAATCCGTCCGTGTAGAATTCGTGATAAGAAATCCTCTTCTTGTTCATCACATTATTAATGTCTGTCATAGCTCACCAAGATAAAATGTTGCGACGGCTGTTTTCTAATGAACACATAAATGCA